>Ga0210003_1000228_pt1 | contig 49950 bp, 35 predicted proteins | sample LantaG_FD_182804 | JGI IMG/M metagenome (GOLD analysis project Ga0210003, IMG submission 182804) | Deep subsurface microbial communities from Baltic Sea to uncover new lineages of life (NeLLi) - Landsort_02402 metaG (SPAdes) (version 2) | ecosystem: Environmental > Aquatic > Marine > Oceanic >... | reverse complement strand
AGAGAGAGGCGGTTAGGATTTAAGCCAGTCGATTTGCGGCTCGAATTGGAGAAGGCACAGGGGACGACTAAGGCCTGAATCTCGACAAGGAAAGCGCGCGAGCCCTCGATCGTTGGGATGATCGCCGAGCCGGCCGTTTTATTGGCTCTCTCTTCAAGAAAGATTTGTGAGGGATTGGTCACTTCCTTAAGACCTGTTCCAAGCATTTGAAAGACAGCAATGTCATCTGTAGGGCCAAATCTATTTTTCACCCCACGGAGCATTCGGTAACCATGCTCTCTATCTCCATCAAAATCTAAAACAGTATCGACAATATGCTCTAAAACTCTAGGCCCTGCAATCTCTCCTGTTTTGGTTACATGCCCAATCAAGAAGGTCGAGATATTCATCCCCTTAGCCACATGCATAAATTCTGTCGCCATTTCCCGTACTTGCGTCACGCTTCCTGGAGCAGAGGCGATTTCGGGCTTATAGACGATCTGGATCGAATCAACAATGAGCACATCGGGTTTGAGCTGGTCGATATGCAGCTTGATATTAGTGAAATTAGTCTCTGCAAGCAGGTAGAGATGGTCGCTACTGATGCCGAGTCTTCCTGCTCGAAGTGATGTCTGCTCCACAGACTCTTCTCCGCAGACGTAGAGCACAGTAAGACCTTGGGAAGCGAGCTTACTAGAGAGTTGCATCATGAGGGTCGATTTTCCAATCCCTGGATCTCCGCCCACGAGCGTCAATGAACCTGGGACAATCCCCCCTCCCATCAGGCGGTCAAACTCAGAGATCCCTGTCATCAGCCGCTTGAACTCAACCTGCTCCACATCTTTGATGCGCATAGGCTTTGCCATTTTTTCAGAGGCTGCAGAAAAACGTTGTGTCTGCGGCGCATCCATCTCCTCTACAAAAGTATTCCAGTTCGAGCACATGGTGCAGTTACCCGTCCATTTAGACTGGGTGTGCCCGCACTCTGTGCAACTCCATAGAGTCTTAGTCTTAGCCATTTTCTTTCTCCATGTGGCGCAGGGCATCTTCAGCTGCTGCCTGCTCGGCTAGCTTTTTAGAGGCGCCTTCCCCCTGTCCCATCTCTACATCGTCAATCTGAGCAGAGATCACAAATATTCTACTATGTGGAGGCCCCTTCTCTTCCAAAACAACATAGTCGGGCGGTTTTTGGAATTTTTTCTGTGAATAGTCTTGGAGTTCTGCCTTCCAATTGCGCAAGGGAGTTTTCATAGCTTCGTCAATGACATTTAAAAAATGTAGGAGGATAAAGTCTTTAGCAGCATCCAGCCCTCCATCGAGATAGATCGCCCCGACAATGGCCTCAAATAGATCAGCCAGAATCCGATCTCTTCCCCTGCCTATATTGACCGATTCGCCCTTGCCCAAAAGCAAAAACTCTTCGAGCTTTAACTCATTTGTGTATCGAACGCACCCTTCAGCGCCCACCAAGTGGGCTCTCAAATGAGAAAGATGCCCCTCAGGCTCTGCGGGCATTTGAGTATAAAGATAGCTTGAAATGACAAGACCTAAAACCGAATCGCCCAAAAACTCGAGCCGCTCGTTGTGCCCTGCCGCCTCTTCCCTATGTTCATTGAAATACGAGCGGTGGGTAAACGCTAATGCAAGCAATTCTTTATTTTGAAAAGTGTACCCCAAGCGGGATTCGATTTCGTGTAGATCCATCCTACTAGCATAGAAATCTATGGGCCTTTCTTGCAAGGAATCCCTAAGAATTATTCGGATGGGTTCATGTATTGTGAAAAGAAAGAAGAAAGCTCAAGGATGATTCCTTTGAAATTTACATGCTCTTTTCCCATGGAAGATAGAAAGTTTGCCCACCTTCTCGATACTTCAGGTTCTTCATAAAACTCAGGCGTAAAAGCTACAGGATATTTCAATTCCGTTTTTCTATTAGAAAAGATTTGTTTCACCGCGAATTCCAACCTTTCCGGGTGCAGTTTTTCTTTAACCACAATTGTCCAGAGGTCATAAAAATCCTTCATCCGTGTATTTACTAAGGCAAGTTTTACAATAGATTCTAATTTCTCTCCAATAACTGTTTCAAGAGTATAACCAAGCAACTCAGGATGCTCCATATCCAGGAGAGTTGGATAGTGTATTTTTTCTGGTCGAGGGATGATCAAATCATTAAATCCAATATCAATAAGAATAGGAATTTTTGATGTAAATAATTTTGCCGAGAAGCCCGCACTAACTCCTTCGCAATCGCCATTCGTCTGAGTTTTCCGAAGAATCAGCTTTTCTGTATCAAAACTCATAGAATCTCTCTCGTATTCCAAAGAAGCAATGCTACGAATGATATTCTGTAGATTTTCAATTTTGTTAGACGTATGGGCAAGTAAATCAATATCTAATGTAGCTCGATGGCCAATCGCATCCCAAACCTTGAAAATAAGCCCACCCTTCAAGAAAAACTTCTGAGAATAAGGACTGATGCTTAAACGGTAAAGAAATCGTTCTATTGCATAATAACGAAGAATTTCATCAAAAGGTCGATTTCTACTCCTGGACAAATTTTTCAAGCGCGCACGAATGGATTCACTTAGGTTCTTTTTGATAACATTAACCACTTGTAATCGCCTCCATTATTGGCTTCAAAATTCGGTCGACATGAAATAATTTAGCATATTCAAATAATTTCTCCAAATTAGCACCCTCTCTTTTCCAGTACATCTTAAGAGCTTCAAGAACTATATCCATGCCGATTTTATTGCGGAATTTAACGCAATCAACCAACGTCTTCTCAATATTAAAAACCTTAATTTTGCATCCATCAAGTATATGCTCTTCAACTCCCATTGTAAGCAGTTTTTCTGAATACCAAAAGTACCGGGTAGGAGGATATTCCAACTTTGGTTTATGAGTATTTTTGTTAATAGCAACGTAAACAAAATGGGGAATCTGTGTGGTGATTTCATGAAATGCTAATGCGGAAATAAGACAAATGACTCCTTTAGGGATCTTTTTTGCGACTATAGCAAAATCCGGCAGTGAGGGTTCGGGCATTTCTGTAAGTCGATACAGTCCTCTGCTAAGAAGCTCCAACTTTCCTTCATCACGAAGCGCATACAATTCTCGTCGGTGAATTCCCATTTTTAACGCCTCGGACATAGTAAGAATCCCTCCCGCATCTCTAAATAACTCAACAGCAAGTTCTTCTTTGGATTTTTTCCTCACGATACAAAACCTCGGACTTTTCCTCTTATATCCGCATTATTGTACCAAATTGTAAAGAAAGTCAAGGGAAAAGACACAAAAGACGAATATTGCAAGGAATCCCTCACTCCCTTCATAATGGCTCTATGCTCAACCCCCATTTTCAAAGACTCAAGTCCGCCTATATTTTTCCGATTATCGAGAAAAAGCTTGCCGAGCTCCAAAAAGATCACCCAAATCAAAAAATTTTGAACCTTGGCATCGGCGATGTGAGCCTACCCCTCTCCCCCAGGGTTGCTGAGGCTATCTGCGAGGCCACGAGGGAGATGACGAGCTCTCCTAGGGGCTATGGCCCATGTGGAGGCTATAATTTTTTAAAGGAAGCGGTTTGTGAAAATGAGTATGCAACCTTTGGATTAGATGCAGACGAAATCTTTATTTCTGATGGCGCTAACACCGATGCCTCTAGTTTGCTAGAGCTTTTTGCAGATGATGCCTTAGTTGCCGTTACCGATCCCACTTATCCCGTCTACCGAGACGCCACTCTCATTGCTGGGAAAAAACTCCTTACGATCCCCCTATCAGAAGATCAAGGCTTTATCCCTCGCCCGCCCATAGAAAGGGCCGACGTCGTGTATTTGTGCAGTCCGTGCAATCCAACGGGCGTTGCGATGAGCTGCTCTGATTTGCAAGAGTGGATCTCATGGGCCAAAACCAATAAAGCCATTTTGATCCTCGACAATGTGTACAATGGATTTATCTCCTCTAAGGATGTTCCCACTTCTATTTATCAATTAGAAGGTGCTAGGAACGTGGCCATTGAGATACGGAGCTTTTCCAAATGGGCTGGGTTCACCGGCCTGCGGTGCGGCTACGCTGTTGTTCCTAAGACTTTGCACCTGGCTGAGCTCCATTCTCTATGGCAAAAGCGGATCGATATCAAAACCAATGGCATTTCGTATCCGATCCAAAAAGGAGCCCTTGCTTGCTATAAAAAAGAGGTGAAGGAAGAGCTCGACGCGCAAGTTGCCCTCTACAAAACGTCCGCAGATATCTTACTCCAGTGTCTATCCGATTTAGATCAAACTTTTTTTGGAGGTATTGATGCTCCCTATATTTTCTGGAAAACCCCTGAAGGATTAGACTCTTGGGCCTTTTTTGATCAGTTGCTTACCCATTCGAAGATCATTTCTATTCCAGGCAGCGGCTTTGGCCCTCACGGCGAGGGCTTTGTCCGCCTATCCTGTTTTATCTCTCCATCCACTGCACAAGAGGCCTCCGATGCGCTATACCATCACTTCGCAACAGTTTGATTTTTTAAGAAAAGAAAAGCATATCGAGTTTGAAGGGTTCTTTTCAGAAACGAGAGTTGAAACGCTCAAATCCCTGCTCGATGCTGCACGAGAAAAAAACCCAACGGGCAGAGATTTAGAAAGAAACAACCGGTCCCTTTACAAGGCTTTAAAGTTCTCTAAACTAGGTCAAGCCACAGCCGCTCTTTTCAACAAAAGCAAGTTGAAAGTAGCCTTTACCCAATATTACCCTCCCTACCACTCTATCGATGCTCTTGAAGATCTCTCCTGCATAACAGAACTAGTTGGGGGCGCTTTGATTAATCTATCTTCAGAACCGATGCCCGACTTCCCCTATCTCCCCATGGAAGCTGGCGATATAGGCTTCTATCGTAGAGAATTCCCCATCGACTTCACCGAGTTAGAAATTCCCGTGCTGCTTATTGCTTTTGCAACACAAAATTCTCGCTACAAACTCCAAGAAAAAGACCCGCACACGCATCTCTTGAAAAAATTGGGCTATGGCTTTGGTGATACTCTCTTAGAAGAAACACATCCTCTCATTATTAAGTAGCTCTTGCATAAAAACCATTTTTAGTGCAGAATTTTTTCTTTTTTTGGGTTTGATTATGAGTGTGAAATATGCGACGTACGCTGATTCGGTATCAGCCATGGAAAAAAACCACGAGCTTCGCAAGCTGCGGCCGATGATCCCCATCAATGGGGCTTTTATCTTACTTGAAAACCAGAAGATGCTCAGTTTTTGCTCACATGACTACCTGGGTCTTGCCGACAACCCCGGAATCAAAAAAAACGCGATTAAGTACTTGCTTCAGCATGGGATCACAGCCTCTTCTGAATCGCGCGATCTCTACACGACCTGTCAACAAGACCTCGAAAAAAAGCTAAGTGAAATGCTCCGGCGTGAGACAGCCCTTTTCTTTCCCTCTCGCTATGATGCAAACACAACAACGCTTGCCACTTTGGGTCATGAGGAGGCAACTTTTTTTGTAGATGAGGGCTGCCACTGCAGCTTAATCCGAGGGGCTAGTAGTAGCAGCGCAACTATGCAGCGCTTTCCCCATAATCGACTCGATCGATTGGAACATTTTTTAGAAGATTCTAAAACCAAGACCAAAGTGATTGTGACCGAATCGGTCTTTAGCTCAACGGGAGCTGTTGCCAATCTCCCCACGCTCATTGAACTAGCTGAGTATTTTGATGCCCTTCTATATGTTGATGACTCGCATGCCTTTGGCATTAGCGGAGTGGAAGGGATGGGCCTTGCCGCCCATCTTAAAGAGGTCGATATCATCACTGGATCGTTTAGCAAGGCCTGTGGTGCTTACGGAGGCTATGTCGCCTGCTCTGAGACGATCCGAGACTATCTGGTGAATCTCTCCCCCATCCAAACTTCGTTTCTATTTCCCCCTCCAATCATCGGAGCTATCGAAGCTGTTCTTGATCTTTTTCCCCAGACAGAGGGAGAACGCAAGCAGCTGCAACAACGCTCGCACTGGCTACGTGAAGCCCTAAGAGAGCTCGGTTTTGACATCCCAAAGGTCAACATCCCTCTGATCTCTCTTCTCTTTGATAACGCAGATGAAGTAGAGTCGCTGCGAACGCACCTAAAAAAAGAACAAATCTTAGTTGGCCCCACTAGATCCTTTGAAGGAGAGAAAGGGAGTCCCAGGTTGAATATCGCCCTCAACGTCTGCCACATGCCCGACCATCTCACTCGTTTAGTCGACGCGATTGAGGCCTGGCAAGGCGAACGCTTGAAAGAATTAGCTTAGGGAGATACTGATCCATTGCTTTCTTCGAGATTCGAGTCCAATGAATGAAGATCGGATGAATTGAATTGATTAGTGCCACCCTAGTACTATTCACTAGAAATAATGCCACAAAATCAACAGATCGTTTTTGCCATCATTTTTCACAACTTGGCTATTTTACCGAGGGTACTTCAGCCATTTCTGGCTAGAATCAAGGGCATCTATCAATCAAAGCAGCAGCCAATAATCTGCATGCTCAAGAAAGTAACCGGCTGAGGATTGCATCAACTGTGAAGCCAAACTCGGCCTGGAGATCGCTCATGGGAGCAGAGGCTCCAAAGGTATCGATGCTGATCGAGATCCCATCGGGACCAACCCACTTGCCCCAGCCCATGGAGACGCCCGCTTCGATGCTCACGCGAGTACCTAGGTCTCCGCCAAGCACTTCTTTTTTGTAGTCATCAGGCTGTTTATTAAAGATTTCAAAGCAAGGCATGGAGACAACACGGACTTTCTTGTCCTTGTTCTCTAAGGCTGCTGCCACATCCATAGCTAGGGATACTTCCGAGCCTGTAGCGATGAGACAAAAGTCTGGTTTGCCAGATTCTTTTTTGAGGATGTAGGCTCCTCTACCAACACCTTCATCATAGGAGACGCTCGTTTCATCGAGGGTAGGCAAGTTTTGGCGTGAGAGGATAATTGCTGTCGGTCCGCGATAGCGAAGTGCTGAGATCCAGGCCATCTTCACCTCATTAGCATCAGCCGGACGGATGAGCTGGAGGTTTGGGATAGCACGCAATGCTGCGTAATGCTCAATAGGTTGGTGAGTGGGCCCATCTTCTCCAAGGAAGATTGAGTCGTGGGTGAATTGATAGACGACTTGCACTTCAGACAGAGCTGCTAGGCGTATGGCGTTGCGCATATAGTCGGAGAATGTGAGGAAAGTTCCCACGTAGGGCAGGATCATGTCACTTTGTGCCATCCCTGTTGCGGCGGCGGCCATGGCAAACTCGCGTACGCCAAACTTAATGTTGCGCCCCTCAAAATTTCCAGGTGTGACGATAGGGAATTGACCCATCATGGTTTTATCTGAACCGGACAGATCGGCAGAACCTCCATAAAGGAAAGGGAGCTCATTACCAAGAAGTTTGAGACAGTCAAATGAGGCCGATCTTCCTGCAATGGGGTTCTTAATCTCTAAATTTTTGAGTTTTTCTTCGAGATCGCTAGGGATCCTCTTTTCGGCCATTTTGTTGAATTCTTCAGCAAGCTCGGGCTTGGCTGCAGAGAACCTACGGAAGAGTTCTTTCCACTTCTGTTCCATGTCCTGGCATTTACCAAGACGCTGCTCAAAGAATGTGTAGGCCGATTGTGGCACGTAAAACTCTTCTTCGGGAAGTCCTAGGATCTTTTTGACCTCTTCCACTTCTTCTACGCCAAGTGGAGAGCCGTGCGCTTTGCTCGTTCCTGCTTTATGGGGCGAGCCTTTCCCAATGACTGTGTGCATTACGACAAGACAGGGGCGCGTTTGATTTTCACGGATGTGGTGGAAGGTCTCTTCAAGTTGATCAAAGTCATACCCATCGATCTCGTAGGTATCCCAGCCGTAAGCTTCATAGCGTTTTTTTGTATCTTCACTGCAGCTCTCAGCTAAAGGTCCATCGAGACAAACGTGATTAGAATCATAGACTAAAACGAGGTTGTCCAGCCCCAAATGCCCTGCAAAAGAGGAGGCTTCTGAAGAAATCCCTTCCATGATGCAGCCGTCCCCTGCTAGGCAAAAAACTTTATTTTGAAAGAGAGGATAATCTGTCGAATTAAATTTGGTACCCAGAAGTTTGAGCGCTAAGGCCTGACCTACTGCATTAGCCACACCTTGTCCTAAAGGACCTGTGGTCGCTTCCACTCCCTCTGTGAGATGGTATTCAGGGTGACCTGGTGTTTTGGAATGGAGCTGGCGGAAAGATTTAATATCGTCGATCGAGAGGTTATAGCCAGAAAGGTGGAGCATAGAATAGAGGAGCATTGATCCGTGTCCGGCAGAGAGGATAAAGCGGTCTCTTCCGAGCCACTTGGGGTTTTTGGGGTTATGGCGAAGCTGAGTCCCCCAAAGAAAAGCTGCAAACTCTGCACAACCCATGGGAAGACCCGGGTGGCCCGAATTGGCTTTTTGGACCGCTTCCATTGAAAGTTGGCGAATGGTGTTGGCAATTTTTTCTAGCTGCTTTTTGAGATCGCTATCCATAACCAATAAACTCCTTAGGTGAGATCTTCAAATTTAAGCGTTTGGAGCAAAATCTTGCAAGGAAATACCTCTAGAAGCTAGTATTTACCTCTATGTTATCGCAAGAAATCAGACAAAATTTCCTTCAATACTTCAAAAAAAACGGACATACAATTGTCCCCTCGGCTCCTGTTGTCCCCCATGACGACCCTACTCTTTTGTTTATCAATGCAGGGATGAATCAGTTTAAAGATGTATTCTTAGGCAAAAGCAAGCGGGATTATACGCGCGCTACTTCCACACAAAAATGTGTCCGAGTAGGCGGCAAGCACAACGACCTCGACAACGTAGGGCATACAACAAGACACCTAACGTTTTTCGAGATGATCGGCAATTTTTCTTTTGGCGACTATTTCAAAAAAGAGGCCATTCAATTTTCTTGGGAAGTGACTTTGGATGTGCTTCAATTTGATGAAGACAAACTTTGGGTCACAATTTTTGAAGATGATGATGAGTCTTACGAGCTCTGGAAAGCACACATCAACCCAAAAAGAATTGTTCGTTTAGGGGAAAAGGATAATTTTTGGTCTATGGGTGAAACGGGCCCTTGCGGCCCCTGCTCTGAGCTTCACTTTGACCGAGGCGATCGTTTTGGGAACTTTTCAAACCCTAAAGATGATCCCAGCGGTGAGCGGTATATCGAGTTTTGGAACCTCGTCTTCATGCAGTACAATCGCGATGCAAATGCAAAGATGTCTCCATTGCCCAACCAGTCCATTGATACGGGGATGGGACTAGAAAGGGTCGTCGCACTTAAAATGAATGTCGATAATGTCTTTCAAACAGATATCCTACGCCACCTCATTGGCCAGATCGAAAAAATAACAGGCAAAAAATACGACAAAGAAGACGTAAAAACAGCACCGGCCTTTCATGTGATTGCCGATCACTTGCGCACCCTCTCCTTTGCAATTGCTGATGGAGCAACCCCTAGCAACGTCGAACGGGGCTACGTATTGCGCAAACTCCTTCGTAGAGCCGTCCGTTATGGAAGAACGCTTCTGCACACCGAAGAGCCTTTCCTAGCAGCTGTACTTCCCGCACTCATCGAAACGATGGGCGAAGATTTTAAAGAAATTGCCATTGCACAAGACCGCATTGCTGAAATCCTAACACGCGAAGAAGAGGGTTTCCTCCGCACTCTCAAGCGGGGCGGCGGTATTTTAAATACCGTTGTAGAAAAAGCTACGCAAAGCCCCCACAAACAAATCAGCGGAGAAGATGCGTTTAAACTCAAAGACACTTACGGATTTCCTCTCGAAGAAATTCTGCTCATCGCCAAAGACTCCGACTTAGCAGTCAATATTGACGCCTACCAATTACTAGAGGAAAAAGCGCGCGAATTATCTCGCTCTGCAAGATCCGTGGAAGGTCAAGAGGCCGAGGGGAGCTTATATGAAAGCTTTGTGAAAAAAAATGGTCCAAGTGTTTTTGTCGGCTATAGTGAAATGAAGGCACAAACCGAAATTGTTGGAATTGTCCAAAATGGCGAATTCGTCGAGTCCCTCGCTGAAGGGTCTGAAGGGTTGATTTTGCTCAAAGAAACCCCCTTCTATGCTGAACAGGGAGGGCAGGTCGCCGACATTGGAGCCATTTCTGGGGAAAGTGCCCATTTCAAAGTGACCGACTGCCAAAGCCCTTTTTCAAATGTGATTGTCCACAAGGGAAAAGTCGAAGAAGGCCTATTTCGTGTTGGCGACACTGTTTCAGCAAGCATCGACGAGCCTAGACGCCTTCTTATTGCTGCCCACCACACCGCAACACACCTTTTGCATTGGGCACTGCAACAAGTCCTTGGAGAGCACATCCGCCAAGCAGGATCCCTTGTTGAGCCGGGCCGTTTTCGCTTCGATTTTAATCACCATAAAGCACCCTCTAAGGAAGATCTAAGACAAGTCGAAGACCTGGTTAACGAAAAAATCCGAGAGAATCAAAGTGTTAGCACCTACGAAATCTCTTTTGAAGAAGCGCAAAAGCGCGGTGAGATCAAGCAGTTTTTCGGAGAAAAGTATGGCTCTCACGTACGCGTGGTCGACATCAATTTTTCTAAAGAGCTCTGCGGCGGCACGCATGCTTTCCACGTGGGAATGATCGGCTACTTTCGAATTACGAAAGAAAGCAGCATCGCAAGTGGTGTACGCAGAATCGAAGCCGCGTGTGGCAAAGCTGCTGAAAATTTTGTCCGCAACGAAGAAGAAGTTCTAGAAAAATCAGCGGCCCTACTCAAATCCCAGCCAGCTAAACTCGAGCAAAGAGTCGCCCAACTTCTAGAGGAACAAGCCCAAATGAAGCTTGAGATGCGCACCCTCAAACGGGGACAACTCAAAGGGCTCACTGATGACTTAGCAAGTAATGCCAAAGAAGGGCTCCTCGCAGCAACTGTCGACATCGAGCCCGAAGATCTTGGAGAGCTTGCCGATGGCATTTTGCAAAAAATGCAGTCTGGCGTCGTGGCCTTAGCCGTAAAACTCGATAGCCGCGTGCAAATCGTCATCAAAGTCAGTCCCGACTACGTAGAAAAAGGGATACAAGCTGGTGCTCTGATCAAAGAAATCTCTCCTGCCATCGGCGGCGGCGGCGGCGGCAAGCCCGCTAGTGCCCAAGCAGGCGGAAAAAATCCCGCCGGCATCAACGATGCCTTTACTCTGATTCAAAACGCGATCAAAAAATAATGGACCTGCTCTCATCACCTGCACTTGCTAAGCTTATCGAGCTCGAGGAAAATTCCCTTGTCATTGAAGGACTTTGGGATGGCCCGAAAGCAGCTCTCCTCTCACTGCTTTTTGAGGCGAAGAAAAAAAATATTCTCGTCATCACCTCCGACAAATCAGAAAATCGAATCGCCTCTAATCTCGATTACTTTGGTGTGCGCCCTTTTTATGAATTCCCTGCTTGGGAAACACTTCCCGGCGAAGACATTCCGCCCAGCCCCGATATCGTGGGAAGGCGCTTTGAAATCCTTTACCACTTTTTAGAACACAAAGAGCCCAAAGTCATTCTTTGTCCTCTCCAAGCCGTCTTGCAAAAACTCCCCACCCCACAAAAGTTAAAACCCAATTGTAACTTGTGGAAAGTGGGAGAAGAAATCCCCTTCGACGCCTTAGAGGAATTTTTAAAGGCACTTGGTTACAAAAAAGAGCCTGTCGTAGCAGATAAGGGACAATTTGCTCTTCGCCACGGCATTTTCGATATTTTTCCCCTTTCAGCTCCAGAGCCCCTTCGGGTCGAATTTTTTGGAGATAGCATCGAATCGATCCGAACCTTTGATCCCATCGGGCAGAGATCAATCGAAAAAGTAGAGTCACTCTTTATTTGTCCAGCATCTGAGCCTAAACTTTTAGAAGAAGAACAAGATCTTGCCACCCTCTTCGATTACTTGAGCAAAGACACAATCGTCATATTCGATGATCTATTAGCCTTAGAAGATCGCTATGTCTCGCTTAAGGGACTTCCAGGAAGTAAATCTCGCTTCTTTTCCTCTATCGACGAGATAATAAAAAGAGTCGAAACACTCCCCCACTATTTTTTTGCGAAAGAACAACTTGAAGAGCTCTCTGATGTCGAAATGGAAAAAAAACTAGGGCGCGATTTTTACAGCGGCAAAACCCCGGTCCAACCCATCACCTTTTCTGTTTTTGACCTAGAATTTTCCTCCAAAAAATGGATCGCCCCATTCCTGACTATCGGCGATTACTTCTCCCCTTCTGAAAATTTGAGTGCCACAACCAAAGAGGAAATTCTGCAAGGCGTTTCCAGATACGCTAAAACGCCCCTAGAGCTCCACTTTTTGACCTCTACAAAATCAGAAGAAGATACGCTAAAAACTAATATTGAGAGCGATGAAATCCACCTTCCAGAAAAGACCCATTTTGAGCGTGGCTACCTCTCCAGTGGATTTGCTTTGCCCGATGCACAGATCGCGGTCTTGCCGATGTCAGAACTCACAGGCAGATTCCGCATCAGACGGCAAAAATGGCGCGGCACCTACCACACACCCGCCGCTGAATTTCACGAGCTCGTGCCGGGAAACCTCGTCGTCCACTTCCATAACGGAATAGGAAAATATCTTGGCGTAGAAAAACAAAAAAACCACCTTGGCAAAGAATCCGAGTTTCTCGTCATCGAATACTCTGGCGGCAGCAAGCTCTTTGTTCCGATCGCCTCGAGCTACCTCGTCTCCCGCTACATCGGCTCACACGAAGAGATCCCAACCTTAAGCCAACTCGGCACCTCCAAGTGGCAAAATGCCCGAGTAAAAGCCCAGCAAGCCATTGTCGGCTATGCAGAACAGATGCTCCACCAAAATGCTGAAAGAGAGCTCCATGGCGGCTTTGTTTACCCTGCCGACACAGAAGACTGCTTCAACTTCGAAACAGATTTTCCCTTTATAGAAACCGATGACCAAACCTTAGCTATCACCGCCTTAAAACAAGACATGATGTCAGAAAAGGCGATGGATAGACTGATCTGCGGCGATGTTGGATATGGAAAAACAGAAGTGTGCATGCGCGCAGCATTCAAAGCCGTCGCAGATGGAAAAAAACAAGTAGCCGTTCTCGTTCCCACAACCGTACTAGCCATGCAACACTATGAGACCTTCGTGGCGCGGATGGCAGGCTACCCAATAAACATCGGCGTTGTTTCCCGCTTTCTCCCAGCTAAAAAAGTACGAGAGAACATCGAAAAAGCAGCAAAAGGACAGCTCGATATCCTCATTGGCACACACCGGATCATCAGCAAAGACATCACCTTCAAAGACCTTGGCCTCATCATCATCGATGAAGAACAACGCTTTGGCGTCCGAGCTAAAGAGCACCTTAAAAAACTCAAAACAGGCGTAGACTGCTTAACACTCTCAGCCACCCCAATACCCCGCACCCTTTACATGTCACTCATCGGCGCGCGCGATGTCTCCGTCATCAACACCCCTCCTCAAGATCGCCTCCCGATAAAATCTTACATCATCGAAAGAGACCCCTCCGTTATCCAAAACGCCATCCTACGTGAGCTTTCGCGCGACGGCCAAGTCTTCTTCCTCCACAACCGAGTCGAAAGCATCCACAGAGTTGCCGAAGAGATCGAGAAGCTCGTCCCAGCAGCTAGAGTCGTTGTCGGTCACGGCCAAATGAGTGCCGATGAGCTCGATCGAGTCTATCATCTCTTTAAGCAAGGCGAAGCAGACGTGTTAGTGGCCACCACCATCATTGAAAATGGTGTCGATATCCCCAACGCCAACACCATCCTCATCGACCGCTCTGATACCTTTGGCCTGGCTGATCTCTACCAATGTCGCGGAAGAGTAGGCCGCTGGAACCGCCCCGCCTACTGCTACTTCCTCGTTCCCCAAAGACGCGAGCTGCAAGAAATCGCCACCAAAAGGCTCAATGCCCTCGTTGAAGCCTCAGGCTATGGCGGCGGCATGAAAATCGCTATGCGTGACTTAGAGATCCGTGGCGCTGGAGATATCCTCGGCATCAAGCAATCGGGACAGATCTCTTCCATCGGATTCCACCTCTACTGCAAGCTCCTCAAAAGAACCATCGACTCGATGCGCAAGAAAAAATCAGTCAGCTTCGTCGAAACCAAAATGGAGTTCTCTTTTGATGCTAGATTGCCCGAAGAATATATCGGTGAGCCCAGCTTGCGCATGGAAATCTATCACCGCCTTGGTGAGTCGATGAGCGACGAAGAGGCCGAAACCATCCTAACAGAGATGCAAGATCGCTTTGGCGAGCCTCCGCTTCCTGTGATCTGGCTCTACCACCTCACTCGTATCCGCATCTTTGCTGCGCAAAAAGGCTACACCCTACTGAAATTTGGCAAGTTCACTTTCAAAGCAGATAAGCAAAAAGGGAAAGAGCTCTCAAGCAAAACGATTGCCCTGCCCAAAGAGACCGATCCAGATGCCTTCGAAACTGCTATAAAAGAATTGCTCTAACTGTTTTAGTCTCCAGTGAAATGCGCAATTAATTCATCTAGATCCCTTTGCATGACTTCACTAAATGTCTTTTTCCAAATTGCATTAATTTCAGGTCTTTCATCAAATGGGATTGCTCCATTCACGAATCGGAGAAGATAGGTTGAAACTCTACATCTTGTCTTGAAAGAGAGATCTTCCTCGTTTTGCCCCCTAGCAGTGAGCGCATGGCATACTCCCCTTAGGAAAACCATATCAATCACTCCAAATCTGACTAATTCTTCCACATTTTCTTGGTCCCCAAATTTCTTACGTATAGGGATAATGCAGCCTGTTTTCAAAACAGAGTTTAGTTTTGGTGATTGACGCAGTGTTTCTAGAATTTTCGGAAAAACTTCTTCAATGATTTTTGCTAGCCGCCTAATAGAATCTTTTGAATCCTCGCACAATTCAAAATCTAAACGATCGGATAGATCTCCCACTAGTTCTCGTATTTGCTGCTGAAGAATATACTTTACGGCGCTGCCATCTAAAAGATAAGAAAGTTGATTTCCTCTTCTAAAAGTGGAATCTGGCTTTTCTTTTTCTAATGCAATATCGGCAAATATTGGCAGCAATTGTTCTATCGCTCCCCTTTTTCCATGGCACTCAACAATGGCACTAGCCATTTCCGCTTTATCAATCCCTTGAAAAAGTTGACATAGGAAGGAAGCTGCATCAGGGTATAGAGAAATCTCTGCAAGATGATCTAAAATCCTATGCTTCGTTTCTAAATCTCTATCCATCAGGTTCTTTAATCCGGAAATTAAAACTTCAACAACCTCTTCCTTATTTTCAAACTCTAATTGCTTTTCAGGGCGAATGATTATTTTCAATAGTTCTGTAGAAGAATCTTTTCTCCTGAATAGTGACTCGAGTTGCTGCTCAACTTCCCCTTTTTCGAGCTGAATCGAGCGATCCAGCAGAGTTACTCTTCGATGCATAGGAGACAAGCGAACAACTTCATCACTCCATTGTCCTTCCTCTCGACTATGATTTCTAAAATCGCTAAGCGGGTATCCGCTTCCACTCAATCTTAATTGTGGATCATAGCGGACCCTTTCCACATTTTCCCATCTGCGCATCCCAGCCTTAGGCGATGGATGCCTCTCAGCTGGGGCCCCTTCCTGCTTGTCTGGATAGGATTTTTCAACATATTCTTGATATCTACGAGTATTTTCAGCCGTTGTATCTGAAATAATACAATTAGAAGACGAAGCCATATTGAACCTCCGATAATTTTTAGAATGATTGTATGCAATTCCTCGATTTTAGATCGATTATTTTATCTTCAACTAATTTGAATCAAAATTAATAACTTAAGACGAAGCCGCCGTGCCATCTACTGCGAGAGCTGTCGCTGAAGATCGAGCGGTGGAGCTTGATCCCCCAATCGAGACGAACAGCGAGATAGCGATTGATTGTGTAGCGCCAGCCAGGCCCTGCGCTCATGAACCACTCGGTTTTGCCAATTGTAGGCCCCACAAAGACCTCATCGCCAGAAGGGTGGCGATTATCTAAGGCACCAAGTGCATAGTCAAAAAAGGCCAGAAAGCGCATCTCATCACAGCACCCGCACCACCCAAGCAGGTCAAGAAAACTAAAGCAAGGCGTTCGTAGCTCTGCGTTGAGCACTAATGCATTATCTGCGAGAAACTCTCGCTCTTTATAGCCGCGCACAGTGTCATATCCACCGAGGCCAAAGCGCTCACTAGGAAGGAGGTTTTGGCTGGAGAGTTGCAAGCGCCCCAAAGATGAGAAGGACCAGTCCCAAGGGAGATTGCAAACTTCCCCAACGGTCATCTTGCCGTAGATGTATTTGTTTTTGGAATTAGGAGAGAGCTCATCGTATGCTTCATTGCTCTGGTTGGAGAGGAGTTTTCCAGGAGATCCATAGAGATCGAGGTTGAAGGCAAAGCGCTGACAGCCTGTTTCCCATCCAAAAGCATACCCGGTCATGAACTGGGTGAGGTTGATCGTTCCATTGGTAACAAGAAAATCCTCATCCCCGACAAAAAGGGCGTTGCTGTTGTAATTTTTAAAATCAAAACCCGCTGTCCACTCTTGGAGCATCCCATCATAGTTCCGGCAGAAAGGAATGGTGTAGCGAGCACTCGCTTGGAAAAATTTTCCATCAGATTTGACCGTAGAGTCATCGGGCTCAACAACAGAATATCCCCCATAAGCCAGAAAGAGGTGCTGCCAAGGCAAAGGCACTGTCCAATGCATCGTGTGCGACTGGAATTCCTTGACGTCCTGAGAAGTTGTGTATTGATAAGTGAGGATTTGATCTAACCAAAAAGCATTTCCCCAAGTAGCTCCTACATAGAAGCGGCTCGTTCCCGATGGACTCGTTCCCGTGTTGTCTACCCCTCCATATACTTGAACGGGGAAGCGATCGCACACCACTAGCTCAATGTTGGTCGTCCCTGGGTCACAACCAGGAGTAAAGATCACATCGACATCGCGAAAGGGGTTACGGTTGAGCCAGGCCACATCAGTCAGAAGAGTGTCCGCTGTGATGGCATCACCAGGGCCCAAACGCAGAGCTTTTTCATAGATCCAGTTAGAAAAGTGGCAGTTGCCAGAGCTTGCAACTTGTCCTACGCACCCTACCATCACCACCATTTGGACAACTTCATCCTTGATTTCTTGCTGCGGAACATAAACAGCAACTACAGGATAGTTGTGGTCTCGAAAATAGAGAACGATCCGCTCTTTTAGAGTGTAGAGCAAATCTTGTGTGAGGGATTGCCCTTCGAATAAAGGCTCCAGCGCTTCTTTCAAACAAGCAATCCCACCGGGAATAAATACATCAAAGGACTCTAAGCCCGCTACGCCTCTTGTATCGACGTAATCAACGTAATCCTGATTGGGAATGAGAACGATCCCACAGATCTTCTCAACAATGGGTTCTTTGGAATAGCGAGGTGCGTCTGCAAATCCAAGCAAAGGCAAAAGGAGAATGATTAATTTAAAACGATTCAACGTATTTGGTATGATAGTTGCGGTATTTTTGTCTCAGCATAAAACGAGCCTCTTCACTAAAGAGGTCGAAGCTCGATACCAAGCCCTTGGGAATGGTGAGCTGATTGTAACACGCGCTATCGTATCCGAAAAGAAAACATTTTGAAACGAATAAAAACTCATCATACGTTTGCAAGTTTTGGAACATCTCTCCCAGAGCTCTTCCCCCATTATTGGTGAAGACACTTTGGCTGAAACCACTTTTATAGAAAATGGTAAAAGGAAAGCCACCAAAATTATCGGGGAAATATTCTTCCCACTGCTCAGTACTCGAGTTAATATATTGAGGACCTGGAACAAATACCTGTCCATTAATCAATGAATTGATCGAGTTTTGCGAGCGCTTTGCAGTATATATGCGCAAAGCGCCGCTTGTTTCAATAACAGCCCCTGGATCAAGAATGAACCGCCCATTTCCTATTCCTGGAGATTCAGGAGCATTGCCATCAACAAGGAGTGAAACATCTCCACTTCCCGACTGAATAGATGAACCTGATTCCAGAGTCATACTTTCTCCTGCAGCCGCCAAAACCATGCCGCTGTTTTGGCTCGACCCAATATGAACATCTCCTCCTCTAAGGTCAAAACTGCCTTCAGAGACGATCCTGATATTGCCTGAAGAGACTCCTTGGTGACCAATGAATACAGGGGTATTTGCTGCTGCGCCGCTTTGAAGGAGAACATTTCCATTTACACCAATTGAAATGGATCCTCCCAATTCACCAACGTCAATGCTAGTTGACTGGGACGCAACATTGGAGCCGAAAACTGAGAAATCTTTACCCACAGTCATTTCTAAATTTCCAGAAACTGTTTTCACAGTGAACGCTTGTGCAAATGAAGGATTTCCAATGATTAAATCTTTGCCGACAGTAATGAAAATATCCCCAGAGACTGTTTCTAAAAACCCAGGAACAGCTGGCTGAACCGTTGTATCGAGAATAACATTTCTCTCAGCATTAAGGAAAATGGACCCTCCATTGAGCTTTACTCCTGAAGCAACATTGGCCTGGATTTGAATGTCAGGAGCTTGCATAGAAACATTCGCGGCTCCTGTATTTTCTATTACCCCATCCGTAATCAGGATCGATTCACCAGCAAAGAGCGACAAGCTATTGTCAGTAGTCCAGAAGATGGGTTCCACAACACTGAGAGTTCCCGGCTCGCTAAATGAGGATGCTGTCGTGATAGACACATCAACCCCACCAGTTTGTAAAACAGTTTGCAGTGATTCGACTCCTAGAGTAGATGCAATACCCGCCATAGGCCCCGTAGGTGTATACTGTCCTGTCGAAGAATTGAATGAGACTCCAAAGCTCGAACTAAAGTTATCTACAGACACTTCACTCGGATCCAAAAGGAGCTGCCCAGACTTTCCAAAGGGCGCTTTACCAGAGGCAAAACCATTGAAGATGAGGTTGTCAGCAGAAGAAGCCTCCATCAGTCCTCCATCTCCTCCATAAAGACCGCCTCGAACAGAGATTTTCCCTTCCATGACCGTTGTCTCATCCGACCAGAGAATAATTTTCCCTCCATTACCCTCTAAAGTAGCATCCGCGTAAATTTTGGCCCCTTCCATGCAAACACATATTTCAGCATTGGCAATATCTGGATTAGCCCCTTGGAAATCACCACCAAGGAGCACTTCTCCAGCGCTCCAATCGGAAGAGACATCAATTATTGCCTCTTCATGGACCCCGACTTGTTCGCCAAGCAAATGAACAGTCCCTGCGGGCGCGGTAATTGAGCCCGAATGGGAGACCGTTCCTCCATCAGCAACAAGAAAAACATGTCCACCTTCTTGCTTCAAGACATTGGCCTCAATCACTCCAGCTTGATTAATCGCAAAGCGAAACGCATTGCCATCGGCGCGCAGTTCTGCTGCCGTCGATTCGATTAAACCAGAATTCTCAATCCCACCCTCGCCTTTTTCAGCATCTACTTTTCGAGAAATAAATAAACGTTGACTGCCACTGGGCTTTAAGAGGATTTCTTCTCCGGCAGCGAGGCCAACAACGCCTTCTTTTGCATCAATAGTGCCCGTATTGATTACTGCCTTTGCAAGCAAAAAAACATCGCCCCCTATCGCCGAAATCTTCCCAGCATTGATGATTTTTCCTTCAGAATTGCCAGAGAATAGAAGCTCTTTATTCTTGAAAAAGTCTTCGCTATCGAAATCGAGCGTGGAAGCTATAAAACTTTCTGCCAAAACATTTCCACTAGGACCAATAATGACCCCCTTGGAATTGAGTAAATAGACGTGACCATTAGCCTCTAAGAGACCATCGATATGGGAAACTCCCCTAGAAACGCGATTGAGAACAGCAGAGTTTGAATTGGGCTGAATAAACCTTGCAGTCTCACCCTGCGCAATCGAAAACTCGTCCCAGTTGATGATCGCTCGGTCGCTTGTCTGGATCTCAAGAAGACTTCCGCTCTCATTTACAATAGCTGTGCCACGCTCAACTTGGGCGCCCTTTGGTTTTGCAAAAAGGACCAATGGCATTAGAAGGCAAAGGATTAGTTTCATTCATCAACTCCGATATTGCGATGATACGCCCCTTTAATATTTTTTGCCTGCATTTTTGCTGCCACTTTTAAGATGGCAATCCCCTTTTCCACATGATCTGGAGTATATTTTTCAAAAACCTTAGCTGAGCTTTCTTTAGTCTTGACCCCGTCGCGATTGAGCGGCAAATCTGAAATAAGAAGCAAAGCGCCAAGAGTAAACTTCCGTTTGTAGCTAGCCGTAAATAAAGTCGCACACTCCATCTCATAGGCATGCGCCTTGGTCGCTTTGAGGCGATTTTTAAACTCCTCGTTAAACTCCCAAAAACGCATATTTGAGGTGAAAGTGATCCCAATATGATAGGGGACATTTTGTGCTTCAAAAACTTCCGTAACAGCCTTCTGCATCAAAAAATTGGCAAGGGCGGGGACCTCTGGCGGGAAATAAAAGTTCGAAGTCCCTTCATCGCGAATACTGGCAACAGGAACCAAGTAGTCTCCCACCTTATAACGACGACGAAGCCCCCCACACATCCCAAGTAGCATCGAAGACTTGACCGGCAAAAAAGAGCAGAGATCCACCACCAAAGCAGCAGCTGGTGAGCCAATTTTAAAATCGAGAATGCTCACCCCCTCTTTTGGGCAGTGGGCCACTTTGAACATCGACCCTTCATGGATCTTTACATCTCTAGATTTAGCAAAGTACTCTACATATTTAGGGAAATTTGTTAGCAGTAAATTCGACTGAAAATCGCCAGTATTCGATCCACAGTATCTTTCCAACGTCTCTTTTGCAAATTGCTCTTCACCAATCTCGGGCATCTATTAATCCTCTTTTTCACAACATACCAAAACATGAATAAAGATTTGATTGATATTTTCCACATGGTGTATCCTTCTGGCAAAAAAAAATTGGAGGCCACCATGTCAAGTGTCATCGCCAGCACCCCCCTACTAAACGTAGCAAGAACCCCTTCTCCCAGCATTGGGACGTGGGTTAAGAACCTGTTATTCGGCCGTGTATTTGCCAACTGGAAAGACTCTATCATCGTAGCAGGGGTAGTCTTTTGGGTTGCCAAAGCAGTACTCTCCTTTTTTACCGGTGCCTGGCTAATGGCCACAGCAGAATTTTTCACTGGTGGTTTTTTGGCTATGATGCGTAAAGACTATAGACAATTTACCGACCTACACGCAGCTACAGGAGCCTATCGCAATGAAAATCACGACTACCGTCTCTCAAACTTAGAGCATCGAAGACTGAATGACCAACAGCGGCGCCAAATAGAGGCTTTTAGACAGGAAGTTGTTCTCTTAGCAAAAGAACGCAAGCGCATAGCGGCTGAAAACGACCGTTTTGCAGAAAGCAACACCGTTTATAAAACCCAAATTGGTGTGATGAAACGGACATTAAGAAGCGCTATCAGCGAGATCGGCTCTGTCTCAGCAGAAGGAAAAAGGATCATGCAAGCAGCCCTGGCCTCTTTTGAAGAAAAAGAGAGAGCCCTAACCGCCATTGCAAGAGATATTGATCAGCGGAATAAAGAATCCGTTCGGCAGTGGCAAGAGCTTGCTGGACAAGTAAGCAGACTGAAATTTGACGGCGTGCGGGCTCTCAACGATGCCAAGGCCGCACTTGGCGAAGTCCTTGCAGAAATCCGCGAGTATGAAGCAACGAAAAAAGCACTCTCAACAGAAATCGGCCGCTTGCAACAAGTACGAGCTCAATTAGAGGGGGTTGCGCTCAAAGTCGATCTAGCAGCAGATCGAAACCTAGCAGCAGCTGGCAAGCGCTTTGTCTCAAATATTATGAGTGGAAAGAGTGATGAATCCCACGCGGCTATTCTAATGGGAATTGCCCTTGTAGGCTTGATATACGCTAAAGCCACAGGCACCCCCATCGCCGGGCTCTCTTGAGTTTTTTTCCAGCAAGCTGTATCCTCTGGTTCCTATGGCACAAGTAAGCACAAGTGAATTCAAAGCAGGTCTCAAAGTGGAGATCGACCGAGAACCCTACGCGATGGTGAGCAACGAGTTTGTAAAACCAGGTAAAGGGCAACCCTTCAACCGAGTGAAACTCAAGCACCTAAGAACCGGTAGAGTCATGGAAAAGACCTACCGATCAGGGGAGAAGCTTGAGATTGCCGATGTCGAAGAGGCCAAGATGCGTATGCTCTATAAGGAACGGGATGATTACGTCTTCATGGACGAGAAAACTTACGAGCAGCACACAGTATTAGCCTCCTTACTTGGCGACAATGCCAAGTGGTGTATGGATGATATTGAATACGACCTCGTCTTCTACAAAGGAGAAGTGATCGACCTTGTCCCCCCCACTTTTATGGAGATGATCATTACAGAAACAGCCCCCGGACTTCGTGGCGACACCTCCGGACGCGTGCTCAAACCCGCCATCCTTGAAACGGGCGCTAAAGTCCAAGTCCCTATCTTCATCGACCAAGGCGAAAAAATCAAAGTGGACACGAGAACCGGTGAATACGTCTCTCGCGTCTAGAATCGGCACAGTAAAGCAGCGCGCCGCCAAACTAGCCGCCGTCCGTGCATTTTTTTCTGAAAGAACCGTTTTGGAAGCCGACACGAATATGCTCAGCCACGCAGCTCCTGTCGATGCGCACATCGATGTGATGCAAGTTGATATGGGCAATAGCAAAACCGGCTACCTACACACCTCCCCTGAATACGGCTTAAAAAAACTCCTCGCAGCTGGTAGTGGCGATATCTACCAACTGGGTCACGTCTTTAGAGCCGAAGAAGAAAGCCCCTTGCACAGCCCTGAATTCACCATGTTAGAGTGGTACCGCGTTGGCATGCCTTATCAGACATTTATCAAAGAAACTCTTGAACTCTTCCGACTCTTTCTAGGTCCCCTCCTAGCAGAAACCCTCACCTACAAACAAGCCTTCTCCCTCCACGCTGGCATCGACATCCATGAGGACCTCGCTCCGCATACCCTTCCCTTCTCCGAAAAAGCCCCAACCTGGGACAGAGACACCCAGCTAAATCTCCTCTTCTCTCACCTCATCGAACCCAAGCTTGGCCAAAACAAACTCACCGCCATCACTGACTGGCCCTCTTCCCAGGCAGCTCTTGCCAAAACCAACACCGTTAATGGCGAGACCGTCGCTAAACGGTTCGAGATCTACTTCAAAGGCATCGAGCTAGCAAATGGTTTTGATGAGCTGACAGACCCGCTTGAACAACGCACTCGCCTCGAAAACGAAAATCAAAAACGTCTTGCCCTTGGCAAAAACACCCTCCCCATTGACGAAGAGTTCCTCAAAGCCCTAGAGACCCTGCCCGAATGCTGCGGCGTCGCCGTCGGCTTCGACAGGCTTATGCTCCTTTCCTTATAATAGAAGCTAGATTTGGAGCTGCGGTAAAGATATAAGCCTTACCCTTTTTGTTTTTACTAAGAAGCCCTCGCTCTTGGAGGTCTAGTAAATCTCCTCTCGCTGTATCGTAGGCAGTGCGATGGCTGGCTTTATGCGCCTGGATCGTATACTCCGTCTTGGGATGGCGAAGAGCATGAGCCATCAGTGCCTGCTGGCGAGGATTATATCCTCCGTCTTTTGCCAAAGCCTCTACTTCATCACGCTCTGCCCGCTTCTGCGCAGTATAGGATTGAAGAGACTGGAAAGATTTTTTGATTACTTTGAGCTGATGCAAAATAAAATAGGTCAAATCGTTGTGATCGGTTTCTGTATAGAGAAAAGCCAGCCCATACTGCACAGGGGCTTTTAGAATACTTTCTGATATCGAAATAAACTCAAAGAGCCAATAGCCTGATCGAAGCAACGACCAATAAAAAAGACCCCGAGCCGTTCTTCCATTTCCATCAACAAAAGGGTGATCATAGGCAAGCCAAAAATGGAGGATAATGCTACGGATCACCGGATGAATAAACTGCGAGGACGTTTTGCCATTGGCAAAGTCACACATTTTTTTCATCCGCTTATATAACTGGTTGGCAGGAGGAGGATCATGCAGAACATCTCCTGTGGAGACATCATAGACAACAACAGACTCCTCCTCCGTTCGAAATCTCCCTGACGCACTGGGATCTTTTAGAGTCATTTCTGTAACAGCCTCGTGCATTTCAAAAATCATCTCAGGCGTTAATGGACTTTTTTTCCAGCTTTGCATCTGTTGCATCAAATTGTAGTTATTCAAGATCATTTGCTCGCTCTGATCCTTTGCCGCCCGCCCAGAGCGCAGCATTTCTGTTGCCACCTTACGCGTTGTTGCGGCTCCCTCTATTTGGCTAGAAGTGATGGATTCTTGAAAAAGAGAATGGACCAAGTACTGATCTCGAATATGAGGATCAAGCAGATCCTCTGGCGTTTTTTTCATCTCACTAATGCCAAGATCAATCTCATGCAACTGCTGCAATGCATTATCGGGCAAACAATAACTGAAGAAATCATTCTGATCTCTCTCCTTTAGCGGGATAGATCTTGCGCGGAGCTGTCTGTACATTTTGATTCCAAACCACCACTCTTCCTTGGTCAACCCTTCTGGAGGATTCAAGTGGCGAAGAATATCCCAATGGCGGTATTTCCCTTCAGCTTCTGTTTTGACACCCTCCCTGCGGATGAGTTCCAATTTTGCAGGGTCAGAGAGACTTTCATCCCGTAGATTTGGCGGTTTCCTAGGCTTTTTCATTTGCTACCAGTTTTTCATTTTATGGTAGCAAATTGGTAATTAAAGATACAGTCAGCAACCTAAAGTCAAGCAAGCGACTTAATTTCACACACTTATGTACTGCTACCAGTTTTTGAAAAACTGGTAGCAAATTGGTAGTTAAGAAAACACTCCATATTTAAGAAAGGACTGATAAATTGCTTTCTCCGAGATTCGATCCAAAGGGCCGAAAAACTTAATCTGGAGATTGTAATTAACTTTAGAAAGTTAATGGAGATTGAAAATTAGGTTTGTCGAATGCTTTTGGCCGAAAATCGGGGGAATTGAATGAATCAGCCCTTCCTTAAGCGAGTGAGCGAACTAACCCCAACCTTGAACGATGGGGAAGCGTCTACCGACGCTGAAAGAGACTTTGCTGACACGGATGGCCGGAGGGGCCTGGCGGCGCTTGTATTCTGCCGCGTGCAGGCGGCGGATAAGCTCATCGACAAGAGTTTGATCGATGTGCATACGAGATGCTATTTCTTTTGCACTGACGTGATCTTCGACGTAAGCTTTGAGCACCTTGTCGACGATCCCATAATCCGGAAGGGAGTCAAGATCTTTTTGATTGGGACGCAGTTCTGCTGAAGGAGGTTTCTCAATGGTTGACAAGGGGATAACCTCTTTTTCTCGGTTGATCCAACGAGAGAGCTCATACACCTGCGTTTTCAAAACATCGGCAATCACGCCAAGACCACCACACATATCCCCATAAAGAGTGCAGTAGCCAAGGCCCATCTCACTCTTGTTCCCAGTACTTAAGACAATATAGCCGAGTTTATTGGAAAGCCCCATGAGGATCATTCCTCGGATGCGCGCTTGGAGATTTTCTTCTGTCACATCTACAGGCTTTCCTTCAAAGTGAGGCCCTAGCATCTCTAAATAGTCATCAAAAGGCTTCTCGATCGGTATCTTCTTGTAGCCTATTCCTAAATTATCGGCGAGCTGCTTGGCATCGTGAATACTCCCCTCGGAACTATACTGCGAGGGCATGGCAATACCCATAATGTTTTCAGGGCCGAGCGCTTCTGCTGCGATACACGCCACTAAGGCCGAATCAATCCCGCCAGAAAGGCCAAGCAGTGCTTTATTAAAGCCCTGCTTAGAGAAATAATCATGCACACCCAAAACGAGAGCTTTGTATAGATCTTGCATCTGGTTGTACTGGAAAGGGACCTTACAAATGGGCGCGCTCAAAGCGACGGTAAAAAAGTCTTCCACAAACCCCTTGCCAAGCTGCCTTAAGGCCCCGTGATCATCTACTGCAACGCTGTACCCATCAAAGACAATGTCATCATTCCCACCCACCTGGCAACAAAGAAGTACGGGACATTGGAGTGTTTTTGCAGCTTTTGCACATACTTCAACGCGAATATCAGGTTTGTCAAACTGGTAGGGCGATGCCGAGAGATTTAAAAGGATGTCGGGTTTGTGGTCGACAAGCTCAAGAACAGGGTCATAAGCATAACGGGTGTCAACATAGCCAGAATGCTGCCAAATATCTTCACAAATGATGACGGCTATTTTTTGTCCCTTGATCTCAAACGTCTTTACCTCGCGACCCGGCTCAAAATAGCGCCGCTCATCGAAGACATTATATGTGGGAAGGAGACACTTGTTATGATAGCCTAAGATCTGACCATCGGAGATAATCGCAGCGCTATTAAAGAGGTGCTTGCCCTTGCCGTGATTGATCCGAACAAGTCCGACGACGATACAAATCCCCATCGAAGCTTGGACAATCTCTTGGAGGCACTGCTCATTGGCTTTGACAAAATCATCATGCAAAAGCAGATCTGCCGGAGCATAGCCACTGATGGTCAGCTCTGAAAAAAGGACCACATCAGCCTTCTCTGCCTTGGCCTTTGCCACCGCTTGTAAAATCTTTTTTGTGTTGCCCTCTAGATCCCCTATGATCGGATTGAGCTGAGCCATACATATACGCATAATTTTCATACTATCTGATATTGGTTTTTTTTTCTCCTATGTGCTATATTGTCATAAAAAAGGAGCATTTTCATGGCAGAGGGCACACTCAAAATCAATACTGAAAAATTACTTCCCATCATCAAAAAATGGCTTTATTCCGATAAAGAGATTTTCTTACGTGAGCTCGTCTCCAATGCCTGCGATGCCCTTTCCAAACTCAAAATTTTACGTGAGCAAAATGAGGTTGAATTCTCAGACGATGAGCTCAAAATTGAAATCACTCTCGATAAAGAGAAAAAAATGATCACCATCACCGATACCGGCCTGGGGATGACAGCGGAAGAGGTAGAGAAATATATCGCTCAACTCGCTTTTTCAGGAGCAGAAGAATTTCTCTCAAAATACGAGACCAGCGAAGAAAAAGACCAAGTGATTGGCCATTTTGGCCTCGGTTTTTATTCCGCATACATGGTCGCCTCTAAAGTGGAGATTGACACCCTTTCTTACGCTGAAAAAGCCGAGCCCGCTCACTGGATCTGCGATGGGACATCTAGCTATACCCTCGATAAAGGCAATCGCACGCTACGTGGAACCACGATCACCCTCCACATCGAAGACGAAGAATTTCTAGAACTCCCTCGCCTGCAAGAATTGCTCAATCGTTACTGCGCTTTCCTCCCCTACCCGATCCACCTCAATGAAGAGCACATCAACCACAAAGACCCCCTTTGGCTCAAATCCCCTGCCGATTGCACAGATGAAGAATACCTAGAATTCTACAGACAACTTCATCCGATGGAGCCTGATCCAATCTTTTGGGTCCACCTCAACGTTGACTACCCATTCCACCTTAAAGGAATACTCTACTTCCCCCACATCCACACCCGCTTCGACTTCCAGAAAAAACCGATCAAGCTCTTTTGCAACAGAGTTTTCGTCTCAGACAACTGCGCTGATCTCATCCCAGAATATTTAAGCGTCATGCGCGGCGCCATCGACAGCCCCGACATCCCCCTAAACGTCTCGCGCAGCTACCTGCAGATGGACAAAAACGTTCGCTCCCTTTCCACTCACATCTCGAAAAAAGTAGCCGACCGCCTCTCTACCCTCTACAAAACAGAGAAAGAAAAGTTCACCAAACACTGGCAAGACATCGAAACCATCATCAAGCTCGGCGTCCTCCATGATGAAAAGTTCTTCGACAGAGTCAAAGACTTTCTCGTCTGGCAAAATCTTGAAAACGAATGGACAACCCTGCCCGAGTACCTAGAACGACACCCAGAGAAAATCTTCTATACACAAGACACCACCTCCCCCTTCCTCAATCTCTATAAAGAGAAAAAAATCGAAGTCCTCGTGGCCAGAGGCCCCCTCGACACCCCTCTAATGAATTTTCTTGAGATGAAACTAGCTCCGGCAAAATTCCAACGAATCGATGGAGGCCTAGACCCTTCCATCCTCGATGCAGACAAAGAAAAATCCCTCCTCGATGAAGAAGGAAAAAGCGAATCCACAAAAATCGCTGATTTTGTTAAATCAGCACTCGCAATTGAGAATCTCGAAGTAGAAGCCAAGAGCTTAGCTAGCAATCAGCTCCCCGCCCTCCTTATGGTCGATGAGCAAACACGCCGTATGCGCGAGACCTTAGCCCTATCAAGTAAAGACCTCCCTCCAGGATTTGCCGACAAAAAAACTTTCGTAGTAAATACTAATAGCCCCATCATCAACTCGCTCACAGAGCATGGCGATGAAGAAGTAGCCAAAGAAGTGCTTACTCACCTCTATCAACTAGCGCAGCTCTCCCAGAAAGAACTGCCTCCAGAGGAACTTAGCTCTTTCGTTGAAAGGAGCACTAAGTTCCTCTCAAAGGCTCTTGAGTAAGTTGCGCAACACGAATTTTCACTAAATAGTGCATTTTCCAGAAGATCAGAACAGAGGCCCTTTGGAAATTTTTTGCCCAGCCAAATTGCTTTTTTAGTGCCTCATAGGCTAAAAAAGACTTTTGCACTGTGACATCTTCGGCAATCTAGTGAAATACAAAACGATTCAAGATTTGGTTTTGGACAAGGAGGCTCCTCAAGTTTCTTAGCAACGAAGCGCAGCCTTGTTCATAGACAAGGCGCGATGAATTGATGAAAAATTCAAGAAAAAGTCAACACGGTGAAAGCCAGCTCTTAAATCGCGATGTGTACACGTAGATTTTTGGAATCGCCAATTCCAAAAATCAATGAGAAATGGAATCAGAATTTCCGCTTCTTCTAAGAGCTTGATTCAGGAGTACCAGGAGGAGGCTCTGCCTCTGGAGGCGGATAGATAATGGTTAGTTCAGGGTGCTGAATTAAGATTAGAGCTAAAGACATAGGTAATATAAAAGCAGAAATCAAGGATTAATTTCAAGCTCATCAATGAGTTCGCCCGTGTTATCAAATGCTTCGGCAATCAACTTATCTTTGTTGATCGTAAGCAACCAATAACAGTTTGTCTCCAGCACTTTTGCCAAATACCAATGATAATGAGTACCGTCTGGAAAAACGCCCCAGGCTCCATCACCTAAATATTGGACCCCTTTTGGATCTACGCGCCCTTGCCAAATAGGAAAAGTCCGTTTGAAAGCGTGATTGTCGTGCTCCATGCTAATTTTCACCCCATACTTCTCAAACAGAGGCACCCAAAATTTGCGGATATCCCGTGCTCCGCGGTGCGTATAAGAAGTAACAGATGGGTATCCGGCAATGTGGTACACGGGAATGCGATAAAGCGCATCCTGGCGCTCTTGAAGAGCTCCCTCGAGCCACTCAGTTTGAGCACCATTGATGGGATAGCTATGGCATGAGTCGAGTAGATAAAAACTCAAATCCCTTCCAATCGAAAATACCCAATAGGGAATGTTTTCTTTTGGGAAGACAAAAAATTGGTAAAAGAGAACTTCGCTTTTGTGCGGATCATCAAAACCCTCAAGCACATCGTGATTCCCAAGAACTGGCAAAATGGGAATAAGGCGCCCATCTTTGGTCACCATGTCTCTAGACCAGTAAAGAAAAAACTCTTCCCACCGATTGATTTTCCAGTAGCGGGTGCACAGAGCGCGGCTTAAGCCTTCTGTATAGGCAATATCGCCTGCCATAATGACAAAGTCGGGATCTTTGCTTGCTACTTCCCGGTTCATTTTTTCATAAAGCTCTTTGGAAAAGTAGGCATCGCCGCCAACAACTGCACGAATAGGTCTTGTGAGACCATCTGGCATAGTTCTTAAGCGGTGGATGTCTCCACCTTCCAAACGAAATGCATACTCCGTATCTGGCTCTAGATTTTTGAGCTCTACTTGGTGAATGGTAACACTAGATTTCTTTAGGCGATGGAAAGATCCCTCTTGGCTAAGCCACTGAGGATTACCTGGACGCTGATATTGGACAAGTGAAGGGCCATTCCCATCTCTTGTGTGCCACATGACCGTCATAGTGGTCGCTGGATCTCCTTTCCATGTGAGGTAGAGGATATCCGGATCTTGCGCCGTCAGACGGGAGAAAAAAAGAATAAAAAAAAGAAAACAGTGTGAGAGTTTCATTTCTCACACTGATAACAAGAAAAGGGGTATTCGTAAAGACTACTTCTGCTCAGGAGCAGCTTCGCCGCTGCCTTGAACTTCAGAAATCGCCATTTTTAGAACTTCGATTTTTGAACCATCGACAGAGCTTAGAATAACAGTAGTGTCTCTAATCTCTTCAATTTTTCCAACGATACCCATCGCAGTTGCTCGATCTCCTTTCTTCATGGAGCCGCGCTTTTGTTCAAGGGCTTTGCGGCGTTTTCTTTCAGGACGCCAAAGGATAAAATAGAAGAAGACGATCGCAATCGCAATCATGATAATTGTTTGCATAAAATTTCCTTCGCGTGCTCCCCCGCCATTTTCAGCAAAAAGGCTGGCTGTTGAAAGAAAGGGCAATAGGAGTAATAAATTTTTCATGGGTTAAAACCTCAGGGTTACAGAAACATTGAATTATGTCTGATCCTCAAGGAAAAATCAAGGCCTTTTGAAGTACGCTATATTTTCGATATGAGGGGTATGGGGGAACTGATCAACAGGCTGCAAAATCTTCAGCTTGTAACCGGCCTTGGCAAGTGCATAGGCATTGGCCGCTTGTGTTTTGGGGTTACAAGAGATGTACAGTATTTCCTTAGGAGATAGCTTTAGAATGTGCGCGATAGCCTTGTCATCGAGACCTACTCGGGGAGGATCGACGATAATGCAATCTGGCTTCTCTAATTTTTTTTCCTCTAATACCTGGCCTACATCGCCGCGAAAAATCGTAAAATTCTCTACCTGATTCACCTCTTTATTCCACCCTGCATCAAACACAGAGTGATGGTTGAGCTCAATGCCAATCACCTCTTTGGCCCTCTTAGAGGCTGTAAGCCCCAAAAGACCACTTCCGCAATAAAGATCAAATACACGCGCGCCATCGAGCTGAAGCATATTTAAACCTGCAGAATAGAGCTTCTGTGCCTGGAGAGTATTGGGTTGAAAAAATGAGGTAGGACTGATTTTACACTCAAAAGTGTGCGTTTCTTCCCCAAGAGTGACATGAAGTTTTTCAGTGATATGATCTGGGCCAGAAAGAGGCATCTCAAAAAACTGAGTAGGCCGTCCTTTAGCAATTTGTTGGATTTGCAGAAATACACTCAAATGCTCATCCGGTGTGACTTTTTTTATCGCTTCAACAAAGGAGGCCATCTGAGTCTTTTTCAGCGCAAAGGACGGATTTCCGGAGACAGTGAGCATAACAAGCTTCCCCTGCCCCTGTTTAGACTCTCTAACCGTTACTGTGCGCAAGTGCCCCGTATCAGTATGGTGATGATAGGCCAAAAGGTCAGAGTCTTCCCACCACGAAGAAAGAGCTCCAACAACGTCTGAAAACCACTCTGAGACTAAAAAACATTCTTTTAGAGCAATCACTCTACCACGGGCCCCTGCGAGCATCAATCCTAAGAATTTTTCTCCCTCACGATTTTGTGAAAAAGAGAACTCCATTTTATTTCGATAACGCCAGGGATCTTGACAAGCAATAATAGAGCGAACTTCAGGAGAGTGCTCTTCGATGAGATCACAAAATTCTTTTTTTACTACCTCCATCTTATGCTTAAGCTGGAATGGATAGTCCCAATGCTGAAAAGCGCATCCCCCGCAATCTGGAGAGTGAGCACATTTTGCCAGGACTCTCTCATTTGAAGGTGTGACAACCTCTCTAAGATAGCCAATGCGCTTCTTTTTACGTTTTCCGCCTAGTTGAATAAGAACTTCTTCCCCAGGCAAAGCGCCGATCACTTCAATATTTTTTTCGCTATTGAGTGCCCGCCCCTTTGGAGAAAGAGAATTTGTTTTGAGTTGCATTCCGCAGATTATACCCTTCTTCAGGGTAAAAAAAAAGGGGGACCATTTTCGGGTCCCCCCATCTGCCCTTTCGGGTGGCGGGGTGAAAAAGCAGATGTGTGGGGTTATCTTCTACGTTTTTTAGCTGCAGTCTTTTTCTTAACGACCTTTCGAGCTGTTGTTTTTTTCTTAACAGCCTTCTTTTTAGCCACTTTTTTCTTAACTACTTTTCTTTTTGGAGCCGCTTTTTTCTTTGTAGTCTTTTTCTTTTTTGCCCCTTTTCTTCCTTCTGCAACCGATTCTTTACGGTATTGCTTTGCAATTTTTGCAAATTTAATTGTATTTGTTCGCACCCTTTGTGCTGCCGCTCGGTTCCCACTCGCTGATTTTTCTAAATCATGTGAGATTTCAAGCAACATTTTTTTCATGTGTTCAACTGTAGTTTTAAGAGCCATTACCCATCTCCTTTTAAGGTATAACATTCTATTCCCCTGCATATTCTGCGCAGCAATATATCTGCAAGAATTTTTTCAAAATAAGCAAAAAAATTCCTTCTCTGGTACCCTCTAAAGCATGTTTAAAAAAGTGACACTTACAGCTTTAGCCTTTCCTTTTGCGCTCCATCTCTTTCAGCTATTTTTTCTTCACTACGATGGAAATTTCGTCCCAAAAAAATTTGCGCATGGCTTTGAAAAAAGCTATTCCGAAGAAGTCTTGGGGCAAGATTTTGCTCAATTGGATACAGCTCTAAAACAACCCTATCGTTTTCTTGGACAAGGCAAGCAAATGATCGCCTTTGTGTCTGAAGACGACAAATATGTGCTCAAATTTTTCAACCCGATGCGACCACTAAAAGCAAAGTGGTATACAAACACAAAATATTGGAAGCGGTATAGCTCTATCAAATGGATCTCGCGAGAATGGTTTGGCAAAAAAATGCGGCTGAAAAAACTGTTTGTTCGGCATAAATTGGCCTATGACCTACTTAAAAGTGAAACAGGTTTGATCTTTGCGCACTTGAGCCCCAAAAAACGAGTTTGTCATCTTGTTTCTATAAAAGACAAGCATGGAAAACAACACCTTGTGCCTCTGTCTAGCACCCCCTTTATACTGCAAGAAAAGGCCCAGCTAGCTGCTAGCTATTTAGAAACACTGATCCAAGAAAATCGGATCGTTGAAGCCAAACAAGCCCTCTTAGCGATGGAATCCCTTTTTGAAAAGAGACTAGAGCTTGGGATTACAGATCGGATCCAGACCATGGAAAATAACTACGGTTTTGTAAATGGGAAACCCATTCAAATTGATGTAGGAAGAATTAGACAAGATCCAGAGCTAAGGTACGAAGAGGAAAAAGAACGAATACTAAACAACTTCCGCAGCTGGGCAGAAGGGAAAGTCAATTCATCTCATTCTTAATAAGCTGCTCAACAAATCCACTCTCTGTCTCAATGGGCTTAAGGGCGATCAAAATCTCTCTCACAGCGAAGCTAAGTCCATAAAGAAGAGCAAAAAATCCCAGCACATAAAAACTTAAAACAACCACGTCCACTGCAGGGAAAAATACGCTAAGACCAATCATAAGAGATGTGACTACTAAGCTGCCAATACAAACGATCAACCAAAAAATGCACCTTTGTAGATAGCGAGCCCTTTTTAAGACATCCGCCGTTTGCCCCTCTAAAAAATCCAAAAACTGCCTGGCTAACTGGCGCCTTAGAACAGATTCATGGCATTTTTCAAGCCGAAAGATCTCCTTGTATTCTGCGAGCCGCTCTCTTTGTAGAGAACGCAAGCGTGTTACGATATAGGCTAAGCGATTGTAAAAAGCCAAACAAAGCAATCCGCATGCCGAGATGATGACAACCGGTACAACAGAGGACGGAATGATCTGGGCCCAGATATGACTAGCAACTTCCATTTCTTTATCTTTGCCGATTTTGAAAAATAAATTGAAACTTTTTTTTCACTTAAGGTAGAATATTACCATAAATTTTTTGGAGAATCATATGATCCACGCCTGCACTAGCGCGCAATTCACATTACCTTTGAACGTGTATCAAAATAGGCCCTCGACGACAACTGATGCAAAAATCAAGAAAATTAGCCTAGCCATTTTCGGGTCATTAACCCTGCTAGTAGGCCACTTCTTGTACTCCATCGGCGCTCCCATCCCTACACTATTGGCCATTCCCCTTTTTATTGCGGGCGGCCTAATGCTCTGGCAACTTACCAAAGTCAAAGACTACGAAGACCCAGCAACATTGCAAGCTTATCGCATGCAAGCCCAATCGATGAGCCTTTCCGAAATTGAATACATGCATACGCGGCAAAACATGCTCCGTTATGAAATCCCTGCCAAAAGCGATTTTTCCAGAATCTATCGCGCTGAAATGAAGAGCAAAACATTTGCAGAGATCAATCTTTATTTCGAAGCATACAAAACTTCAAAGTTTAACGTACCGCCCCCCAAAGAGTTCAAAACCACCTTTGAAAGAGAAACCAAGGAACTAACAGCATGTGAAGTTTTCGAGCGTTATAACATCGAAAAACTGCATACATATGAAGTCGTTTCCGACAGATTTTATAACGACTGGAAGTCTTTTGCAGGGTTCTGCAAAAAACACGAAGAAAAACATACAGGCGCGCAAACCGATTACGATTTAAAAGCAAAAAAAGCACTTAGTACTTTCCAACCAGTACTAGATCAAGCCAGTGGAGATAACCCTTCGAGACAAGCCTGGATAGAGCAATTAAAAAGAGAAGGAGCCCTTCTTGCTAGTGTACCGGCAAACCGTTGGCCTAGAGAAACATTGAATATCATGACACCACCAACCATTCCTGATGGAGACACAGTTGCCGAGAGCTTGTCCCCACTGTTTGAAGCGCACAAATTCTTTATAGCGGAGATCACTGCCGCAAAAGTGTTATTTGACGGTCAGAAAAAAATCCTTGAAGAAGCCATGGCAAGCAGAAAACTAGGGATCAATCAGCACCACTCAAATGAATTCAAGGCTCCTTAAAGAACTCGATGGTTCTTTTCCAAGACTCTCTGCTAGCAAGCTCATCGGCTTTAGGAGTGCCCCCATAGTTCATCCACATCCCTTCTGTGCAAAAGACATTACACCTGGGAAAATAGGGTTCTGAAATAAGGTGACCAGCTTTTGGGAAATTCAAATGCTCGCATCGAATTTTCGAATCATATTCCTCCAATCGCTCCAAAATCAACTCTGAGTATACGCTACATGGACCTAATTGATCATCTCCACCAGAGATGAGAAGAACGGGACACTGAATATTTTCAACAGGTATGGCTGCAGCATCAAAATGATCCCGCTCTAGTAGCAGTCCCCTCTCGCGATGTATCCGAATCGAGCGAGGCTCATCCTTAGTGCTTTCAAATGCAAAAGCATCATTATTCATATCGATGAAAAAGGGTGCAGCAGGAAGGATTGGCTCATCATTATAAACCCAAGAATCTGCTGAAAGAACCACGCTACTAGGAGCGATGCCAACGATTTTATTGATCCTTTCTGGAAAATAGCTTCCTAAAATAAGAGCAAGCTCAGCACCGCGTGATGTTCCATGCAGAAAAATTTCACCACTTAAGTTTGGCTGGTTGTCTATCCACTCAAAAGCCTTCTCGAAATATTCTAAAGGCACGTCCTCAACAGTAGGGGGAAGATCACCAATCCCGCTGTAGGCTAGTGCTAGCGCTGGAATTCCGTGAGACGCAATCATAGCTGCAGTTCCAGTCTGAAGTCCTCCATTAGAACCTGTTAAAACAATAACTAAGGGCTTAGCTGAATCTACTTCTGGCATGAATAAACGGCCTATTAACCCATCTTCATCCAAGTCTATGTGAGATATCTCATCACTTTGTAAGCACCTGCAAATAATTTTTTCTGCAACAAGTTGCTTCCCGTCATAAACACGAAGTGTATTGGCAAAGCAAAAGCTGCCACAGACATTTTCATCCAGCTCTGCTCCTGGAATTACATTCCGACTTTGCATCGACCAAAAAAGACCCATAGGATCGACACCTTTATAGGAGCCAGTGATAGGCGACTGCCTAGCCAGTTCAACACGACCAGCAGAATTAGCTTGGAAAACAGCTTGCGATAGCCATTGGACTTGCTGCGGATCAATCCAAGACGCTTCGATTAGAACCACTTGATTTTCTTGCAAGCCAGCAATTTCGATGGCCAATTCTGTATCAAACAAAGGATTCGCGCTGCAGTTAATTTCAGGTCCTTCTGCAAAAAGAGAAGTCGTAGCAAAAATAAGATAGAATAGATATTTCAGATTCATATAGCACCTCCAGGCAAGTGCCAGAGTATCGAATAGAGAAAAAATTGCATATAAAAAAAAGCCTCAGAGGAAAACCTCTGAGGCTCGAAAGAAAAAACTGGCAGCGCCCTACTCTTCCACACTCTTGCGTGTAGTACCATCGGCGAGGAAGGGCTTGACTTCTGAGTTCGGTATGGGATCAGGTAGGTCCCCTTCTCTATTGCCACCAGTAAAAAATTGGATCAGTTGTACATTAAGTAATTGCGTTCATTGATAGAAAAAGACGCTCGAAAACAACACTTTCATCTTGCTCTCTTTGGCGTGTCATCATTGGCTCAAATCTCATAGTGGTAAGACTTGTGCCGATGATGAAAAAAAAATGATCAAGTCAATGGACCGATTAGTATGAGTCAGCTCAACACATTACTGTGCTTACACACCTCACCTATTAACCCAGTAGTCTTCTGGGGGTCTCATAGGGATACCTTATCTTGAAGGAGGCTTGGCGTTTAGATGCTTTCAACGCTTATCCTTTCCGAACGTAGCTACCCGGCTATGCTCTTGGTAGAACAACCGGCACACCATTGGTTCGTCCACTTCGGTCCTCTCGTACTAGAAGCAGCTCTTCTCAGGTATCCTGCGCCCACAACAGATAGGGACCAAACTGTCTCACGACGTTCTGAACCCAACTCGCGTACCGCTTTAATTGGCGAACAGCCAAACCCTTGGGACCTTCTCCAGCCCCAGGATGCGATGAGTCGACATCGAGGTGCCAAACCGCCACGTCGATATGAACTCTTGGTGGCGATAAGCCTGTTATCCCCGGAGTACCTTTTATCCGTTAAGCGACGGCGATTCCACTTTCAACCGCCGGATCACTAAGCCCTACTTTCGTACCTGCTTGACTTGTAGGTCTCGCAGTTAACTTACCTTATACCTTTACGCTCTACTCGCGATTGCCATACGCGATGAGGTAAGCTTTGGACTCCTCCGTTACTCTTTAGGAGGAAACCGCCCCAGTCAAACTGCCCGTCTGACAATGTCCGCTGCCCAGATTCATGGGCTAGCGTTAGATTCCCAACTTTTCAAGACCGGTATTTCAAGGATGACTCCAGCAGTCCTGACGAACCACTTTCAAAGTCTTCCGGCTATCCTACACATGAAAAGTCGAGAGCCAATATCAGAGTACAGTAAAGGTTCACGGGGTCTTTCCGTCTAGTTGCGGGTAAACAGCATCTTCACTGCTACTACAATTTCACCGAGTCTCTTGTTGAGACAGTGCCCAGATCGTTGAGCCATTCGTGCAGGTCGGAACTTACCCGACAAGGAATTTCGCTACCTTAGGACCGTTATAGTTACGGCCGCCATTCACCAGGGCTTAGATTCAGTACTTCGTCTTACGACTAATACCTCCTTTTGACCTTCTGGCATTGGGCAGGCATCACACCATATACTTTCTCTTAGACGAGTTTGCATAGTGCTGTGTTTTTGTTAAACAGTCGCCTGGGCCATTTCTCTTAGGCCGCCCTCCGCTCCACACGCGAAGTGTGTCACGGATTGCGGCTCCCCTTCTCCCGAAGTTACAGGGATAATTTGCAGAGTTCCTTAACAAGAGTTCTCTCGCGCGCCTGAGAATATTCATCCCACCCACCTGTGTCGGTTTTGGTACGGACGCCATCAACGACTAGAGGTTATTTCTTGGAAGCATCGCGCCATGCCATCGGTTCCTCCGAAGATTCCCCTTGACCACTACCTGGTATCATGTCAGCGGATTTGCCTACTGACCAACCTCATAGCGATACGGACACATCCAATGGTCCGCGCACTTAACTTACTTCGTCACCCCATTGTCATAGTTTTAGGCGGCGCAGGAATATTTAACCTGCTTACCATCGCCTACGCATTTCTGCCTCGGCTTAGGCTCCGGCTAACCCAGGGAAGACGAGCTTTACCCTGGAAACCTTAGGTTTACGGCGAAGAAGATTTTCACTTCTTTTATCGTTACTTATGCCATGCATCTTCACTAGTATGCGCTCCAATGCTCCTTACGGTACACCTTCAGCGCCCATACTACGCTCTCCTACCGCACATATCTAAAAGATATGCACCCGTGATTTCGGCTCTATGCTTTAGTCCCGAATATTTTCGGCGCGAAGTCTCTCGATTGGTGAGCTGTTACGCACTCTTTAAATGATGGCTGCCTCTAAGCCAACATCCCAACTGTCTAAGAAACTTCACCTCCTTACTCACTTAGCATAGAATTAAGGGCCTTAATCGACGATCTGGGCTGTTCCCCTTTTGACTACGAAGCTTATCCCCCGCAGTCTATCTCCCAGTGAACCTCTTAGTATTCGGAGTTTGGTTCCCTTCGGTAAGCCGGTAGGCTCCCTTGTGGATCCAGTGCTCTACCCCTAAGAGGAATTACACTGAGGCTAACCCTAAAGTTATTTCGGAGAGAACAAGATATCTCCAAGTTTGATTAGCCTTTCACCCCTACCCACAACTCATCCAAGCCTTTTTCAACAGGCACTGGTTCGGACCTTCACAAGGTGTTACCCTTGCTTCATCCTGGTCATAGGTAGATCACTTGGTTTCGTGTCTAAGTCATACGACTAGATGCGCTATTCACACTCGCTTTCGCTTCGGCTCCGGAACGTAAGTCCCTTAACCTTGCCGTATAACTTAACTCGCTGGCTCATCATGCAAAAGGCACGCCATCAGCCATTTCCCTAAAAGGGACATAGGCCTCTGACCGTTTGTAAGCTGCTGGTTTCAGATTCTATTTCACTCCCCTAACAGGGGTTCTTTTCACCTTTCCCTCACGGTACTGGTCCGCTATCGGTCATCGAAGAGTATTTAGCCTTGGAGGGTGGTCCCCCCAGATTCAGACCGGGTTTCACGTGTCCGGCCCTACTCAGGTACCAATCTCGTCTATGCTAACTCTTTCGCTTACGGGGCTATCACCCTGTGTCGCTCAACTTTCCAGAAGATTCTGCTAAAGCTCACATAAACTTTGTTGACTGGCCCTACAACCCCGAGTGCAAGCACTCGGTTTGGGCTCTTCCCACTTCGCTCGCCGCTACTATGGGAATCTCGTTTGATTTCTCTTCCTCTGCCTACTTAGATGTCTCACTTCGGCAGGTATAGCCGCCATACCCTATGTATTCAGGTATGGATGATGGGTATTTACTCCCACCGGGTTTCCCCATTCGGAATTCTACGGATCATAGTTTCTTTCCAACTCCCCGTAGCTTATCGCAGGTAAGCACGTCCTTCGTCGCCTCTCGATGCCAAGGCATCCACCAACAGCTCTTAGTAACTTGACCACAAAATTTTGTGGTCGAGATCATAAAGATCTCGTAATTTGCCAAATTAATTAAGATGAAGTAATTATTCTCAAGCGCCATTTTCTATCAGTGAAGATAAAATTTAAAAACATTACAAAACATAAATGCTTTGCAACATTCTTTGTTGACGCATTGTGTTAACCTAACATGCTTATCTTATGTTAGGTTAATTACCTTTGTTCGAATTCGCAAAAATTCGAACTGTACAACTTTCCAAAAAACAGTTTTCTCTCTTAACAACAGAAAAGAAGTGATGTGTAACAGCGCTTGCTCAACCTAAGAACATAATTGTCCTTTAAAGGAGGTGATCCAGCCCCACCTTCCGGTAGGGCTACCTTGTTACGACTTCATCCCAGTCATCGGCCTCACCTTAGGCGCCTCTCCCCTTGCGGTTGAGTCAGCGACGTCGGGTAAAACCAACTTCCATGATGTGACGGGCGGTGTGTACAAGGCCCGGGAACGTATTCACGACGTTATTGCTGACACGTCATTACTAGCAATTCCAGCTTCAAGTAGTCGAGTTGCAGACTACTATCCGAACTGAGATCGGCTTTACGGATTTGCTCCACCTTGCGGTCTTGCTGCCTTCTGTACCGACCATTGTAGCACGTGTGTAGCCCCAGACATAAAGGCCATGCGGACTTGACGTCATCCTCACCTTCCTCCTAGTTAACCTAGGCAGTCTCACTAGAGTTCCCAACCGAATTGCTGGCAACTAGTGATAAGGGTTGCGCTCGTTGCGGGACTTAACCCAACACCTCACGGCACGAGCTGACGACAGCCATGCAGCACCTGTACAGCGACTCTTACGAGAAGCTCCCTTTCAGGAGTTGTCCCCTGCACTTTTAGCCTGGGTAAGGTTCTGCGCGTTGCATCGAATTAAACCACATGCTCCACTGCTTGTGCGGGCCCCCGTCAATTCTTTTGAGTTTCACCCTTGCGAGCGTACTCCTCAGGCGGTATACTTATCGCGTTAGCTACGACACAGTCGGGGTTGAGTCCAACTACATCAAGTATACATCGTTTACGGCAAGGACTACCAGGGTATCTAATCCTGTTTGCTCCCCTTGCTCTCGCGCCTCAGCGTCAGGTATAAACTAGAAAACCGCTTTCGCCACAGGTGTTCTTCCACATATCCACGCATTTCACCGCTACATGTGGAATTCCGTTTTCTCCGTCTACCCTCAAGATATGTAGTTTCAAATGCAGCACCGAGGTTAAGCCTCGGTATTTCACATCTGACTTACATTTCCGCCTACGCGCCCTTTACGCCCAATAATTCCGATTAATGCTTGCACCCTCCGTATTACCGCAGCTGCTGGCACGGAGTTAGCCGGTGCTTCTTTACCAGGTACCCTCAAATTAGGAAGTTATTCACTTCCTTCTCTTGTTCCCTGGCGAAAGAACTTTACAACCCGAAGGCCTTCTTCGTTCACACGGCGTCGCATCGTCAGGCTTTCGCCCATTGCGAATGATTCTCGACTGCAGCCTCCCGTAGGAGTTTGGGCAGTGTCTCAGTCCCAATGTTGGCGGTCAATCTCTCAATCCGCCTAGACGTCTTAGCCTTGGTGCGCCTTTACCGCACCAACAAGCTGATATCCCATGAACCTCTCTCTTACCGCAAGGTCAGGTCTCCCCGATCCCCCACTTTGATACAACGAGTCTCCTCGAAGCACCTCATTCGGTATTAGCGACCGTTTCCAGTCGTTATCCCAAAGTAAGAGGCAAGTTATTCATGTATTACTAACCCTTCCGCCACTAAGTTATAAGCAAGCTTATAACTTCGTTCGACTTGCATGCCTCATCCACGCCGTCAGCATTCAATCTGAACCAAGATCAAATTCTCAAAGAAAAAAACTTTGACAATTTAAAAAAAATTGTTATAAAAATAGGACAAGCAAAATAAATTTTACTTGCACAAGCGTTGTTATTGTCACATCACTTCATTTCTGCTGTTAAAAGAGCATTCGCACCGCTAAAAACTGCGATGCTTTCACTTCATCCGATTGCTCGTTTGAATGAAGACATAAGATTACGTCAGGCCAACATTTAAGTGCAAATGCTTTTCTCGTTTTTTTAATTAAAATAAAAAATACACCCTAGCATCCAACCCCTAAAAACGCTCTCACAAGTACTTCTGAGCGTGTTTACAGCCTTAATTTTTCAATTGATTCTTGTCTGATATTTTTAGGAAAAAATAGGCAACCAACTCTACCGCCTTCTAAAGCTCAGTGGGATATAGCGCGAAAAATCCACCTCACCTCTCGTGATTTTGATGCAGTACTTCCTTCGTTTAAATAGCAGCATCCAGCCACTGCCACTGCCCTAAGAGCAAATTCAATTTCTAATTTCACTCTACACCCCCAATTCTACCCCATATTTTTCCTAGGAATGCTATACCCAAACCAATTCAAAACTTAGGGTTGAGCAAGGAGGCTCCTCAAATTTTTCGTCAATGAAGAGTAGCCGTGTTCATAGACACGCCGCGATGAACTGATGGAAAATTTGAGAAAAAGCCGACGTAGCTCAATCCCAAGTTTTGAATTGGTTTGGGTATACACTTCCCACTTTCTTCGATTTGCTTTTCAGCAAGGTGCGTACACTTTATTTCCGCTCAAATCTGGCATGCTCGCATTCTCCAAAGAGATCAATCCTTCCTTAGAATATAGCTGGCTATGGATAGTCAGCATATTGCATCCAAATCGATGCTCACTCTGAAATCCATCTGGATCTGAGAATACCGTCATAGAAAGCTCCTCTTATAAGGAGCGAAGATGTTTTGCTTGGAGGTCGAATAAATAGATCTGCGCCAATATTTAAGCGCCATCCGCAGCGATCGAAAGATCGCTGCGTGAAACTTCTAGAGAGCTTGCTGTAGGAGATATACGCCCATGCCGGCGATGTAGCCAATAAAGACTGGAATGGTCATCTTCTTCATGTAGGCAAAGAAGTCGATCTTCTCTAAGCCCATGAGCGCCACTCCTGCCGAGGATCCGATGAGCAGCATACTGCCGCCAGTGCCCGCTGCGTAGGCGATCATGTGCCAAAGGGACGAGTCCATGGGGAATTCTGTCAGAGAATACATCCCCATGGTTCCTGCCACTAAGGGAACGTTATCGATAATAGCCGACATAATGCCAATGAGCGTCGCAATGAGAGGCTGATTGCCTACTTCCCTTTCAAGCCATCCAGCAAGATCCTTGAGGATCCCTGCAGACTCAAGGGAGTTGATGCAAAGAAGAATACCAAGGAAGAACAGCACTCCCGACATATCAATCTTAGTCAAGACCGTAGGAACACGTAGATGCTGGCGGTGCTCATACCTATGGTGCAGTAGATCAGTGACAAGCCAAAGAACAGCCACACCTATGAGCATTCCCATAAAGGGAGGAAGGCCTGTGAGCGTTTTAAAAATAGGAACAAAGATCAGCGCCCCTATCCCAAGGCAAAAAACAAGTCTTGCGCCGGGCTCTGGGATCACATCAAACTCTTCAGCTGCGGGCTGGGAGTACTCCCCTTTTTGTCTTATTGAGAAATAAGTCATTGGGATCAACATTGAAACTAAGCTAGGAGCAAAGAGCGCCTTCATTACAGCTAAAGTGGAGAGCTGGCCGTTGATCCAGAGCATTGTAGTAGTGACATCCCCAATGGGCGTCCAAGCTCCGCCTGCATTAGAAGCGAGGACCACGATACAGCTGAGCAAAAACCGTTCGTTTCTCGTGGGAACCATTTTTCTAAGAAGCGAAATCATCAAAATCGTAGTCGTCAAGTTATCCAAAACCGCCGATAAACAAAAGGCTGTAATCGCAACGATCCAAAGCATTTTCCGCTTGGATGTTGTTCGGATGATATCAGTGACAATCTTAAAACCCTTATGTGAGTCAATGAGCTCAACTAAGGTCATCGCCCCCATCAAAAAGAAGATAATCTGGGAGACGTCTGAGACATGCACCCCCAAATTTTTCAAGTCCGCATCTACCGGCGCCACACTCAATGTGAAGTAGATTACCCAGCAGAGAACCGCAATAAGTAGAGCTACTGCCGTCTTATTGACTTTGAACGTATACTCAAAAATGATGGCTATATACCCCAAGCCAAAAACAAGCAAAATCAGTGGGTACAAAAAAGGAGAGGTTTCTACCATTAGTCTATTTCCTTATGAATAATATCGTGCATGCGTATGAGGCCAACTACCCTATCCTCTTCAACGACAGGAGCCATCATCACATATTTTTTCTCTTGCATTTTCTGCATCGCGCTATGAGCAAGCTCTTTAGGATTCATTACAATAGGATCCTTGCTCATCAGCTCTTGCATCGTCTTCTCAAGCACCAAAGCCCCCTCTAGCTGCAGAGCTCTGCGCAAGTCCCCGTCAGTAAAAATCCCAAGCAGCCGCTTCTCTTCTGATAGAATCAGCAAACACCCGCAACGCTTATTGGATAGTTCCACAATCACATCCACCAAGCGATCATCCGCCCGGCAAACAGGCAAATCCTCTCCCGACTTCATCAGATCACCAACAAAACATTCCACCTTCTGCCCAATAGCCCCCGAAGGATGATTCCCTGCAAATTCCTCAATACTAAACCCCTTCTCCTTCATCAACGCGATAGAGAGCAAATCTCCAAAAAGGAGCTGCACAGCTGTTGAGATCGTCGGAGCCAGATCAAAGGGACAAAGTTCTTTTTCTACAGGAAGCACAACCTTCGAATCTGCCAACTGAGCAAGAGGACTCTCTTCATCAGAAATCGCAGCGATCACCAAACTACCCCTCTTCTTTAACTGAGGAACAAGCTCAACAAGCTCTTTGGTCTGGCCGCTTTTACTGAGCATCAGAACAACATCATCCCTACCAACTGCCCCAATATCCCCATGCAAAAAATTAAACGCTGGTAAATATAGAGCCCGAGAGCCCGTAGAGATCAGAGTCATCGCAATTTTCTCTGCAATGATCCCGCTTTTCCCCACTCCCGTCAAAACGATGAGCCCCTTACACTGCATGCAAAGTGCCAGCACCTTTTCCACCTCATCCAAGTCCAAATACTTGAAGAAAGAATCGATGTACTGCTTTTGCTGAGAAAATAGAGATTGGATCAAAGACGTTGCAAGTGCCAAAATAAATGCTCTTGTTTTTATTGTAATCGTTCGCTACAGATACTCTAAGATTAGCTAGCTAAGCAGTTGATGACAAGTGGAAAAACCACCCCTCCAGAACGCCCCACCAACTGAGAAAGCTAACCTCGCCCCTTTTCATCCCAGTCATCACCAACCAATACACCATCTAATATACTCACCCCCAGACACTTATGCAAGCTCCACACATACAAAGACTTGCGAAACATCTCAATCTAGCCTCTAGACCTCCTTCCCCAAAGAGATAATGACAATGCGCTCTTTATCAAGCACTTAAAATACTTATTACTATTTATAAAAAATTTAACTTGATTTAATAAAATCTTTACTATAGAATAATGACATTAGTTAATAAAAACTTAAATAAAACCAGGAGATAATACTATGTCAGCATCAGCAGCAGCTTCAGCAGCAGGAAAACCAAACAGCCTACTCATCGCCCTTTCTCAGCCCGCAGGCCTAAAAGGAGTCGAGTTTGATCTTGAAAGCGGACAACTTGGCCTTGTCGCAAAAGGAACAAGCAAATACCCCGGCGCCGTTCAGGCTTTTGTTTCTAAGGACGCTAAAATTGAACACCTTGTAGCTATCGCAACGCAAGTGCAAAATCTTGTAGACACAGAAGTTCAAGGTGGAAATAAAAGCGGCTTAGACTTAAAACGCATTAGCAAGAATTTTGACAAAGTCCAAGGAAATCTCCTTAATAGAGTGACGCGTGACGTCTCCCCATCCGCCACACTCGCAGGATTTTTGCAGGACCTATTTCCAAAAAAACGATCTCGCCTTCTTAAAACATTTGGAAAAGTAGAACCCTCAAAACTTTCTGCTGGCGAGCGGAAGCGCTACGATGCATTGCAAGCAGTTGCAACCCGTTTTACTCTCATCAATTCAAGCATTGATCAACTCACAGCTCCAACAGGAGCAACTGCGGCTGCACGAGGTCTTCAACAAGGAACGACTCTCTTAGCTCGTGCTGTAAGGTTTGTACAAGGAACAGGAGCTACTTCAGAAGCACTCATAGCCAAACAACAGGAGCTTAAAGCTGCAGTACTAGCAGGTCGCACAGATCTTCAGCCTGCTCTAGACATGGTCACTGCCGTTCTAACTGCAAATGACCAAGGCCCTGCTGCCCTCCAAGGGTTCATCACATCGATGAAAAGAGATATCAGTAGTGCATACACTCTTCAAAGAAACTCTGTAGCAGCGCAAACCGTTGCAACGGGCACTACTACTCAAATCCAAGCACTCTATGCAGCAGAGAATGATACAAATATTCGATCGCAGTTAGAGAATTTATCTATTGCCTCAAAATTACTTGATGAACAAGTAGCTAGACAGACAAATCCAGCTCAGCCAACAAAGACTGCATCCGACAAACTAGCTGCTATCGCAGCTGGAACTGCACCACAAGCCTCTGGAGTAAGCGGCATGTGGCACTCAACAGCTGGTAAAGCGGCCCGTTTTGCAACAATCGCTCTTTTTGAGTCTGGCTATCTAGGACAAGCCCTAGGCATGTCAGCAAATGTTGCAGTAGAAAGCGCTGGCTATCTCCCAGGAGCTTTAAGCTACGTGCCAACCTTAGCAAAATATGCTGCATATGCCTATATGATCAGCCCAGATTTGCTTGATCGGAATAATTACCCACTGATTGGTGCGGCTCCTGCAGCAGCGGCGACAACTCCTGGGGCAGCGGCGACGGTTCCTCCAGGAGGTGTATTTGGAAGATTGGGAGCAGCCTATGGAGCTGCTAGGGATGCACTTACAACCGGTGCAGCGGGCGCTCCTGCAAGTGCAGCTGCTCCTCCTCCAAATGCTGGTGCGGCAGCATCTACTACTAATCTGCTGGATGTATTGCTTGCTCCTACAGAAGACAAAGATGCAGACAAAGGCCCACTTTTTGAAGACCCAGCTGCCCTGCGAAAAGCAGAAGCAGATACTGCTGCAGCAAAAGCACAAAAACAAAAAAGGAAAGCTGCAGAGAGAGAGAGAGCTGTTGCTGCAGAGAGAGAGAGAGCTGTTGCTGCAGCGAAACTGAGAGCTGCTAATGTATTTGGCTCGAGTTCTGATGATGAATCCGATGAGGACGACATATCTTGGCTAAGGAGTCCAAAACCCAAAGCTAGGGAATTAGTCTCTATGGAGAGACGAACTTCTGCAGTTCCGGCTGATGCTCCGATTGATGCTTCTGCGGCAGCCAGTGCAACAGCTCCAGCTGATTCTGCGACATCATTAGTTGCTGCAATTACTGGTGCTGCAGTTACAGCAGCTGTATCAGCTGCAGCTGAAGAGAGAATAGCTGGAGCTGCAGAAGCTAGGGAAGCTGAGGCTCAATCCCTAAGAGACCGCGATGCACTATCAACAGCGGCGATGGCACCGAGAGGAGCTCCATCCGCTGAGATGGCCGCTGCTTTAGAAGCTCGCCTTAAAGCCCTAAGAGCTTAATAGACATAGTCAATCTCTACATCAGAAGCACAACCGTAAAACCCCCGAAAATTCGGGGGTTTTTTATTATGTTAAATTAAAATTTTAATTTACTAAAGATGTGTAGGCTAGGAAAAGTTTTACTTGACCAAATTAAAGTTTTATTCTATAATTATTATACAAGTTAAATAAAAACACTATTAACAGGAGATAATAATCATGGCAGTAGCTTCTACCGCATTACAACAGATACTCGGAAGTCCTCTGGGCAAGCAAGAGATTTATGAGACGAAGAAAGGAGACCTTGGCTTCCGAAGTCTATCTTTTTTCAATAAAAAAATTGATGGACCTCAAGCCGTTCGGATTAGCGCTATGTTTGCCGGTTTTATCAAATCTGCAGCTCAGATAGCTTCACCAGGAGTTGCTACAACAACAATTCTTGCGAACGTTAAACAAATCAAAAAGGATCTCTTGAGCAAAACCACAGACCCTCAAGAACAATCGCTGATTAGAGCCTCTCTAAAGACTGCAAAAACTGCCGTTCAGAACATTGGCACTCCTGCTCAGAGCAAAAAGAAATCGGGCTCGGAATTCATCACTCGTCGTATTGCCCGTTTTGTTTTGTATAAGCTCGCACAAGGTGGCTCTTTCTCAGCCTTAGCTGCAGGCCTTTCGCTTCCAGCTAGCCTTGCTAAGGATGGCGTTGTAGGTACTGCTTCTGCGGTACTTGGAAGTGAAGGAGTTCTAGCGAAAGGCGCAACTAAGGTCTTTGGGCCCGGAGGAGCGGCTCATACCGCTGCTACCGCCGCTGGTAAAGGCTTGGGAGCTACTGCTGGAGTGATTGGATCGATGGTCTCTTCTACGTTCATGACAGAGCTACTAGGCTTCCTAGTGATCACTGAGGGCCCTGGTGTTGTAGGGCACCTCGCAAGAAGATTGACACCAAAGCCTGTGAAAACTGTGTATAACTTCGTCACGCCAAACATTGTTCAGCGCGGTGTGAACTTTGTGACGCACACAGATAAGCCTGTAGCAAAAGGGCTAGACTACGTAATCGATGGTCTTGCCGTTGCTTTTAGATAATAAGCCAACCCTTCGAGGCGACTCGGAGGGGTTTTTACTAATAAAAATTCAAAAAATAATTGAGGAAATAAAATGACAGTAGCAATGAATCCCCAACTGGGACCTCCAGTACCACTTCGCTCCGATGCAACCGATGCAGAAATCAAGATGGCCCAAGAGTACTTGGCAAGGCTTGAGGTAACAGCCACTGCTGGCCACGAAACCTTGGCGGAATTTATAAACAAAAATCCTGCAGTCTTATTGGGAGTTCAACCTACTATAGGCTCTACCGAGATCCCCGAGGCGTTTCAAGGGACTTTTCGCGATCGAGCAGTAAATGTCTGGAGAGCCCTTTCTGAGAGTCTACCTGCCAAGGTCATTGCTTCTACGGCAGTCATTGTTGGAACCATAGCTCTAGGCCTTGCAACATCTGGCAAAACAACTACCGCTCCTTCAGGGGGAGCACCTGTGGTTATGCAACCTGTCTTTGCAAGCAGCTCCTTTTGCCCTCCCGCCATGCCAAGCATGGCTCCTCCGACCTGGGAAGGAGTTGGTCCGTTAGAAACGTTTAAGCCTTCTTTTATGGATTTAGAGCCGGATGTAGAAAATGAAAGCTTCTTTTTTGAAGGAGGAGCTGCCAACGCCACGGATTGCCTAGCCTTTGAAGGAGCTGCGGCCTCTGCAGATAATGCGAATGTAATTTTTACTGAAAAAGCTGAAGGTATGTGCCCTGCGACAAATGCAACAGAAGGTACTCTTAGGAACGTGGCTTTAACGCCTCAGCCACCTGAGCGCAAAGAGTTCTTTAGCTTAGCTCACCTGATGGCTTCTTTTTTCCCTGCCCCTACTGCGAAAGGGGCTCCTAGAGCACTTACCGACCGCGAAGTCGAAGGCTTGTGCCCTGCGGCAAATGCGACGAAAGGTACTCTGGAAGAAGCTGCTTTAACGCCTCAGCCATCTAAGCATAAAGGGTTCTCTAGCTTAGCGCACCTGAATGCTTCTTTTTGCCCAGCCCCTGCTGAGGAAGAGACTCCTAGAGCTCTTATCGACCTCGAAGTCGAAGGTATATGCCCTGCGGAAAATGCGACGGAAGGCATCTTGGAAGAAGTGCCCCTTCTTGTAGAGAGTGATGTCGAAGAGCGCTCTAGCTTAGAAATTGCAAAAGATGTAGCTGTTGGAGTAGCTATTTTTAGCGGAGTCATCTTGAAAGGGATTGCAGCGGCAACTGCAACAGTTGTTGGAAGCATTTTTGTAGGCGGAACTTTGATGGAGTAATATCTATTGCAAGTAATAGGCATAAAAAAACCTCCGAGAGTCTCGGAGGTTTTTTTTGAGGAGTTTTATTTGGTCGCTGACCAAATCAACTGGAAAGGAGCTTTGATCCCTGCTAAGGTAAGGCGAAGTGCAAGCTTGCTTCCAGCGAAAGCGAGATTGCCCATCGGAGCTGCAGTGTGATTCCAGACCCATCTAGTCCAAGAATTATTCTGGTCTTTTCTCACTAGGAATCCAAGCTTCTTGATTTCTCCAATTGCTTTGTCAAAACCAGCTTCGATTCTTTTTTGCTCTTGAGGATTCGTATGTTTTACAATACGTCCTTTGATTCGCTCTAAGTTCGCAATCATTGCACCTGTATCTGGCTGCATGTAGCGGATAAGATCACGATCACGTAGGACCATTTCTCCGAGC
>Ga0210003_1000227_pt1 | contig 50017 bp, 37 predicted proteins | sample LantaG_FD_182804 | JGI IMG/M metagenome (GOLD analysis project Ga0210003, IMG submission 182804) | Deep subsurface microbial communities from Baltic Sea to uncover new lineages of life (NeLLi) - Landsort_02402 metaG (SPAdes) (version 2) | ecosystem: Environmental > Aquatic > Marine > Oceanic >... | reverse complement strand
CCACTTCGAGCTTGGACGGGTTGTTGGTGTACTCTTTCATCTCTCCGTTTTCTTCTAAGTGTGTGTGGGAGGGGGGGGGGAGGAGGGAGGGGATGCGAAAGATGGAGAGAGAAAGAGTTTGAAGAGGGTGAGCGTTCTCTTTTGTTGTCTCTTCTCTTTTTCTTTTTTCTCTTTTCTCTCTCTCTCTTTCAAAACAAAAAGCAAATTATTGACTTACGCTCGCAAACGTAGACGACCTGGAGCGGTGGAGAGAGAGAGAGGTGAGAGGGTAAGAAGGTTTTGAGGAAGAAGAAGACAGAAAAAGAGAAGAGACGGAGAAGAAAGGAAAAAACGCAAAAAAAACGGGGGGGGGGACTCACCTTCGGGGGGTGGGGAGTCTCTTCCTCCGTCTTGAGGACTTGGGTGACCTTGCCCGTGCGCGTAATGCGGCCGCTGCTGTACTGGACCCAGCGGCCTAAGGAAGTGGGAGGAGGAGGAAGAGGTGAGAAGGGGGGAGGTGAGTTTTTTTTTCTTCGTAGCCTTTCGCGCATTTCGCGCATTTCGTCGCTCGCTTTGCTCGAAGGCTCCTCAGAACGCAAAAACACGGCGAAGCGACGCCTCTTTCGCCTTCTCCTCTTCTTCTCTCTCCCTCTCTCTCTTCCTCTATTCCTCTCTCCCTCGTCCTCACCGACAGTAATGTGCTTGCTATGGAGAGCTTCCTCCTCCTGGGCTTTCGAAGGGGTGACCATCTGTTTTTTGTTTTTCGTTTTCGGGAAAAGAGAGAGAGAGAGAGACAGAGAGAATAGATGAGGCGCTGTCTCGTCGTCCTTCTCTCGGAAGTCGCTCCGTTGTCGCTCCGTTGTCGTTCGCTCGCTTTCAAACCCTCCACTCTCTCCCCCGCCCTCTCCCCGCTCTCTCGGGGCTCGGGACTCGACTTGCTATGCCCTGAGAGAGGGTCGGTGGAGAAAATGAAGGAGCCCTCACGTTCGCTGCTTCTTGATGGGTTTATGTTTTGTTTTGTTTCGAAGCGGTGAACAAGCCGAACGATGGTGGGCGAGGAGTGAAAGGAAGCGAAAAAAACAAAGCCGAGCAACAACAACTCAAACCAAAACCTCTTCGCACAGGCCCGAGAGCAACGCCGAGGGGAGCCTTAGGCCTCGGTCGACGCCTGGAAGGTGCGAAACAGGGGGAGAGAGCGGCGCACCTGGTTGAAAAAAGGAAGAAGAAGAAGGAAGTAAAGGTCGAAGAAGAAAGCGTGTTGTAAAGAGATAGCTCGACTCGATCGAGAAAACTCTTTTTTTTTACACCCACACACACACAACTTCACAGCGCGTCCCTCAGCTCGGCAAGCAGCGCGCTCTCCTTGGCTCCCAGCGAGGCTGCCGCCGCAGCACCAGCACCAGCAGACGCCCCTGGCGCGGCAGCACAGGCCCCTCCGCCCGCTGCGCCCCCTCCTCCTCCCCCCTTGAGGGCGTCCCGGGCAAAGGCGCGGAGGTGCGCCCTCGAGGGCCCGTCGGCGGCAAGCATGCCCCCGAGGTCCGCGCCCGCCTGGCCGCCGCCGCCTCCGGCTCCCGCCATCCCGGCGCCGCGCTTCTTCACGCCGCTGACCACCAGCAGCCTCGACACGGCTCCGACAAACTCCGGCGAGTGCGGCGGCGAGACGGCGGCGAGCAGCTTGCGCAGGAAGTGGCGCACGAGCGACGGGTCGGCGGCGGCGACGGCAGAGCGCCCGCCGAAGAAGAAGGCCGTCGTCGCGAGCGAGGCGGCCGAGGAGTTGGAAGAGGAGCTCGCCTGGTGTTTTTGTTGTTTTTTTGTACGGAAAGAAAAAAGGGAAGAAGGAGAGGAACGAGAGAGGGTGGAGAGAGAAAAAAAGAGTGAGCTTTTTTCCCCCCTCGACCTCGAAAAAAGCAGACCAAAAAGCACCCGGGGAAAAACAAATCTCACCCAAGCTTCCGCCTCGGCCAGCCCTGCCTCCGCCTGCCCGCCCCGAGCCACAAGGAACGCCAGGATGTCCGCCAGCGCCCTCGACGCGTCCGGCCGCGCGTTCCCCGCGGCCCGCAGCGCCCCGCCCACGACCGCTGCGGCCCCCCTCCCGAGCGCCCTGGCGGAAGGCAGCGCCGCCGCGAGCGCCAGCGCCAGCGCGGGGCAGGCCGCCGCCGCCGCGGGGAGCGCCTCGAGGCCCGCGTCCGACGCCGAGGCCGAGGCCGCGGCCTGCGTGGGCCCCCCCGCGGCAGGGCTCCGCCACCACTCCGGGTCCTGCAGGCAGACCGCGGCGGCGTGCAGCACCCCGGCCGCGGCGGCGCCGACCGAGGCTGAGGCCGCCGCGGCGGCGTGCGCGAGGGCGGCGTCGGAGCGGACGCCGCCGGCCGCGGCGCGCAGCGCGAGGGCGCGGGCGTCGCGCAGGGAGGCCGCGGCGGAGGGGACGTCGAAGGCGTCCAGGAGGAGAGGGGCCGAAGAAAGGGACGGTTTCTTCTTCCGCTGCTGCTGCTGCTGCTGCTGCTGCTTCTTCGGTTGCTTCTGCTGCTGCTTCTTCTCGCCATTTTCGTCGTCACCACCCTCCTCCTCCTCCTCTTCCTCTTTCTCCTCCTCCTCCTCCTCCTCCTCCTCGCCCCGCTCGTCGATCGCCGCCGCCGCCACGGCCAGGAGCGCCAGCGCCTGCGCCGCCTGCTCCTCCGTCAGGGCGACCGCGACGGCGGCGGAAGACGCTTTTCCGCCGCCGTGCCGCTGGCCGCCGCTGCTGCCGACGAGCCCTATCGGGCCGTAGTGGCCGCTGGGCGTCGTGCCGAGGGGCGAGATCGCGGCGTCGCTGAGGCTCTGGACGCGCGGGCCCAGCGTGGAGGCGCTCGCTTGGGTTTTTCCTGTTTGATGAGAAAGAAAGACAGAGAGAGGGGGGGGGGAGGGAAAACCGAGGGTGAGCATTTCTCGTTCCCTCTCTCTCAAAAACGCCTCCGCTCTCCAACTCTCGCTCGCAAAACAATGCAAGGGGAAAAAACTCACCCCCTCGGCCCCCTCCCGCCAGCGAGTCCACCCCGGACGCCACGGCCATCGTCGGCAGCCTCGCACCGGCGGGAGAGAACAGCAGCGCAATCAGCGCGTCGAAGACCACCGGCTGCCGGATGATGGAGAGCGGCGGGATCGGAGAAGACGACGAGGAGGTTCGAGGCCCTGCCACCGCCGCCGACGCCGCCGACGCCGATGCTCCTCCTCTGGCGCCCCCCGCCTCGCCCGAGCGGGGCTCGCCTCTGCTGGCGGCGGCCGCTGCGGCGTCCGAGGCAGGGTCCCAGGGCACGGCAGGCTCGGCGGCGGCGGTAGCCGCCGCCGGCGCCGCCGCCGCGCTCCCGTTGCTGTTCGCCCCGCCGTTGCCGCCGCCGCCGAGGCCGCCTCCCCTCGCGCTCCCCTCTTCTTCGTCGCTCCCTCCCCCCCAGCCTCCCCCCGTCACGACGGCCTCCTCCGCCCGATACATCCTCGCGAGCTCCACCGCGGCGGACGCCGCCGCGGCGGAGGCCCGAGGGGCCGCGGCGAGGGCCGCGACGGCGGAGGCGGCGGAGGCGGCGGCCTCGGCGGTCGCGCTCTCGCTCTCGCCGGCGGCAACGTCTCCATCTCCCATCTCCTCCTCCCCTCCCTTGCTCGGCCTCCTCTTCCTCCTCCGCGGCAGCAGCCACCGGGCCATCTCCCACACGGGCGCGCCGTGCGCGGCCGCGGCGGCGGCCTCGAGCTCCTGGGCCATGCGGCGGTACCTTCCGGCGACGGCGGAGGCCGCGGCGGCGGCGGCGGCCTCGGTCGCTGCGGGGTCGACGATTCTCTTCGGCTCCGCTTCCGCTTCGTCCTTCTTCGCCTTCGCCGCTGCCGCTGACGCCGCCGCCGCCGCCGCTGCAGCTCCGCGCTTCCCTCGCCTCGCCTCCCCCCCTTCGTCCTCGTCCTCCCTGCCCCTCTTCTTCTTCCTGTTCTTCTCTTCTTCTGCTTTCTCTTTCTCTTTCTCTTTCGCTGCAATAGCCCGAGTCGCGCGCCTTCGCAGCGCGTTGCTGCTGCGCCCCAGGCGCGAGAGCAGCGCGGCGGCGATGATGTACGTGTGCTGCGCGCCGCAGAGCGACGCCGCGAGCGAGGCCGCCAGCGACCTCAGCGCGCGCGGGGGGGCCGCGGCGACTCCCGAGAGCCTGGCGACGACCAGCGCGTTGAAGACGGAGAAGTGAGCAGCGAGGGCGGGACCGGCGGCGGCGACCTCCTCGGCGGCGGCGGCGGCCGCGGCGGCCTGCGCGGCCGGCGACGCGTCGGCGGCGCCCGCCCCGTGCGACGCCGCGGCGGCGTGCAGCGCCCTGCGCACCGCGTACGACAGCAGCAGGCACCCGCGGTGCTCGCAGCTGAGGCGGTAGACGAGCGAGCGGCCCCCGGGGTCGGACAGCAGGCCGTGCAGCCACGGCGGGGGCCCGCCGCCGCCGCGCGAGAAGACGCCCGAGAAGGCCGCCGGGTCGAAGCGGCGCGCGGCGAGGTCGCGGAGGTAGGAGGCCTCGTCGGGGTCTGCGGCGGCGGCGGCGGCCTCTGCTGCTGCTGCCGCTGCTGCCGCTGCTGCCGCTGCTGCCGCTGCATTGGAAGCGGCAGCAGCGGCGGCTTCAGTCGCTCCCGCCTTCCCCTTCCCTCGCTTTGCCGCCGCCGCTCCTCCTCCTCCTGCGGCGGCAGCAGCAGCGCCCTTGCCTCCCTTCCCTCCCCTCTTCCCGCCCCCGGCGCCTCGCTGTTGCTGCTGCTGCTGCTCCTCCGCGGCAGCGGCAGCGGCGCCGGCGGCGGCGGCAGCGGATGCCGCTGAGGCGGAGCTGCTCAGCGACGACAGCAGCCTGTTCCAGCCGACGACCAGCGAGGCGCAGCGGGCGGTGCCCACGTAGCCGTCTGCCAGGGCCTCGACGACCCTCGGGGGCTCTCCTCCCGCGGCGACGTAGCGACGGAGCACCCCTAGGACGCCCGGCTCGAGGACGGCGTCGGGCTGGCGCAGGGTGGCCTCGAGCTGGGCCAGGTCGGCGGCGTTGTCCTGCATGAGGAGAGAGCGAGAGTTTTTTTTCGTTTTCGAACGAGGTCGTGAGGAAAGAGGCGATGATCAAAGAGAGGGAAGCCTTTTCATCGCTTCCCTTCGATCTTGTTGTATTTGCATTTCGATTATCGCAGTGCATCAGCAGAGAGAGGCGTGTCTCCTTTCTCCGCTGCAGAGGAGGCAGAGCGTTTCGTTGCTCCAACAGAGCGAGAGAGAGAACGAGAGGGAAAACAAGGTCATCTGCCAAGTCGCCTGACGACGCACCCCCATCTCTTCGCTCGCCGCGCACGGCTTCTTCTTCTCTGAGTTTGGAGCTTCGAGAGGAGGTCGGCGCGGGTCTTCCCTCGATGCTCAGCGAGAGAGAAGCGACGACGTGAAGCGAAGAGAGAACAGTAAAAAAACAGCGAGCTGCTCCCTGAAGGACGAAAACAATCAAAACGGAAGGAAAAAAAACATTGCCATCTGATGATCAGAATCGAAGTAGTAAAATCTCAAAGAATGAACAACGCCATCGGCGCCGCGTCGTTTTCGATCAAGTCGATGCCGCTCGCCATCGATGCGTCGCGCCACGGGCACGAGCGCCATCACAGCCATCACCGCCACAGCGGCGAATCCGGAGGGAAGACTTCGAATTCAAACGCCTTTTGCGGCGCCGACGCCAAGGTCTCTTGCGTCGCCATCACCGTCGTCGCAAGCGTCGCTCTCATCGTCGCCGCGGCAAACGTCTTCCTGTTCGTGCGTCGCGCGAGGCTTGTGAAGAGGGGCGAGAACCTCGAGCCGGCGTCGCCCAGGGCTGGCATGAGTAGCAGGGCAAGGATGTTGCCTTCGAACTCGACGTTGACGTCGGCGTCGACCGCCCGAGGAGCGACACCCGGGACGCTGGCCGCGGCCGTCGCCGCCGCGCTCGCCGTGTCGCACCTCGTCTCCTCCTCCTCCGCGACCTCCTCCCCGGACTCCGAGCTCTACCACTTCTGCCTCGCGGCCACCTGGGCCACCGCGGCAGCGCTCTGCGGCGTCGCTGCCAGCTGTAGGAGGGCCCCTCGAGTGCGGCCCGTCGCGTGGCTCGCCCCCGTGCTCTACCTCGTCGAGATCGCCGTCGTCCTGGGCTCGGAGACGTCTCGCACCCCTTCTCGTCTCCCTCTCTTCTCCGCGCTCGCGAGGCTCTCCGTCGCCCTGGCCTTCGCGGTCTCGCAGGCCCAACGGGGGCTGAGCGCCGTCGACCTGGAGGAGGACGCGCTCGTGACGAGGGCCCTGCTCACGGGGCCCGCGCCCTCCTCCTCGGCTTCTTCGGGGGCGGCGCCTTCGTCTTCGAGGACGGACGTCGAGGCCCCCGCGGGTCCCTATTCTGCGCCCAAGGGGCCCTCACGGAGCTGGATATCGCTGCTCGGGGTGGCCATCGCGTTTGTTTGGCCAGAGGAGCCGGGGCATCAGGTGAGTTCTCGAAACGTTTTCTGTTTCGACGTTTTTCACTGAAAGTTTCTCAGAGAGGAATTAAAAAAAGCTAACCCTTTTTCTGAATTTTGACTTTTTCGCTTTTTCGCCAAAAATAATATCTAAAAAAAACTCCAGGCTCGCGCCGCCGCCTGCGTCGTCCTCCTCGTCCTCTCTCGCGTCGCCAACCTCGCCGTCCCGGCCAGCTATGCCTACCTCGTCAACCGCCTCGCCGCGGCGGACGCCTCGGCGCACCCCCCCGCGGGCAGCGGCCAGGCGCCGGCCCCGACGCCGCTCCGCTCGCTCATGGTCCCGGCCGTCGTCGCGTACCTCGCGGCCCTGTACCTCCAGGGCGGCTCCGGCGGCGGGTCGATGGGCCTGCTCAACAACGCGCGGCAGTTCGCGTGGATCCCGATCTCGCAGGCCGCCGCGAGGAAGATCAACGTCGACGCCTTCGCGCACGTCCTGGGGATGGACCTGCAGTACCACCTGATGCGCAAGACGGGCGAGCTGACGCGGGTGCTTGATCGGGGGAGCTCCGCGATCCAGAACCTGCTGTCGACGGTGCTGTTTCAGGTGAGTCTTTGCTTTTGGGGGGGGTGGGGTGGGGTGGGGTGGGTGGGGAGAGAGAGTTGAAAGAACGAGAAGGAAGAAGACAAAGAACAACTGACGGAAGCGAAATCTCAAACTCAAAAAAAAACTCTATCTTCTTCTTGCAAAAGGTCGGCCCCCAACTCTTCGACATCGCCGCGGCGGCCGTCTACGTCGCCGCGGCCCTCGAGCCCTGGGTCGCCGCGATCATGTTCGTGACGCTGGCCTCCTACATCCCGCTGACGATTTACTTAACAGAGAGGCGCGGCAAGTACAGGAAAGAGCTCAACGTGCGTGACAACGTGCGCTCCGCGAGGGCGACCGACGCGCTGCTGTCTTGGGAGACCGTCTCGTATTTTGGCGCGCAGGATCGCGAGGTCGCAAGGCTGTCCGGGGCGATCGATGAGTACCAGAGGGTGGAGATGAAGCTGCTCGCGAGCCTCAACTCGCTCAACGTGATTCAGAGCACAGTGATCTTCGCCGGCACCGCGAGCGGGCTGTGAGTTATGGTTTTTTAACCTTTTTGTTCTTCTTGCTTTCTTCCTTCCTTCTTGCGCTTCTTCTCGCGTCGCACTCTCACTCTCTTTCTCTCTCTCTCTCTCTCTCTCTCTCTCTCTTTCTCTGCTTTGAAAAAAACAAAAACGAAACGAAAAACAGCTACGTCTGCTCGGTCGGCGTCGCCAACGGCACCCTCCGCGTCGGCGATGCCGTGCTCTTCCTCTCGCTCATGGCGCAGCTCGCCATTCCTCTGAATTGGTTCGGCACGTTCTACAGGACGGTCATGCAGCAGATGCTCGACGCTGACGGCCTCTTCTCGCTGCTGGCGCAGGTCCCGACCGTCGTGGACGCGCCTGATGCGGTCGATTTGCCTCCGGGCGGCGACGGCTCGCTCGAGTTCAAAAACGTCACCTTCTCGTGGGACCGCGTCGTTCCGCGAGCGGTCAACCCTGCCTCCTCCGCCGCTCCTTCTTCTTCCTTGTCCTCTCCGGTGCTGAAAAACGTCTCGCTCAGGGCCCCAGGAGGCACCTCGCTGGCGATCGTCGGGCCCACGGGGTCGGGCAAGTCGACGCTCCTCCGCCTCGCGTTCCGGTTCGTCGACCCGGACAGCGGCGCCGTCCTCGTAGAGGGCCGCGACGCGCGCTCGCTGAGGCAGCGGAGCCTGCGGTCGATCATGAGCGTCACGCCGCAGGACTCTGTCTTGTTCAACGACACGATAGAGTACAACCTGCGGTACGCCAACCCGGGAGCGACCTTCGAGGAAGTGCAGGCCGCGGCCCGCGTCGCCGCGATCCACGAGAGCATTTTATCGTTTCCGAAGGGCTATCAAACAGTGGTGGGAGAGCGCGGCCTGCGGCTGAGCGGCGGCGAGAAGCAGCGCGTGGCGCTCGCGAGGGCCGTTCTGCGGCGGGCGAGGATCATGCTGTTGGACGAGTCGACTTCGGCGCTGGACGCGCTGACGGAGGCCGCGGTGCAGCGGGCGCTGCGGGGCGCGTTTTCCTCTGCCGCCGCCGAGAGCAGCGAGAGCGGGGGCGGCGGCGGCGGCGAGAGCGGCGGTGGCAACGGCGCCGACGGAGGAGGACAGGAGAAGAGAACGAGACAAAAGCCGCCCACGATGCTCATCGTCGCGCACAGGCTCAGCACCGTCATGCACTGCGACTCGATCGCTGTGATGAAGGAGGGGCGGGTGGTGGAGGTTGGCAAGCACTCGGAGCTGGTGTCTCTGGGGGGGCTGTACGCTTCGATGTGGGCGCGGCAGAGCTCGTCATCGGCGGCGCTGGTCGAGGAGGAGGAAGGAGAAGGAGAGGGCGACAAGAAGAAGGACACCTAGAGGCAGCCCCCTCTTGTTTTTTACGTGTTATTTATCTCTCTTGCAAAAACTGATTGATTGATGGCGACTCTTTTCTAGATGGCAGGCGGGTGGAGAAGCGGAGGAGAGAGAGGGAGAGGTGTTTTTTCCCTCTTCTTTTTCCCGTCAAAAAAATGACCTCGACCCCGTCAATGATTTTCTCCATCTCCTCCATTTTTTCTTCCATCTCTCTTCTTCTTACACTCACCGACGAATCTAAAGTCACATCCACTCCTTCAGAATCATCGCCCTGATCCTCCTGAGGCCCTCGACCGCCTCGGGACTCGTCGCCTGCAGCTTGCCCGCTGCCGCCTTGCTCCTCGCCCTCTGGCCCTTGGAGGCGCCGATGACCGCCGGGTCGCCGAGGCCGCCGCGGTTGAGCGACTCGTCGTAGGCTCGCAGAATCGACTCGACCGCCTTGAGCAGCTTGGGCGGCGTCGTTGACAGGTATTCGACGGCCCCCCTGGCGATGGGCGCGGCCTCGAGGCGCGCGGCTTCTTTGGCGCGGGCCTGCGCCGCGGCGAGCTCCCGCTCGAGCCTCGCGCGCTCCGCCGCGACATCGCCCGCCGCGTCGAACCGGCCTCCTCTGGCCCGCGCCCGCTCCGCCGCGCTCCCCTCCGTGACCAGCAACGAAGATGAGGGGGCGGAGGACGACGGAGAGGAGGATCCCGAAGACATGTCTTCCTCAAAGGCCTCGCGCAGGGCCGATCGGAGATCCGTCTCGCCCTTGAGCCAGACCAGGTGCTTCAGGATCCGCAGCTCCGCGGGCCGCTGCGCGTTGAACGACGCCTTCGCCTTCGTGTACAGGTGCACCATCACCTCCTTCGCGTCGTCGCGGGTGTAGGTCGATTCCTTCGCGGCGGCGTAGGCCTTGGCCATCGTGAGCATGAGGGCGGGCGTCAGATGGCCCGAGGCGGCCAGGTCGTCGATCCGCTTCTCGGCCTCGGGCAGCGACGCGGCCGCCTTAAGCAGGGCGTCGAACTCGAGGGCCGCGTCGGCCATCGCGCGCTTCTCCTCCTCTCCGAACCCGGAGTCCACGGAGTCGAACGCCGTCGTGAGCGCTCCCAGGCGGGTCACCGCCTCGACGAGCCTCCTGCGCGCGGGGGAGTCCGCGGGCTGGATGCCGCGGCACCGGACGGCGGCGTGCTCGAAGAGCGCCACGGGCAGCCTGGCCCTCCCGGCCGCGACCATCGGCTCCCACTCCGCTTCGGGCGCCGTCAGATACCTCTCGAGCTCTTTGTCGTAGCTCTCGAGCTCATCGGAGACGGCGCGGAGCTTCCGAGCGAACCTGCGGGCGGCCAGGCGCTGGGCCGGGTCCCTCTCGGCGGCGGCGATGGCGTCGGCGCGCTGCAGCACCGAGGCGCGGAGCTTGGGCCACTCGGCGGAGCCGCCGATGAGCTTGCGCCAGTCCTTGGAAGGGTCTTTGGTGGCGAAGACGGTGAGGAGGCGGTCGGTGAGGGAGGTTGGTGTTGTTGTTGCGGCGTCTGTTGCTGGGCCGCCGGGAGGAGGAGAAGAGGACGAGTTGCTTCTGGAAGAAGAAGAAGAAGACGAAGACGAAGAAGAAGCGGAGCAGACGAGCGACGACGAGCTGAGTCGAGCATTCTTCGACATTGCTAGGATCGCACTGGCCGCGTTCCGGCTCTTGGAGCACGAGACTCCACCTCCCGAGCTGCGGCGAGCGGCAAAAGACGCGGAGGGATCCACAGCGCGAGGGACCTGGAGCACCGACCCCTGGGCGGGCGGAAGCGGGGGCAACGAAAGACGCATTGAATTTTGTTTTTTTCCGGCGACGGCTTTGAAGTGATGCTGTCGTCACTAGCCGCCTTCGGTTTTTTTTTCCCTTTTCAGCCCCCGCCTCTTCCTCTCTTTCTCTCTCTTTACCCCGCTCCAAAAAATGAGAACAATTCAGTGCTTGAAATTTGACATGATAATGCGTGCTTAATGTACAGGAAATAAATAAACGAGACTCTTCTACGTCGGGGACCCCGTCCTCGACTTTTTCCTCGGCGGCAGCGGCGGCCGCGCAAACGCTCCACCGCCACCTCCACCACCTCCTCCCCCCGCTCCCTCCTCCGTTTCGTCGTTCAGCAGCAGGTTCTCCTCACCAGCGATCGCTTCCTCCTCGGTATCGTACGCGTCAGAGCGCCCGCGGGAAGAGGCCCTGGTCCCGCGGCTCCTGCGTCGAGAGCCTTCCTCAAAGGCGCTGTCGTCGTCGTCGTCTCCGTCGTCGTCGTCGTTCCCGTCTTCTTCGCTCGGGGCCGCCGTCGCCGACGCCGACCTCCCCTTCCTCCTCGCCGAAGCCGACGCGTTCGCGGCGACGCCGGCGGAGGGCTCCCTCGAGCGCGACCGCGTCGCGCGAGCAGCAGGCGGAGCAGGAGGAGCGGCCTCCCAATCGTCGTCTTCGAAGTCGTCGCCGCCGTCGGCGTAAGCCCCGGCGACGCGGACGCCGCCGCCGCGCGTGACCCTGCGGCCTCCCCCGCCTCCGCCCTCGCCGCCCCCGCCTCCTCCCGCCTGCCTCTGCTGCGGCACCAGCAGGTTCTCCGGCGCGGCGAACGGGTTGGCCTGCAGGTGCGCCACGTGCTCAACTTCCCTCTTCGAGTAGCGCAGGAACGGCGGGGGCCGCATCGGGGGGAAAGAGTCTGGCCAGGCCTGGCCCTCGCCCTCGCCCTCGCTCTTCGGCAGCAGCCCCAGCCTCCCCGCGTCGTACTCGACGTCCATCTCGTCGAACAGCTTCTTCTCCTCCGGCGACCTCGCGAGCATCGCGTTGACCTCCGCGTGAGACGGCACTGAGTTTGTAGGCGCCCCGCCCTTGGCCGCCGTCTCCCTCAGCAGCTCCTCGAGCGTCGCGCGCCGCGCGTCGTTCGAGGTGCGCTTGTCGAAGCGGCCGGCGTCGACAATCTCTGCGGCCATCGCCTGCTTCGCCGACTGGATCACGGTGCGCACGATCGTCTCGACCGAGTCGGCGTGGCCCCTGCCGGCGCGCCCTCCGGCTCCCGTGGTGGGCGCCGGGGTCGACGGAGACGACTCGGGGAAGCCGGCGTCGCCGTCTTCCTCGGCGTCCCCGCCGCCGCCGCCGGCGTTCCCGTCGCCGGCGCTTCGGTCGGCCGGCGCGACCGCCTCCAGGTGCAGCACCAGTACCTCCTTCTTCTGCCCGATCCGGTGCGACCGCGCGATCGCCTGCTCCTCATTTTTGGGATTCGGGTCCGGGTCGTAGATGACGACGGTGTCGGCCGACTGCAGGTTCAGGCCGCGGCCCGCCGCGCGGATCGACAGCAGGAAGATGAACGGCGCCGGCGCAGCGTCGGTGCCGGCGGCGTTGAAGGCCTTGATGCGCGCCTCGCGGTCCTCGAGCGCGGTGCTGCCGTCGATCCGCAGGTGTCGCAGGGGCTCCATCGAGGTGTACTCTTCCTCGACCTCCTCCTCCGCCCCTGCTTCTTTGACTCCTTTGACCGCTTTGCGCTTCCTCTTGACGGGCACGAGCCTGTTTCGGAGGTAGAGCTCGAGAAGGTCCAGCAGCCGCGTCATCGTCGAAAAGAGGAGGACGCGGTGGCCCGAGGCGTGGAGCTTGACCAGCATGCGGTCGAGGGCCGCGAGCTTGCCACACTCGCGGACGAGGTCGCCGCCGAAGCTCCTGTGGTTATATTTTATTGGATGGAAAAAGGGGGGGGGAGGGGCGAGGGGAAAGAGTTGAGCCTTTTTTTCCCCCTCTCCCGAAAAAGAACGAAAAGCGAGCTTCCAAAAACGGGAGAAAGAAACGCCGCCTTCCTGCTCACCACCCGGGGGTCTGCTCTCCCCTGCTCTCGTCCCACCCGGGGTCAGGTGCGTGCGGGTAGCTAAGACAGTAGTGGTTGCAGAGCTTGCGCAGCTCCATCGCCTTGTTGTTGAGCGGCGCGTAGGTCCGCGCGGCGCGGAGCGAGGAGGAGGCCGCCGCGGCTGCGGCCTCGCTGCCGGCGGCGTAGCTCCCTCCCGCGCGCTGCGGGGCGTCCGGGTCCTGTTGAGGAGAGAGAGAGAGAGAGAGAGAGAGAGAGAGAGAGAGAGAGAGAGAGAGAGAGAGAGAGAGAGAGAGAGAGAGAGAGAGAGTTAGTTTATTGTATTTGAAGTTCTTTTTTCTTTCTTTCCGCCGAACCTCATAAAAGGACCTCGACCTCGAAAGAAAAAAAGAAAAAAACTCCACTCACCAGCCGCAGCGTCCCGGTCCTTGCCACCCACCGATACGCCGCCGCCTGCGCCGGAGGCATCGCGCACTTGACCACGTGCGCCACCTTCCCGGGGAGCTTCCCCTCGACGTCGGCGACCTGCCTGCGGAGCATGAAAGGTTCTAAAATCTGGTGCAGCCGGTTGATGACGACGACGCGGCGCTCGACGCGGAAGGCCTCGGCGTCGGCGTCGGCTTCCCGCGCGGCGGCTGTGGCGCGCGCGACGGCCGTGGCGTGGTCCGCCCCGGCGGCGTGCGCCTCGGCCGCGGCCGCGTTGTAGGCCGCGACGGCGGCCTCGGAGTGGATCGGCGCGGCCGCCGCCCCCGCTGCTCCGGGCACCGCCGTCGTCGCCCCGGCCGTGCTCACGGGCGCGGCCAGCGACTCGACGAACCAAGACCCGAACTCGGCCTTGTTGTCGAACACGTCCGGAAGCAGCAGGTTGAGCAGACTCCAGAGCTCGCGCATGTCGTTCTGGAGCGGGGTGCCCGTGAGGAGCAGCCGGCGCGCGGCGCGGAACTGCGAGAGGTCGCGCGAGAGCTTGGACTCGCGGTCCTTCATGCGCTGGGCCTCGTCGATGACGATGTATTTCCAGTTGATCTGTTTTGATTGTTGTTTTATGAGGGGGGGGGGAGAGAAAGAGGAGGAGAGAGAACGAGGGTGAGAGAAAAAGATGGAAATGAAGAAGAAAAAGAGGAGCAAAAAATAAAACGAGAAACGGAAAAACGAACTTCTTCGACTGCCACCACAAACAAACACCGCCGCCGAACTCTCCCTCACCTTGGACAGCCGCGCCTTGTCGCGCATGATGAACTCGTAGGTCGTCACGAGCACGTTGAACTTCTCGGGGGCCACCTCGGCGTTGAAGAGGTCCTTTTTTTTCGATTTTTTTTCGGAGGAGAGGAAGGTGAGACCTTCCTTCTTTGCCGCAGTCGAAAACCTTCCCTCCTCCACTGGCGCCGCCGCCCCTCTCTTCCAAAAAGAGAAAAAAAAACAGCGCACCTTCCGGTCCTCGCGCTTGCCGACGTAGTACACGCTCCGCACCCCGGGAAGCCACTGCGTCAGCTCTGCCCTCCAGTTCACGAGCACCGCGTTCGGCACGATGATCAGGTGCGGCCCAAAGTTCTGCTTCCTCTCGGCGAGGTAGGCGATCAGCGCCATGACCTGTACGGTCTTCCCGAGGCCCATCTCGTCGGCCAGGATGCCGTTGAGCTTGTTGTTGTAAAGCGAGACCATCCACTGCAGGCCCACAAGCTGGTAGTCGCGGAGCGAGGCGCCCGGGGGGGGCCTGAGGCCGGCGGGGGCCGCGTCGATCTTCTCGGAGACGGCGTGCGCGAGGGCGTGGTACGAGGCGATCACGCCGCCGCCGCCGCCTTTCTCCCCCTGCTCGCCTCCCTCGCCGCCTCCCCCGGCCCCCGCCGCCGTCGCCGCGTCCACGGCGGTGGAGGCAGAGGCCGCGGCGGCCCTCCTCGCGGCCTCCTCCCCGGCCTCCGCGGCCTCCTCGTCCGTCCTCCCCTCGCCCAGCGCCTCGGCCACCGCCCGCGCCCGCGCCTCGGCGGCCTCCTGCTCCTGCTTGGCGCGCGCGACCTTGCTCGTCAGCTGCACGAGGTACTCATCGGTCTCATTGAGGAACTTGTCGATCGCCGCGTACCGCTCCTGGTCGTTGGGGCCCGCGGAGGCGCCGGCGGAGGACGGGCCCCCGCGCTTGGCGCGCAGGAGCTGCTGGTACTTGGCCCAGTCGTTCGCCTGCAGCGCGTCCATACGGGCCTTCCGCTCAGCGTCGCGCAGGGCCTGCGCCGCGGCGGCCTCGGCGGCCTCCCTGGCGAGGCGCGCGGCGTCGGGGCCGGCGTAGGCGCCCGAGGAGGCTCTGGCCGCCGCGGCGGCCGAGGCGACGGCCGCGGCCTGCGCAGCGGCGGCGCGCGAGGCGGCCGCGGCCGCGGCGCCGCGCTGCGCCCTGTCGAGCGCCTTGGGCGCGCCACGGTTGCGCGCGACGCGCGCCTCCTTCGCAGCCGCGGCCCGCTCCGACAGCACCTCGGACTTGAAGGCCTTGGCCGAGGCCGCGGCCTCGGAGGCCAGCTCGGCTCGGCGGCGGAGGCGGGAGCGGTAGCTCTCGCGGGCGACGTCGTCGAGCTCGCGGGCGGCCTTGCGGTAGCGGCGCTCCGACGCGTGGAGCAGCGGGGCGGCGGCTTCTCCGCCTGCGCCACCTCCGCCTCCGTTTCCGCAGTAGTCCTCCTCGGCGCGGGACCGCAGCGAGTCCTGGAGCGAGACGAGGCGCAGCGACCGGAGCCGCAGCGCGGCGGCCGAGGCCGCGGCTCGGTCCTTGGACGCTTTCGCGACCTCCAGCGCCAGCTCGGCCTCCCGCTCGGCCGCCGCCAACGCCCTCCTGAGAGCAGGGCCCAGCTCGGCCGCGAGCAGCGACGCGGCGACCCCGGGGGCCAGGCAGCCGCGGGGCAGCGCCGAGGGTAGCGAGCGCGGCAGCGGCACGGCGGTGACGCGCGGGTCCGAGGCCGCGTGGAAGAGCGGCCCGTCGCGGCGCTTGACAGCGGGGTGGGGAGGCGGCGGAGGAGGAGGGAGAGGAGGAGCGGCGACAGCAGCAGGCGCAACTGGAAGAGGAGCCGGCACTGCGGCTGCGGTGGCGAGAGGGCGCTGCAGAGGCGGGGGCAGCGGCAGCGGAGCGACCGTCGGCAGCGGCGGGAGCGGGAGCGGGAGCGGGAGCGGGGGAGGCGGAGGAACCAGCTGCTGGTGCTGCTGCGGAGGCGCAAGATAGGACCCCGGCGCTGCTACTAAATCGGGGGCGTAGACCGCGGCGAGCAGGGAGGGCGGGAGCGGGAGCTCGCCGCGCTGTTTTTCGGTTTTGTGTCGAGTTTTATTGCTCCGTCGAGGTTGAGGGAGAAGAAGAGCGAGAGAGAGAGAGAGCAAGAGATCAACCAGCGTCGAGTTCTTTCCGTCGTCTTTCAAAGCTCAACCAACCTCACCTTGATGACCCTGTACGCCATAATCTGGTGCCGCAGAACGTGGAGCTGCCCAGGGGAGAAGCCCTCGCCGCCGCCACCGGAGCGGTAGCCCGCGCGAGGCGGCGGAGGAGGGGGCATCGGCGGCGCGGGGAGTTGGGGAGTCGACGACGGTGGCGTCATCGCTCCAAGCGGCGGCGGCGCCTGCTGCATCATCGGCAGCGGGAGCGGCGCGACGACGGGCAGCGGTTGCGCGCCTCCGCCGTTGGAGCCCGGCGGAGGCTGCTGCATCTCGGAGACGCGAGAAGCGCGGCCAGAACCGGGTTAAAAGAGAGAGAGAGAGAGAGGAGCGATTCTCTTCTCTTTTTTTCTTTTGTGAAGCATTTTGCAAGCAGCAGCGGGGGAAAAGAGAGAAAAAGAAGCGAGCAGAAGGAAAAGGTGAAGAAGAAAAGGAAACGAAGAGTGAGAGAGAAACGGTAGCAACCGAGAGTTCTTAAAAAAAACTCTTCCCTCCTCTCTCGCTCTCTCTCTTCTAGTCGGGGAGTAGTATTTTTGCTTTTTTTCATTTACAACAGGTCGGGATCGAGGGGGCCGTGGTCCGTGCTCCAAGAGGGCAGCAGACTGGAGCATAAAAATTGTGTTTGGTGGCGCCGGGGAAGGGGGGCGGGGGATGAAAAGTGTTGGTTTTTTAATTTTTTGCGGGTGGGGGGGATCGTAGTGGTTTTTTGTTTTCTTTTAATAAATGAATGGGTAAGTTCTAACGGGTTATAAAAATGGCGCGCGCAGGCGGGGGGGTGCTTTTAAATGGGGGGGTAGGGGTATAGGGGCAAAAATGGTGATGATGAAAAGGAAGAGGGTCGAGTGTCGAGTGTCGAGGAGGTCGAGAGAAAAGTCGCGTCTTCTGTCTCTCACTCTCCTCCTCTATCCCTCTCTCGTTCTCTCTCCGATCCGTTTCTCTCAAAAAAAAATGAGCCTCGCGTCTCAGAGAGAAGCATCGATGACGACAAAAATGTTGGGAGGGGAGGAGGAAAGAATGGAGGTTTTTTTTTTCTTTTGTCTTGTTGTTGTTGCTGAATGAAAAGGAGCCAGGAGCCCTCGCGCGCGCCGCCTCTTATCCCCCTCTCTCTCTCTCAAGAGAGAGAGAGAGAGAGAGAAAGAGAGAAAGAGAGAGAAGCACGCAGCGCAGCAGCCCCTCCCGGTCTCAAGCCTTTTGTTCGAGAAGAAAGAATCGGGGCGGTGAAGTTGAAGAGGAAAAAAAAACAGGACAATTTTCAGTTCCAGCCGTCGTCCTCGCCGCCGCTGGCGACGAGCGCCCTCGAGAGCGCCCTGAAGAACTCTTCGCGCCTGGCCGGAGTGTCGGAAAACAGGTGCTGGTCTTCGACGACGGAGGCCGCGACGGGCGTGGGCGCCGGCGGGACGGGGGCCGCCGCGGCGGTGAAGGCGGTTGCAGTCGCTGCGGCGGCGGCAAAGGAGGAGCTGCGGCAGCTGCTGCTGCTCGTCGGCGTCGTCGGCGGTTCGGCGGCGGAGGCGCCTCCCGTCGTCCACTGCTGCTGTGCGAAGAGGGCGAGCGGCGACGGGTCCTGCGGCGTCGGCGGCGGGGTCGCCGCGGCGGCCGGGGAGGTGGCGGGGAAGAGGCCGAGCGGGGCCTTCGTCGGCGCGGGCTGCGGCCCGGCGGCGGCGGCGGCGGCGGAGGGCGAGGCCGGCGGCCAGGCGCGGCGCTGGGAGGGGTTTTTGTTCCGGTTCGAGTCATCGGGTTCGATGAGGAGGAGGAGCTTTGGGGGAGCCGCCGGAGTGGTCGGGACGCGAGCGAGAGCTCTTGCTTTTTTGCCTCGTGCGCATCTGATTCGAGTGGGGCGAAACGGGAAGCGAGGGAAAGGAGCGGGCCAAGAGAGCGGGGAGTCCACCTCGCCGTCTGCCTTCTCGCTCTCTCGCTCGCTCGTCGCTCGACTCCCCTCTCAAACGTCGAATAAAAAAAACTTCTCTCTCTTCTTTTTAACTCACCACCTCTGGGAGCCAGCGCCTCCCGGCCAATTCTGCGATATGAATTGTGTTTGAATGGTCGATTGGGATTGGGAGGAAAAAGAAAGAGTGAGGGGAAGGGAGTGAGAAAGAGAGGGGGGCGGAGAGATGGAGAAGAAGCAAGGAGCTCGCTCGCTGGAAAACGAGAGGCCGAGAGGAGCAGCGACGTCACCTCTCGGCCGAGAGAGGAGCCCGAAAAAAACGTTTTCGAGAATCCCCCCTTTTCCGTCCTTATTTCTTTGTTTATTCCTCTTTCTTTCCTCACCTGACGATCCCATGACGGCGGCGAGCTTCTCGCGGAGAAGCTGGTCGGAGACGGCGGGGAGAGGGACCGCGGCCAGCGGAGAGGCCGGGCTCTGCGTGATCGACGCCGTCGTCGTCGAAGTCGAGCGGGGGGTGGACGCGCCCGTGACCGTGGCCGTCGAGTGGGCAGACGAGTCGTACTCGCTTCCAGAGGCGCGAATCATGACTACTTTTTAAGTGTATAGAGCGGAGAGAGGAGCAGAGAGGAGAGCAGAGAGGGCAAGGAGGTGGTCGTTTGCTCGTTTGACTCGCTTCAAAAAGGAAATCTCGAAAGAGTGAAAAAAATTCTGGAGAGTTCCTTTCGACGCACGAGCTCGTGCTTCTATCAAAAATCACTCTCTCTCTCTCTCTTTTCGCCTCACTCGCACCGCTCTCGCTCTTCTTCCGATGGTCCGATGGGATCATCGGAACACGGTCGATGCGCCCTCCGTGCAGTAGCTGGGCGTGCAAGGAAGAAACACGAGTTGACGACGATAACGACGACGACGAAGATCGAGGCGCCGTCGCCTCTCCATCGCCAACCTATCGAAAACAGCGACGACGACGACGACCGCCCTCTCCCAACCCCGCCCCCTTCTCCGTCCCCGCCCCACGGCTGCTGCTTCGGCGACGAGTCCCCTCGCCCGGGAGAGCTCGAGGCCATCCGGTCCTCTTCGGTGAAGAAGAAGAAGTCAAAAGTGAAGAAGGCGAAGCGGGAACAGCCTCTTCCGCCGAGCAGCGACCTCCGCCCCCTCGCCCTCCCCGCGCCGCCGACGCCGCCGACGCCGCTCCAGACCAAGACCACGAAGGACAAGAGGAGGACCGGGGGGAGGAAGAACCGTCCCGCTCCGTCGACGGCCGTCCCCTTCGACGCCCGCCCCTCGCTGGCCGCCGAGCGCGAGAGGCACCGCTTCGACCCCAGGCTGCCCGCGCCCGGCTGGCGCGCGCCGCCGAGCCCGCTCTCGCTGCTTGAGGAGGCCCTCGACCGCGACCCCTGGAGGCTGCTGGTGGCCTGCTGCCTGCTGAACAGGACGACGGCCGGCGTGGCGAGGCCGTGCCTGCGGGCGTTCTTCTCGAGGTACCCCGACGCAGCCGCCGCTTCCGCGATACAATTGGAGGGAGAGGAGGGAGGAGGCGGCGGCGGGAGCTCGGAGCTCGAGGCGCTCGCCGCGCTGTTCCGCCCCTGCGGCTGCCACCGCAAGCGGGCGGCCGCCGTTGTGCGCCTGTCGCGCGAGTTCCTCAGTCCGACCTGGACCGACCCAAGGGAGCTGTTCGGCGTAGGGGAGTACGCGGCGGACGCGTACTGGATTTTTGTTCGCGGAATATGGCACTGCGGGGCCGGAGGAGAAGAAGAGGAGGAGCAGGAGGAGGAGCGAAGGGAGAGGAGCGAGGGGAACGGCGGCAGCGGCGGCGGCGGCAGCGGCGGTGAAAAGGCGGCGAAGAAAGCAAGCTCCCTCTCCTCTTCTTCTTCTCCTAGCCGCAGCTCTTCCTTCTCCTGGCGCCCCAGGGACAAGGACCTGGCCAAGTATGTTGACTATTTGGTTGAGACCGGGGGGCAGGGGTGCGGGTTGGAGAGGGAGGAGTTTTGAAGGGAGGAGGAAGAGAAAGAGGGACCTCTTCTTTCTTTCTTTCTTTCTTTCTTTCTTTTCATTCTCTCCCTCGCTTTTCTGCTTCTGTTTCGTTTCTTTATATTTTCGTTTTGTAATGTAATGGCATTATGTACACTTGGGACGCACCAGTAGTTTACATGAAGCGAAAAAGAGAAAAGGTAGAAACGGTGGGGAAAAAAAATTGGCGCTAGAAAAACTTGGGCGGAGGGGGAGGCCTCGCCCCGGTGACGGCGGCAGCGGCTAGGGCCCTCCTCGCGGCCCTCGCCGCCGTGCCCTCCCCGAGGGCCAGCATGTGGACGAGGAGCTTGGCGGCGGCGCGCGGGGCGTCGAAGGAGGCGGAGGAGGAGGGGCAGGCGAGGTGCTCTTCGTCGTCGCCGTCGTCGTTCTTCTTCTTTTCGGAAACGCTTCGTCCGAGCCCGCTCCGCACGACCACGGCCGCGGCCACCTCCGCCGCCCCCAGCGCGAAGGCAGGCTCGGCCGAGGCCGCCGCGGCGACGAGTGCCGGCGGGAGGCGGAGGACGACGGGACCCGGAGAGGAAGGGAGGAGGAGGGGGAGGGGACCTCTTTTGCTTTCGCCGTTTTCTCCGCCGCCGCCGCCGCCGTTTTCGCCCCCTTCGGTCGCAGGCGCGGCGGCGGAGAGCGCCCGCGCGGCTCGGGAGACAGAGCGAGCCCACAGAGGGTGCGCCGCGGCGAGGCATCGCGCCTCCGCCGGCCAGTTCGCCTCCGAAGAGGAGGAGGCTGCGGGGGCGCCGCCGCCGGCGGCAGGCTCCCCTCCACCCCTGCCGCTCCATGTTTCGGGCAGCCTGCCGGCCTCCAGCAGCAGCGCCGCCGCGGCGGCCCTCTGCATCGTCCCGGGATCGCACAGATAAGCCAGGGCGTCGGAGGCCGCCGCGAGCTCTCCGGGCGCGGGGAGGAGGCGCGGCGGCGGCGGGGCAGCGGCGGAGACGGCGGCGGTCCCCGCCTCTCCTCCTCCCTCCCTCTCGCAGAGAGCGTGGAGCGCTGCTGCGGCGAACGGGGCAGCAGCGGCGGCGGCGGCGACGCCGACCGCACCGCCGTTCGCCTTCCTCTTGGCCAGGTCCGCGACCAGCAAGGAATCGAGGAGGTCGTCGACTGCCGACGACGAAGAAGAAGAAGCAGAGGAGAAACAAGAAGAAGAAGAAAGGGAACGACGACTCGGGCGAGCGCCCGCGGCCGCAGCGGCCGACGAAGTGAGGGCAGAGAGGGCACGCGCCCTCGCCTCCCCCCGCTCCACAGCGACCGAGGAGGAGGGAACCCCTTCTGCGCGCTCCCTACTACTGCTGTTCTCCTCCTCATCCGGCAGGGGCAGAGCCCCCGCGAGGGCCTCGAGGAGGAGGGCGTCGAGGGAGGAGGTCGTCGTCGCGGCGGAGGAGCAAGAAGGAGGGTCTCGGAGCGAGGCCGAGAGAGCAGCGGGCAAAGCGCCGGTGACGGCATCGACGTCGGCTTCCCCGCCCTTGCGCCTCCTCTTCTTCTCGGCCAGCTCGGCCCACCTCCTCGCGTTCGAGACCGCCTGCGCGCTCCAGGGGACGTCGGCGCGCGTCGCGAGGAGCAGGAGGTCCGCGAAGACGCGGAGCGGGTCCGGGAGGGAAGCCATTCGGTTTCTCCTTGTTTGTCCGATGCGAGGGAGAGATGGAAAGTGAGATGGCTCGTCTCCATCGCACCACTTTTCTCCTCTCTTTCGCTCCCGTTCTCCTCCTCCTTTCAACCGCCGCGAAGCAAAACGGTCGAAGAAGAAGCCTCGCCCTCCTCCCCATCTCGCTTCCACGAACCTCCCTGTGACGTGCATCTGCCTCTCCCGCAGTAAAACTGCCTGAGGAAGCGGCCAATTGCACCCTCTTTTGTGAAACAAAAGTTTCCTCTCTTCGATAGAGAATCGATCAAACAGCCAAAATGCCTGACAAGTCCGTCGCCGTCGAGCCCCCCTCCATCGCCCACCCGTGGCACGACCTTTCGCCTGGGGACGAGTTTCCAAAGAGTGCGTGGCTTTGGAACAAGAGAGAGAGAGAGTACCAAAGAGCGCGGAAAAGGCGCGAATTGGGGGCCGTTTTGAGGAAAAGGAACGAGGAGGAGCCATTCACGACGGCTGCTCGGCGAGGAAATTCTCGGCCTCTTCTTTCTTCTCTTTTCTTTCCCTTCTCAACCTCACGTCTCTCTTTCCCTTTTTCTCAATTAAAAAAAAAACGCTCGCTCCTCTCCAGTCTTCAACACCGTCATCGAGGTCCCCACCGGCTCGAAAGTAAAGTACCGCCTCTGCGAGCGCACGGGCGTCCTCCGCGTCGAGAAGGTCGTCGGAGCCTCCTTGATCTTCCCCTTCAACTACGGCTTTGTGCCGCAGACGATCGCCGCTGACGAGGACGCGTTGGACGTGCTGGTCCTGATGTCCGAGCCCGTGCACCCCGGCTCCTTCCTCCGGGCCAAGCCCATCGGGCTGATGACGATGGTGATGGCGGCCGCGACGCCCAGGGGCCACACGCCGCGGAAGGGCGGCGGCGGCGACGTCGAGTTTGGGGGTTTTAACACGCCCCGCGGCGGGGCCGAGGGCGAGGGGGCAGAGGCCGCCGGCGGCGCCGCCGCCGGCGTGAAAGACCCGTCCTCGCCGATGGACGAAGCGGTCTACGCCGCCGCAGACGCCCAGGCCGCCGCCGCGCGCGCCGCGTCCGCCGCGGCCCCCGCTGGCAAGATCGTGCCGATCGCGCGCGGCGACGTCTCGACAGCGACGACGCCGCGCATCGACACGGGCGACGGCCGCGGCCTCTTGTCCCTGACGTCCGCCGACCTGGGCGTCGCCGGCGTCTCCGATGATAAGGTCATCGCTGTGCACGCCGACGACCCCAACTTCAACTCGTACAACGACATCGCTGACCTCCCCCCGCACCGCCTGCAGGTGAGTTGGAAAGAGAGAGAGGAAAAAAGTTGGAGTCTTTTTGAAGTCGAGGTCGAAGGAGAGAGAGAGAGAGAAACGGCAACCGGCGCGAAAGGAAAAAAAGAAAAAAGGGAAAGGACTCACCTCCTCTCAACAAAACCTCGACAAAAAAAAAACTTCTCTTCTTCTTCACAACAGGAGATCAAGCGCTTCGTCCTCGACTACTCGAGCGCCGAGAAGAAGGGGCTGAAAGTCTCCGTGGACGCCTTCGAGGGACCCGAGGCGGCGATGCGCGCGCTGGAGAGGGCGGCCGGGGCGTACCGCGAGGTGTACCTGCCCAAGAGGCCCAGGACCGGGTAGAGAGAGACATGAGACGAAGATTGTCTTCTTCTTCGGTGGTAAAGTTGGGGACGGAGGGAGAGGAAGAGAGAGAGAGATTCGGAGGAAAGAAAATTTCTTTGACTTCACTTTTTTTTTCTCGCGACTCTCGAAAACAAAAACATTTCTATTTATCGGCCCCATCCCTCTCTTTTCCCTTTTCTCCGTCTCTAAAAAGACGATCGCGCTTCTTTCACGTGCGCGCGACAAATTGAAGAATTGCTTAGGGGGGAGAGTGTTTTCTTTCGTGTTTCCCCGTCTCGGTCGTTTCCAGTTGTCGTTAGTAAAAAAGAAAAGGTTTTCTCTTCCTCGTTTTTTCTCTCTCTCGTGACTCCCTCGCTCTTTTTCTCGCCAACTCTCTTTCTCTACCCTCTCTTTCTCTCGCGCCGACTCTCTATCTCTACTCTCACTTTCTCTCAACTCCGATCTTCTCACTTGAGCGCCTTGAGGCTCTCCACGAGCTCCTCAGCCTCCCGCGTCAGCGGGTTCCTCGCCCCGAGCGTCGTCCTCCGCACCTCGAGCGCGCGCGCCGCGCTCTCCCTTGCCGAGCGTGCCAGCCTCTGTCGCAGCGCCCCCGCCGCGCCGCCCTTGCCGCTCGAGTCGCCGCCGCCGCTGCCGCCGCACCGCTCGGCCAGCAGCTCGGCGTGCAGCTGCAGCAGGTTGCCCAGCTCCGCCGAGGGGACGCCCACCAGGGCGTCCATCGCGCGGATCAAGAGGTCGACCGCCCGCGCCGCGCCGGCCGGGTCGCCGGCCGCGCGGAGGCCGTTGCAGAGCGGCATGAGCGAGTCGAACACCAGGACGTGGTGCGGGTGCAGGGTCTTGGGGGCGAGGCCGACGATGGCCTCGTACAGCGGGACCGCCGCGGCGGCGACGGCCGCGCGGCTGCCGCTTCCGCCCCCGCCGGCGGGGGGAGCCGCTCGCGAGGCGGCGGAGGCGCGCGCCCACATCGACGCCGCGGCGTCGCAGATGTCCGCGGGCCCGCCCCTGCCGCCGTCGGCGGAGGAGCCTCGGGCGCTGACCGAGGCGCCGCAGGTGTCGCAGGTCCACGGGGGCTCGACGTCGCCGAGGGCGCCGTCGTCGCCGCCCTCTCCTTGCCCTTCTTCTTCCCCCTTGGTCTCTCCCTCGCCGCTCGCCGGCGCCGGCGCTGCCTCGCTCCCTGCCGCCGCACCCTCATCCTTCGTGTTCTGCTTCTTCTTCTTCTTCTTGCTCTTGCTCGCCCCTCCGCCACCAGCAGCAGCAGCAGCAGCAGCGGCGCCACAGTCCCTCCCCACCGGGATCAGCGTCCCACCCTTGCACCCCCTCTCCCTGCAGGTGACGCCGTCCAGGAACCGGTCCCGCGCCTCGAGCAGCGGCCCCCGGCAGCGGGCACAGCGGCAGGCAAAGTGCTTCGCCTCCATCAGCTGGTGCGCGCGTGTCCTCCTCGGCTCGAACAGGTTGACGTAGGAGACGGTCAGCTGCTCGCCCGCGGAGACGTCGCGGAGGGCCCGGGCGCGCATCATGCCCCCGGCGGCGCAGAAGTTTGCCGTCGGCTCGCACGAGTGGTTGAAGGCCGCGGCCAGCGCCGGAAAGAGGCCGAAGCCGAGGTCGACCGAGGCCGGGTTTCCCGCGCCCGTGCCGTGCGCGTTGGTGGCGACGAGGCAGGAGAGGCGGGCGAGGTCGAGGGGCTTGGAGAGGGCGCCGCCGGCGGGCGGGAGGAAGAAGGAGGGGGCGCGACCCTCCTCGGCGCCCTCCCCCCCCCCCTCCGCCGCCGCCGCCGCCCTCCGCGCCGCCTCGGCCCCGCGCAGCGCTGCGTGGACCTCCTTGGCCATCCCACTGGCCTGCGCCCTCCACGAGGGCTTATACCTGTCCCAGCCGTCGAGCAGGAAGGGGACGTCGTCGAGGACGGAGCAGTGGAGGGGCCAGTGCGTCTCCGGGGCGGGAGCGGAGGAGGGGGGCGAGGCCGAGGAGGCGAGCGCGGCGGCGGCGGCAAAGGTCCTGCTCTCGGCGTTGTCGAGCTCCGGGTCCGCTTCGGGGCTCGGCCCGTGGTCGTGGCCGCAGCTGCCCTCCTCTCCGTCCTCTCTCTCTCTAGGCTCCTTGCGCCTCAACTCCTCCCCTTCCCCGGAGGCCTCGAGAGCCGCGGCGGCGACGAGCGACGCGACGAGCGTCCACAGGTCGCAGAGGTCCTCCGCGCCGAGCCCCTCGAAGCAGCTGTGCGGCAGGCCGTGCCTGCTCGAGGCGCCCGCGATCGCCACCAGCGCGGGCGCGGCGCGCTCTCCGAGCGCCGCCGCCCTGGAGGCGCAGGCGGGCGAGCAGGGGCGGCCGCGGCCACCGCAGACGCCCCCGGCGCAGGCGGGGCAGGCGCGGGCCCGGTGCTCCCCGCGAGGGACCGCCGCGACGGGGCGCTCGACGAGCAGCAGCTCGCCGGCTTTGATGTCCCGCGTGGCGAGGGCGTGGCGGCCCAGGGCCTTGGAGTGGGCGACGCGGAAGGGGAGCCAGGGGCTCGCGGCGGCGAGGGCCGGCAGAGGGGACGAGTGCGGCTTGCTGGGGGAGGCCGCGGCGGGTGCGGGAGCGGGAGCGGCGGCGGGAGCTGCCGACGATGATGATCCTGCCTCGGCCTTCTTCTCCTCGGGAGCCCGCTCCGGGGCCTCGGCTGCCGCTGGCTTTGTCATAACAGAATCAAAGTGACGTGTGATCCTCGAGGCAGCGCGGCGGCTCTCGGAGCTTGAGAGAGAGAGGGACAATTGCAAGAGGGAGAAAGAATTCGCGGCTAGCGATCGATCGAGTTGTAAAAAAAAAACATGAGTCTCGTTCCACTTTTCTCGCCTCGTCGGCGGCGACAAAGCGCATCGGAACGAACAAACAAAAACCGGTTTTTTTTCATCACTCTCGCTCTCTTTCCCGCTTCTCGACCCCTCGAGCGACGCACGAGAAGCCGTCGCGTGCTCTCATTGAGATGTTGCACTGGTTCTCTGGAGGGAAAAAGCAAAAACCCGCGCTCTCTGACAAGGGTCGAAGCGGAAGGATGGTCGAAGCAAACGACACCCTCGAACCCGTCGCGGCACTCGATGACGACGACGACGACGACGACGACGTCCCCGAGTTCCCCATCAACGACCTCCCGAAGACCATTAACGACCTCCCAAAGGAACTGCTCGTGTCGGTCTTCATTGCGTTCGAGGACCCGATCTTGGTAATGGAACCCGTCCCCTTAGTCTGCAAGGAGTGGGATGAGATCTACCGCTCTCAGGATGCGAGCCCTCTGCACGAGACGCTCGAGGTCGACCTTCTAACGGAGGTCGAGAGAGCAGCGGCGGCGAGAGAGTGGGCGCCCTGCCGTGGCCTTCGCCCCATCACGAGGGCCGCGGCGCAGGAGTGGGCTCTTAGCCGCCGTGTCCACGCCTCGAGGGTCATCTCGTGGGCCGAGAGGCGCGCCGGCTCGGTGCGCAAGCTGTATCTCAAGGGGGGGTCCGAAGGAGCTCTCGAAGACTTCAGCTCGGAGGACTTTTTTCCTTCGGGCAAGGTCGAGGCTCGGCCGCGTCGCGCTGCCCTCAAAATTCGGCTGTTGGCCGACGACAAAGAGAAAACAAAAGAAAAAAGAAAAAAAGCGTCGGGAACACAGTCCAATTCGCGACGCTCCGCCGCTTCTCTGTCCTGTCGTGTTGCTTCTGCCGACAGAGAACGTCTCTCTCCCGGTCAGCGCGAGGAGAGACGCTGAACGAGAGAGCAGCGAGCCCCAATTACCCGAATACTTCTTCTGAATTCTCCCTCTCTCTCGACGGCGCCATTCTTCCTTCCTCGTCGTCGGAGAACGAAGAACGATGAATCCTTCCAATCCTTCCTCCTCCTCCTCCCAACACGTCCGCGTCGCGGTCCACGTCCGGCCCCTGCTCCCGGGGGAGACAGGAGACCTCGACTCCGTCTCGATCGAGGGAGGCAAGAAGGTGCTCTTCGGGGCAGCAGCAGCTGGAGGCACCTCGACGAATGGAAGCGCTTCGGAGCAGCAGCAGCATCGCTCGGCCGTCGCCTTCGACCTCGCCGCGGGCCTCTCCGCCGGCGGCGTCGACCCCGCCCTGCTCTACGAGACCTGCGTCTCCCCGCTCGTCGACGCGCTCTTCGAGGGGTTCAACGCCTCCGTGCTCGCGTACGGTCCCACGGGGTCGGGGAAGACCTTCACGATGGGCACGGACTTTAGCGGCCACGGCGGCGGCGGCGGCGGCGGTTTCTCGAGCGGGGACGGAGACGGCGACGCTGCCGCTGCGGCAATGATGCCCGGGGGAGGGATCGTCCCCCGAGTGGCCAAGGACCTCTTCTCCCGCGTCGAGAGGGCGCTCAAGGAAGGGAAAGAAGGAGGAGGCTCTTTCGCAGTCGACGCTTGTTCGGTTCGACTCGGCTTTGTCGAGGTCTATGCAGAAGAGGTCAGGGATTTGCTTTCCTCGGCTCGCCCGCCCTCCTCCGATTCGCCCACCACTTCCGCTGCTGCTGCCGCTCCGTTCTCCACCTCGTCAGAAGCCGCTGCTCCGACACTCACGCTCCGGGACTCTGACGGCAGCAGCAAGGGCGGCAGTAGCCAAAGCCCCCTCGCCTCGTCGGGCGCGGCCGAGGTCGAGGTCTCGACGGCCGAGGAGCTCACCCGCCTGCTCTCCTCGGCTGGGAGGCGGCGGGCGACGGGAGCCACGGCGGTCAACGCGGCCTCCTCGAGGTCGCACGCCATCGTCACGCTCACCGTGGAGCAGCGAGGGAGGAGGCGGGGGACGGGCGGGACGAAGCACGGGGCGGGGGAGGGCGCGGCCCCCGCGCCGCCGGGCCCCCCCGAGACGGCGACGGTCTCGGCGAAGATGTGCCTGGTGGATTTGGCGGGCTCGGAACGCCAGAAGCGCACCCTGGCGTCTGGGATGAGGCTCAAGGAGGCCACGGCGATCAACAGGGGGCTGCTCGCGCTCGGGAACGTGATCGGAGCGCTGGCGGCGCAGTCCAAGGCGGCGGCGACAGCAGCAGCGGCGGCGGGAGCGGCATCAGCAGCGGGAGCGTCTTCAAACCCTCCCCTCCAGCAGCAGGCGCAGCAGCAGCAGCAGCACCGCCACATCCCCTACCGCGACTCCAAACTCACCAGACTCCTCGCCGACGCCCTGGGGGGAGCCTCGCGGACCCTGCTCGTGGCCTGCGTCTCGCGCGCCGACGCCGACGCCGACGAGGCCGCCGCGACGCTGCGGTACGCGGCGCGCGCGCGCGCGATAGTCAACGTGCCCCGGGCCAACGTATTTTCTTCCGCCGCCGCCGCCGCGAGCTGCTGCGCTGTCGGGAGCCTGTGCGCAGCGAACGCAGCGGAGCTCGAAGCCTTGCGGATGGAGCTCGTCGGCGCGAGGGGCAGGATCGCGGCGCTCGAGCGGGAGCTCTCGGAGTCGAGGAAGAAGAAGGAGAGGGAAAAGGCTGCTGTTTTCGTTCCTGGTGCTGCTGCTGCTGCCGAGCAGTTCTCCGTGCGCCCCTCCTCGGAGACCGCGGCGAGATACGCGGCGGAGGCCGCGGCGGCGAGGCGGAGGGCCGCGGCGCTGCGGGCAGCCGCGGCGGCGGCAACGGCGGATGGGGGGGGAGGAGCAGGAGCGACGGAGGCGGCGGCGGTGGAGACGACGGCAAAGATCGTCCCACCCGCGTCCTCTCGACCTCCCCTTCCGCCTCATCCTGCCCCGGGCCCTCTCGCCGCGGGGGCGGCGTTGAGAGCGGGCGTCGGGAGGAAGCAAGGGGCAGCAACGGCGACAGTGGCGACGACGATGAAACCGCAGCCGCTGTCTCTGCCTCCGTCTCCGTCGGCGTCGGCGTCGTCGTCCTCCTTTGCGAAGAGATTCGCCCTGTCGTCTCTGGACGGTAACTCTCCCGAAAGGAAGCAGCCACCTCCGCAGAGCAGCAGCAGGTGGTGGTAAAAAGTGCTTCGTTTAGCGCGGAGACGGGGGGAGAGAGAGAGAGAAAGCTTGAGGTTGAAAAAAAGTGGGACTGAAAAACAAAAGAAACTCATTTTTCAAAAACAAAACAAAAAAAGTTGATTCGCGATGCGTCGAGGGCCCAGCGCCCTCGTCGAGCCACTCCCGCTGGCGAGCGTGGAGCGCCTCTGCGACGCAGGGGCTCTCGCTGTGATCCTCTCCGGAGCGGCGGCATTCCTGGCGCTGACTGTCGGTGGGCAGACAGCGCAGTACGGACGACACGCGCCGCCGTCGATGACGACTCCGGCGACGATGCCGACCTCCTCGCCTAGCCGGCGGCGACGACGGGGCCTCTCCTCCCTCCTCCCCGCTTCGCTCCCGGCCCGCTGGGCCTGGCTCACGCAGGAGCTCCCAGCTCTCCTGCTGGCCCCTGCGGTATTTGTGTTCACCCTTCGGGCGCTTCACGAGAACGAAAAAGAGGCAGGAGCGGTGGGAAAATTCCGGTGGTGGTTCTCTTCGTCACCGCCGCCCGTCGCCGCCGCCGGCCGTCTCAGCTCCCTCCTCCGCCTCTTGTCGGAGGCCCCGCTCCCGAACCGGCTCCTGCTGCTCGCGTTCGCGCTCCACTACGCCTGGCGCTCTCTTGCCTACCCGTTCCTGATTCGCGGAGGGAAGCGGACGAGGGTGCTCGAGTGGCTGCTCGCGCTCGCGTTCTGCTGCTGCAACGGCGCGCTGCAGGGCGCGGGCGCGGCTCTGGTCGGCGCGAGGGGGAGGGGGCGGGGGAGCGGGGGCGAGGGGGGCCGCCTCCGCTCTGCGACTCCTCCTGTTTTATCTCCTTTTCACCACCTCGCGCTCTTCGGCGTGTCCCTGTGCCTCTGGGCCCTGTTTTGGGGCCTGAACCTCGCCGCGGACGCGCACCTGAGGTCCCTGCGGAGGAAGAAGACAAGTAAGGCGGCGGCGGCGAGGGCGCCGACGGGAAACGGAGGAGGAGGAAGAGAAGAAGAAGAAGAAGAAGAAGAAGAAGAAGACCGCGGGTACCGACTCCCGACCTCGGCGCTCTTCTCGCTTGTGGCGTGCCCCAACTACGGCGCCGAGTGCGCGGAGTGGGGGTGCTTCTCTTTGGCGTCTTTTTTCGCCTCGAGGGCAACAGCGGCGGCAGCAGGAGCGGAAGGAGAGAGGAGCAGCAGCGTCATTGCCAGCGAGAGCTTGCCCGCGCTCGCTTTTGCCTTCTTCACCGCCGCCAATTTGGTCCCTCGGGCTCTGGCGCACAGGCGGTGGTATGCGGAGAAGTTTGAGGACTTCCCGCGCGGGAGGAGGGCGATTTTCCCTTGGGTGTTGTGAGAGAAGAGAAGGAGAGGAAGCGAGAAGGAGAGGGAGCGAGAAGTTTGGGAGGAGAAGTGGGAAAAAAACAGGGAAAAAACTGCAAAAGGAAAACACAAAACGTTTCTTCAATCTCCCTTTGTCCCTCACCCCGTTTACGCTTTCTTTTTTTTGAACTCGCAGCACGATGGGTACGTCTCCGCAGTGTCTCTCAGTCTTCTCGTGAGCCCTGCGAGCGCGGAAAGGCGCTAGAGAATGATCCCCCGCTGGTGCTGCAGGGGCGCTCTGTCGACAAAGGGAGCGTCGTTGATCGCAGCCGCCGCCGCCGCCGCGAGATCATTCGTCGGCGGCCCAAGAAACGGCGTCTCCGACTCTCGCACGCGGTCAATCTCCATATTCCTTGCCTTCGGGAGCTGTTGCGCGACTCTGCAGATCGGAATCGATGTGCTCGTTTGTCGCTCGAAGAGCGGGCTGCTTCCCCCAAGGAGCAGAAGCGGCGCTCTTTTGGAGCTGCTCCTTTTGTCGATTGGAGGAGAGGGCATCGCCGTCGATCGAGGCTCTCCCTTTTATTTTCTTGCACTCACGCCTCTCTCTTTCTCTCCCTCTTCTCTGAACTCGATCAACAACTTCCGACAGCCATCGTTAAGGCGCGCGACCTGCGCTCCAAGGGCAAGGCGGAGCTGGAGGGACAGGTGAGAAACGTTTTCTTCGTCGTCGACGGGCGGCGGCGGCGGCAAGCAGTGGCGGCGGCGACGTCGAGAGAAAAGCCATCTCGCCCTTAACAGCTTGGCTCGCGCCTGTCGAAGCAGAAGCAGCAGCTCTGTGCCACGCTGATGCGTTCTTCATGGTGGAGAGCAGCAGCGAGATGAAAGCAGAATCGGTGCCTCTTCGGCGTGCTAGCAAGACGCGAGAAATCGAAGACGAGAATCGCTTCCTCTCGATCTCGCGCTCTCACTCGCGCGCCCAAGACGGCGGACACGCTCGTTTTCTCGCACGTATCGCCTCCGGAAGGGGCACGCCGCCCTCGCCCCTCGCTCCCTCTCTTGAGCAGCCCCGTTGACAGAAGCTCACAGACGAAAACGGAAACAAAACCATACGAAACTCCCACCGAAAAAAAAACAGCTCAAGGACCTCAAGCAGGAGCTCGCTGCGCTCCGCGTCGCCAAGGTCACCGGCGGCGCTGCCAACAAGCTCGCCAAGATCAAGTCGGTCCGCAAGGGCGTCGCGCGCGTGCTGACCGTCATCTCGCAGGAGCGCCGCAGCGCGATCCGGTCCCAGCTTGCCGGGTCCAAGTACCTCCCGCTGGACCTGCGCCCGAAGAAGACGCGCGCGATCCGGAAGCGTCTGACCAAGCACCAGAAGGAGGCCAAGACGGTCAAGGCCGCGAAGAAGGCCGCGGCGTTCCCGAGGCGCAAGTACGCCGTCAAGGTCTAAGGGAGAGAGGAGGCCTTGAGGAGGTGACGAGAGGCGGCGAGCGCGAGCGCGCTTGGTTTCTTCTTGGTTTCTTCGTGTTAAAATGAGTTTTTTTACCTTCTGAGTTTTTTTTTCCCAAGGAGCCGGCGACCCGGCTCCCAAGAAGGAGCCGGCCCCGCTCGACGACAACGAGCGCCGCATCTGTGAGAAGCTCGAGCGGCGCGAGCGCCACCGAATCTTCATCTAATTCTGGTTCCTCTACCGCGACGAGCTGAAGGAGGCGGAGGCGGCCCTGCAAGCGGCCACGGCCGCCAGGGACGCCGCGGCCGAGAGATTCGACGGGCTGCAGGGCGAGCGCACGCGAGACCTTACGGCACTTGGCCCTCTTCGCCGCGAGTGAGTCGAGGGGGGTGAGAGAACAAAATACAAGGGCACGCGTCTCCCCGGCTTCCCCCCCGCTCCCCCCCCCCCTCTTTCTCACTGCCTTGCTTTTTCCATTGTTGAGATTGAGAGAAAATGAATAAAGTTGAAATCGCACGCTGCTTTTTCCTCTAAAAGCGCGGAAACCTGTTGAGAGTTGCAAGTAGAAGAAAAATCGGGGTCGACTTGAAGAAAAATCATTTCTACTTGCATCTGAAAACAAAACCAAACTTCATCCCTCTCTCTCTCTCTTGGTCACTTTTCTTCTTCTTCTCTCAGACACACACTCTCTCTCTCGATCTTCGTTCTCAGCGCAATAAGCATGTTCAAGAAGCTCCTCCAGAGGAAGGGCGCGAAGCAGAAAGGTACAGAAGCGGCAGCGTAGAGCTTTTTTCTTTTTTCTTCGGCGATGCCGGCGGCGGAAAAATCTAGTCGTCTCTTTTTTTTTTTCCCTCACCTAACCCCTTCTCGAAACCTCGACAGCCACCGCCAACGACCCCGCGGGCGCGGGCGTCTCCGACCACTTCGGCTCCAGGGCCTTCGACCACCCCGGGACGCATTCTCGCGTCGTCCCGGCCGCGGTGTCGACGTTTGACCAGGTCTCGCACAGGCTCGAGGAGGAGCTGCGGCTCGCCGGCTTCGCCGTCGTCAGTGCCGCGGTCTCTCCGGGCTCCTCGTCGCCGCCGCCGGAGGAGCATGCGGCGGCGGCAGAGGGCGCCGAGGATGAGGGAGCCGCCGCTTCCCCGTCCTCCTCCTCCTCCTCTCCCGTCCGGCCCCCGGGCAGCTCGGGGAGGGCCGCGACGCTCACGGTCCTCCGCGAGGGGCACCGGGCGCTGCTGGACCGCGCGCCGGGCCTCTGCCCGCTGCTGCCATCCGTCGTCTGCGTGTTCGAGGCCGGCGGCCGGGGGGGCGACATCGTGGTCTCCGCGGCGGCTCCGGCGGCTCTGCCGGTCCTCCTGCTCGAGGAGGAGAAGCGGGGGAGGAAAGGCGGGGAGGAGGAGGCAAGCGCCGCCGACGCCGACGCCGACGCCGACGCCGACGAAGCCCTCGCCGCGCTCCGCTCGGCCGACGCCGCGATCCGAGCCGCGCTCGAGTCCGTTTTCCGCCTCCCGAAGATGGCAAGCCCCCCGGGGACGTATTCGTGGCCTCTTGTGAAAGGCTTGCCGCCCGTGGGGGGCAGCGCCGCGGTGGCCGGCGGGAAGGCGAGGTCGCAGGCCAAGAGGGAGGAGGAGATGAAAATTTGAGAGAGAGAGCCGAGTGTTTTTTTGTGCGTTTTCGTGTGACTTGTTCTGCAAACTGAATCGGGAGAGCACAGCTTCTCAGCAGGGGGAGAGGCATGCCCTTCCTCTTCCGCGTGAAGGCGTCTGCCGGCGAGAAGGGCGCTCGCGGCGACGACGCCCCAGTCGACGTAGCCTCGGACAATGCAACAACAGCTGCAGTTCGGTCCGCGGCGAGCACGGGGGAGGAGGCGAAGGCGTTGACCCCATCTTCGACGGAGCTCGCAACGACGACTTCCCCGTCGTCGCCTCCGACGACCTCCTCTTCCTCTCCTCGTCCTCCTCCTCCTCCGACCTCGACCTCCTCTTCCTCTTCTCCTCCTCCTCGGCCAAAGATCTCCTTCCTCGACAAGTACCTCTTCGTCTGGGTCGCCCTCTGCATGGCCGCCGGCTCCCTCGTGGGCTTCTTCCTGCCGGCGGTCCCCGCGGCGCTCGACAGGGCCAGCGTCCTCGGGGTCTCGGCGCCGATGGCGGCGCTGCTGTGGCTGATGATCTTCCCGATGCTGCTCTCGGTCGACTGGGCCGCCCTCAGGGAGGTCGCCAGGGTCCCGGGCCCGGTCGCGCTCACCTCGGGGACCAACTTCCTCGTGCAGCCCTTCCTGGCGTACGGAGTCTCCGTGCTCTTCTTCCGCGTGCTCTATTCGCGGGTCCTGCCGAGGGCCGACGCGGACCAGTACATCGCGGGCAGCGTCCTGCTCGCCGCCGCGCCGTGCACCGCGATGGTCCTGGTCTGGTCGCTGCTGGTGGGCGGCAACGCGGCGTACACCGTCATCCAGGTCGCGGTCAACGACCTGCTGACGCTGGCGCTGTTCGTGCCGATCGTGTCGCTGCTGCTCGGGAAGGGGGTGACCGCGGGCGACGTGCCCCCCCCCTACAAGATCGTGACGGCCTCCGTGCTCGCGTTCGTCGGGATCCCGCTGCTCGTCGCCGTCGCCGTGCGGCTGGTGCTCGTGCGCCGGCTGGGAGGGAGGGCGCAGGCGCAGCGGGCGATCGAGAGGGTCGCCGGCGCGTTCAAGCCCGTCACGCTCGCGGGGCTGCTCGCGACGCTGGTGCTCGTGTTTGCGTTCCAGGGCGCCGTCGTCGGCAGCAAGGCGCTGCACATCCTGCTGATCGCCGTGCCGATGACGATCTCGACGGCGCTCGTCTGGATGATCGTGTACCTCGCGGGTTCGGGCCTTCTCTCGATGCCCCACGAGCTGCTGGCCCCGGCCGCGCTCATCGCGACCTCCAACTTTTTCGAGCTCGCGATTGCGGTCGCCGTCGGCGCGTTCGGGGCGGGGTCGGGCGCGGCGCTGGCGTGCTCGGTCGGCGTCCTCGTCGAGGTGCCCGTGATGCTCGTGCTCGTCTCCGCCAGCAACGCGCTGCGCGAGAGGGCGGACGCGAGGGCGCGCGCGGCGGACTGGGGCAGGCTGGCGTGGGCGCGGAGGCTGTTCGCGCCTCCCGGGATGGTTGGGACGGCGGCGGCGGCGGACGCGGAAGCGGCAGCGGACGCGGAAGCAGCGGCGGCGGGCGGAAAAGCACCGAGCTTCGAGAACGGGGAAGCGATAGTTTGAAGGCGGGCAGCTGTAAAGTGTGGAGGAGAAACAGAAGAGAAGAAGCAAGAGGAGGGCGGCGGCGGCGGCGAAGGCGCCGCAAGGACGGCTAGAGAGCCGGAAGAGGGAAGAGGAGACCGGAGGAGGCGAGGAGGTGAACAAATTGAGAGGAGCGAGTTTTCATTCGACGGTGATTGCACACCCAACTTTTTCTCCTCCTCCGCTTTCGCGCGCTTTTGCGCCTCGCTCTCTCTCGCCCGCGCGTGCTCTCTCTGTATATACATACATCGTCGAGAAATGGAGCGCTTGATATTTGCGCTCCTGCTCTTGCCGCTGGCATCAGCAGCAGCCAAAAGAAGCGCCGACCCCGCTGCTCCGTCTCCATCGCCTCCGAAATGGCCCGCCTCGTTCACGCTCTCGTACAACTTCTCACTGCCGTACACGCGCGAGTTCCAGAGCTCGGAGCTGGTCTACGACGTGGTGGTGCACCGGGACGCGGAGAGGCGGCTGGCCAAGCAGGTGAGAGAGGAAGTTGAAGACGACTGATCGAAGAAGAAAAAGAAGAAGGAAAAAACCGAACAGGCGATCAAACACCTGACGCTCAAACGACCTCGAAACCTCAAAAAAAACTTGTCTAATCCTTAGTCCCTCTACTCGGGCAGCAACGTCATCCTGGCCACCGACGAGACCTACTACGAGTCCACCCCGCGCATCGACGAGGTCGGCTGCGCCGCCTATAAGGCCGACGACGAGTCCTTACAGCTTTTGGAAACGCCGCTGCTCCCCGACCTGAGCGCAGTCGTCGACGAAGAATCACAAGAGCCCGTTTGGAAGTTCAAGGGCGAGGAGCGCATCTCCGTGGCGTCCGCGGGAGGGGACGGGACCGTGCAGGCGGGCCTGTGGGAGGCCAGGGCGAGGCACGGGGAGAGGGAGACGGTCTATCGGTTCTGGGCGAGCGGCGGCGGCAAAGGCGGCGACGGCGGCGAGCAACGAGGAGCGGCGGCGGCGGCGGCGGCGCTCCCGCGCCCTCTCCGCCTCCACCAGCTGGGTCCCGACGTCCTCTCGGGCTCCCACTTCGACGAGTACGTCGTCGACTACGGCGAGCTGGTCCCGGGGCCGCCGCCGGCGGCGAGCTTCGAGAAGCCGGCGTCGTGCGTCGAAGTCGAGGTCGAGGTCGGCGGAGAGAAGGTTCAAGCGGGGAGGGCGAGGCGGCGCCGTTCCGCGAGGCTGGCAGCGACGGCGGCCTCCGTCGCGCCGCGTCTGCCCTGCAGTGGCAGGGGGAGGAGAGCCTCCTCTTCTTCGTCCCCGCTCTCCTCCCCTCCTCCTCCCCTCTCTGCGCTCGAGGAGAACGCCGCCTTTGTCGCCGAACACGACGGCGCCCGCGGCGGCGACGCGCCGCTCCTCTCCTCTTCTTCGTCCCTGCTCTCCTCCCCTCCTCTTCCCCTCTCTGCGCTCGAGGAGAACGCCGCCTTTGTCGCTGAACACAACGGCGCTCGCGGCGGCGACGCGCTGCTCCTCTCCTCTCCTCCTTCCCCATCGTACCGCGTCCGGCTCAACCGCTTCGCCGCGCTCTCTGACGCCGAGTTCGCCGCCACTTACCTGCAGAGCGAGTCACTGGCGGCTCGGAGGCAGCGGAGGAAGAAAGAGGAGAACGAAGAAGGAGAAGAAGAAGACGGAGCAGAAGACGGAGAGGAGCTTCTCCAGAAGAGGAAGAAGAAAAAGAAGCCCTTCTCCGCAGAGCTCCCCTACTCCCGCAAGGTCCCCAAGGGCCGCGTCCCCTCCGCCGTCGACTGGAGGAGTACCGGAGCCGTCCCGCAGGCCGTCAAGGACCAATCGACGTGCGGCTCCTGCTGGGCGTTTGGCACCACCGCCGCGATCGAGGGCGCGGCTTTCCTGTCCTCGGGTGTTTCTCTCTCGGCCTCGGAGCAGCAGTTTATGGATTGCTCCTGGGACTTTGGGGCCAACTCGGCCTGTGGGGGCGGGGACGCAGATGCAGCCCTCGACTGGCTTGTCAAGGAGCGGCGCGGGGAGTTTGAGGTCGAGCGGAACTATCAGTACATTGGCGCTGCCGGCTTTTGCCTCCGTAAGCAGCCCGAGGCGCCTGAGGATGCCTCTTCCTCCCTCGACTCTTCTCCTCCCTCTTCTTCGATCTCCTCGTCTTCTCCCTCGCCTCCCAAGGTGAAGGGCTACGCCTTCGTGCCCGCGGGCGACGACGAGGCCTTGATAGAGGCAGTCTACTCTCGGGGGCCCCTGCAGGTCTCGATCAACGCGGCCGCGAAAGGGTTCCGCTTCTACTCCTCGGGCGTCTACGACGAGCCGTCGTGCAGCCCCAGGGAGGAGGACCTGGACCACTCCGTGGCCCTGGTTGGGTACGGCACGGACGGGGCGTCGGGCAAGGACTTCTGGCTCGTGCGGAACAGCTGGTCGTCGCACTGGGGCGACGGAGGCTACGTCAAGATCGCGCGCACCAACGGCGGGTGCGGTGTCGGGACGGCTGCCATGTACGCGGTGATGGAGGAGGAGGAGGAGGAGGAGGAGGAGCAGCTCTCCATTGCATGAGAGGGAGTCTTTAAACTTCCTTTGCTCTTCCTCTTTCCATCTTTTTTAAAACGAAATTCACGCACTTTCGCAATGCTTTTCTTTGTCTTTCTTTTGTTTGTAAATCTTCTCAACTGCCTTTTGATTCGCGGGGAGAGAGAGAGAAATCGGTATTTTTTTTCATTCAAGTTTTTCAAGTTTTTTTCAAATTTTCGTTCTCTTTTCTACCTCTTCCCCCAGAGCCCGCCGCCTCCTCCCCCAGCGCCGGCAAACAGCGCTTGCGCCATCCTCCTCGCCGCGGCCCTGGGGACCACGGGAGAGGCCCCGGCGGGCGCCGGCGGGGCCCCCAGCGCCACCGTGGCACAGGGATAGCAGAGGCGGAGGACGAGCTTCTCTTTCTTCTTCTCTTGTTCCTCGTCGCCGCCCCCGGTTCCGCAATCGCCCTCACCCTCGACCTCGACCTCCGCTTCGGCGCCGTCGCCGCTCGACCACGGCCCCGCGGCGCACAGGTCGCAGAGGCTTCTCGGCGGCTCGCTCCTGCGCGCGTCCTCGCTCCTCCGTCCCGCCCACCCGCAGGGCGCGAGCTTGCCCAGGGCGGCCACGACGGAGGTCGCCGTCGACGGAACGCGGAGCTGCGCGGCGCCAAGGAACTCGGCCGCGGCCGCGAGGACCCCGTCTTGCTCTTCCTCTCCTTCGTCGTCTCCCTCTCCTCCGTCCGCCGCCGCCGCCGCAGTCAGTCCCAGCAGCCTCGCCGCGGCCTCGACGTCCGAGGCCGGGACGGAGACGAGGGGGCGCACGAAGGAGACGGGGCCTCCTCCTCGCCCTTGGTCTCCTTCTTCCCCGGAGCGACAAAACCTCCGGTCGCAGCCGGCAACCTCGAGCGGCAGCGCGGCCCCGGCCCCGGCGGCCGCGGCGGAGACCGCGGAGGCCGCACAGCGGGTCGCCGTCTCGGCCGTGGCGACGACGGTCGCTCCTCGCAGCCGGGCGAAGCGGAGCAGGGAGGCCCTGACGAGCGAGCGCTCGGCGCGGCGCCTCGCCGAGGCGAGCTCGGGGCGCGGGCGGCGGCGGCGGCGCCTGTTTTCCGTCGTCCGAGAGGGTGGCTCTTCTCCCTCTCCGTCGTCGTCGCCGTTCCCCGTTTCCTCGAGGGAGGAGTGCAAGAGCTCGAGGCGCCGAAGGCCCTCGGTCTCTTCCTCGGCGAGAGCGAGCCAGATCGGGACGACGGTCGGTGCGAGCGAGGCAGCAGCGGCGGCGGCGGCAGCGGGTTTGGTGGAGGTCGACGCTGAGGCGTCTCCGAGTTCCGCGGCGGCAGAGAGAGCTCTCGAGTGAAGCCTCCTCCACGCGCGGCAGTCGACCTTGACAGCCGCGACGAGCTCGAAGCTGGGCCTCGCCCCCGGGTAGCTGGCCGGTGCCGCGACGGCAGACAGCAGCTCGGCGAGGAGGCGGGAGGACGGGCCTGAGAGGGTGGAGTGAGAGGGGTCACCAAACGGTTGAGGGGGTTGAGTTTTTTTTTTTTTCGAATTCGGCGGGACGAAAAAAATAAACTAGCCTCGTCCAATTCCCACCTCCGGACCAAGCGACCACGACTCTCTGGCCCTTGATTCTCAGATCGACGGCCTCGCGGCCAACGCGCGACCTCAGGGCCTCGCGCAGGCAGCTCGAGCACAGAGCCGCAGAGCCGAATGAGGACGTTGAGACGTCGGAAGGATTCGGGCAACGGGCACACGTTTTTGGCGATTTCGACGAATCCATCGGCGACGACGGCTCATCGATATCAGCAGCAGCAGCAGCAGCGCAGCCGCTGCCAGCTCCGCTTGTGCTGCTGCCGCAGCCTCCGGTGCCTTTGCAGCATGAGGAAGGGGTGGAGCTCGTCATATAAGAGAACAGAGAGACGCGGCGTTTTTTTCTTTCTCCTTTTCTCCTACTAGAAAACAGAGGGGAGAGAGGGAAAGTTGCGAAGAAAATAAAAATAGCTGTGGGCTTCTTCGACACCGAACGCCGGCCTCGGCCCTCAAAGAAGAAAAAAGAAAAAGACTCTTAGAAGGGCCACAGGAAGAAAGAGCGAATTGATAACAACCACGCCTGCTCTGCTCCCTCTCCCTCTTGAAAGCGTGGAGCGTGAAGGGGGACGCGTGGATGATTTCGATGGCTCTCTTTTTTCAGAAGCAGCTGAGCTGGACCCGCTGCTTTTTCTTTTCCTCTCATTTTCATTCAAGAGCAAAAAAAAAAAAACTCGACGCCAACGACGGCTCTTTCTCCTTCTTCCCTCTTCTTTCTCCTTCTCAGTAGAGCTCCCTCGCTTGATTTTCCTCGCTAAGATTTGCATTGATCATGCCTGAGCGTCTGCGAAAGAAAATATCCGTTTCGTAATGGGCAGGCCGCGCGTTGGCGCGCCTTTGGAGGCCATCTCGCTTCTCCTTGTCCTCGCGGCAGCGACCCGCCCGCTCGACGCCGGGATCGTCGCGCGCGTTCCAGGCGCGCACGGCTTCCTTAACGCGAGCTCATTCGCCCCCGCTGAGGCCAACTCAAAGGTGCGCATCCATAAATGAGAATTAGAGAGGCTGTTTTGGTTTCAGCAAAGAGGACGAGGGGCGAACGACGGACGACGAATTCGATGTCGCGCCCGTCGCATCGACATGAGAGTTACAGAACGAAAACCTTTTACCTCAACAACTGCAGCAACAAACTGACTCTTTCTTTCCTCCCTTCCTCTCCAACGCTCCAGCGCAGTTCGCCGCCGACGCCGGGGCGGCCGACACCTGCGTCTACGGCATGGTCATGTGTTATGCCGACGCGACGCTGCTCCCCTCCTCCACCGAGGAGCTCGCCTCGGGCATCGCCGGCCTCGTCGCCGCCGCGGCCGCGGGAGGCAAGCCGCTCTCTGTTCGCGCGACGAGCTCCGTCTTCCACTCGACGTCGCCTTTCACCTGCCCGAGCGGCTACGGCGGCGGGCTCGGGTCTCCCTTGCCCCCGACGTACGGTCCCTTGCCTCCTCCTCCGACGACGAGCTCGGCCGCCCCGGCGACGGCGGCGGTGCTTCTGGACTCGCTGCGAGGCGTCTCCACGCCTCTGCTTGTCGGCGGCGGCGGCGGAGGAGCAGGGGGGAACGGCGGGGGCGGGAACGATCCTCTCGCGATGACCGTGCTCGCCGGCTCGCGCCTCTGGCAGGTCTGGCACTGGGCCGAGGAGCGGGGGCTCTCCCCTCCGAGGGGGGTGCCGACTGTTTGGTCGGGTGCGTGAGAGAGAGAGAGCAATGGCTTTCTTCTGTTTCCCCCCGAGTTCTTTCATTTCTTTCTCGAGAGAACAAGGGGAGGACGTCCTGATCAGGGACAGGCTCGACGCGCTCGTCGCGCAAAACCCGGGGGGCGGTTCAAAGTTCACCAGGGGAGAAAAAAAACATTCTCACCTCCCTCTTTCGAAAAACAAAAAACAGACCTCTCGGTCGGGGGCGTCATCTCCGCTTCCTTGCACGGGTCCGGCGGGGTCGGGAGGCCCAGCGCCTTCAACGACATCGTCACCGAGTTCGTGTGGGTCGACGCGACCGGTGAGTTTTCGTTTTTATCTGTTTTTTGGTTTCAGGTTTTTTTTCAACATTTTTCACCTCTTCTTTCCCTCTTCTTCTCTTTCTTCTACTTCCTCTCCAACCCCCTGCCACCAGGAACAATCCACCGCTCCGCGCACGACTCGCCCGAGGGCCGCGCCATCGCCGGGGGCATGGGCCTCCTGGGCGTCGTGACCGAGGTCACCCTCAGGATGGAGCCGCTGTCGAAGACCGCCGCGCTGACCCTGACGGCCAAGAGCGACCAGACGATGGCGGCGGACGCGGCGCGGCTCCAACAGGTCGGAGGGGACTCGACAAGCGTCGCCCTGCTGTGGAGGCCGGACGTGAAAAAGTACAACGCCTACATCCTGGTCGACGCGGGAAACGCCACGACAGAGGCGGCGCTCTACTCGCTCGCGGCCCAGCGCGGTGACCCCCTCGCGGCGAAGCTCGCGAGCCTCCTCGAGACGAGCAAGACCGGGCCGGGCCCGACCTTCTCCGAGGCGACGCCTCCGGGCTTCCTCCAGCTCGCCTCGGCCTTCGTGAGAACGTCGCAGCTCGACGCCAACGAGACGGGAGCGAAGGGCTCTTCTGCGGCGCTCGGCGCGGCGTCGTGCGGGCTCGGGCTCGGGGCGCAAGTGCTGCAGCAGATGGCGAGCTCGCGCCACGCCTTGGTCCCCCTGCCCCTCGGCGTCGGCAGCACGGGCTCCATCCTCGGCAACTGGCAGCCCCCCGACTCCGTGATCTGGGCCGGCCGGGAAGGGGTCGCCCTGGACGAGATCGAGATGGTCATCGAGCAGGACGACTTCGAGGCGTGGGTCAAAGACGTACAGCTGATTTTCTCGAAAGGACTCGGCGGCGGCGGAGGGCCGCGCTGCGCGCCGCTGGCTTACTTTTTGATCCGGTGAGCTCTTCTTTTCCCCCCTTACCCTGCTCTCTGGAACGGCGACACCGCCAGCGTCGCGAGGGCGGCGGGGGCGGTGCGCAACGCCAACGAGCAATTTTGCTTCTTCTTCTTCCCGCCTATACTTCTTCCCGCCTCTTCTTCTTCTTCTTTCGTTTTCTTTTGCTTTTTCGTCTTCCAGGTTGCTTCTTAGATGCTCACAGGGGCACAAAAAAAAACGAAAACAATGGCCCCCGAACTCAAAAAAAACAAAACAAAAATCCTCTTAGGTTCGGCAACGGCGTCGCCGATGACATCTCCATCTCCTCCGGGATGCGAGCCCCCGTCCTTGCGGCATACGCCATCCTGAGGTCCAGGGCCCTGCCCGACGTGCCTGCCAAGTACAGTTTCATCCAGGAGGAGATCGAGCAGCTGACAGTGTGCAAGGTTCGGTCTGTTGTCGGAGCTTTCAACGTTTTTTTTTCGGGTCGAGAAGAGAGAGAGAAAAGTCGACTCCCTCGACTCTTGTCTCACTTTGTTCTTCCTCCTCCGCTCGACCACAAAAACCAAAAACTCTTTCAGTACCGCGGCCGCCCACACTGGGGCAAGGTGATGTCTTTTTTTGGGGGGGGGGAAGAAGCAAAAGCAGAAGAGGAGGAGAAGATTAAAGAAATTGTCGAAACGCCTCGCTCTCTCTAGCTTGCGCATTCTCACTCTCCTCTCTCTCTCCGAAACCTCCCAAAAATCCGTGTTCCAGAACTTTGCCCGCACCTTCACCAACCCAGACTGCCCCGTGCGGGACCTCTACCCAAACTTCGATAGACTGCTGGCCGAGCAGGCCATCCACGATCCCTTGAAAGTCTTCGAGCCGCCGCTGTTCTCCGCCGTCGCGGCGCGCTCGGGCCCCCTGACAACGGCGCCGCTCTGCGCGCTGCGCAAGCTCTGCTACTGCTCCCTGGACGACCAGTGCGCGGCCGGGTGGGCCTGCAGGCCCGCGGGGGCCTTCCCGCAGTACAACGTGTGCGTGCCCGCGGGGCTGCGATTGGCTTGAAACGGATTTGTTTTTGAGGGTTTTTGTTTTCGTTTTTTTTCATTTATCAATACAGGAAGGAGAGAGGAGAAAGAAACAGAAGAAGCCTTTTTCTTTTTTGTAGACGAAACAGCGAGACCTCCTCCCCCCCCACCCACCCACACACACACACTCACACACTTTTGAGAGCCCGAGCCCGTCCTTTGTAGATCAATCAATCAATTGCACAGACACGCCCCTATCTCGACAGAGAGGAGTGCGGGGCAGAGAAGAGTGCGGATAAGAAGACCACGAAAAGATCGCCTCTCATCACCTCCCCTTCCCCTCCGAGACACGGCGCCCCTTTGGGCGCCGTGTCTCTTCCCCTTTTCACAAGGCACGAAAGCCAAGTGTCTTTTTGATTTTTGATTTTTTTTTAAGACGTCTCTTTCTGTAAAGACACGCCCTCTTCTGTCTCGCGCGAGCCCCTGAGAGGCAGAGCACGCCGATGAGAGACAACCGGAGAAAAAAAACAGCTTTCTGGTTTTTTCTGGTCGCTGCGTCCTCCCCCGGAATCTGCCGGGGGGGGGGGGGGTCTATGGTAACAATGGGAAGTAAGGCAAAAAGCAGAACAGGAGGCCACTTGCTTTTCGTGTCTGTTTTTCCTGTCTCGCTCTTGAGCATGCGGAAGTAGTGTCTGTTGTATTCTGAGCTAGCGGTACCGGGGGTGGGGCATAGGCAGAAGCGAAGGGGAAAAGAGGGTATTCGCCGCGGAAAAGGGGCGAGGGGTTGAAGGCAGGTGGTGGCTTATTTTTCCGCTTCTATTCTTTTTTTTTGAAAAATCTGTCTTTCTCTGTTAGGGGGGGGGGGCGGAAGGGGGGCATGCTGGGAAACCTCGCTCGCTCTCTTCACATCGGCGGGCTGGGCATGCCGAAGAAGATGTCCTCCGTAAAGTGCCTCGACGAAGAAAAAGGGCCCGCGGCCGCGGCTGCGGAAAGGGCGGGGGCCGCGCGCGGCGCGCTCCTCGCCACGGCGCCCTCAGCCCACTCGATCTCTCCCCCCGTGCCCTTGTCGCCGCAGCTCGCCGCAGCAGCCGCGGCAGCGGCCGCGACCGCGGCGGCCACGGGAGCGGCAGCGGGCACCACCCTAGGCTCGAACGCCGGCGCGTTGGGCTTCAGAGAGGAGCTCGACGACGAGATCGGCGCCTGCCGCGCGTTGACCGCGGCAAACAGATAGTCGAGCTCCGACCGCGCCGTGTCGGCGCGGAGCCGCTCCTCGAGCGCCGCGAGCGACCGGAGCAGCTGCGCGACCGAAGGCCTCGCGCGCGGCTGCGGCGACAGGCACTGCGTGGCGAGCGAGCCCAGCGCGCGGCAGCAGGGCCACGAGGCAAGCAGCGCCTCCTCCTCCCCCGCGTTCCTCGCCGTCGCCGTCGGCAGCGGCGGCGGCAGCAGCCCAGCGTCGGCCGAGGCGGCGACCTCCCACGCGAGCACGCCGAACGCGAAGACGTCCGCCTCGAACGACGCCGTGGGGACGGCCGTCGCCGTCTGGGCGTTCCTCGCCGCCGCCTCGGCGGCGGAGGCGCCGAGCGGGGCGGCCCAAGGCGGCAGCGGCGCCGAGAACTCGACCTCCTCGTCGATGTCCTCGGCCGACGACGTCGAGGCGAGGCGCCGCCGCCGCCGCAGCTCCGACGCGCTCAGCGTCGCCAGGCCCCCGCCTCCCATCCCGCCTCCGCTCCCGACCCTCGCGGCCTCGGCGAGCTCCGGGGCCAGCCCCGGCGGCGCCGCGCCCCAGGCGCCGACCCCGGCCCCGACGCCGGCCGACGGAGGCCGCGAGAAGGCGGCCAGCTTCGCCACAAACCCGCGCCGGTCGGCGTCGCTGGCCGCCAGCACGACGTTCTCCGCGCAGAGCGCGCCGTGCGGCCTCCCCCCGGCGCCGTGGACGCGCGCGAGCCCTCGCGCGACTTCCAGGAGCGTCTTGACGCGGAGGTGCGCGTCGTCGGCCGGGGGAGCGGGGGAGATCGAGGGGTCGAACGGCGTGAGGCGGGCCGGCCCGCCGCCGCCGCCGCCGCCGCCGCCGCCGCCGCCGCCGCCGCCGCCGCCGCCGCGCCGGCTCTTGGCCGCCGCCGCCGTCGCGGCCCAGGCCCGGATGGCGTCGCGCAGCGTCCCCCGCTCGCAGAACTCGTAGACGGCGACGGTCTCGATCTCCGGCTGGACCGACGAGGAGGAGGAGGGGGAGAAGGGGGGCAGCGAGGTGTCGGGCAGCGGGGCGCCGGCGGCGGCGAGCGCCGCGGCGAGCGAGAGCGGGCGGCCGTCGGCGGCGGGGGCCGAGAGCGCCGCCGCCGCCGAGCTCGACGAGGGCGAGCGCGAGCCCGCGCAGCCCAGCCGCGAGGGCGGTCCCCGCCCCCCGCAGCCCCTCCTCGCCGGGGGCAGCAGCGCCCCCGAGGCCGCGTTGCACCCTCCGGCGACGAGCGACTCGCGCACCGCGAACAGCTGCGCGACGTTGGGGTGCGCCGCGCCGGCGCCGAGGAGCGGCGGGATGGAGAAGGACTCCATCATCAACGCCGACGAGCTCGACGTCGAAGCGAGAGCGGCGCCGGCCTCCATCGGCCTCCGTGCAGCAAACACCGCGACGGCGCTCCCGTCCATCAGCTCGCCGCGGAACAGCGCCCCGCCCCCGGGAGGGTTGCGCGTCAGCAGGCCCGAGACGCGGACCTGGAGCGTGGGGTCGTCGAGGGCGCGCATGACCGCCTGCGCCGGGTGGACGGGCCTCTCGGGCTCCAACGGAGGCGAAGGCGGAGCAGCAGCAGCAGCAGCAGCGGCAGCGTGCTTCTCCGCCGGCGGCGGCGCTTCCGGCAATGCTGCCCTTGGCGGCTTCGACAACGAGGTCTTCTTGCTCCTCCTCGGCGGCGCCGCGGGGGCCTGCTGGACCGGGGCCAGCTCCGCCTTGATCGCCTTCCAGAGCGCCGAGACAGACGCAGCCAGCGCGACGAGGAGCAGGGGCAGCACGAGCGCCGTCGCGAGGGCGAGCAGGAGCGTCGTCGAGAGCGAGGGGCTTGCCACGGCCGCATCGAGGATCAACGCCGGTGGAGGCCGGGGCAGCGACGACATCTTTTTCGATTCTTATGGCGTTCCGCGCGAGTTTTCTGCGCGAGGTTTCCGCGACAAGGAAGACGAAGCGGTCTCCGTCCGCTGAGAGATGGGAGAGCGCGAGGGAGTGCGGGTAAAAGTGCTCCGCGGGGGGGCACCGAATTCCTTGTTTCTCTAGAATAAAAGAAAAGTGGTTGAAGTGAATAAAAGAGCAGGGACAACCAAAAAAAAGGGGGGGAAAACTCGACCTCTTCAAGACTTGCTTCTACCTCTGGAACTCACGCGATTTTTTCTCTCCCCCCAGGGTCTCTCGCCGCGGTCCCGACGACGCAAGGGCGACAAGAGAGGCAGAGAGGGGCTAGCCAGCCTATCAACGAGGAAAAGGAACGGAAATTCACGTAAGATAATTCACGGAAGAAAATGATTTCAAGTTTGTTGTCTCTCTCTCTCTCACGCCGCCGGAGCAGCCTCCTCCTCCTTCTTCTTCTTCGGCTGCTGCTGCTTTTTCGGCTGCTGGGGCCCTCCGCCGCCGCCCTTCTTTTTTCCCCCTCCTCCGCCAGCGGCGGCGCCAGCAGCAGCAGCAGCAGCCCCGCCCTCCTCCTCGCTCAGCTCGATCCGAGAGAAGACCGGGCTCGGGACCGGCAGCGCCGTGCCCCCTCGCAGGCCGCCCCAGCGCGTGTCCCGCTCCCAGCTGATCCCGTTGGGCGCGGTCCCGCCGCCGCCGCTCCCTACGCCTGCGCCTCCGCCGCCGCCGCTCTTGGTCCTCGTCTCGCCGAGCGACAGCAGCACCCTCTCCGAGAGCGCGGGAACGACGGGCGCGAGCGCGACGGCGCTCAGCCTCGCGGCCTCGAGCGCGAGCACCAGCGACGCGCCCCCGGCGCGGAGCGCGCCCCGCGCGGCGGCCTCGGCGGCGGCGTCCCCCGCGGCCTCGGCTGCGGCGAGCTCGGCCGCGGCCTTCTTCAGCAGAGCCCACGGCGCCGTCGCGTCGAGCAGCGCGTTGCCCGCTGCCGCGGCGGCCACGGCACCCGCGGCGGCCTCGTGCAGCGCCGCGGCGTCGTACGCAAGCCTGGAGGCCTCGACCGCGGCCAGCGCGGCGCTCCTGCAGGCGGCGCCCGGAGCGGCGCCGGACGACGACGAGGAGAAGTACGCGTCGACGACCGCGCCGGCCTCGTCGGCCGAGCACGGCAGCTCCCCCCCCTCGAAGAACTTGTGCAGCAGGCTCGCCGATCGGTTGACGAGGTTGCCCAGCGTGTTGGCCAGCGCCGCGTTGACGACGTCCGCGAAGCGCGCCGCGGCGAAGTCGCCGTCGCCGCCAAAGGCCACGCCCGCGCAGAGGAAGAAGCGGACGGCGTCGGCGCCGAACCGCGCGACGAGCTCGTTGGGGTCCAGGACGTTGCCGAGCGACTTGCCCATCTTCCTGCCGTCCTTCGTCAGGAAGCCGTGCGCGAAGACGGCCCCGGGCAGGGGCAGGCCGGCGGAGAGGCACATCCCGGGCCAGTAGGCGGCGTGGAAGCGGAGGATGTCCTTCCCGACCAGGTGCAGCGAGGGCGGCCAGCCCTTGGCCTCCAGCAGGGCGATCGCGGCGTCGGCGGCGGCGGACGGGCTTTCGTCCTCAGCAGCGTTCTCGACCCGCAGCCGCTCGATCCCCGCGGCCTCCTCCTCCGTCAGGAGGGCGGAAGCGTAGCCCAGCAGCGCGTCGAACCAGACGTAAACGGTCTGGGCGGGGTCCCTGGGAAGCGGGACGCCCCAAGAGACCGCGGCGCGCGAGATCGAAAAGTCGCGGAGGCCGCCCGCGGCCCAGGTCGCGATTTCGTTCCTTCGCGCCCTGGGGCTCACAAAGGGGACGAGGTCATCAGAAGGGGAGGAGGAGGTGGAGGTGGAGGCGGAGGCCTCGGAAGGAGAGGGGCTGCTCCCCGCCCCTGCTCCTCCTCCCTGGGCCAGCAGCTCGCGCACCCTCCCTTCGTACCTCGACAGCCGGAAGAAGTAGTTCTCCTCCGACCTCATGTCGCAGGCCTTGGCGTGCAGGGGGCAGTGGAAGCTCTTCCTCCTGCCGCCGCCGCCCTCTTCGTCCTCCTCCTCGACGGGGACCAAGTCGGTTTCGTCCTTGTACTCCTCGCAGCCGACGCAGTAGTACCCCTCGTAGCTCCCCTTGTAGATGTCCCCCTTGGCCCAGACCTTGTCCAAGACGGCCTTGACCAGGCTCGAATGCCGCACCTGCGTGGTGCGCACGAAGGCGTCCGGCTCGATGCCCAGGGAGGCCCAGAGGGCGCGGAACTTGAGCGAGACCGCGTCGACGTGGTCCTGCGGCGACGGCATGCCCGCCGCGGCCGAGGACGCCGCGATCTTCTCCCCGTGCTCGTCGGTGCCCGTGACGAGCCTCACGGGGCTGGCGCCTCGCAGGCGGGCGTAACGGGCGAGGGCGTCGGCGGCGATGGTGGTGTAGGCCGAGCCAACGTGCGGGTCGGCGTTGGCCTGAGAGAGGAAGAGGAGGAGGGGTTTTTTTGTTTCGGTTGAGAAGAGGGTGACGAGAAAGACAACGGCGCTCTAGTAAAACAAAGTTCGAACATTCTCTCTCTCTTTCTCTCTCTCGGTCCCTTCTCAATCCCCAAGAAATCGCACGTAGTAGAGAGGTGTCGTGATGACGTAGGGCTTGCCCGGCTCGGGCACCCTCGAGGGCCGCGCCGGGAGCGGCGGCAAGGGGTCACTCTCTGTTGATGGTGTTGCAGCAGCGGCAGCGGCGGCGGCGGCGACGCCGCGGGAGGTCAGTCTCGGATGATGCCGCAGCGCTGATACGCCTGCAAGCATTTCGCTGCTCCGGAGAGCTGCAGAGACATGTGCGGTCGATGCAGGCAGCGTCGCAGCCCGACGACAAAACACAGAGCGGCGAGCCGACGAGGAAACGGGGCGCAACAACAGAGGCGCAATCGAAATCGACGACGTGGCTGCCGACGCCGAAGACAACAACGCAGCGGCGCCGCCGCCTCCGCCCCTCTTGCTCCACGACGATGCGGCTGCCGCGGACGCCATCGCTCGCAGGGCCAGCCGCGACGACGTTGCGAAAGGGCAACGGGAGAGAGTGGAAGGAGAGAGGGAAGGAGAGCCTTTTTGGAAGAAACAAAAAACAAAAAAGTGAGGAAAATTCTCTCACATGTCGCGGAAAAGGGAAAGGAAATCAAGAAGAAAAATGCTCTCGATAAAGTGGCCTCTAGCGACTTCTTCTTCGGTTCTAAATCCTCGGCGCCAATCGAGATGCGTTCGCGACACTGTTTTCGTAGACCAGATAGATCAAGTCGAGAAAGAAAACGGGAAATTCGGCATCAAAAGCCGACGTTGGACGGTGGCCGCGATGCTGACGGCGACGACGACGATGACGACGCTCCTAGCCTCCTTGACCCCGACCTCCGCTTCCGCTGCTCCCAGCTCCAGTTCCTCTTTCTGCACGGTCGACGCCGGCGAGGGGGGCAAAAAGCGCCTCTCCTTCTTCAGAGGCCTCCTCGGATCCTCGCCAGAGGCCCCCTGCGGCATCGAGGAGATCCTGGAGAGCGGGCGAGCGGGAGGAGAGGCGTTTCGGGAAAGGAGGAGTGATGAGCAGAAGAAGAGGAGGAGGAGGGACGAGGACGGAGTTCTTTCTTCTTCATCCTCCTCGTCGTCGTCGTTAGACGAGCGCGCCGCCCTCGAGGAGGAGCAGGAGAGGGCGACCCAGGATTTTGTCGAGTCTATGTGGCAAGGGCTGGAGTAGAAAAAGAGAAAAGAGAAGAAAAAGAAAGAAAAACTTGAAACCCAAACCTCGACCTTGTGCGACGAGAGGCGAAAAAAGTGAAATTTCACGAAAGAAGAAAAAACGTCTTTGTTTTTCCTCAACTTTCTCTTCTCTCTTCTCTTCTCTCTCTCTTCTCTCTCTCTCTCTCTCTCTCTCTCTCTCTCTCTCTCTCTCT
>Ga0210003_1000226_pt1 | contig 50103 bp, 40 predicted proteins | sample LantaG_FD_182804 | JGI IMG/M metagenome (GOLD analysis project Ga0210003, IMG submission 182804) | Deep subsurface microbial communities from Baltic Sea to uncover new lineages of life (NeLLi) - Landsort_02402 metaG (SPAdes) (version 2) | ecosystem: Environmental > Aquatic > Marine > Oceanic >... | reverse complement strand
AAATCCATTAGCCAGTTTAAAAAATATAATTGAAAAATTCTTTTGATTGCTCTTTCTAAAAAATGTAAAATTGTTTTTCTGCTTATAAAGAAAATTAATGATAAGTTTTTTGCATTAATAAAATTTAAATAAATTGAGGGAGTATTGTAATGGACTCAAAAACAAGTGTATGTCTTTCAGACAAATCTCTCTATGTGCCGACTATGTGCAGCATAACCCACATATCCGAGCTGACCCCCACAGAAAATCTCTATCGCATTGAAATACCAGGCGGTAAAGATTTAGGACAAAAACCTGGGCAATTCGTTCAGCTCTCTATCGTTGGGGTTGGAGAAGCTCCTATATCTATTTGCAGTTCCCCCACACGTAAGGGATATTTTGAACTATCAGTTCGTAATGTTGGAAGCGTTACAAGTGTTATACACAAACTTCAGGTCAATGATAAGATCGGCATTCGCGGACCTTTTGGCAATTCTTTTGATACAGAAAAAATGCAAGGAAAGGAACTTATTCTTATTGCAGGAGGGATAGGCCTGGCTCCTATGCGTTCTCTCATCCAGTACTGTGAAGACCACATTAAAGAATTCAAAAACGTCACGATCCTCTCTGGGGCCAAAACTCCTGAGGATCAACTCTTCAAGGATGAAGTCGAACAATGGATGCATTGTGAGGAACTAGACTGTTTTTGCTGTGTGGACGCAGATCCGAAAGGGACTTGTTGTGAAGGCGTAAAAATAGGTCTCATCACAACATTAATACCTTCTTTGAATATCGATATAGACAACACTATTGCTGTTATCGTCGGCCCACCTATTATGTATAAATTTGTCATCCAAGAATTGAAGAAAAAAGGCCTGACAGAGGACAAAATCGTTGTTTCACTCGAACGCTACATGAAATGTGGAGTTGGTAAGTGCGGACACTGCACGATTGAGAATCTTTATGTTTGTCTAGACGGTCCGGTTTTTTGGCTTAACGAAATCAGCAATCTGAGAGGTGCTATATGAAAAAGACACTTACTACCTGCCCTTACTGCGGTACTGGCTGCATGTTTTATCTTCTATCTGATGAAAACAACGACAAAATCCTGGGTGTAGAGCCAAGTAGTTCCCATCCTGTTTCTCAAGGAAGTCTTTGTGTGAAGGGTTGGAATGTATTTGATTTTGTCACCCACCCTGATCGACTCAAATTCCCGTTGATCCGCAGAAATGGGAATCTTGAGCGAGCATCCTGGGAAGAAGCATTAGATTTCATTGTTAGAAACCTGAAAAAAATTCAAGAAAAATACGGAAATGACTCAGTTATGTTTTTCTCTTCTGCTAAAACAACAAATGAAGAAAATTACTTGATGATGAAGCTTGCCAGAGCCGTATTTAAAACTAATAATGTCGACCATTGTGCCAGGCTCTGCCATTCATCTACTGTAGCAGGTCTAGCCAAGACTTTTGGTTCAGGCGCCATGACAAATTCCATCTCCTGTATGGAAAAGTCTGATTGTTTCCTTGTTATCGGCTCAAATACCACTGAACAACACCCTCTTATCGGTACAAGAATAATGAATTCAGTAATTGAACGTGGGGCTAAATTAATTGTTGCAGATAATCGAAAGATCAGACTTGCTAGCTACTCCGATATTCATCTCCGCCATAAAAATGGAACCGATGTTGCTCTTCTAAATGGTATGATGCACGTCATCATAAAAGAAGGACTGGAAGATAAGCAATTTATCGCAAAACGGACTGAAAACTACGAAGAATTAAAGAATACCGTAGAAAATTTTCCACCTGCTATATCAGCGGAAATTACAGGCCTTAAGGCAGAAGATATTGTCAAAGCAGCGCGGATATTTTCAAAAGCTGATAGAGCAATGATTGTTTATTCTATGGGAATCACACAACACACCCATGGTGTCGATAATGTAAAATCTTGTGCCAATCTCGTCATGCTGACTGGGAATATAGGCCGACCGGGTACTGGTGTAAATCCGCTTCGCGGTCAAAACAATGTCCAGGGCGCTTGTGATTTAGGTGCTCTTCCTAATGTTTACAGTGGCTATCAAAAGGTTACCGATGAAAACATTCGTGCAAAATTTAAAAAAGCATGGAATATTAAGGATATACCTGCTAATGTTGGCTTAACAGTAACAACTGCCATCAACGCAGCAGCCGAAGGAAATCTTAAAGCTCTGTACGTTATGGGAGAGAATCCTATGCTGTCCGATCCTGACCAGAATCATGTGAGAGAAGCACTGGAAAAGATTGATTTTTTGGTAGTTCAAGATATTTTCCCCACACAGACTTCAGAATTAGCCGATGTGATTCTTCCTGCTTCCTGTTTTGCGGAAAAAAATGGTACTTTCACCTCAACCGAAAGGCGTGTTCAAAGAGTACGTAAAGCCATAGAACCTCCAGGAGAAAGCAGAACAGACTGGAAAATTCTGTGCGATATCGCCAAAAGGGCAGGCTATGACGGCATGCAGTATGATTCTGCAAAAGAAATTATGGATGAAATAAATGAAGTTACTCCAAGTTATGCCGGCATCACGTATGATAGAATAGATCAAATTGGTTTGCAGTGGCCCTGCCCGGATAAGAGTCATCCCGGAACACCTATCCTTCATGTAGACAAGTTTGCCCGAGGACTGGGGCTGTTTTCTCCTGCACCTTACAAACCGCCAGCCGAACTGCCTGATGAGGAGTACCCTTTTGTACTTTCTACCGGACGCTGTTACTTCCATTTTCATACTGGTACAATGACACGTCGTTCGAAATTACTCGACCGTGAAGAACGCTTCCCTTATGTTGAAATCAATCCGGAAAATGCCTCCCACTTAAAAATCCATGACAGAGACTATGTTATGGTAGCCACACGTCGAGGAGAAATAAAAGCAATGGCACGAGTTACTAATGTGGTTCTTCCTGGCGTGATCTTTATGACCTTTCATTTTAGTGAAGGTGCGGCAAATGTTCTAACAAATAACGCCCTTGACCCCGAAGCAAAAATACCTGAATACAAAGTATGTGCCGCAAAAATAAGGAGATTATCATGAAAGCTGCAACTCTGAAGGAATTAGAAAATTTCTTTAAAACTTCTGAATCAGAATATAATGTGCTTGTCCCCATTGAATTGCATGATGGAACAAGATCACTTGGCAAAATCACTGATGGGCCGCTAGCTCTTACTAGAGGACTTATACCTCAAAAAACAACCTCTATCTTCTTTCCTCAACGTGAAACCATGTTTACTATCGGAATAGATAACAACTTTATAGTTCCAGAACCTCCTGAAAAACCCATCATGGTTGTAGGCCTAACAGCAGAGGATGCAGAGTGTCTGGAATTTATCGATAAATTTTTCTCTACTGACTACCGTGATGATATTTATTTCAAAAAAAGAGATAACTCCGTTGTCTTTGTTATCTCAGGAAAATGCGGAAAAAACGGCGAATTTCTTAAAATATCAGGAGGTAAATGTGATATTGAGCTTGTGTGTAACGGAGATAAATATATCGTTGTTCCATATACAGAAAAAGGAAACGAATTGGAAAAACATCTTATCTGCAGTACAAGGGTTGCCTCTTTAGAAGCACTTCATAAAGAATCAGATGCCCTTCCCACCAATGAGAAGGACATTTTGCTGGAAGCTTCAAAACTTATTGCCCAAGATAGGGTTCCAGAGGAGTTTTGGGATGAGATCGCAAATCGCTGCATTGCATGCACAGGCTGCAATCTTGTGTGCCCGACATGCACTTGCTTTCATGTTGGTGATCTGAATTTTGAAGGAATAGTCGTGCGTGAAAGGATATGGGACTCCTGTCAACTGGACGGGTTTATGCGTGAAGCAAGCGGTCACAATCCCATGGGAATTGAGGGACAAAGGACGCGCCGTAGAATCCATCATAAGTTGGTTGCCGACCTTGATAGATGGGGGCATGTTACTTGCTTCCTATGTGGGAGGTGCGACGAAGTCTGTCCCACCAATATAGGAATTAAATCTGTCACAAAAGAAATAGTCGATCGGTTTGGGCAAAAATAATAATTTCCGGTCATTCATTAATTTAGACACAAGTTTCGATTAAATTTTAAAAACATGCAGAATATAAGCGGAGCGATACTCGCAGGGGGAAAAGCAACCCGCCTTGGCGGCATTGAAAAAGGCTTGCTCAAAATCAAAGGAGAAACGATTATCGAGCACACCTTAAGAATGCTCAAACCTCTAGTGGATGAAGTTTTCATCATTACCAATGACTCAAAACCATACAGCTTTCTGAATATTCCAATCTTCCCGGATAAAATGCTAGGACTAGGCCCTCTTCAGGGAATTGCTACGGCTTTGAGTCAAAGCTCTTATAAACGCACTTTCATTGTCCCCTGCGACATGCCGTTTATCACAGAACCTTCTATTCAAACACTGATTACCTACGATCAAGAAGCCGAAGTCATCATTCCACGATCACAAAAAGGTTTTGAACCTCTATTCGCTATTTATTCGATCTCCTGTCTTCCAAAAATTTTCGAAACACTTAGATCCAAAAAACGGAGAGTCATCGATATATTCCCAAAGGTTAAAACGGCATTTGTTCCATCAGATTTTTTTGAAGATTCCCTTTGGTGTAATATAAATAAGCCGGATGATCTTGATAAAATCAAAGCATACCTTTCCGGATCTAATAAGAAACAATGCTATTTCGATATAACAAAATATAAATTTTCTCTACAAAACGGAGGGCTAACCTCTCTCTGTACTGAATAGAAAACTTAAAAATTACACTTTCTTCTAACACAAACTTTCTAAGGAGGAAATGATGAAAAAAACAGCACTAGGAATTATTGTCCTTACAGTATTTTCACTGCTTATTTTAACTTTTCAGGGCAAGGCCTCCATCAGATTTATCGATAATGAAAAATTCAAACTCGATTTTTATGGATTTCTAAAGTTTGATGGAACATACCAGGATAATCCCATGAACAGCCTAATTGCCTGCCGCTATGCTAAATTCGGAGAGGAAGGGAATACTAATTTAACGGCTATGAATAGTCGATTTGGTCTTAGATGGACAGATCTTTCTCTTGTTAAGGGATGGGCAGTTAAGGGTCATTTTGAATGGGATCTCTATGATGGAACTAGTAGGAATCAAATGAAATTCCGGATTCGCCATGCCTACTTCAGTCTTTCTAATAGAAATTCTTCTTTTCTTTTTGGGCAATATTGGGATGTATTTTCTCCATTGGGCCCCACTACTTTGTTGACCAACGGTTATTTCTGGCAAACAGGAAACCTCGGTTTTAGAAGAGCTCAAATCCGATACACCTGGTCATCTGATATGTTTGACTTTGCCGCAAGCCTCAATGATCCCACTTCTTCCGGTGCAACAAAGACATGCTTGCCTATCACTCAAGGACGTATCGGTATGAAATTCGGAAATAATGGAAATATAAAAATAGGCTTGTCCACAACTTTTGGCAGTGACCACTATACAAATTCTCTGGAAGATTACGAAACAGATGTTGATATTGCTGGATTAAGTCTTGATTGGATCGTCCCATTTGCCAGAAATCTCACGCTCAAAGGAGAATCGGGCCAAGGACAAAATCTCTCTGTATTTCTTTCCCGTTCTAATGTTTATGACAACGTAAAAGCAGATAAATTTGAAGGTAAAAAAGCAACTGCGTTTTGGTCTGAGATTGTATATTCATTGAACAATTTCCAAAGTTGGCTTGGATACGCCTTTGAAGATCTTACAGATAAATCTCAATTAATATCAGGAAATCTCAAAAAAACCAGAGCCATTTTTTCAGGGCTCAAATACAATGTTATAAGCAGTGTTTCATTGGGTATTGAATATTGCAATTTCCTTAGTCAATATCTTAATCTTGACGATGAAGCAAAAACTAACCAACTTGTGATTAGTGCTATTTATACTTTTTAATAAGATCGCTCCGCCCATCTCAAGATAAATAATATTATTTTGCTTTGAGTTCTTTTTTACTCTTTCTTACGTAGGCAAACCAGTAAAGAACTCCAACAAAAAAAGCACCACCTACAATGTTGCCAAGAGTCACAGGGACCTCATTCCTAATAAGAAATCCAAAAAGGTCAAGATTCTGCAGCTTTTCAGCTGCTATACCCGAAGCAGCTACAATAGGCTGAACTCCTTTAAGGGCCATTCCCATAGGGATAAAAAACATATTGGCAACACTATGTTCAAATCCAGAAGCCACAAATGCCATGATGGGAAAAAATATAGCAAACACTTTTCCCACTGTAGCACGAGCCGATAATGCCATCCACACTGCTAAACATACCAGCCAATTACATCCAATCCCTCTGAAAAACGCAGGCCAAAAAGTTAGATTAGCTTTTGCCGCTGCAATTTTTAAAGAAAAAACTCCTATAGCCTGGCCTCCTCCTTCCCATAATTTGCTGTAGTACATGATAGCAACTAGAATAAGGGAACCTATAATATTGGCGACATAGACAATAGCCCAGTTCCTTAGTAAACCCCAGATAGAAACTTTTTTATTAAGAACCGAAAGAACTATAAGATTATTTCCAGTAAAAAGTTCTGCTCCAGCAATAACCACTAACATCAGGCCTACACTAAAGGCAGCACCCATCATAAACTTAGTTAATCCTACTCCGACAAATTTGCCCATATCATGCCCAATAATGGTTGCAAGCTCTGCACCAAAACCAATAAATGCCCCTGCAAAAATTCCAAGGATAGAAAGACTAAGAAAATTCAAGTTGACTTTCTTTACACAGATACTGTCAGCAAGACTACTTGCGATGTTCGCGGGATTCTTACATTCAATTGACATATTTTACTCCTTTCATATCATAATAATATATTAATTTATCCTACAAATCTTCCCAATGTCCACAGAAGAACTACTCCCATTAGGGTTCCTGCATAAGTCCAGACAGGCCGCCGCTCAAATAAATTCTCATTACTTATTCCAACCCAGTACCCAAAAGGAACAAGCACCACAGCCGCTAATGCCGCTAAACTACCTCCTACAAATATATGGTTAAGCACCTTAGGTAATCCACCAGCAATCCAGTATTTATATTGAACGATATAAGTAATGACAATGGCAAAAAGCGCATATCCACTATATGCACTTAATGCACCTGTTAGACTGCTGCGAAAAGAAATTTTCCTCTCATTCTTCATTAATAAACTTGAAAAAACATCAAATGCTAAACCAAGGGCAAAAATTCCTAGAAGATGGCAGAAGAACGGCGCTGCATTCGCCAGCTTAAAAATGACTGCAACAATCCCAATAACGGTAGATGAACCTGGTTTATTCACAATCCCTCTTGCAACTGCCATTACCATGAATGCCCAGGCTGCAAGAATCACAGCAGAATGAGGCATATTATACCTAGACAGTACTCCCCCCCCAGCAACTTCCATTATCCCCCAAAGAGAGCCAAAAAACAATAACCATGCCCAGTTCTTAAATTTTCTCATTGTTCTTCTCCTTCCTTATTATTGATAAGGTTAAACATTCCGGATTCTCCGGGACTCTGTCTAGAGATTTAACCATTCCTAAAACAATATTTTCTGTATTCTTTTTCACAAATGCATTCAGGTGTACAGGCTTTCCATCAATCTCCAAATAAACACGAGATTCTTCGTGCTGAACACTGCTTTCAATAAAATTTGAAATCTCATTTATTTGATCATGATTAAATACAGGTTTATCTACAGCAACTTTCACATCAGAAACAACAGCAACAAGTTCTTCCGGAAAACATTCCACTTTCTCGGCTATCCCTTTCCGCAACACTTCTATTTTTTTGAGAGCTTTTTCACCCCTTCCACCTTCTATAAAAACAAAGTCGTGTTTTTTAAAAAACTCTGCAGCTATCTCTGAAAAACCCTTTCCAGCCGATTTTTTTTTGAATACTGCTAATCGATCTTGGGATACTACAGCAACACCATCTGCCCCTGCCTCTACCGACTGCCAGGAATCCTTTCCTTCAGGATCCAAATCAAATCCCTTAGCACAGTGTTTGACAACAGCAACGGAATGTCCGCGTTTCTTCAATTCTACTAGAAGCTGCTTTATCAGCCGCGTCTTACCAGTTTTTGATTGTCCGATAACAGCAAAAACCCTCATGGGACCCTCGAGATTAAATCTTAAAATTCTTCCTCTTTTCAGGATAAGAATTTATAGCACATGAAAAATTTGATGTCAAACATATCCACTCCAATTGTCAAAACAAAATTAAAATTTTAGCTTTTTATCTACCTGATGTGGATTATTCACGAGCCGAGTCTGCCTACTCCGACGTTGGCGTGTAAAATTATTTTAATCTTTCCCTACTTATCAGAATCCAAGTTCTTTATCAATCCCCTGCATTGCTTCCAAACAAATGTTTATAAATTCATCAAGATCAAGGCCTATATTTTTGATCTGTTCGATTTCCTCCCTTTTTGCACCCCTTGCAAAACTCTTTTCTTTGTATCTTCGTTTCACAAAACCAAGGTCTACTTCCTTTAGTTTTTTACTTGGATGCATCAAAGTAGCAGCAACAATAAGACCTGTCAATGGGTCAATAGAAAAAATCGACCATTCCATTTCACTTTGACAGGGAACTTTTCCTGCATGGGCTTGAATAGTACGCAGAATTTCAGGCTCCACACCAAGTTCTTTTAAAATTTTTACGGTCTCAACTGTATGGAGATCAGGGTCTTTTTCTGTTATCTCATAATCAAGATCATGTAAAAGTCCTGTAAGTCCCCACTTTTCCACATCTTTGTTGAGTTTGGCTGCCATTGCTTTCATACAGGCTTCAACTGATAAAGAATGCTTTACGAGGTTTTTATTTTTGAGATGTTTTTTAACAAGTTCTAAAGCTTCCTTTCTATTCATAATAAAATCTCCTTTCTATTTATATTCATACAGGCTTCATCTCTCTGAAAAACTGTTTATAATATTCAGCTTCCCATCCAGCTTCAGAAAACCTGACTTTAATTCAATCCGATACTTACCAGGATTGGCTGTTTGAACCTTATCTCCTTCTCCGTCTATAGTAAGATCCCACGTTACCAAATTAAATCCTGCATCACCATCTCCTTCTATTTCTTTTATCACTTCACCCGAATCATCGATAATAGAAACAGTTATCGTTCTACTTTCTCTTAAGTAATAATATATCTTCGCCTCAGGCATTATATCAGGGTAGTTTCTATCTATATAGACAGGTTTAATAGCAAAGAGATGAGCCTTTTTTTCCTTAATATCCATGTTGAATTCCTGAATCATTGCCACATCCATAACGTAGGCACCACGTCCTCTAGTAGCGATAATAATATCTTTATCCCTGGGATGAATTGCAATATCAGTTACATAAACAGCAGGAAGGCCTGATCCAAGAGTCGACCATGATGCTCCCCCATCAATGGAAATGTAAACTCCCATATCTGTTCCTACATAAAGTACGCTTTCATTTTTAGGATCTTCCTTGATAATACAAATAGGACCACAAGGTATGTTATTTGCTATTGAAACCCAGGTTTTTCCATAATCAACAGACTTATAAAGATATTTATTAAAATCATCATCGTAATATCCACTTAAAGAAACATACACAGTGCCTTCATCAAAATTTGAAGCCTCAACCCGTGAAACCCACTTATCAGCAGGTAGTCCCTCTATTAGTTTTTCCCATGTAACTCCCCCATTTTTAGTCACACAAACATTTCCATCATCTGTACCTACATATATCAGGCCAGGGACAACGGGTGATTCAGATATCGTAACAATACAGCCGTAAGTAATACTTCCATGTTCAGGGTTTGTCGTAAGATCTTGACTAATAGAAATCCAGTGCTCTCCCATGTCGTAGGATTTAAACAGCTTATTAGCACCTAGATAAATAATAAAGCGGTTGTGGGGCGAGATCAAAATCGGAGCCCTTCTGCTAAACCTTAAATGGGATTCATTAAATTCAGTCTTAGGACTGATATTCTTGTACGTTCCTTCCCGCCTTTCTATACGGAAAACATTACCTGATGGATATTCTGCATAAATAATGTTCGAGTCCTCGGGGTCGACCTGAACACAGACAACATCCCCTCCTAATATCTCCTTCCAAGCATTGGATATTCCTTGTGTTCCTCTGTAAGACCCACAATAAACTCCATTATCATGTACGGCACCGTATATATTATACGGTTCTTCCATATCATAGGCAATTGATTGGAGCTGGCCAACAGGAATGCTGTTAACTTCCTGCCAGGTATTCCCCCCATCATAGGAAAAATTTAATCCCCCATCATTACCTTCTATCAAGTGATTGTGATTATTTGAGTCAATCCAGAGAGCATGATGGCCCCTATGAAGCCGGATTGTACCGATAGATTCATATGTCTCTCCGCTGTTTTTAGAAACCATTAACGGAACGCCAAGTATATATACTTTATTTTCATTTTTTGGATCGATTCTGATCTGACCAAAAGAGCATCCACATGAATCATAAAAACTATCAATGTAATCTTTATTGGTTTTTTCCCATGTCTCTCCATTATCGGAAGTCCTATATATTTCAGGCCCTATAACATTTTTCTCTTTTCCTTGATCTGCAGCCGAATTCTTAGCAGTAATTTTATGTTTTTCATCATCCGAATCTTGTTCTGCTCTTAAGGCAAGATTATCCAAAATCGCATAGATAATGCTGGAGTCAGAAGCAGCTATATCAAGTCCAATTCGGCCTACCTGCTTTCCTTCCGGAAATCCTTTTGTCAGTTTTTTCCAAGTCTCTCCGCCGTCTGTCGTTTTATATATACCGCTTCCTTCGCCGCTTTCGATAAAATTCCATGCTTTGCGTTTCATCTCCCAGGCGGTTGCATAAAGAATATCGGGATTATCAGGATCCATGACAGCATCTGTAATTCCTGTGTCATCATTTATAAAGAGTATTTTACTCCAAGTATTTCCTCCATCTTCTGTCTTGAATAGTCCTCTTTCTTCATTTGGAGTAAAAAGATGGCCCATTACAGCAACATAAACGATGTCCGGGTTATCCGGATTTATAACAATGCGGCTTATGTGATGGGATTCATTCAAGCCCACATTTTGCCAATAATTCCCACCGTCTACTGATTTAAAAACACCTGTTCCTGCTCTGGAATTCCTGTTAGCATTGTTCGCGCCACTTCCTGCCCAGATAATATCCTGAGGTTCTTCACCTGTTAATTCCATACCTGCATCTAATCTTCCCGACCAAATAATATCAACATCTGAGGCTGTTACTGCAATGGCTCCAATACTCAGGCAAGATTCGTTATCAAATATGGGTTCCCAGCTTGTCCCATTATTTACAGTTTTCCACACCCCTCCATACGCTGAAGAAACATAAATCACATAAGGATTTCTTTTCGATACAGCAATATCTGTGATGCGGCCGCTTATTTTCCAAGGCCCTGCAGGCCGCCATTTCAAATTCTTAAACAGCGAAGACTGTATTAAAGATATATGGTGTTGCCACCATTCAATGCGAAGATTCTCTTTTTCCTCGATTATAAAAGGGATTTCTATTTCAGCTCTTTCTTTTTCATCAGTGACAACAACCCCTATTGCGTAAGCTCCTGCCTTATCAGGAAACCATGTCCATGTATTTTTATCTGACTTTTCCTGGACAATCACCTTCTCACCTTTCTCCTTCATGTAATGACATATGTCCGAACCAAAAGGCACATGCAAGTATCGAATTGTAAACTCATATTCCGGCATAAAAAAACCCGTTGTTGAGGAAGAAAAAGCAATCTCTTCATTTATTTTTCTTGGATATTCCTCGGAAGGCTCCAATATAACATTGACTTCTTTCTTCATAAAGAGCAGTCTCCCGGTATTTCCCCAGTCATTATAAAGATTGATAAAAAGATAAGGGGCAATCCACAAAGGATTTGACTTTATCTCTATTGGAGCCTCAAAATAACCAACCTTTTTTCCAGTCTTTGCATCGAAACAAACAAGAAGAGAAGAAAGAGATGATACTGTTATTCTGTCTTCTATGAGTTCAAGGCGAAAATTACTGCTGGAAGGTATAGCATTCCACCATAAGATCGTTCCATTCTTCTTATTCAGACAGTAAAGAACATTATTTCCGCTCAGGACATAAACTCTTTTCCTGTCATTGACAGAATGAACGATTATTTTTCCGCCTGTCTTGACCTTCCATTTCTTCTTTTTCTTTTTTATGTCCACGCAGTAAAAATTTTGGTCCTCTGCGCCAAAATAAAGGCAATTGCCATCAACTGTGAGACCAGATCGAATCTTATCTCCAGCTTCAAATTCGCCCAACAATGTACCATTATCACTTAAAAAATAAAGATTCTTGTCATCACAACCGAACATAATCATATTGTTTGACGCAACAGGCATTGACCTTATTGATCCCCCCGCCCTGAAACGCCATAGCTCTTCACCATTAACTGTATTAAAAGCAATAAAATTCCCCTTATCAGTGCCTAGACAGGCTTCATCTTTGAGTTCCACTACTCCGCTTGTAATTCCTTCATTTATCTTATTGCTCCAGTGAACTTTCCCCTCCATGTTGAGACAGTAAAGACGATTTTCCTTGTCAAAAACATAGATACTTTCTTTTCCTAAAAAAGGATGGCTTTCAATCGGCTCAGGGGCTTTAAATTCCCAGCGTATTTTCTCATTTTCATAATCAATACAATAGATGAATCCTTCTCTCGTTGAAAAATAAAGATAACCTTCCTTTTTCTGGATGTTATCAATGACCATGCCTTTATAGGACATCTCTTTCGCTTTTTCTATTGGAAATATAATTCCGGTCGGGTAAGAAGGAATCTTTGATTTAAATAAAGAACAACAACTCAGAAAAAGAATAATAATAACTATGTATCCATGTTTTTTCATCTTCTCGAATAAGGCTATGATATCATTTTTTTCTCTTATCCCTCAATTCTTTACATAATAAAATGAAGCTAATATCATTTGAAAAAACATGAACAATGATAAATTATATTCTACTTTATAAAATCAGACTCCGGTCTTTTTGTCACTATTTTTTCCTTCTGTGATTTCCACCAGTCCATTCTCTTTTTAATCTCCTTTTCAAGGCCAAAATTCCCGGGACTATAATATTTTCTCCCGACAAACCTCTTTGGCAATGTCTCCATATCTGTTGTGCTGTATGCATAATCATGCGCATATTTATATCCCCTACCATAACCTATTTCTTTCATCAATGATGTTTCAGGATTCCTCATGTGGAGGGGGACAGGTTCATAAGGGCTCGTTTCAGCATCATTTCTGGCCTTTGAAAAAGCTGTATAAACCCGGTTGCTTTTGGGTGCAGACGCTAAGTAGATGACTGCTTGGGCAAGAGCAAGTTCTCCTTCTGGAGAGCCAATAAAAGCAAAGGATTCTTTCGCATCAAGAGCAATGGCAAGAGATCGTGGGTCTGCAAGCCCAATATCTTCCGAAGCAAAACGGACCAGCCTCCTGGCTATATACATCGGATCTTCTCCTGAAACAAGCATTCTTGCCAGCCAGTAAAGAGAAGCATCTACATCGCTGTTTCTAAGGCTTTTATGAAGTGCAGAAATCAGGTTAAAATGCTCCTCACCTTTTTTATCATAGAGAAGGATTCTCTTTTGCAGTGCTTCTTTTACTTCTTCTGGAGTAATCCTGCCTTTTTTTCTAAGATTCGCTGAAATCTCAAGAGTATTGAGAGCTCTTCGCGCATCACCATTAGCATAATCGATGATCATTTTGACGGCTTGATCTTCTATCTCTAATTTCAGATCTCCCAAACCTCTATCTTTATCAGTCAAAGCCTCTCTCAGAATTCGTTCCAATGTCTCCTCGGATAATGACTTTAGTACTAGAACTTGGGTTCTTGAAAGAAGAGGAGCAATCACCTCAAATGAAGGATTTTCTGTTGTTGAACCGAAAAGAATTATATCTCCCTTTTCCACATATGGTAAAAATGCAGCTTGCTGAGCTTTATTGAAACGGTGAATTTCATCGATAAAAATAATCGTGGACTGGCTGTAAAGTTTTTTATGACTTTCAGCTTTGGCCATGACCTCCTTGACTTCCTTGATTCCCGAAAGGGCCGCACTAAAAAAAAGGCATGGGCAATTGAAATAGTGAGCCAGTAAATAACCCAGGGTTGTTTTCCCTGAACCAGGGGGGCCCCAGAAGATGATGGAGACAAGACGGTCTGTTTTTACAAGTTGAGATAATATCTTCCCCTTTCCGACCAAATGTTCCTGACCGTAGAACTTATCCAGATTCTTAGGACGCATTCTTTCAGCAAGAGGTGTATGCTTACCTGAATTATTCATAAAAACTTCCGATACTTTAGAACAATATAAACCAATTTAACTCGTTCTCAATGAAATTTTCAGAACTACTTTAATGCAACAGATCCAATTATGACCAATATAGTTGCATTTTTTAGTCTTCCCTGTTCTTTCTGTACATATTCACAATAAAAATCATAAAAGAACAGCACCGTTACAAGGACAGCAATAAAAGATAATATATTTGTTAGTTTAACCAGGATAAGTTTCCCAATAAAAATACCAGGGAAAATAGTTCCTACAAGTCTTAAAATGAATATATATGAAATCCCTATTACTACCAGTAATGTTAACCTTTTCAATCTACCTGTATCCAATTCATCTCCTCCTTTCTGATTACATTAGTACCTCTGCATGCTTTAAAACATCAAACAAATATTAACATCCTAATAGATTTAAATCTATACTGAATAATCCACGTCATCCTGAATTATTCATAAAAATTGCCAAAAGAATTGAAACTTGACGAATTTTGTATTCCATGTTATTTTTATGATTGATATCTTAAAGCTAACTAGCACTTTTAAAACATAATACTTTACAGGTAAAGCGGTTTAATGAAGGAACCAGGAAATTTAAAACCAAATAAAAAAAAGGATGGAATCCCAGACAAGCTTGTCTACAAGTTAAAAGAAATAAGCCGCATCACGAAAGTTGACCAAAAAACAATTGAAGATTGGGAAAAAGAATTCTATTTTCTTAATGCCGGGCAGACCGCTTCAGGGAAAAAAATCTTCAGGAAAAAAGACCTGTCAATTATTCTCAGATTAAAAGAACTTCTCGATAATCAAGGTCTTACTCTAGCAGGAGCAAAAAGAAAAATCGAACACGAGTTTGGGATAAAGAGCTCTAAGCAAGTTCATCCGGACCGCTTAAAAAAAGTTCTTTCCAATGTTCGTGAACAACTTCAAGAAATCTCTACTTCTCTGAACAAGTAACAGCCATATTCCAAAACTCAAATATAACACTCTTTTATGATTCATCTTTATCAAAAATAGCCTATTTCTTTCAATTTAGAAATCGGGAATCGCACTGTATTCTGACTATACCTCTGAACTCTGGCATTTTTTTTCTGGGATCCTGGCTTGTATTTTATTATTTTAAATAAATTGCTATAATGATTATTCTCTGGGTCGGGACGTGGCGCAGCCTGGTAGCGCACACGCTTGGGGTGCGTGGGGTCAGCGGTTCAAATCCGCTCGTCCCGACCATTTTCCCCTTCTATGATTGTCCTCTTTATTCAATAATGTTGTTGTTCCATTAATATTTACCAAATGTTAAAATGCATATTTCCAAATCTTGGAGTTTGTCCCAAAGTGACGGGAAAAAGTTGACATGAATATAAAAAAAGGGCTACAACCTTTTAATAAACCAATATCAAAAAAGGAGGAAGTAGCCCTATGGACAAACTTGAAATCAAGATCGCCCTTTCTTATAAAATACCAGAAAAAGGCCTTACACTCAATGGAATTTTGCGAGGTCTTCAGGAAGATCAAAACAAACTGATGCGTAATATAGCTAAGGCAATCCTTGCTGCAATGGAAAAGAAAACAATAAAGGAGCATATATCCAGGCATCCTGATAGATATTACAGGCATGGCAAACAGCCTCGGGAACGAAAGCTCATCACCTCTTTCGGCCCGATCCATTACAGACTGGCTCAGCTTTATGACAGGCGAACAGGGAGGGTGTTTCCTCCTTTGGTCCAAAAGCTTTCGATTCTTCCCTATAAGCAGTATCAGAGAGAGGCCCTTGAAGCAGCAGTAGGCCAGGTGATCCATCTTTCCTATCGTCTGGGAGAAAAAGAAGTGCGGAGGATTAAAGGATACGCCCCGGGCAAGAGTACTTTGCACAGATGCATAAAAGAGCTGGCCGATCACTTTGGGCAGTGGCCTTGTTATAGACACCGGAGCTTCAAGTTTTTGATGGTTGATGGGACAAAGGTCAAACGTCAGGAGTCGAGGGGGCGACCTCTGGATAAGGCAGAGATGCGCTGGACTCTGGCTTCTGAAGGTGTACGGAGACGTTTTGAGCCTGTAGGGTTCTGGGTGGATAAAGACTGGGGATTTATCCGCAAAGATCTCTACAAGAGATTGGATTATGAGAATCTGGAAGTCCTTTTCTCCGACGGAGGTCCTGGGATTGAGAATCTTCTTTCCGAAGGGATGAGATTGCAGCGATGTGTTTGGCATGGGAAGAGAGACTTTCCCTTCCTCCTTTACCAAGATGGAGCCAAAAAAGAAGAACAAAAACCTTTTCGCAAGCTTATAGATGAAATCCTGCTTTTTTCCTTGACTCGAGAGATGGTTGAAGAGCTCCTGCCTCAGGACAAAAAGGTTGTGGTACAACTTGTGGAAGAGATAAAATCGGGTATTAAAAAACTGATTAAGTCTCTTGATCCTAAGAAATATCCAAAGACCAGAGCCTATATAGAAAACTTCTCCAAGAATGCGCTTTTGGTTTTTGAGTATTGGCTTGAGGGAAAAGGCTGGATTCCACTTACAACCAATGCGATAGAGAGTGCCTTCAGCCGGATAGTCAACAGAGTCAAAAGGATAGGAAGGCGGTGGAGTGATGAGGGGCTCATAAACTGGTTGATGATCGCTTTTCGGAAGATCTACAAACCGGCTCTTTGGGATGAACTTTGGAAGAAATATCTTAAAATACATAAGCAGCTACGGTTTTCTAACTTGAGAGTTTCCTATGCTTGGATATGACCTTTCCCGTCACTTTGGGACAAAGCCAAATTTTATTTTTGAGGTGAATCATAAAACTAAAATTTTATTGCATATTTGTTAGGATTTAGTATAAAATAAAGAGCCAAAGAATGTTATTCTATGTATGTTATCCAAAATTATAAATAATCTTGAGTAAAAAAAATGATTGGTAATTATCTACAGAAATTTAGGAAGAAGAAAGAATTTACACAATACCATCTTTCAAGAAATGCTGATATTCCTTATATACTAACAAAGTTAAAACTCAATGTTGTTAAAAATCCTTCTTTGCAAATTGTTACAAAAATTGCAAAAACATTAGATGTAAATATAAATGACAAATTTAACAGAGGTATAAGTTGAACATCTTAGTTTTTAATTGTGGAAGTTCATCGTTGACATATAAGGTTTTTAGGATAAAAAACCCTGAAAATATTGAGGTGATTTTGTCTGGAAAGGCACATAGAGTAGGTGTAAAAGGAAGCGAGCCTTCCTTTATAGAACACCATTTCGACAAAAGACATGAAAAGAAGGAAACACAAATTGCAAATCATTCCGATGCAGCTATTTTAGTTTTGGATAAATTAAAACAATTAAATATAGAAATAGATTACATTGGGCACCGTTGGGGACACAGTGTTGGACGTTTTAAAACTTCATTTATAGACGAAAAAATGTTAGAAACATTAAAATCATTGATTCATTTACTTCCTATTCATCATCCTGCTATGCTAAGCGTGATTTATAAATGTAGGAAAATATACCCCAAAATAGCTCAGTATATAACAGCCGATTGTGCATTTCACTCATCTATACCTTACCATGCCTATACGTATGCACTACCCAAGAACATTATAAATAAATTTGGCTTCAGAAAATTTGGTTTTCATGGACTTTCTTACCAATATGTTGTAGAAGAAGCAAGTCGTTTTTTAAAAATCCCTGTAAAAAAGTTAAAAATGGTTGCATGTCATCTTGGGACTGGCGGTTCAAGTGTCGTTGCTGTTATGAATGGTCAGTCCATAGATACATCTATGGGATATACCGCACTTCCAGGATTGATGATGAGTACTCGTTCTGGAGATATAGATCCTATGTTAACAATATATCTAATGAATTTGTACGGTTATCGCCCAGATAATTTAATAAATATTCTTAACAAAAAAAGTGGACTTCTAGGTATCTCTGGGTTTTCAAGCGATATCCGAGATATTATCCATGATATTTCTAAAAATAAACAAGCTAAACTTGCTTTCAATATGTATATTCATGCCCTAAAAAGATATATAGGCAGTTATATAGTTGCCTTAGAAGGCATAGATGTACTAATATTTACAGACGATATTGGTGTTCATAACTGGTTGGTAAGAGAAAAAGCTTGCGAGAATATGGAATGGTGTGGGATTTTATTGGATAAGGAATTAAACCGACAAGCAGTCGGTGATAAAACTTCCTTACTGAACACTAAGAGTTCGACAGTCCGTATTCTTGCTATTCCTACTGAGGAAGAACTTGCTATCTGCTCAGAGGGGATAAAAATAATAGGCGGACAAATATGATATTGTTTTTTAAGCCCGAAACATCTTTTCTACGATGGTGTAAAGTGAAAAATGGAACTCTCTTAGAAAATAAGTTTAAATTTAGTCCAGATTTGTATAATGAGATTATTGAAAATATAGACGATATCAAAGAAATAGAAGCAATTGGATATTTTTTATATCATGGTGGGGGAATAATTAAAAATCCAGTAAGTATACTTACACCCGAATCTCTTGTGAAAGCGGAAGAATGTATCTCCTTTCTTCCAGAATATAACGATTTGACTTTTAAAGTTGCAAGATATTGGCTTAAAAATTTGCCCAATGTTCAGCATCTTTTCTTTTGTGATACTGCTTTTTTTACAAATTTACCAGAACAAACAAGCACTTATGGGGTGCCATACAAACTTTTTAGAAAGGGCATAAGAAGATATGGGGGTTATGGATTATGTCATCAATGGGCATGGGAGCAAGCACAATTATTTTCTAATGGAGCCATTCAAAAAGTGTTAAGTATTTATCTTGGTAATCATACAAACATCACAGCAATAAGAGATGGGAAACCTTTAGAAACAACCATCGGTTTTACTCCTGTAGAAGGGATCCTTTCTTCTAATAGTTGTGGAGATTTAGACCCAAACATTATTTTTGAACTCTACTCTAAAGGAATGTCGTTTAATGAAATCAACCAACTACTATCTGAGAAAAGCGGTTTTAGTGGCCTTTTAGGTAAGAAGTGTAGCTTTCTGGATATTGTGCAAAGCAAAGATGAACCAGAAAAACTTCCTATAAGAAAGATTTTTCACTATAATATTATAAAATATATTGGAGCTTTTATTTCTATACTCGGTGGAATCGATGCCATTGTTTTTGTTAGTGAATATTTAGAAGAATCTATGGATTTTATCTTTGAAATTTGTCATAAGCTTGAATTTTTGGGATTGAAATGTAAAATTGCTTCATATGAAAACAAAAAAAATCAGAATTTAACAAAGAATGGCTCAAGCATGAAAGTTTTTTGTTTGAAATATGATGGTTGGAAAGTTATGGCTGAAAAAGCCAAAAATTTACTGAAAGAGGTAAGTTAATATGCCAAAAGAAAAAAGATTCCTTGTCTCTGTAGGGATAAAAGATTTGCCTTTCCCTATAAGAGTAATATCAAAAGTCAATCCGGAGGGTCAGCCTACAGTTGCAAGCATTTCTATCAACGCACGCATTATGCAAGAGTTCGAGACACAATGGATAGATAAATTTATTCATATTGTTCATAGTCATCGAGAAAGAATAGGACCAAAAACACTCAAGGTCAACATTATGGACTATCTTAATGAACTACATGCCACAATGGTGAAAATCGATTTTGATTATCCCTTCTTCATTGAAAAAAATACTCCAGTATCCAAAGAAAAATGCTTAGTTAGTTACCAATGTTCTTATTCTACAAAAGTTCCTTCGATTCAAGAAAATCCGAGTACTATTTTAAAAATGAAAATACCTATTATTACTACATACCCCGCGTCGAAATTAGAAGAGTCAAACTGCCTTTTTGGACAATTGAGCGTTATGGATATTGAGATAGAATCGAAGAAAGATTTTTATCCTGAAGATCTAGTAGAGATTGTGGACAGACATTCATTATCACCTATTTATTCATTTTTGACTGAAAAAGACCAATCTTATATTATTCAGAAGGTCCACTCAGAAAAGAAGACAAGTGTAATTTCAACTGATGAAATAAAAGACGAACTAGCTCATAATCGTAATATTGAATGGTATCATATTTGCTGTTCTAATTTTGGAATGCTTCATACCTACAGCACATTTATTGCGACTGAAAAAAGTACATGGGTTCCGTTTAGTGGTTATGAAGAATATGAAATATAAGCGCTGTCAGGATTTTAATTTGCTCTATCGTATCGTCTAACAGCTGGGATTAAGTTCGCTATTACTCACATAAATGTTCGGTTTCGCATCGTCCTTCGCTTACCTGCCTGTTATAAAAAAGGTAAATTATAGAAAGATAGTTTTTGATGTAGGCTTAAAATTTATTGGTAAAATAGTTCCGTATTGTGTTTAATAACTGCAACGATTTTCCCATTCTATGATTGTCCCCTTTATTCAATAATGTTGTTGTTCCATTAATATTTACCAAATGTTAAAATGCATATTTCAAAATAAAATGTTTGAGGTGAATCATAAAACAAAAAAATCCGCTTATTCTTTTAACAAATGATGACGGCTTTTATGCTGATGGTATAGAAGCTCTTTACCATGGTCTAAAAGACTTAGGAGAAATCTATATCGTTGCACCAGACAGGGAAAGAAGTGCAACATCCCTTGCCCTTACTCTTCATCAACCTTTACGTGTAAAAACAATTAAAAAAAATGTTTACGCTGCAGACGGAACTCCTGCAGACTGCGTCTACCTTGCTATCCAAAAACTCCTTCCAAGAAAGCCTGACTTACTCATTTCCGGAATCAATCCGGGCCCTAATCTTGGCCAGCAGGATATTTCTTATTCAGGGACTGTTGCCGGAGCCATCCAAGGAACTTTTCTACAGGTTCCTTCCATGGCAATATCACTTTTGCCTGATAAACTGGGTGAGTGTTCTTTCGATTTTGCTTCCAAAATTGCCCACATGCTGGCAGAAACAATCATTGAAAACAACCTGCCAAATGGCATTACTCTTAACATCAACATCCCACCACCTCCTGTAAAAGGCATAAAAGTGGCAAAGCTCGGGGAAAAAAGATACAACCCTGAAATCATCATTAAAAAAGATCCCAGGGACAGAATCTACTACTGGCTTGGAACCGGTAATCCAAAAGCCATCGGAGACTCCAAGAGTGATGTCATGATAATCAAAGATGGGTATATCACTGCAACCCCTCTCCATAGGGATTTGACCGATCATAAAACAATCGAACTCAGTTCATTTCAAAATATTTTTTCCAAGATAAACCTTGGATTAAAATAGAGAAATAAACGAACTCACAATAATTCCTGCAATAGTCACCCCTAATATTATCGCAGGAAAAGCGTAACGTGGTTTAATATCGAATATAATTGCAGCAAGTGATCCCGTCCAGGCCCCTGTAACCGGAAGAGGGATTGCTACAAAGAGAGTGAGGCCAAAAGCACCATATCTCATTACTTTTTTGCTTTTTTTATAGGTCCGTGCATACAACCAAGTAAAAAACTTATTTAATATCTTTATATGGGATAACACCTTTCTAATAGGCTCCAGGAAATATATGATAGGCAAAACCGGTATTAAATTCCCAAGCCAGGAAATAAAATAAGCTTCTAATATCGGCATTTTAAAATGCAATACAGCCAACGGGATACCGCCTCTCAATTCGAATACAGGCATCATGCTGACTATAAGGGTTATAGCCTCTTTATTAAGATGAAGATTCTTTAAAAACTCGACAAAATCATTCAGCATAAAACCTACTATATTAAATAAAAAACGATTGTCAATGAGAAGGTGAATAATTGCTGTTCTTACTTATCATTAACATTTGCCATTTATCATAGTAATCTGTAAAAATATAAACAATACTAATATGGCGGAAATAAAAGCTCGAGAAAAGATTGAAAAGATTGAGCAAGCTATCCATAACTTAGCCAATCACGAGAGAAAATGCTGCTTATGTCCACGAGAATGCGAGGCAAACAGGCAGCAAGGAGAAGAAGGATTCTGTGAAAGCAGCAGCAGTGCATCAATATCTCATGCTACCCTCCATTTCGGTGAAGAACCGCTGTTAAGCGGACATTACAATTACATAAAAAACAGTCTCAAAGATCCAACCCCTCGTCATGGCTCAGGAACAATCTTTTTCACAGGCTGCAATTTAAAATGCGTATTCTGTCAAAACTTTCAATTAAGCTGGTATAAAGAGAGAAACACCGTCAGTTCTGAAAAACTGGCAGAAAAAATGCTCCGCCTCCAGGAACAAGGAGCTTTAAACATTAACCTTGTTTCTCCTTCCCACATGATTCTCCCTATCCTGAAAGCACTGAAAATAGCTTATTTGAAAGGACTAAGTCTTCCTCTCGTATACAATTCCAATGCTTATGAAAAAGCAGAAGTTTTGAGAAATCTGGAAGGGATTGTGGATATTTATCTTCCTGATTTTAAATATTTTTCTTCCCACGCCTCGGCAAAATATTCTGGAGCTTCTGACTACTTCCAGTATGCCAGCCAAGCCATCAAAGAAATGTATTGCCAGCAGCCAGCCCTGGTGCTCAACAGCAAGAAAGTAGCGCAGAAAGGACTCATCATCAGGCACCTTGTTCTTCCAGGACAGACCAGCGATTCCATAACTCTCCTAGAATGGATTTCCAGAAATCTCTCACTCTCTGTCTGCTTAAGCATTATGAGCCAGTACTACCCCTGCTTCAAAGCCCCACCTGAAATCCAGAGATCTCTCACTAGAGAAGAATATGTGAATGTAGTATCTAAGGCTAAAGAACTTGGCTTCAAGAATATGCTTATCCAGCCTGAGCCTTTCGCACGGAATGAACATCTCATCCCTGATTTCAAGATCAAAGACCCTTTCAGATGGAAATAGGAGATTATTAAAGCCTGTTTATTCTATGAACGTGGCAACTTGCTTTCCGGAATTCCCAGATCCGAGGCCATTTCACGCAGTTTTGCCTGTATATTGCTGATATTCTCTGGCCCCATTCTGAAAAAGTGTTTCTGTGCTTGACTCATTTTTTCCAATTCGGCTTCAGCAATAACAAACGAAATTACTTTTTTCTCCAGTAGAATATCCTTCTTTATCACGGGCACTTCAAGGAGTTCGCGGATAGCCATTACAAGAGTATCTTGAAAATCCGCATCAGGATATCCTAAATCACTGTATGCTTCCTGGATTACTGGCTTTAACTGCCTGTAGCGTCTTACACAGGATTCTGAATCCAAAGATGAAAATACTTCTGCTACAATAGCATATCTTTTATACCCAATCGGATCCACATAATACTTATCATTTCTCTTAATAACCTTAAATTTTCCTTCAGGATTGAAAAAATCGATATGAGCTTTCGGACTCTGTCCATTGGCAATATTATCTACAGCCGCAACAAATTTTCGAATAATATCATCGGTTGTCAACCAGCCCTTAAGTTCAACACTAGAAGAAAACTCACCGATTAATTTGCGGATCAAATCATCACTTTTTCCGAGAGTAACATCAATATAATCCGGCATTTTTTCCTCTCCTTTGACAGCTTCTTCCGATGGAATCACAGCAGTTGTTTTCTCAGTAATCTCAGGAATTTCTGTACTCTCTTTTGATTTACCGCGTATAAGAAAAAAGTAGATACATATAGCAACTACTACAACTGCTATAATGACAAGAGCTGTAAAAGTTACTTTTTTAGATTCCTCCATATTTCCCTCCACTTGCAATTTAAATAATAAATATTTAACCCGTATTAATCACGAATCAAGTTTGATTATTCCATCTTTTTAATTTCAATATTACCATTTAAAGTTGTAAGTGAAATAGAAGCTCCGTCTTCTCCAATCACAGTAGAAATCTTATCTGTTGGCATAGGATTCTCAATGTCAAATTCACAAAATATATCTCCGTCCGGACTCGAAGCTTCTATCCGGCAATTTACTTCTGGCTGAAGATATACAATGATATCTCCCTGTTTTGTGGAAATTGTTAGTTCATCTTCATTTCTAAGGTCATACAAACTTGCCTTGATTGAACCATTATCAACAGAAGCCGTTAAAGAACCTGAAAAATTATCAACTTTTATATCGCCATCTTTCAATTCGATGTAAGCTTCCCCATACAAATCAGAAATAAATATATCCCCTTTAACTGCAGTGATATCTTTCAAATTTATGGAATGAGGAACTCTTACCTCATAATGGACTGTTTTTGCCTTACTTTCACCTGAAGCAGCCCTGGTCTTGATTTTTACAAAATCTTCAAATTTATCAAATTCAATTTTAGGAACGGAATAATTCCAATGAAACATTCGAATCTTTCTATCATACAGGTTAGGCATAATTTTCTCTGCAAACACTTGTAACTCATTTCTATCCCAACCCTGAATTTCAATATCTCCATCTATGTTTTCAAGAGAGAGAGTCCCTCCTGCATCTAAAGGCACATTTTTCTCAAATTCCTGCACTTCGGGAAAACCTGCTTCATCAGGAAAGTCAACAACCGCTATAATACAGGAACTTATAAAGGGGAAGATCAGAAGTACACTAAAAACAAAAAACAATAATTTCTTCATATCCTCCTCCATTGTTCTTAATTATACGATATTCTAATTGAGAAGTTCTATTTTTTTTATAATATATTTGTTTTTCTCTTGAACAGAAATCTTTTTTGAGTAATATTAGTTCCTTAAGTACTTGGCATTGTATCCGCGGTAACCTTTTTGTAGATCGGGTCGGGGTAGGCTGGATCTGATTGTGAATAATCCAGTCCAGTAGAATTATCAATATACCAAGGAGGCCATAATGGGCGGTATGTTTGGATTGGTTTCAAAACATGATTGTGTAAACGACCTATTTTATGGAATTGACTATCACTCTCATTTAGGAACAAGTCGTGGTGGCCTTGCAGTAAAAAATACGGATGGATTCACAAGATTCATTCATAATATTGAGAATGCCCAATTCAGATCTAAATTCGAAGATGACATCACAAAGATACAAGGAAATAAAGGTATAGGAGTAATAAGCGATTATGAAGACCAGCCTCTCATTATACGTTCTCACCTTGGAAACTATGCAATTGTAACAGTGGGTGTAATAAACAATGCAGATGAAATTACAAAAAAAGCATTCAACAAAAACTCAATTCATTTTTCGGAAATGAGCGGTGGCGGGATCAATCCGACAGAGCTGGTTGCTGCATTGATAAACCAGGAGATGTCTTTTAAAGACGGGATCCAGAATGCTCAAGAGGCAATTCAGGGGTCCTGTTCTTTACTCCTATTAACCGAAGAAGGGGTATATGCCGCACGAGATAGATTTGGAAGAACTCCTCTTGTTACCGGGGAAAAACAGGGAACTTATGCAGCAACATCGGAGACATGCGCCTTTCCCAACCTTAACCTTGAAATAAAAAAATATCTTGGCCCGGGTGAAATTGTCTTAATAACCGAAGAAGGGATTGAGCAAAAAAAACCGCCCGGGGATAAATTGCATATATGCGGTTTTCTCTGGGTTTATTATGGATATCCTGCTTCAAGTTATGAAGGAATAAATGTGGAAACTGTAAGAAACAAGTGCGGCGCCAAACTTGCCAGAAATGATAAAATCAAAATAGACTTTGTAGCTGGAATACCCGACTCAGGAATAGCTCACGGTTTAGGATATGCAAGTGAGGCAGGAATTCCTTTTAAAAGACCTTTTGTTAAATATACACCTACATGGCCGAGAAGTTTTATGCCCCAGAATCAGGCCGTAAGAGACCTTGTAGCCAAAATGAAACTTATCCCAATAAAAGAATTGATCGAAGGTAAAAAATTACTTTTTTGTGAAGACTCAATAGTAAGGGGGACTCAGTTGAAAGGCACAATCCAAAGGCTATACGATTCAGGGGCTTTAGAAGTCCATATGCGTCCAGCCTGCCCTCCCCTTGTTTATGGATGCAAATTTCTTAATTTTTCGAGATCTAGGTCGGAATTGGATCTTGCTGCAAGAAAGGCTATAAAAGAGCTTGAAGGAGATGTTCCCACCAACTTAGATGAATATTCAAGGGCTGGAACTGATAAATACAATGCAATGATAGAGAAAATCAGATTGAGACTCAGATTAACATCACTGAAATATCAAGAGCTGGAAGATCTTGTTTCAGCAATCGGTCTGCCTAAAAACAAGCTGTGTACTTATTGCTGGGATAGAACAGAGTAGAGACTTATTGACCTGGATTATTCACGAGTCGAGGTTGCTGCAGATGCAAGGCACAGCGCATGAAGTTGTGGTCCTTCACCACGAATGCGCTGTAACAAAGCAGATGCGGTAAGATCGGCTCGCCTGAAAGGTAAAGAATGCCGATATAGAGGAAAAGAAGTGCATGGGAAAAGAGTTGAATGTTATGCTGAAGGAAATATCAAAGTAAATGGCAAATATAATCAAAAATAAATATTGGTATCGGCATTCTTTATGAATAATTCAGGTTAATAGAGGGCAAGAAGAGCTTTTTCTTCTTCCCTCTTCATTAAATCCTTCAGGTTAATACCCGCATATTCAACTTTTAGTAATATTTCACTATTTCCACCTGAAAGATTAAGGAATATTTCCGTTTCAGGAGTTTCCCACTGAGAGATATATTCCAGATGACTTAAAGCCACCGCATATCCCCACTCAGAAGGACTATCTTTATATAAATTGTTCCGCCACAATACTTTATCCTGTTGTGGCACACCGTATTTCTTTATTAACAAATCCTTAATTTTTTCATAATTTTTAATATGTTCATTTTCATCCTCATGTTGTTCTAAAAATATGTATTCTGCTGCTGTTAACTTGTTTTCTGCAAATATGTATCCAACAAAACAATCACTATCCATTACTTTTTTCTCGTATCCAATTATATCCAATCCCCTTGATTCTTCTTGCTTGAATGGCTCGCCTTCTAATTCTAAAACTTGTTCTTTTCTCATCCCCCAGTATGTATTTCTAAAATTCACAGCTGGTTTAACTGCTTTTTCCGGACTCTTTCTCCCAGTATGAATTGTGATCACCTTGGTGGACTGAAACAGCCTCTCTACAAATGAGTCAAGTATGTATCCTGATTTTGTGCAGCCTGTATTTTTTGACGAATAATAAACATAATCGAATATCTTTCGGAATTTTCTAGAACTGCTCAGAGTAAGGATAGCTCCTTTTTCCAAAGTCTCAATAACAGGGCTATTTATATCAGGTCTAAGATAAACATTGGCACTCTTTGCTATTATCTTCAGTTTCTTATCAAAAGAAAACAATAATCCACTTTGAGAAAAGATAATTAAAAGGACTGCTATCAATATTCCCCGTTTTGCTTTCCGGCTCATTCTCATATTTCCCTAATATAAACTGCTATAATATATTGCCAATGAAATCACATAAATTCAATCCTCTTTAGAGATGATTTTGCAAGTACTTTCCTCACCCCCAAAGATTATAATATCAATCATAATTATTACTCGCGCTTTCTCTTATAACTTATTATTCATTGTGTTTTTCATTTGAGAACTGTATTATTTCCTCTGAAAGATGCAAATTTAGATATAAAATGAATAGTCTCCATCTTCTTTTGCTTTTCGGCGTAGGTGCTGTTGCCGGTTTTATTAATGTTAATGCCGGAGGAGGATCCAGTCTCACACTTCCAACCCTTATATTCATAGGACTTGATGGTGCTGTTGCAAATGGCACAAACCGAATAGCGTTAATCATTCAAAACATTCTTGCTGTTTCTTCTTTTCATAAAAACAGAGCCTATCAATTTAAAACCAGTCTAAAATTTGCTGCTTTTACACTGCCTGGTGCTGTGATCGGCGCATTGATATCTACTAAAATTAGTAATATCCTGTTTCAGAAAATCCTGGGTGGAGTTTTGATTTTCATTGTTTTCTCCATGTTTTTTTCCCGTTCTTACAATGATAATAATTCAAACATTTCATCCCATAAAAACTGGCTTATCTATCCAGCATTACTGGGTATCGGGTTTTACGGAGGTTTCATCCAGGCAGGAGTAGGATTCTTGTTCATGGCCGCTTTATATCACCTGTTACGGCTCGACCTTGTCTTAGTCAATATGCATAAAGTGTTTATCATTCTGATATACACCTTCCCTGCTTTACTTATATTTGTACTTACAGGAAATGTGAACTGGATATGCGGTGCAGTTCTAGGTGCAGGAAACGCATTTGGAGCATGGTGGGGAGTTCACGCTGCTCTAAAGGGCGGCGAAAAAGCGATCCGCATTATTCTCACTGTTGCCATTACTATTATGGCTCTTAAGCTTTTCGGCCTTTATTAATTAACCTGAATTATTCATGAAGAATACTGGATAACTCAATCCATCCACGGACTTACATCTGTGGATTTTAAAAGTTAGTATTAAAATTATTTCAATCAGTTAGAAGCAAACTGCTATATGCTTTAAAAAATCATATATTGCTTATATAGCCAGCAAGAGTTTTTAGGCCAGCTTCAGCATCACCTCCAAGGTTTATTCGCAGTATGCGGCGGCCCCTCTTTCTAAGGGCCTTAAAATCTCCAAGGGATTGAGTTTTAATCAGGTATTTAAAAGAAAAATTAGTCTCTGGCACAGGCAATTCTATCTGCGGCTCATCCACAAACTGCAGGAATAATCCATTATTTGCTCCTCCCTTGTGAAGCTGCCCTGTGGAATGTAAAAAACGTGGTCCATACCCTAGGGTCGTGGCAAGTCCAAATCTTTTTAAAAGTTCAAGCCGGATTGCTTTTAAAGCATTATCTATTTCCGAGTCATAAGAAAGATAGGCCTGGACAGCGAAATAATCTCCCTCTTTTGCCCCGAAGGCCCAACTTCTCAATGCTGATTCTGCATTTTCAACAAATATAGTTCTTTTATATATTTCTTGTCGCTGTTTTTCTTCTCCTTCTTTTTCCATTAGTTTCTTTGTAAACTGTTTAGTAAGGTCAACATCTGGTTGGTCAAAAGGATTCATTTCAAGGGCTGCTCCTGCAGCCGCCACAGCCACCTCCCAGCAGAAAATTTCCCTGCTTAAATCATTTCTATCTTTCATGTCAATACGTATAACAGGAATACCGGCATCTTCAAATTCTTTTTGACATCTTTCCAATCCACTGTTTTCATCTTCTTTGAGGAAAATAAAAACAAATAAACGGTCTTTTCCATAGGAGTCGATTTCTAACAAAGGCTCTCTCACTACAGGTACTATCCCCTTTCCATTCTTGCCTGTACTTTCAGCAATGAGCTGTTCAATCCAGTCAGGAAAACTATTAAGGCTTGTGGATGTTATAAAAGTCAGTTTATCCCTGAATTTTGCCAATTCTCCAAGAACCGCACCCAAGATAAATCCTGAAGATTTGTCCTCCGGAAGATCCAAAACATCTTTAGCTGTTTCCTTAGCCCTTTTCATTAGTTCGTATATATCGATTCCAATAAGAGCTGCTGGAAGCATTCCGAAAACAGAAAGTGCAGAGTAGCGCCCTCCAACATCAGCAGGTGATAGAAAAACAGCACGAAAATTCCTCATCTCGGCCAAATTTTCAAGGGGAGTTCCAGGATCAGTTATGCAGACAAAATAACGGCCCTGCCTGTTACTTATGTGACTCACTTTCTCCCAGAAATACTTAAAAAGGGAAAGAGTCTCAAGGGTAGTTCCGGACTTGCTGCCTACGATAAAAATTGCATTTTGTATGTCTATTTCATGCTCGACACTTCGTATCGATTCAGGATGAGTGCTGTCAAGGACTATTAATTTTGGATACCCAGGAGCATTCAAGAAAGTCTTCTGGAATACAAGTGGAGCAAGACTCGACCCTCCCATTCCAAGAAGCACAACATATTTTATTCCTTCCTCTTTTACTTCCTGCGCAAATCTTGTTATGGGTTCAAGTTCATCCTGCATCATTTCTGGAAGATCCAGCCATCCCAAGTTATTTCTTATTTCAGAAGGCAAGATCGGAGACCATAACATAGAATCTTTAGACTGAAACCTTCTGGAAAAATTAATATTCTTCCAAGAATTTAAACGCCTATCCACAAGCACCTGGTATTTTCCTATTTTCATTTCCTGATTGATTATTTTCATTTTGCTTTCTCTTAGGTTATAGCAAAAGAAAATTTGATGTCAAACACTGCATAATTGAAAATAGGGACAGGCCATCAGAACTGATTAATAAATAAGAAGTTAGCTCTTTTTTCGTATAAAAAATATTTTTATAGTTGTTAGATAGCCATGCTTTCGAAATATTCAAAGGTCCTGTTAATAGCCATATGCTTCAATTGCACCCTGCCAATGTTGTATGGAAGATCGATAGTCTCTATATTGTGGCCGGAATTAATAAGCTCAGTTACAATACGTGCTGAAAAAGGTGAATGCATCAAGCCATGTCCGCTAAATCCTGTCGCATGGATGAGGTTGTGAATGTTAAGATCATAACCAAACAGAGGGTTGTGGTCGGGAGTAGAATTATAAAATCCACTTGTAACTGCCACTAATCTTCCCATATCTTGAACAGCTGGCAAAAATTGTGTAACTTCCTTGCGCACAGCAGCACCATATTCATCGAACCCAAGTCCGTAGCCTGGTTCGATATCGTCCTGGTTATCGAGCGTGGCTGCAACAGGATTAGGATGCTGCAGCCAGCCTATCATCAGTTGCTTATTATCAGGTCGGCAGTAAGCACCGTAGGGTGTTACGGTCATCGGGAGTGACGGAAAATCTTCCATTTTGAACCCCCAGTCACTATCCCTCTTTAGTCCCCTCAAAAAATACAGATACCGGCGCTCTGCGGTAATTGGTAAGTCTATCCCGCCAAACAGCCGTGATATCCCTGCTGCCCAGACATTTGCTGCGTTTATAAAAAAGTCAGCCTCAATCCTACTGCCCGATTCAAGAATTACGGCTGTGGCCTTATTACCGGAAACTTCAGCTTTAACAACCGGATCGTTCTGAATAATTTTGGCTCCAAGTTTCCTTGCTGCCTGTGAGACGTCCTGGTAGATGATGTTCGGAAATAGAAAGCCGTCTTTGGGACACCAGGTTGCACCAACAATTCCAACTGTATCGAGATAAGGAAACTGTTTGCTTAATGCCGCTTCGTCAAGCCATACCACTTCTTTGAGGCCCGCTTTCTGTTGTACAGCCACCTGCTGCTTTACTGCTTCAACGTCAACCGTGTAATTTTTCAAAAATAAATAACCATTCTGGCAAATCGGATATTGGCTGTTTTCTATGATGTCCATCCAGTTTTCAAAAAAATTGATCGAATATATCATTCCTTTGACTGTGGATATTGTATCGAACTGGGCCCGGATGCATGCTGCTGAACGTGAGCTTGCACCACTTCCCATATGACGTGCTTCAACCAGAATCACCTTAGCTCCCATTCTGACCAATTCCCAGGCCGAAAGTATACCTGTAACACCGCCCCCGATAACGAGAACGTTTTTTCCAAAATCATTAGCGACAGGTTTAGGGATCATCTTTTTTCCTCCATATTAATGTTTAGCCTGAATTATTCATAAATTATGCCGACACCAATATTTATTTTCCATGCTTCAGCGTAGAAATTTTAAAAAAACAAAAAATTCATGTCAACAAGTAATAAAAAAGAAAAGAGGGACACCCATTCTGACCATTCTAACTTGATGATATAATTTTAATTGTTTCACGGCATCATCATAGAAGTTTTTATGAAAACCCAGGTTAATAGGTATCTCTCAAAGTCATTATCTTCAAATTCTCTTCAAAACGCTTAATATCAATTTTTTCATCTGTCAAGAACTCTATTCTGTATTTTGTCTTCGGTATCATATCAAAGAAATTATCTGAAAATCTCCCTTTATAAAAAGGCACCGAAAGATAAACATCCTTTGCAAAGTGCTTGCTTTTCAGATAAATAATCACATTTTTGTTTTCAAATGATACTTCCCTGTCTATTTGAGTATGGATTAGCGAAACTTTCTTTAAAGGAGAAAAGTGGTATACATTTGAGCTCAGAATCTTATTTTGCCAGCTTATCTCACAGTAAAAATAAACATCTCTATCATGGAAGTTTTTTTTCAGTTCATCCAGGGACTTTGTAAAAATTATCCGGCTCTTACCAGGTTCAATTTTCATTTTTGATATATGATTTTGAATTAATTTTCCTCCATAGGTGTAAACAGACCAGTGAAATTCTGCATCTACGGACCCCCTGAGATCGGAAATGCAGTAAACATTTAAAACCTTTCCATTATCCACAGGAGCAACCAGCACTGGGCTGTAAAACCTTTTAGCATAATAATGAAGAGCCTTCCATCTTCCTAAATAATCTATTCCTGCCCAGGAAGCTACCTGCCAGCAGTCATTTATCTGCCAGTACAGGGAACCCATCATTCTTGGCATCTGGCTTCGGAAATGTTCGACAGCTATTTTCATCCCTTCTGCCTGAAGTACCTGGCTCACCCACAAGATGGATTCAAAATCCTTTGGAAGCCTGAAATGATCCAGCATATAATGCAGGATAAGCTTATTCCCTTGCGGGCTCTTTTGATGATGCTCCATTATTGGAGAGGAAATATTCCAGTCCCCAGGAATAGTGAATGTTTTTACAGTTTCTATCAAAGGAAATGATTGGAATCCAAACTCGCTCATGAAACGATGGAACTTTTTTCTGTATTCTTTAAAAGGCTCTCTCCCATGCCATATTCCCCAGTAGTGCATGTCTCCGGACTCTTCAGACCGTGGTTCTCCCACTTTTTCCGAATGAGGAGAGCTGGGCCAGTACTGGCGGCGGGAGTCATATTTTTCAACAGCCTTGGGGAGAATTTGATGAAATATCTTTTCATAATCCTTCCACACACTGTCTGGAAAGTGCTCTTTCCAGCCCCAGTGAAACCAACCTTCCTCACATTCATTGTTTCCACACCATAAAGCAATACTCGGGTGATGTCTCAATTCTTTTATCACATATTTTGCTTCCTCCCTGACATTCTCAAGGAAAGCATCATCACCAGGATACATCGCACAGGCAAACATAAAATCCTGCCACAATGTTATTCCCTGCTCATCACAAAGGTCATAGAATTCTGGAGCCTCGTATATTCCACCTCCCCAAACACGAAGCATATTCATATTCGCTTCAACACAGCCTTTAAGAATCCTTTCATATTTTTGAGGCGATACTCTATTTGGAAACATATCTGCCGGAATCCAGTTTCCTCCCTTGGCAAAAAAAGGAATGCCATTGACAACGAATTTGAAACTCCGTCCCCACTGGTCATCTTCTTGTTCAAGAATAAGTGACCTGATTCCAATCCGCTTGGAGACGGAATCTAGAAGCTGCTTTTCATAGAAAAGACGGACAGCAACAGTATATAAGTTCTGATCTCCCATCCCTGCAGGCCACCATAGGTCAGGATTCATTATATCAATAATAATTTCTTTTGAATTCATTCCCTCCTGCAAAGAAAACGACTCATTTTTTGTATATGTTTTTCTTCCAGAAACCTTAATGCTGACTCCTATCTTCTCGCTGATATCAGATAATAGAGAAAGTTTTAAGTGGAGACTAACCTTATTCCTACCATGGAACTCCTGAATAATCTCCACGTCTTCAATTCGGGCTTTGTCCCATGATTCTATATAAATAGGCCTCCATATTCCGCTGGTCACAAGCCTCGGCCCCCAGTCCCAGCCAAAATGATAAGGCGCTTTACGAACATGAGGACAGCCTCCAGGCAGCTTATAAGGCAGTTTTTCTTCCAGTATCCTGGCTTGTCTTACAGGGGACTCAAACCTGACTCTTATATCGTTTTGACCGGTTTTTAAATAAGGTTTTATATTAAACCGATATTCACGGAACATGTTCTCTGTGTTTGCTATTTTTTCATTATTCAGAAAGATTGTTGCATATGTATCAAGGCCTTTACAGACCAGTTCGATATGCCCCCTGCACATTACATCCTTAGTGACTTCAAACATTCTTTTATATTCCCAGTCTTCTCTCTCTATCCCCTGAACTCTTGTTTCATTGTCCCTGAAGTAAGGATCCGGAATCAGCCCATTGTCCATAAGGTCAGTATGCACACATCCAGGCACTGTTGCTTTGTACCATCTGGTTTCATTGATACTTCTAAACTCCCACTGTCCTTCAAGCGAATACCTGGCATAATTCGACTTATCCGGAACATCTCCGGAATACAGGTATGCCCTTCCCATAAAAAGAACGCCCAAGATCAATAATAAGGAGAAAACAAAAGATCCGGTTATCAAATTCTGTTTCATTTTAAAAGACAAATTCATCACTTCCTTTTATCTAATAATATACACTTTTAATATACACATTTCCTTGCTTCATCAGCAAAGGCTCTAAGCAGATCTATATCGACTTCGAAAAAATGATCTGAAGGTGACAGAATAAAGCCTCCTCCTTCCCCTGCCGCTTCAAAACATCTGCGGACTTCATTCCTGGTTTTGTCGGGTTTGCATCCTTTTAAATAATGAAACTGGTCAAAGCCGCCGATCATACACACCCGACAGACATGTATTTACATCTCTGCTCGGGTTATTCTTTTTTCGAAAAATGGCGATATAAATATACAGTCAATATAAAGGAAATAATTAATACAATTAATGGGATAAATATTCCTATCATTTCTTATCCTTTTTGTCCTTATGCCTTTTCCGGTACGAAAAATATGCAAGCAGAAGCCCGAGAAAAGAAAAGAAATAAGCTATTGACATTCCTATGACTACAGAAAATCCTTGATTCATTTATTCCTCCCAGCGGGCAATTTTTTCTAGATCTTCAAGATACTTTCTCTGCTTTACCTCATAATCTTCTGAAACCGCCTTTAATTTAGGATCAATAATCTTAACCATAATCACAAGAAGAACTATACTTACAAATAAAATAACAAACCCATACCAGAGCAGAAGCAAGCTTAATGCCAGCCCTACGGCTAATAAAAAATAAACCAGGGGAGAAATAATGAATGTAATATAATCTTCTTTTGTCCACTGTTCTGCTTCCTCAGCAGTCCATTTTGTTTTTATCCAACTCATTAAATCCCTCCCTTGCTTTGAACAACACTAAATCCTTCCAGCCCCCTCCTTACGGCTTCCTCACGTACAGGCTTCCACCAGCCCAGAGGCCTGGACATAACATAATACTTTACAAGGCGGTTCATGTCTTCCGGAGGTGTCAAAAAAGTCAGTGGTATATAGATTAATGCCCCCAGGACCATCATTGTCCAAAACTGAAGATAGTCCGGCAGCACCGGAATAACATGAAATTCCGGCAGTACCCACACAACCAGCCAGCTTAATCCCAAATTGGCTATCCAGGAGGAAAGATATCCCCAGGAATTAAAACGCCACCAGACAACCTGCAGAATAGATGGAAGCCAGATACCGGCTGCCATTATCCAGAGGGCAAAAATGAGCCACTGGGTTATCTCCTGCATCATCATACCGTAAATAAACGATCCAAGAAGAAGAATAAGAGTAGATATTCTTCCAACCCAGATCAGCTCTTTTTCGCTCGCTTTAGGCCTGCAATAATGATTATAGAGATCCCTTGTCGCATAAGATGCCCCGAGGTTAAGATGAGTGGAGACAGTGGAAAGATGGATAGCGACTATCGCTGCGAAGAAAAAGCCTACCAATCCAACCGGCAAGAATTCAAATCCAAGACGATACCATGCCATTTCATACTCTACCGTCGAACTTATATGAGGATAAATTGTAAAAAAGGCAAGGATAGCAACAGCCCAGAGCGAGTTGCGAATCACTATCAACGCAGAGCCTGCCCAAATGCTGTAACTGGCATCACGAATCGTTTTTGCTGACTGAATGCGTTGAGCTTCAGGATACCAGTCAATCGATGTTCCCATACCAAAACCACCTATAACAGCAATAACCAGCATGGTTAAAAACCAGACTAATGGGAAATCTCCCGAAGCCACTCCCGTAAAGGCAAAAGGATTCAGCCTCCAGCTCTGATCCAAAGAATTTATTTTTGCTATGATAGTATGAGGCCCGCCTGCTGCTGCAATCCCCCATATTGAAACAATTATAATGACTGCAAAGGCGATCACACCCTGCTGGAAATCAGCCATTACCACTCCCCAATAGCCTGAGGCCAGCACATAAACAGCACAGAGAGAAGAAAAAAGAATTAATCCCAGCCACTCGGGCCAATTAAAAAGATAATGACAGACTTTTCCCATGGCGATTCCAACCCATCCCAGGACAAACATATTCATGAACACCTGCCAGCCTGCAATCCATCCACGCAGCAGTTCAGCACCCAATCCTGAGAAACGAATGGTCTGCCATTCTGCCTGAGTGTATGCAAGAGAACGGCGGAAAATCTTGGTCGAGGCAAATGCAGAAATTGCACACCATGCAGAAAAAAATGTATACCAGATGCCCCTGAGGCCGTGCTGATATATGACCCCACTGATCCATATCGGAGTATCTGTTGCAGAGTGTGTGGCATAGACAGAAGCTGCAGGCAGCCACCATGGTAAACCTCGACCAGCAAGAAAAAAATCTGACATAGACCTTTTCCCCAGCCTGTAGAAAAGAACCCCGCAGACAATCATGAGAACTATAAACAGGAACAGCCAGAACCAATCTAAAAACCCAAACACGACCATGCTAACCTCTTTTTCTATTTATTGATTCGATTCTATATCAATTATTGAACTTGCTACAATGTTTGCTACCCTGCTTCTCAAGGAAACAATGGCACCTTTATCAAAAGGATGAACCCTGTTTGTAAGAAATACGACAAAGCTTCTTGTATCGGGATCGATCCATATAGATGTCCCTGTATAACCAGTATGCCCATAAGAATTGGGCCCAAAAATATCGCCTCCATTAGACGCATAAGAGGAGTGAATGTCCCAACCGAGCCCGCGACCAGAAAAACTGACATCCGGATAGATAGAGGTCATCCTCTTGACAGTTAAAGGGCTTAGAATCCTCTTTTCATTAAACTGACCTTTATTCAACATCATTTGAGCAAAATTTACCAGATCATCTGCAGTAGAAAAAAGCCCTGCGTTACCCGAAATCCCACTCAATAACCTTGCCAAAGGGTCATGCACAGTTCCTATCAAAGGAGTCTCTTCAATTACCTCTGTTGGCACGCACAAATGACGGAACTTTTCAGGAGGCGTAAAAAAAGTGTGATTCATTTTTAAGGGGCTGAATATGTTTTCTTCCGAAAATTCTGCAATCGACTGGCCGGATATTTTTTCAACAATATAGGCCAGAGTAATAAATCCAAGACAGCTGTAATGAAACTCCTTCCCCGGCGGATCAGTTTTGTCAAGCACAGCAATATATCTGACCAAAGACGCCAATGCACATGGGCTGCCGTATTCCTCCTCAACCTCGGCAGCATCCGTATATGGCGGAAGCCCTGATGTATGCGTCATTAAATGCCAGATACGCACATCTTCTCCCGGTTCACCATTTTCATCAATATAAGCTTTAAATTCAGGGACATAGTCTTTTACTTTGTCATGCAGACTTATACGTCCCTCCTGTGCCAAAATCATCACTGACGTCGCTGTTGCCACCGGTTTTGTTAGAGACGCAAGATCAAATATCATAGATGCTTTCATTGGGCGATGTTCAGGTATCCACTGGCTCTCGCCAAAAGCTTCACGGAAAACAATTTTGCTTTTCCTGCCAACCAAAACAACAGCTCCTGGAAAATCCCCCCGGGCAATCGCTTCTTTTATGACAATTTTTAATCTATTCAGACTTGACGAGGACATCCCAACATCCTCAGGTTTTACTGTCTTCATAGGTTTAACTTTACAATTTACAGCAAGAAGAAACAGTATTAAAATCACAATAATTTTCTTATCAGTTTTCACTGTAACTACCTCTAATTTATTTCCTGTTTTCTACTTAACAGAATTCCAAAAAGGCTAAAAAGAGGGCTCGCGCCAAGAGAAACCATCATCCCTATGGTCCCGGCCTGAGGAGAAGACATCCCTGTAGCATACAAAAGAAGGCATGCAGATAGTCCAGTAACAGAAGAACAAATAGCTCCAAACTTGTTGACTCTCTTACTCAACAATCCCCATATAAAAGGCCCCAAAAAAACGGACCCGATAGCTCCCCAAGAAATTCCCAGAATTGCAACAATAGAAGCAGGTTTAAAATATGCTAAAATAACAGAGAGAATAATGAAAAATGCGTTCATGACTCTCATTAAAAGTGTCAATTGTTTATCAGAAACTTTTTGATTTATAAATCCTCCATAAATATCTTTTGAAACTGATGAACTGGAGATTAAAACAAGTGCAGCCAGAGTGGACATCGAAGCTGATAATATCAATAACAATATTAAAACAGACAGGGAATTCGGAATCACATTAGCAAGCAACTCCGGCATCAATGCATCAAAAACAGGTTTTCCATTACTAAATGCATTCGGAGTCGTTTCAGGAGATAAAAAATACCTCGTTAGAGATCCAGTAAAATAAGCCACGCCCACAACGAGAATCGAAAAAAGAGTGGATGCTCCCATCCCGATTTTAATTGCTCTTTTATCCTTGATCGCGTAGAATTTCTGTATTAATTGGGGCATGGCCAAAGGAGCCACACTTGTCAGAAAAACAAGGCAAAAAAGCGGCCATACTCCGGGGGGACCTACAACTGCGGTTAACCGGGGATTTATGTCAGAAAGAGCTGCAGTCATATTAGCAAGTCCATTTCCTTTGCTGATAGTACTCCATAACAGGATGACAACTCCTATACTCATAATAATGCCAAAAACCACATCAATCATTGTCATGGACTTGTACCCGCCTAATACAAGATATACTGCTGTAAAAGTTCCCATAAATGCCAATGCAATTCCATATTCCATGTTAAAATTAGACTTAAAAAGATATGACAGACCCATAAAGACAGCGGCAGAATACGGCACAAAAAATATAAAAATAGCTAAGGAGGAGAAAAATTTAAGGAATTTGCTGTCATACCTCTTTTCAAAAAACTCAGGCATTGTGGATACTTTATATTCAAGCGACATCTTTTTGATTCTTGGTCCAAGCAGCCACCAGGCACCAAGCACTCCTATGAAGGCATTTCCGACCGCAATCCATAAACCTGAATATCCAAAACCCCATCCTATCTGTCCGGCAAAACCAATAAATAACACCGCTGAAAAATAGGCTGTTCCATATGTAAATGCAGTCATCCACGGGCCTATGCTTCTGCCTCCCAAAAAGAAATCAGAAAAAGTCTTTGTTTTTCTTAACCCGATGATTCCAATAATAATAATCGTCAGGGCATAGACAGAAATAACACTAATTTTTACTAACATTTATTCTCCTCTAATAAGCCCCATTTTCTAATAGAGATTTTTAAATCCTGTATATTAACTCAAAGCGGAACCAATTATAGCAATCTGCACCCGGTCTATAGAAATTACCGGGAGAAAAAAACTCCCATAACACATGACCGGTAAGATGCTTGTTTAATTTAAACACAGATTTTGCAATTAACAAACCACCCCTAGTTTTCCCATTTCCGCCAGGGAATGCACTTAACAAGTCTGAATTTTCTGCTGCCACCAGATGATGATATGAAAGATTTAAGTCTATATCCCTTGAAACTTTAAATTTCAATGTTCCATAGATCGAAATAAAATTACTCCAGTAGGCTACTTTTCCATTATACTCTGGAATCAGAGTGTAAATATAGGACTCACTCCATTTCGGCCATCGGCTGAAAAGCGGATCCCATCCTTCCCATCTTTCCGTTTCAGGGTCATCTCCAGCAAGATAAATTGTGCCAAGTGTTGCAGTTTGAAGGAGAGGAATCAATTTGTTGGTCTTATAATCCAAATGCAGATATCCTCCAAAAGAAAGGCGGTCAAAATCTCCGTAGTCTCCAAACTGGACAGCCCCCTCACCAGTCATGGAAAACCTTTCAAGCAGTTGATAAACAAACCTGCTTCCAGCAGTATTTATACAAGAACTCATGGGCTTTGTATCCGAACTGTGAATATTTTTCCTGATCAGGTAAGAATCCAGATTTACTTCATTAAACTTCCCGGAAAAATAAATTCCAATTCCTTCTTCAGGCTGCTCGATCAATTTTTGATCTTTATTATTTATGACTGGAAGATAATTATCAGTTTCAGGTTGATATGTATAAAAAAGAATCAGCTTATTACTTTTATTGAGAAAAAGGTCCATCCTTGCCGCATTAAAATATATTGAACGAGAGCCATCCAATGGATGTCCATCCATTACCAAAAAGCCCTCTCCTAACATGATATTCTGTCTCCCAATAATAAATGACAAAGGAAGATCCCAGGGCTTATTAGATTTCACATACAAGTTATCCACAAACACTTCATGCAGGTTGAAATCCCTGCCTTCTGGTACAAAATAGTAACGAAATTCATTGGTTAACTTAACTGCCAGTTCCAAGCCAGGTTTGGGTATCCACTGAGCCATCAAGCTTGTTCGATGCCTGGTAAAACTGCTTTCTTTAGCCTGCGTTCTGTCAAGGCTTGTTGCATTATCCCAGCTTACAAAACGAAACCGTTCTGAAAAACTCAACTTTAAAGTGGAATTTTTCGTATTTTGGGATTGCACATCGGCGTAAACACTTGTACCAAATAATAAAACTGCCAATACATATATCAAAGTAGTCTTTTTCATTTGCCTTTTATTTATCATTTTATGAACTAAAAAGTAAAGATTTTAAAAAAAATTATTTCAATTCCTCTTCCAGTAGTATACGATCTGGCAGCGTATCTTACACTTTTTTAGAAGCAGCTGACCTTATCCAATTGAACTAATTATTCTCTTGTGATAAAAGTTATAAATGAGATTGTCTTATGAAAATTAAACTAGGCAATGATAAAAAGGAGGGAATAATGCGTGTTAAATCTTTTTTTATAATACTTTTACTGTGTATAAGTCTAGGAGTTTTTGCAGAGACTCCTTCTGAAACTCACCCGTTTTCGATTCACGACATGCTTGCCATGGAAAGAATATCCGATCCGCAGGTGTCTCCTGATGGAGCATGGATCGTTTTCACCCTGCGGACGACAGACCTTGAAGCCAATAGAGGCAGGACTGACCTTTGGCTTGTAAGCACGGATGGAAAAAATCTTCGACGTTTGACAACACACAAAGCAGGAGATTTCAATCCCCGCTGGTCTGCATGCGGAAAGTCAGTATGGTTCTTATCCACACGCTCGGGATCGTGCCAGGTATGGCGCATACGCATGAAAGGCGGAGAGGCTGAACAGTTCACCAAAGAACCGCTGGATGTGGGAAATATTATTGTCTCCCCCGATGGAAAATACATCGCGTTTACAATGGAAACTTTCCCTGATTGTGACACTCCTGAATGCACAAAAAAGAAATTAGATAAGATCGCGGAAAAAAAGAGCACTGGCCGTATCTATGAAAACATATATATCCGCCACTGGGATACTTGGTGCGACGGCCGACGATCCCATCTTTTCACAATCCCTACAGCAGGAGGCAAAACCATAGATGTGATGCCTGGGATGGATGCAGACACTCCCTCTAAACCATTCGGGGGGCCAGAAGAAATAACATTTACACCCGATAGAAAGGGATTAGTTTTTTCAGCCCGAAACGCTGGAAGGGAAGAAGCCTGGTCCACGGATTTTGACCTCTATCATGTTCCTTCTGATGGTTCTGAAGCACCAAGATGCCTCACAGAAAAAAATAGATCCTGGGATACATGTCCTGTTTTTTCGCCTGACGGAAAAACTCTGGCCTATCTTGCCATGAACCGCCCAAGATATGAAGCCGACCGCTTCCGTGTCATACTGAATTCCTGGCCCGAAGGAAAAAAACTAATCCTTACTGAAAATTGGGCACTTTCTCCTTCCTCAATCTTATGGTCTGCAGATAGTAAAACTATTTATGCAACAGCTCCAAACACAGGCCAGAATTCTTTATTCGCTATCGACACAAAAAGCGGAAAAATAAGCACTATAATCAAAGAAGGACATGTGAGCTCTCCAGCCATTGCTGGAGAGAGAATCATCTATGGACTCAACAACCTTTGTTCACCTGTTGAGCTTTATTCAGCAATGCTTGATGGAAGCGATGCGCACCCAATCACCAAGATCAACTCAGAAAGAGTCAGTGCTGTCCGCATGGGAGAATACGAGCAATTTAAATTTAAAGGATGGAACAAGGAAGAAGTCTACTGCTATATAGTAAAACCTGTCGATTTTGACCCATCAAAAAAATACCCTGTAGCTTTTCTAATTCATGGTGGCCCTCAGGGTTCTTTTGGAAACAATTTTCACTACCGCTGGAATCCCCAGGCTTATACAGGAGCAGGCTATGCAGCAGTAATGGTGGATTTCCACGGCTCAGTGGGCTACGGTCAGAATTTTACTGATTCTATAAGAGGAGACTGGGGAGGGAAACCTCTTGAAGACCTGAAGAAAGGCCTTGCTGCTGCTCTTGTCCGGTATCCATGGATGGACGGAGAGCGGATTGCCGCGCTTGGCGCATCTTTCGGTGGATATATGATCAACTGGATTGCAGGAAACTGGCCCGACCGTTTTCGCTGCCTCATAAACCATGACGGAAATCTTGACGAGCGGATGGCCTATTATGATACAGAAGAACTCTGGTTCCCGGAATGGGACCACATTGGAACACCCTGGACCAATCCAAAAGGTTATGAGAAGCATAATCCTGTAAATTTTGTGAAAAACTGGAAAACACCCATGCTTGTCATTCACAGCGCACAGGATTTCAGGGTTGTAGAAACTCAGGGAATGGGGACATTTAATGCACTCCAGCGTCTGGGAATTCCCAGTAAATTACTGTACTTTCCGGATGAAAACCACTGGGTACTTAAACCTCACAACAGCATTCTGTGGCATGAAACAGTCATCAGTTGGATGGACAAGTGGTGTAAGCTCCAATAACCATCAAAACATGACAACCTATTTATCTTTATTTCCCTTCATGTGTTTTTCAAACCATGCCATAAGATAAAGCTGCTGCAGCAGCCTGTGTGAAGGTCTCCTCCAACCGTGATATTCATTCGGCATCCGCACAAGAAGTGTGTCTTTTTTAAGAGTTTTCAATGCACGGTAGAATTCTTCGCTCTGGCCAATAGGGCATCTTAAATCTTCTTCACCGGTCATGACCATGGTGGGCGTAGTGACATTGGCAACATAGTGAAGCGGGGAACGCAGAGCATATTCCACAGGATCTTCCCACGGATATTTTCTAAAACGTAAGTACCAGCTCGAACCATCCGTAGTTCCGACAAATGAATGCCAGTTTATGACTGGCCTCATTGAAACAGCGGCTGCAAAACGGTTTGTATGTCCGACAATCCATGCCGTTAAAACCCCTCCCCCGCTGCCTCCAGCTACAAACAGGTTATCTTCGTCGATAAAACCCTTAGCAATTGCCGCATCAACACCTGCCATCAAATCGTCATAATCTTTCCCTGGATAAAGATAATTAATACCATTGACAAAATCCTGACCGTAGCCCGTACTTCCCCTCGGGTTCATGTACAAAACCGCATAGCCGTTTTCAGCAAAATTTTGCCATGCCCAGTTAAACCTGACTGTATACATCGATACCGGCCCACCGTGTATATAAAGAAGCATTGGGTATTTCCTGTTCGCTTTAATTTCGGCTGGTTTTATCAACCATCCCTGCAGGTCAAGGCCGTCAGGAGACTTGAACCACAATTCCTCAACCTCTCCAAGCTTCAGACCCGCAAGTACATCTTCATTAACATCCACAAGTTCCTTGAAGTTATCCGGATTTTTCAGATTGAATGTCACAAGGAAAGCCGGCCTGTAAAATGTCGAACATGTGGTTGCTACCTGGCCTCCCTTTGCTATTGACAACCCGGACAGGTAATGCACACCTTTAGTAACCTTTTTAATCTTTCCATTTAAAGAAACAAGACAAAGGTTCGAAACTCCTTTTTCCCCAATAAGATAATAGAATCCAGAGCTGTCCTGAGCCCATGTTATGTTCGATGGGGAATTAGGAAAGTCATCAGCCAGCAGCCGCTTTTTCTTGCCATTTACATCCATCAGATAAAGATTCGAGATATTGCTGTAATTGTTATTTTCATCGTAACCTGTATAAGCAATCCACTTACCATCCGGAGAAAGACGTGCCCCGCGGTCAGGACCTTTCCTGTCCGTCAGTGTCTTTATCTCAAGAGTATCTAAATCGACCGAATAGATTTCAGAATCACCGCGCAGATATTCGGCTTCGGGTTTACGTATGGCGCTGAAATATATCAGCCTGCCGTCCATAGACCACTGAGGATCACTATGAGAATAATCTCCGGAAGTTATCTGATTGGGAGTACCTCCGAGTTCAGCATCAATGACAAAAATATGAGTATCTCCTTTCGGGATAGGCCCCCTGCCATCTCTTCGCCAGGACAGCCTATCTATAAGCACAGCAGGTTTTGCCCATTTGGATCCTTTCGGTTTTTTTACAAGTTTTACAGGCAGAATAGGTTTCTCGTCAGCTATAAAAGATGTAAATGCCAGTTTTTTTCCATCTGGAGACCATTTCAGCCCTCCCGGCGTACGTTCAAGGTGAGTCAACTGGGCAACTTCTCGCGTATCAAGCCAAAGCACATGAATTTGAGTTGTCTCATCTCTGTCAGAAAGAAAAGCTATCTTCTTACCATCAGGAGACCAAACAGGAGAAAAATCTCTCCAGTTTCCGTGAGTTAATTCCCGGACCCTGGTCCCTTCAATATCCACAATCCAAAGGTTGCTCCTTGAACGGTCATTCATCTTATCGACCCATCCCCGCGAGAAAAGAATGTTTTTCCCATCCGGAGATATATTAGGGCTGCTAACGGATTCCATTTCCATATAAGTCTCTTTACTAAGCAGCTTATAGTTCTTCTCCATGCTGACTGCATTACCCAATCCAAAAATAAATAAAATTAAAGTGAAAAATGCGAACAATTCAATTGTTTTTTTCATAAAAACCTCCTCTTAGATAATTATTATGTTTTCATATTTTGAGGCAGGGATTTTGACTTAATGACTGTCCTTTCTACCAGGCTATTCCGTAGTCTTCCCCGTAATTACTGGATCCTCCCCAGAAAGTCTTATGTTTCCAGTCAAAAAATATAGCGTTAATAGGACCTGATGTATATTTTCTATATCCTATTTTATACCCCATCACTTCAAGATTCTCTCCTATTTTCTTGCTAACTTTTTCATTAAGCTGGAGCCTTCCAGGAGTTGCGACATGCTTTCCAAAGGAACTCTGCATCTGATAACTCACGATATTCGGTGCTTCACATGCTTCCTGTACATTCATGCCAAACTCAACAACATCCAGGAAAAACTGCAGCATGTTCTGGTCTTGAGTATCTCCGCCCTGAACCGCAAAGGAAAGAAAAGGTTTTTCATCCTTTATCGCAAGGCTCGGTGTCAGAGTTGCACGAGGTCTCTTGCCAGGAACGACCACATTAAATGGATTCTTTGCCTCATCAAGAACAAAGCTCTGCATACGCTGACTCAATCCTATACCTGTGTTACCTGCAATACAGGCTGGAATCCAGCCACCGGAAGGAGTCGCAGAAACAACCCATCCCTCTTCATCGGCAGCCTGGATTGAGGTTGTGCCCGCAAGGAAACTTTCCTCATAAGCTTCCATTTCTTCTGCGCCCCATTTCTCCGGTTCTTCAGAACCCACATTTGACCACTTCTCCAGCAAATGGAGAAATGGATTTTTCTTTCCTTCAAACGGGTAAGGGTCACCGGGTTTAATATCTGGGTCATTCACATTCCAGTTCAATTTTTTAAGTCTTTCCTTTGCATACTCTTTGGACAGTAATCCCTTGATGGGTTCCTCGGGTGGAAAATAAGGATCACCGTAGTAAAAATCACGGTCAGCATATGCCAGATTCATCACTTGATAGAGCGTGTGGATATAATTCACACTGTTATATCCCATTGACTTCAGGTCAATACTTTCCAGTAAGTTTAACATCTGAAGAAGAACAGGCCCCTGAACCCAGGTTGTAAGCTTATAGACCTCGATTCCTTTATATGTTGTCATTACCGGCTCTTCGATATAAACCTTCCAATTCGCCATGTCTTCCATTGTAATAAGGCCGCCCTGTTCCTGACAGCCACGTACAAATTCCCTGGCTACATCCCCCTTATAAAAGCGGTCGTATGCAGTATATATTGCCTCCTTGCGGCTCTTCCCTTCAGAAAGCGCATTCTGTTCGGTCTCTACTAATTTATTCAATGTATCCATCAGTTCTGGCTGCCTGAAGATTTCTCCCGGATACGGAGCCTCATGCTCTTCACCAAGATGAGGGAGCAGAACTTTTTTGGAATATGGCCACTCTTTTATCCTCTTTTTCTGTTTTTCAATACTATTTGTAAGAGATTCTTCTATTGGATACCCTTCCGCCATCTGAATCGAGGGCTCAAGTACCTCTTTCAGGCTCATTGTTCCATATTCGGCCAGCATGGTTATCAATCCTCCAGGAGTGCCAGGAGTCACGGCTGCCAACGGTCCGTACTCGGGCGGATATTCTAACCCTTTTTTCTTGAAAAACTCCGGAGTTGCTCCTGTTGGGGCCACCCCAAGTGCATTGATACCATATACTTTCTTTGTATGCGGATTATAGATCAGAACCTGGGTCTCCCCTCCCCAGCTTAAGACATCATACATGGTGCAGACAGCTCCAAGCATAGCACATGCTGCATCCACGGCATTTCCCCCGCGCTCAAATATCTTGGCTCCTACAGTTGCACCCAGAGGCTTTCCTGTGATTGCAACCCAGTGTCTCCCATGAAGGACCGGTTTCTCTGTTCTGTCAGCACTCATACTGCTCACCACAAAAAGAAAAACCAGCAGAAAGAAAACTGCATTCCACTTCTTTAATTTTGCCTTTTTGCCTGAAAATATCATTTATCCTCCTCATTTGTGAGTAAAGTTTAACTTTAATATTAACTTAAATCAAGACTGCTCTTTTGTCTTTCTCTCTTGCCATTTTCAACGGCTTAAATAATAATTGTCCTGGAGAAAAAATGCAGCTTGATATTAAAAATATTTGTATGTTGAGTACACACGGATATTTTGATCCAGTCCCAAAACTGGGAAGAACCGATACAGGAGGACAGATTGTTTACGTCCTTCAACTTGCAAAGACCCTCTCAAAACTAAATTTCAAAGTCGATATATACACAAGATGGTTTGACCCTCAAATAAAACAGATCGAACATGTTCCTTATTATCCTGACGTAAGAATCATTCGGATACAGGCAGGGCCATGGAAATTCATTCAGAAAGAAAAAATATACAGCGTTCTTCCGGAGCTAGCAGAAAACATGATCAAATTTATTAAAACAGAGAATCTGTGTTACGACCTCTTCCACGGGCATTATGTTGATGCCGGCATTGTTGCCATAGATGCTGCAAACGCTTTTAATAAACTTGTCTTTTTTACTGCACATTCACTAGGGGCATGGAAAAGAGAGCAAATGGGTGGAAACTCCAAAAAAATGGAGAAAAAATATAATTTCACTCACAGGATCAACGAAGAACTTCGAATCTTCAAATCAGTCACAGCCCAAACCGTAACCAGCTCTGTGCAATATGAGAAGCTAAAAGAGCTTTACGGATTTACAGCCGATAATATCGCAGTCATTCCTCCTGGCACTGACATTCACCATTTCTGCCTTCTTAGACCGGATGAAAACAGGATAAAAACAAAACTGCCTGACAGTTACATTTTCTGCCTGAGCCGCATCGATGCAAACAAAGGGCACGACCTATTGTTTAATGCTTTCGATATCGTGTCGAAAAGAATTCCTGATGTCGATCTTGTCATCGGCGGTGGTTCCCCGGCGCCACAGCCTCTGGAAAAGGAAATCATAGCTAACATGTTCAGAATCATAAACGAAAAAGGTCTTAATAAAAGAGTCCATATAATAGGCTATGTCCCAGATGACCTCATGGCTCCCTATTACAGACAGGCAAGATTATTTGTCCTTCCTTCACTTTTTGAGCCTTTCGGGATGACAGCTACTGAAGCAATGGCATGCGGCATTCCTGTTGTCGCTTCCAGGTTCGGAGGAATCAGTAATGTGATCACGTCAGGAAAAAACGGGATTCTAATCGACCCTTCGAATCCGGAAGAATTTTCCGGATCAATGATCGAGCTCCTTAAAAATCAGGAAATTGCCAGAAGAATCGGCCAGCAAGCAGCGGAAACCATCAGAAAACACTACAGCTGGGAAGCTGTAGCAGAAAAATTCCTTAAATTTTATATAAAATACATGACTATCTAACGTGGACTGATGAACATTGCTTTAGTTTCTTTACAATTCGAAGAGACAGCTACAGGCGGCGGAGGTGTGCATGTCAAGAGTATATGCGAGCAATTCTTAAAACATGGACACAGTGTCACTCTGCTGTCCATTCACAGCGAAAAAACACTTGACAGTGCTGACCTCCTTAATGAATGGTATGTTCCGTATAGTATCCAGGACAGAGGGAGACTATCCATCATCCGCTTCCTCATAGACAAAGGCATCTCCCATCCTTATGAGGGTGATAAAGATATAGAATTAGACAGAATCCAGCGGTTTGCTGATGTTGTTATCAGATGGCTGAAGACCAGGCAGGATGAATTTGATGTGGTTAATCTTCACGGACACCATATAATCCCGGGCCTCATCGCCAAGAAACTTCAGGGAAGCCGCCCAAAAATCGTCTCGACTGTTCATGCGCTGGAAAGTACTTATATCTCAAAAAAAGGCGAGTCCTTGGCTCGGTTTAAAGCTTCAGATAAGCTCCTAATATTATTAAGGAAATGGGAATCCATGTGCAGATTTTCAGATTTCATCATTCTCAACAGCCCCGTTGCCTGTAATGACTTCAAGGAAATCCTCGACACACAGAATGTTGATTTCAATAAATTCGAAAGCAAAATCAAACTCATATCAAGCGGATGCAATGAAAATTTTCTCATGAGCGACAGGAAAATCAGCCGAAAATTATCCCGCATCCCTGACAAAATAAATCTTATTACTTTTTCCAGAATCGATCCTAGCAAAGGAATAGAGTACTCAATTAGCGGAGCTAAATCAGCTGCCAGGAAGTGTCCTCATAAGCTGTGTTTGACCATTGCAGGAATTGCAGAGTCAAATGCTTATCTCTCCAAGATTAGATCAGAAATGGAAAACCATCCGGAGAATTTGACTATAAAACTCAAGCAGTTTAATGCAATAAGCCCTCCTTCAGAAAAAAAAGAAATTCTTGACGATAAGCATATCTATATACTTCCAACCCTCAAAGAACCTTTTGGGATGTCTTTAATAGAAGCTTCTGCAAGAGGAAACATGCTTGTTTCAACAGATAACACAGGACCAAGATACATGATTGAAAGCGATCAGACTGCAGACTTTGACTGGGGAGTTGTTACCCAATACGGAATACTTGCAAAAATTACAGAAGACCATAAGAAGACTCTTCCGGAAAATATCGGCAGTGCAATAGTCTGGGCTATTGAGAATTGGAAGCACTGCTCCCAAAAGACACTCGCATTCAATAAGAAGATAAGGCAGAAGTGGACATGGGAAGAAATAGCCAGGCAGTACCTGGAATTATTCAGAGGAGTTTGATTTTTACCAGGAGGATGATTTCGTTCCGGATTATGGCCTGTTTTTTGAATCATTATCTCTATTACAGTCAGCGCGCTATCCAGTGCTCTTATCCGCACTGG
>Ga0210003_1000225_pt1 | contig 50162 bp, 39 predicted proteins | sample LantaG_FD_182804 | JGI IMG/M metagenome (GOLD analysis project Ga0210003, IMG submission 182804) | Deep subsurface microbial communities from Baltic Sea to uncover new lineages of life (NeLLi) - Landsort_02402 metaG (SPAdes) (version 2) | ecosystem: Environmental > Aquatic > Marine > Oceanic >... | reverse complement strand
AAGCATCAAACCAACCAGCATGTACTTAAACATAATTAGCCCTTTCGGTTTTAAATAATCAAACGGAACTCGGATTCTACGTAAAAGCCTATGAAAATGCCAACACAAAATACACCTGTTACTCTACTGTTCGAGCGTTTTATATATAGTTTTCTCTTGACAAGCAGATATGAAAATGTATCATAAAACTTAGGTATTCACCGCATTCGAAAAGAGGAGATATTACGCATTCAATGATTCTCAGAGGCGGAAAGGAAGATTCAATATGGTTAAAGTTGATTTAAGAACCTGCTTAATATCAATTTTTTTAGTTGCAGCACTATGTCCAGCCACTTTTGGCAAGATAATCTACGTTGATGACGATGCCGCCGGGGCCAATGACGGCACAAGCTGGGAAAATGCGTTCACTTTCTTACAGGAAGCCTTGGGCGATGCTAATTCCGCCGAAAAACCGGTCGAAATCCGCGTCGCACAGGGTACGTACAAGCCGAATCAGGGCTTAATGGCCATACCCGAGTTTGACTGGCGAACGACAACCTTCCAGCTCATCAACGGCGTCACTCTCAAAGGCGGCTACGCCGGTCTCGGCGAACTTGATCCCAACATAAGAGACATCGTCAAATTCGAGACCATCCTTTCCGGGGATCTACATGGAGATGATGCTGAAGTGCCGGATGCTAATAGTCTGCTGAACGATATAACGAGACAGGAAAACAGTCATCATGTGGTTACCGCTTCCAATATCGGGTCCTCGGCCGTGATGGAGGGTTTGACTATAACCGGCGGCAATGCCAATGGCGAGCAAGAAGAACACACATTAGGTGGAGGTTTATACTGCCTTAACAGCCATTTAGAGATTGTCCATTGTTTTTTCCGGGGTAATATTTCTGTTTATGGAGGAGCGATATTTAACGATGACTTCGGGGCATTAACAGTTAAGAACTGTCATTTCATTCGCAATACTGCTGCAATGCTTGGCGGCGCCATTGATAATACAGGGCGTTATTCTATTCTCGTTATGGAACACTGCACCTTTACAGAAAACCATGCCGTAAGTTCAGGGGGAGCTATTATGAGCGGCTCCAGCGATCCGATGTTCACGAAGTGTATATTTGAGCGTAATTCAAGTGCCAGAGGTGGAGGGATATACAATTTCATGGCCGGCAATCCGACACTTGTCGATTGCATGTTTATAGGCAACTCGGTTGAGCATTTTGGCGGTGGCATGTACAACAACAGTGGAGAGTCCGGGCAGTTTCTTATTCGGTGCACATTTAAGGACAACTTTGCAGGATGGTATGGGGGCGGATTTTATAATTCTTACAACGGTAAACCTCTTATTGAGAACTGCATTTTTGTGAATAACTCATCCAGTCACTGGGGCGGAGCGATTCATTTTTGGAGAAGCATCGGAGAGATTCGTAATTGCACCGTAGTCAATAACTCGGCCCAAAGAGGGGGAGCTTTAGGTTGCGGATTTGAGGACGAAATGATACCGAGCAATGTTAAGATCTCGAATTGCATAATATGGGGGAATGGCGAGGAAATATATAATGACGACAATTCACAGATCACGACAACCCATAGCTGCATAAAGGGTCTGATCCCTGGGAGATTCGGACTGCCGGATGGCTGTATCAATGAGGACCCATGCTTCGCTGAACCGCGCTACTTGGATGCAAATGGAGTGTGGATTGATGGTGACTATCATTTGAAATCAGAAGCAGGACGGTGGGATCCGGTCAGTGAAAGCTGGATTGTTGATGATGTCACCAGTCCATGTATTGACGCCGGGGATCCCAATAGCCCGGTAGGCGATGAGCCTGAGCCTAACGGCGGTATTATCAATATGGGTGCCTATGGCGGCACGGCCGAGGCCAGCAAGTCGCCGGGCGGCGCGGAAGAAATCGTTTACATCCAGTGGCTGGGCCATTCGACTGTGAAGGTCTGGACGGAAGATTGCATCGTTTACGTGGACCCGGAGAGGGTGCCTGAGTCGCTCCACGACGCGACGCTGGTGTGTGTCACTCATACTCACGGCGACCATTACTCGCCTTCGGATATCGCCAAAGTCGCCAATGCTCAGACGCAGTTTGTTGCTCCGCCGGACGTGGTTAAACTGTACGGCAGCGGACAGACTATCGCTCCCGGCCAAACAATCGGATTTGACTTTGTCACCGTGAAGGCCGTGCCTGCGTATAATACGAACAAAACGAACCATCCCAAATCGAACAATTGGGTCGGCTTCATCATCGAGCTGGGCGGCAAACGCATTTATGTCGCGGGCGATACCGACCTGATTGAGGAGATGAAATCGCTCGGGGACATTGACGTGGCGATACTGCCAGCTGGCGGCACGTACACAATGAACGCAACCGAAGCGGCAGAGGCGACGGAGTATATCAAGCCCGATTTGGCCATACCATATCACTGGGGCCAGAGCGTCGGGACCCTCGCCGATGCGCAGAGATTTGCCGAATTGGCCCGGTGCGAGGTGAAGATTCTGCCCGTAGGTGAGACGATCAGCTCTGACAATTGGCCGGTATATTCGCCGCTGATAGCGCACTGGACGCTCGACGAGACAGAGGGTGATATTGCCCATGACAGCGCCGGTGAAAATCACGGCACGCTCTATGGCGAACCGGCCTGGCAGCCCGTCGACGGAAAAATTGCCGGGGCGTTGCAGCTTAATGGTGTTGATGATTATATCAGCACCGATTTTGTGCTGGACCCGGCAAAAGGATCATTCAGCGTCTTCGCATGGATTAAGGGCGACGTTCCGGGGCAGGTTGTTATATCCCAGACTGACGGCACCAGTTCCGGCGAGACCTGGTTGGGTGCGGATCCATTGGACGGCAAATTCATGACCGGCCTGGTTCCTCCTGCCGCGGGCCGGTTCGTCCCGCAGCCAATCGTCTCGGATTCTATTATTACAGATGGCCAGTGGCACCATATCGGCTTCGCCTGGGACGGCTCGTACAGAACCCTTTATGTGGACGGCACAGAAGTCGCAAAAGATGCAGCCGCTCAAAATCCGCTGAAATCCGCCGATGGCGGATTATATATCGGTGCCGGCAAGAATCTCGAAGCAGGGACTTTTTTCTCCGGCCTGATCGACGACATTCGCATATACAATGTGGCCCTGACTGCGGATGAAATCGAGACGCTGGCTCATTAAAGTCTTACGAACTCAGCCGGCCTGCAATTAAGCCGGATTGTTTAAAATATCCCGCCGTTTCGTGCATGTTTTTTTGATAAATCGAAACAAATAGTCGATAATATAAGTATATAATCTTAGGGACCATGTATGGGAGACAAGGCAGATGCGTTTGATTGTGAAAAAAGACGGTCAGACTGTCAACGACTTTCGATTCGAGAGGGGGCCTGTTTACATTGGCCGGCATGAACACAGCCAGATATTTCTTCGCGACAGGGCAGTATCGAGACAGCACGCCGCAATCTTCGCCACGCAGGATGGCAAGTGGGTGCTCGAAGACCTGGACTCGGCAAATAAAACATTTCTGAACGATAAGGCGATTCATAAAGCACCAATCAAGACAGGCGATCGTATTGGCGTCGGAGATTTCGAGATCGAAGTCTCGCTCGACGGCGTTGCCGGCAAACCTGTTCATTTGGAAGATACGCTCATGCCCTCTCCTCGCGAATCCAGCCCTGCGTTGGCGGCGCCGGCTCGTGAGATCATCGTTCGTAAGCCGGATGTAGAACGTGCTCCCGATATTCAACTGCCGGCTATGCGGGTGAAGGATTTTCTGCAGGCAACCGAGGCGATCTGCAAATCCAATGGCCCCGAAGAGGTGCTTAAAACTTTGCTGAGTATCACATTGACGCAGTTCCGGGCGCACAATAGCTGGTGCGCTTTAAGAGCTCTGCCGGAAGGCCCGATGACCGTTCACGCGGGCAAGAGACGGGACGGCGGCATTCTGGATCTGAGCGATATAAAAATTCATAAAAAAATCTCGCTTGCGATCGAACAACAGGAGTTTCTGCTCTTGCCGCGGGTTCCCTCGGAAGATGGAAAACCGTGCTCTGCCATGATAGCCCCGATTATAGATCCATCAGGCTGCTTCGGCGTGCTGTACGTAGATAACGCCGGAGAAAAGCAATACTATACCCTAAGTGACCTGGACTACCTGATGCTGCTTGCAATCCACACCGCTGCTATTTTAGAAAACTTCTAATCTCCACACGAACCAACTTCGTGGTGTTTGTTTTTGTGCTGGAATTTGAGTATATGGAGTGTTATCATATATTTTATAGCAAGAGCAGAAGCGGACTAAAGTATCTCATCAAGGATTGATAAATAGGCGAGCGAATCGATTAGCCGCTTCGTGAAATTTCAAGTGCGACAGAGGAGATTAGAAATGAACAGATATATTTTATTCATAGCGCTGATGGTAAGTGTTTTGTTGGTTATGTTTCCGCAATCTTTATATGGGCATGATGGCGAAGATGTTACCGATCAGAATGATGTGGATTCAGTCATAATCGCGATGACCCGGCTTGATGTGAATGACACTAACCTTGAATTGTCCTACAAGATTAAGAACAATACTGACCATGATGTTTGGATCTGCGATAGTGTAAGCGTCTTTACTGGGCCAGACTTTGAGGTGTACCTGTCCGAAGACAAACAGAGCCTTCTAATAAGGAGGCGGCTTGACGTCCCAACAGACGTAGCTTTGGGTGTATGCCCTTACGGTCGCTACGTTCTTTTACGCTCGGGCCAGGAACGGACTGAATCCCTTTTACTTGCCGTGCCTATAGAACCCCGTCGTTTGTTCGTAAGCGGGCTAGCGACCTCTGACTACGCAAGACGTCTGGTTCTGGAGATTGGCTTTTACAACGAAGACCTGCCTGAGATGATTCGTGACATTCTTGAGATGGCAGAGAAACTGAATTGTGCGCGCCTCGAGCTCAGGGAGTGCTCAACAGCTTTTTTTATGCGCTACTTCAAAGGAATTTGGATTGCACATTGGCTCTTTGGAGGATTGTCGGACTTCGAAGAGTACACGTATAAAGAAGGGAGCGAAGAGATCAAGATCCCATATACCTGGCAGGAGTTCAATGGTGAACAGGTTTTAAGAATTGAAGTAGATGGTGTTCACATTCCTTACGAAGAGGAAGAAGTGTCGGCAGCAGATGAGCCGCCGCAGAGCGAAACAGAACCGGCCGGTGTAACAATGGCACTCACCGGCCTATATGTGAATGACACGAAAATTGAATTGGACTGGAAAATCACGAACGAATCGGATCATGAGGTCTGGATCTGCGAAAGCATGAGTCGGGATTATCCGCCTCCTCTCTTTGAGCAGTTCCTGGACGATGACGCCAAGACCCTCGTGATAAGGAAGCTGTTTGATCTATCTATGAGCGAAGGGCGTGAGTTATACCCACCGATGGGAAGTCGATATGTGCGTTTGCGCCCCGGTGAAGAGAAAGTTGAATCCGTCTCTGTTGCTCTGCCTGTAAGGCCCTATCGTATGTCCTCGGGAAATAAGGTTACCAATGCTGAATACGCCGAACGTTTGGCTCTGGAGATCGGTTTTTACGACGAAGACCTACCGGCATTGATTCTTGAAATCGTTGAAATAGCCGAGCATATCAATTGCGACCTCAGTATTGGTTATCATGGCTTTAGGGAGGACGTTAGTGACCGCTTCTTCGGAGGGCCGATAGTAGCCCTGCTCTTTAAAGGTCTGTTGGGTTTCGAATCAAACGTTAAATCGGCTGATGATGACGGTGAGATGTGGATGCCTCATCTGGGCGAGATTCGCATGGGAGAGAAGATTTTGCGGTTGATGGTTGATGGTGTGTCCATTCCTTTAAGATAAAAGCGAAATATTTCTTAATCAGGAAGAACTTCTGTAACAAATATTTTTAGTTTTTCTTGCCGTGCAGTCGGAATGCGAGAACTGGCTTGCCGGCCGAGCCAAAATCACCTGTTAATTGCAGCGTACCGTCCTGGCCCGCTGGGATTGTTAGAGATGCTTCGAAAGGTGTACGCTGCATCGGATCGATTGATATGTTCCATGTTTCTTGATCCAGCTTCCAGCCGGAGGGTTTGCCTGTGACTCGAATTGTGCCTTTTACCGATTCGCTTTTGAAGTTGTATGCGAACATGCGTAAATGATAAGGCTCATCCGGATTGATCCGGTACTCGTAGCCCTGCGACCACGGCAGCGGTTCGATTTTCATGCCGGCGCTTCGCGGCATTTGTACCTGAAGCACAATAGGGCAGGCATTGTCTTGTCGCTTCTCGGAGCGAGCGAGAGTTGTCAGTTTCACCTTGTTGGTTTGTCCGGCGGGAAGGACGATGAACAAAGCTTCGCCGGACAGTTCGGCGGGCATTTCATCGAGTCTTCGGCCGAGATAATCGAAAACTCCCTCGACCGGCCACGACTCCGGCAGCGAGAAGGGGACTTTTGTCTTTGCGCGCTGGGGCCAGTCCACTTTCTTTTCCGCCCATGCTACGAGTACATCCCGCTCCAATCCATCCGGCCGGGCGCGAAACGCGATGACATACGCATCGTCGGAGTCCGGGACGGCCCATCGTCCCAGGCACTTGGCCCCGGCCAATAATCGCCCGACCGCAGCCAGCGCGACGTATGCCGGCCGGGGTGTCATGTCCATTCGCAGCAGTCCGAACTGGGCGCCGTTGGATCCCTCGTAGTAGTGGCCCAGGATGAAATGAAAGTGCCGGACGCTGCCGGCGTATAGACTGGATGCGTAAGACTGGGCTATGTAACGGGCCTTGCGGATTTCATCCTCGCGTGACAGCTCGCACCACGGCTCAGGGCCGACGAATTTTAGGCCTCGGTCGGCCTCGGTGACCCAGATGGGTTTGCCGCACGCCGCCTGCCGGGCAGGGCCCCACAGCCGTTCGTAATCGTGCGCCCAGTCATATGTATGGATGTTATAGGTGTCGAAGTAGGGCCATGCCTCGTTGTCCAGCAGTCCCTGCGTGTGCCGAGGTGTCGGCGAGGTTGTGTACACGTTCCAGCAGACCGTGACATCCGGGTCGCCAGCCTTGAAACCAAGGTAGGCGGCTTTCTGGAAACTGCACATCTCGTCGACGGTATGGCCGCCGAATGTGCTGACGTTCGCCTCGTTCCACGGCTCCCACGCAAGCACGCGTCCTTTGAAACGCCCGGCCATCGCCTTGCAGAATCGATGCACGTCCCGCAGGTCACGGGCGAACCGTCCCGAAGGATGCTCGCCGTCCAGCTCGGTATCCCAGGCCCAGTCCGGCGTCATGTGAAAGACCTGCAGCACCTTAAGTCCGCAATTCGTCTGGATCGCGGCAGCCGTATCATAAGTAGTGCCTGTCTTCGTGATTTGCCCCGGCTTCGGTTCCAGCTCTCGCCAAGTGAGCCGATCGCGAATCCAGTTCACGCCGGCCAGAGCGGCCAGAGATGCGAGCCTCGCCTGGTCGTCCGGCTGGTCCTTGGCAAACCACGCTGTCGCCGAATCCACGCATATGGGCGAATCCTGCGGCACCGGCGCGCCGAGCTTTTGCAGTACGGCCGCGGTCGTCCAGTGCAGGCACGAACGCTGCTCATCGAGAAATTCCACGCGATACCAGCCGACGGGCAATTGCTCCAGCCGAATCCGAGAAGGTGGGGCGGCAGAATCCTCGGAAAATACGCCGCTGCGAACCATCCGGCCATTGTCGTCTAAACCGCGCCAGCTTCGAGTCTCTTTCGGCACCTCGGCCGGAACTTTGACCCAGACTGTCTCCGTATCGAGATACACATTGCCCGGACGATCCGCCAGCGGAATTGGTATCGATCTTTGCACAACGTGACTGTCAGACCAATAAGCCGCATCGAAGGACGCATCCGCCTGCGAGCAAGCATAGATGCTTAGTGCCATTACGATAATAATTTTTTGCATTTTCATGCCTTCCTTATTGCGTTTGGGGCATCTTTTGCCAGTTCACGGCGTTCAGGACCATCCGGGCGATGTTCTCGTTTTGATAATCTGATGCACAATGTCCCGGCATGAGATAAACGATGGTTCCCTTGCCCCTGTCCTTAATCCACGCTCCGCGATCCTGCATATATGTTTTGCCGGTTGCCTTGTCGGTATAAATCAGGCCGCACAGAACGGTCTTCTCTCGGCCGTCGGTAAACCTGTGGTTGATGAACACTTCGGAATCATCTTTGAGTTCGATGCAGGGATAGGATTTCTCCACCGCAGGCTTATCCGATGAAGAGTATGTCACCTTCTCCTTCCACTCGATGTTGTGATTTGTGATATAATGCTTTGTATTGAGGTTGACCAACGTCCAGTTCGAAGCTTTCCATGCGTAGCCGCCGTCTTGCATCGAGCCTTTGTTTAGCTGCATTCCAAGAAAGTCGAAATAGAACTTGTTCTCAGCCTTCCTGCTGCTGATAGAATGGTGCAGGCAAATAAGCCGGCCACCTGCCTTCGTGTAGTCGATGATGGCACGTTCGGTCTGCTCGTATAGCTTCCCGTGGATAAAGACGATGACCGCTTTGTATGCGGAGAGCGGCTTCGGGATAGACTGCTGGTCAACTATCGTCACCGGCAGCTTGCCTTTTTCGGTAAGGAATTTCGCCAGCACGTCCATCTGCGGCCTTTCATCCTGAATAATCAGCACCCCGGGCTGCTGGGCTGGGCCGGCGCCGCCGCAGGTTAGAGCGGCGATAAATAGGGCAATACTAACTAAGAGGAACTTCGATAGCGTAGATTTCATACGTTGGAGCCTTTCAATCTGCCTGAATATATTTCAACCGCTGCATTATAACAGACCGGCCAGCCTATATTCAAGTGAACGTTATTGTGAATAAGCTCAGTACGCTCAGGATGATAACTTTATGCAATAGAACGACAGGCCCGGAGTCACCTGCCTGCAGCTATGCTCTGAACAGCATGGCCATGACAAATCCCATCAGAATATGCACGCTGACGAAAATTACCAGAAGCGTTTTCATTAGTCTGTAGCGAACCACCTCTTCATTCCGGTCCATTGTCACTATACGGAACACGGGATAGAACAAGGCCAAATAGTATAGCAGATTAAAAGCGATTACTATCACCTGTTTCATAACACCCGAACCCAGCTTGATCGCCATAAGGCTGCCAAAGATGAGTTGGGCGAGCACATAGGGTTGACCTATTACGAACGCCAGTGCTTTTATTTCTAAGAATTTTTTGGCCAGAAAGGCGAGCATCGTTATCGCAATGCTGCATCCCAGAGAAATAATCAACGGTAATACACGCCTTCCGTGGGGTATCTTCGTTTGTTCCGGCACTTCGTCAGGATAACGCCGCCGCAAATATCGGCCGCATAAGAATATCGCGCATTCCAGCGACAGAAGGACAACGAAAAATAGTATCATGGCAGAAAACATGGTGCGGTCATCTTCGCCTGGATTCTCCGGCTGCCCGGCGAGTCCTGCTCCAAACCAGAGGACAGTTGCCGCCGCACAGACGATACTGAATAGAATAAGAAAAATTCCTATTATACGCTTCATAAGGTTATCCTCATTCACCGAATAAACCGTTTACTTGTCCGGCTCTGAATCGCTCTCGGCAGGGGCCGGTGGTATGTAGCGAGGCAGCGTGCCGGCGAGCATTTGCTTGACGTATACGCCGAAGCCGGGAGTCGGCTTATAATCCCAGCCTGATATCAGAGTCGGGCCTGCGGCGGGATGGAAATCCCATGCCGTATAGGACCATTCGTGGTCTTCGATGGCCTGCAGTACGCGCATCAGCCAGTCACCGTCATTTCGTCGCGTGCCGCCGGAGCGACGTCTGGGCGGCTCCTCGCCCGGCTTGTAGTATGCGCCGCCGAACTCGCTTATGATGATCGGGAGTTTTTTCGCCGCCTTCTCCATATTTGCAATCCATGTTTCCACTGCCTGATTCTTGTTGTTATAGCAGTGGTTGGCATAGACCAGACCGTTGCCGGTTGGGTCCTTGAGCTGCCTGCCTTCGAGGATACCGGAGAAGTCATAAGCCCAGTCCAGGCCGCCAATGACAACGAGATTCTTCGCTCCGGCAGCGCGGACGATATCGAGCAACTGCTGCATTCCAACAGCCTTGAAGGTTATCGGTGTTTGATTTCGGCGGTTGGGCCTGTCGGTAATTTCTCCGCCGTTTAGCCAGATGTCCCAACTAACATCGTGCGGCTCGTTATACAAATCGTAGATCACCGCCGGATGATTGGCGTAGATGGGGGCAAAATCTTTCCAGAACGCTGCGCTGTGCTCATCCGGCATAGAATGCTGACCTATTTGCTCGCCCCATACGCCTGCGTTCGACCAGTGCAGCTCCAGCATAACGTAGACGCCCTTCGAGGCGCATAGCTTCACAATCTCGTCGACAATGGCGCGATAGGCCTTGCCCTGGTCATCCTGCTCGGGCGCCTTACCGAACCAGCGGTCCTGTGACAACGGCAGGCGGATATGGTTGACGTGCCAGTCGTCGATGGCCACGCGCACGGATTCGACGATATGCCCTTCGCCATTACTGGTCCATTCGAGACTGGCGCAATTGACACCTTGCAGTCTCACAGGCTCATTCTTACTGTTGAGGATTTGTGTTCCGACCACCTTCAGAGGCAGAGGCATCGATGCCGATTCGGTTTTTGCCTGAGAAGCTGCCGCCATCCCGCCGTTCACTGAGGCGGCCAGAACGGCTCCAGCGATATACAACACAACACATCCCAACAATCTTTTGATTTGCATACTAATTCCTTCCGTTTTCATAAAACCGGTTCTTTGTTACTTTATCACAACTATCAACTGTGCGTTACTTTTGCAGAGTCGCTGCAACACTATGTAAGAGACTTCAGATACTCAATCAAAGCGGGGATTTGGTCCAGCGTCAAAAACAGCACGGACAGTGCCGCGATGATCCACATGGCCGGCTTTATTTCTTTAGCCTTGCCCAGCACTGTTTTTATCAGGGTGAACGAGACGAATCCGAATGCCAGTCCCGTGCTGATACTATAACTCAATGCTATCATAACCATTATGATGAACGATGGAAAGGCTTCTTCCATATTCGCGAAATCTATGCGTTTGACCTCTCTGGTCATGAACAGGCCGACCATAATCAGTGCCGGCGCCGTTGCGTACTTCGGTACTACTCCCACGATGGGCACGAACAGCAGTGCCAGCAGGAACAGCAGGCCCGTTACCAGGGAGGTAAAGCCGGTTCGTCCACCCTGCTCAATTCCCGCCGCGGATTCGGCGTATGCCGTAGTCGGTGACGTGCCCAACACCGCCCCCGCCATTGTAGCGATGGCGTCGATTCCCAGCAGCTTGTCCAGGCCCTTAATTCGTCCCTGCTCGTCAGCCATTTTTGCCTTGTGACAGCAGGCTACCAGTGTCCCGATGCTGTCGAACATGTCGATGAACATGAACGTAAAAATACTTCCGAAAAAGCCCCATTTCATTGCGCCGATGATATTTAGCTTGAAGGCGATGGGACTGATATCGAGGCTTGAAGATACATATTGTCCGGGCAGCTCGATCCGCCTGAAGATAAGAGCCGCGATTGTGGCGATGACAATACCTGCCAGAAGAGAGCCCGGGATCTTTTTGATTTCAAGGTAGACCATTACGAGCAGACCCAGGATGCCGATCAGAACATTCGGGCTCAGCGGGCCTGCGCCGACCAGCGTCGCTTCGTTGTTGACGATCAGCCCTAAATCCTGCAGGCCGATAAAGGTAATGAATAATCCGATGCCGACACCTATGGCTGAGATGAGAGACGTAGGAATCGCTTCGACTATCCGGCGTCTGAGGCCCAGGCCGGTCAATATCAGGAAGAAGCATCCGGCGATGAATACGACGCCCAGTGCGGTCGTCCAGTCCATTTTCTCCGAGACGACCAGATAGGCAAAGATGGAATTGAGTCCCAGCCCCGGTGCCATTGCGATCGGAGCGTTTGCAAACAGCCCCACAGCGAGGCTGGCGGCGCCGCTCATGATGCACGTTACGGCGATCAGAGCTTCTTTGTCCATGCCGGCTGCACCGAGTATGGCCGGGTTGACGGCGATGATGTACGCCATGGTTACGAACGTCGTGAGCCCCGCCACAAGCTCAATTCTTATACTGGTCTTTTTCTCCTGGAACTTGAAATATTCGCTGAACATTTTTAGCCCCCTGATTTTTTAATTCTACTACCTTCCTCAGTAGAAAGCTCTGAGCCCAAAAGGCCGATCATTTCGGCGACGAGGTCGGAAGAGTTTTTCGCAGCCAAGATGTAAAACATCTGCTTATCCGTGACGGCTCCCTCGTCGGCACTGTCACTTATACTGCGGATTACGAGGTGATCGATTTGCCGCTGGTAGCAGATTTGAGCGACGGCGGCGCCTTCCATCTCGACCGCGTCGGCTTTGAGTTTTTTGCGCAATTCGGCACACTTTTCGGTCGAGGCGATAAACGAATCCCCCGTGACAATTACGCCCTTTATGATTTTCGGATTTCTTTGGCCCGTGAATGTTTCAACACGCCGCATATCGATTCGCTCGGCGGCTTGCTGAGCTAATGTCACGAGTTTTTCGTCGGCCTGGAAGAAAACCGGATTCTCCATGCCGTCGAGGCGGTTTTTAACGCCCTTGACGAAGAGACCCTCGGGCCATACGGTCCCCATGTCATGATGAGCGGTCTTTTCGGCTATAATAATGTCGCCCGGCCGGAGTTCAGGGTTTACCGCTCCGGCAATCCCCGTGAAGATTATGTGTTCCGGCTTGAAGTGCTCTATGAGCAGCGTTGTCGTCATCGCCGCGTTGACCTTGCCGACGCCGGTCCAGACCACGACGACGTTTTTGCCATGCAGCCTGCCGGTGACGAATCTGATCCCCTCGATTTGATGCTCCCGCGGCTCGGTCAGCCGGTCCTCAAGCAATGTGACCTCTCTTTCGAACGCTCCCAATATCGCCGTGACAGGTGCGGAGTTCGGTTCGGATTTCTCTATTTGAGAAGTTGGGCTGCAGGAAACACATAGAAGAATAGCCGAGATGCACAGACAGACCGCGGTTTTCTTGTGCTTCATTACACGTTCACTCCATTATGTCTAACCGTAAAATGCGAGCGAGAGGAGTCGAACCTCCACGTCCATAAGGACACAAGGACCTAAACCTTGCGCGTCTGCCAGTTCCGCCACGCTCGCATATTGTATTGCGTTTTGTAGTTTCCTCCCTGCGGGAGAAGGAATCTACTTCTATTTGAATAGCTCGTCCGGGTCTTTTTCGTCCCGGCTGCTGTCTTGAGAATCTTCCTTTTTGGTTATTTTCTCAATCCGTTCTTCTGCCTTTTGCAGTATTGTTCGGCATTGCTTAATCAGGCCCATTCCTTTTTCGTATTGCTCAAGACTGTCCTGTAAAGGGATCTGGCCCTGTTCTATCTTGCCGACTATATTTGTAAGCTCCTTGATTGCCTCTTCGAAGCCCAATTTGTCGACATCAGTATTTTGCTTTTTATGTGCCATAATATCAGCTTATAATTTTACCTTTTAATTTTACCTTTTTACTTCTTTTTTACCTCGCTTTCAATCAAATTCTCGTTTGCGAGCTCGGTAATTAAAAAGTCTCCGATGCTGACGTCCCCAGAGGTCTTTACCAGCAAGCCGGTCTGTTTGTTGGTGGTAATGCTATATCCTCGCTGAAGAACTGACCTGGGATTCAAGGCGCTCAATCGATTTTCCTGTGCTGTAAGCTGCATCCGGCAGTTGTTTATGGCAGCGCGAATGCCCGCATTAGCGAGGTTTTGCCAGTTGTTCAATTCGATTGTTTTATATCCCAGGAGCCTGTGCGGCTCAATTCTGATAATCTGTTCGTATGCGGCGGACAATTCCCTGTGTGCTTTGGTCAGAAACGATTTTATGAACTCATCCAAATCTGCCGACAGATCATCCAGTTGCTGCCGAATGTTCTGGACGAGCACAAGCGGATTTCTAAATACCGCATTGACCAGGATGACCTCCAGCATATGCTCGGCAATTTTGAGCTTCGCCCGGGTTTGATTTGCCAGTCTTTGCTCTGTTGAATTCAACTGTCCCAATATTTCCTGCATGTCCGGAACTGCCACGACGCCTGCTTTTGTGGGAGTTGATGCCCTTGCGTCGGCGACGAGATCCGCGATTGTAGTGTCAACTTCGTGGCCGACAGCACTGATAACGGGTATTGTCGAGTCGAAAATCGCCCTGGCCAGCACCTCCTCGTTAAAAGCCCACAGATCCTCCATCGCACCGCCGCCTCTGCCTACAATCAGAACGTCCAGTTCGAGTTTTTGATTGCGCCTGTTTATGTCCCGCAGAGCAGCAGCGATTTTTGCCGCCGAGCCTTCACCCTGGACCGGCACGGGATATAAAAACAGCTTTGCACAGGGCCATCGGCTGTGAATGCTGTCGGTGATATCGTGTAGTGCCGCTCCCGATTCGCTGGTCAATATGCCAATTCGCATCGGGTAACGAGGCAGGGCTTTCTTGTGTGTCTCGTCGAACAGGCCGTCTTTGAGGAGCTTTGCGACCATTTGCTCGAAGGCCAGTTGGAGGGCTCCGACGCCGGCCGGATCGAGCTTATCGACATAAAGTTGATACTTGCCGCCAAGTGTGTAAACGTCTATGTGGCCTGTGCTTAGAACCTCCAATCCATCTTCGGGGGAAAACTTGACATTCTTAAACTTGCTCGCCCACATCACGCATGGCAGCACGGCATCTTCGTCTTTCAGCGAGAAATAACAATGCCCGCTGGTATGATGTTTCCAGTCGCTTATTTCGCCTCTGACTATGAGCCGAGGAGGCAGTTTCTCCTCGATAGCAATCCTTATCAGCGAATTGATCTGGCTGACCGTATATATTTTATTTTTCTTGGACATCTATCACGTAAAACCGGCAAGGGTCTTATTACTTATTCTTTACGAATTTCGATTATACGCCGGTGGGATTGTTTTTTCAATTTCCAAATGGTGGTAAAATCGGCGTGAAAGACCAATAAAGGCAAGATATGGCGCCGGATGACATATAGCGGGATATTCGCAGATCTTATACAGCTCGATCCCTCAACTGTTATAGGAGCATGTCCGTAAGTTTATACATTTTTGGCTATTTAAGAGCTATTTTATGTATGATTCGGGGATACATTATTTGATAAAATGACCCTCATTATTCCTTTTGATATGTCCATAAGTACTTGTCAGGAAGTGTATTACTGTTGCATAGTTGTTGCTCAATCGGATTAGTTATTGTCTTTAGATTGTACAGGGTTTCGATTTCGCATAAGCATATTACTATTTCTGCGATGTAGACTTGACAAAATGCCGATTAGCAACATAAAATAAATATGGTTGGATTGGTACCTTTACGGAGGAGGTACTCTCATATTTATTGCACAGATGGTAATTCTGCTGCGGATCAGGGATGAATTATTGATTTTAGCTACTACTTTGGAGCTATATCCTTTGATGTATCCAATTAGAAGTAAGCATTTGACTAAACAGGCGGAAGAATTCTATTCCATAGCTTCCAGGACTGGCACAATGCCGGTTTATATGGTTTGGATTTTGGCTGTTTTACTCCTGATATCCTCCGGCATAACTTATCGTGTGCTTGCATCTCGTTTGAAACTCATTGTCGATACTCCTGTTGAATTGCCTGTACCGTTGAGTGCTTTCCCTAAAAAGATAGGCCATTGGGTCGGCAAAGACGTACCGATTCCGCAGAATATTCAAACCGTAGCCGGAAACGACGCGTTTCTAAACCGTTTATTTATTAATGACCTAAGCAATGATTGGGCCAATGTTTACGTGGCTTATACAGCTCATCCGCGAACAATGCTGGGCCACCGGCCTCAGATCTGTTATGTTGCAGGCGGGTGGGTGCATGATAACACCGAACTGACCAACATGACTTCCGTTACCGGCAGAGAATTCCCTTGCTTACTGCATCGCTTCCACAGGCCTGCTCCGGAAACAGAGGAGACGGTGGTTTTGAATTTCTATATCGTCAATGGCCAGATTACATCTGATAAGAGAGTCTTTTCAGGCGTTGGGTTCAGAACACCAAATATTAACGGTAATCCGGCTCGTTACGTCACGCAAGTCCAGATTAGCTCGTTTTTTGAGAATTCGGTCCGATTAGCGGCGAAGGATATTGCCGAGCTGGTACTCGATTTTTTCCCTGATAAAAATGGGATAGTCAGAGCTGTTGAGTACGTCGAACCTTCGAGCGATGTGAATAAATAGATTGAGATATTGCCGGTGAGAGCCGACTTTAATAAAAGTTACATAAGACTTTGAATTAAATAGGCTTATGATGATTTGGCGATGCGCCCGACGGGGACGAAGTGCGTCCAGAGACAAATAATACCGGCTTTTTGATAATACGAATCAGAGCTTCAGAAGTTCCATAGGCAAAACGTAATTATGTTCCGATAACTTCTGTCTCGCAGCTTACAATTAAAATTTCAATGTTGTTTTGTGTTTTAGAATAAATCGGTTTTTCAGGGCGTGAATGGATACTACAACTAAGCTACCTTTGATATCAGTATTGATCCTGGACGGAGGAAATTACGATGTACTGAAAGTACTGCACTGTCTCGGGCATGTCCCTGGAGTGAAGCCCCATATCCTATCGCGGACTAAGTGGCCGATGTCTCGATTCAGTAGATATTGTACAAAGTGCCATTACCATACAAGTCAAAACGATGACGATTGGATTGATGCGATAAAAGGCGTAGTTCGAAAGTGGGACATTGATGTTGTATTGCCTGTGACAATGAGGTGTGTAGAGTTTGTAGCACGAAACCGAACAGCCATTTCAGGATTTGCCGCTATTCCGTCTATCGCAGACGTTGAACTTCTAAAGATGGTTCTGGACAAATGGTCATTCCATGTTTTCGCCGTCCAACACGGATTTCCTGTGCCTGCAGCGGTCCTGGTTGGCGTGCCGGGAGAGACATCTATCGCTTCGAAGCATCTTGATTCCATCGAGTATCCCGCATTACTGAAACCAACCATGCTCGGTGGTGGTTTTGGCATTGTAAAGGTTGAGAAGCGTTCTGATTTAGAGCGTGCGTGGAACGATGAACGGTTAATAAAAGGTTGCCGATACATACTACAGAGCTATGTGTCGGGCATTGATCTGTGCTTGCAGGTCTTTTGCAAAGGCGGAGAAATTTTAAGATATACTGTGCAGAAATCTCTGTTATTATCTGAGAACCACTTCGGTCCCCAGAGGATTATGGAGTTCGCAGAAGATAATGGAACCCTCGAACTTGGGAGGCGGCTTGTTTCGACTATGGGATTCGAAGGAATTGGCTGCATAGATTTTCGAATCGATGTGCTAGGCCAGACACAGAAGATTCTTGAGATAAATCCTCGCACTGGCCAGGCGATACTCGGATCTCTGGTTGCAGGTGTAAATTTTCCGCTTTTAGCTTGTTTCGATGCCTTAGGCCTGGAATATCCACCCATGCAATATAGAACCGTAAAATACGCTCATCCAATGCCCTCTTTGAAGATAATTTTATCTCGAATTATTGGGAGATCCACAGTTACAAATATCCTATGGCGGGAAAGTGGGCTTCAATTCACATGTAAGGACCCAATACCGGTATTGGTTGATGTTGTTCGTAGAACAGCAAGACGATTAAAAAGGCGCATCGGTGGTATTTGCTTACCAAGTTAAAATCCGGCTGGCCAACAAGTTACGGCTAAAAGAAGCAGCAGGAAATGAGTGAAGAAGGTAGTTGTGATATTAGCAATCCAGAAAAAAATAAGAACATCCGCTGCGCAACCATAGATGATATCGAAGCGCTGATTGAAATATGCCGTACTATCTTCCCAAATTATCTGATATGGTGCAATAATCGCTGCGCAAGGAAATGGTGGGAGTATATCATCAAATCAAAATCCCATGAGACATGGGTGTACCAGTTCAATAATGAAATAGTAGCCTTGATCAGATTCGTAATCGATGCAAACCTATACAAAAAGGAGATCCGAAACCTGAGGCCCGGATTTGGTATACTGCTTTGTGTTTTCATTATGCGGCCCCGGCTTCTGTTTGAGAAGATTTTGGAAAAAATCACTCGTGTGACTTCCAGCAGTGTAAACTACTCTAATAGTAGTGACCCTAACAGTCTTGCAAACAAAAGTATGTGGTTTCATTCCGTCGCTGTGATGCCGAATATGCGAGGCAAAGGAATAGGTTCAGGTATGATACGCTTCTGTGAGCAGAGGGCGGTTGAGTTGGGATACGATTCAATAAAATTTTTTATTAAGACGAACAACAATGGTTCTATAAGACTTCATGAACGATTGGGATTTATCCGGACGGGAAAAATCAAAGATTGCTACTCGTATATTAAATTACTTTCGAAGAATCACAGGGTGGATTCGCTCTAAAAATCAGAGGAGAAAAGTGACAAGGTCGTCAAGCTACATGTTATCAACCTGGGCAATACGCAAGAAAATCTCGGATAAAGTTGGGCAGCTAAGGGGTACTAATATAAAGGCCAAGAGTGCCCGCGCCGTGATGACTTTAAGTGTCGGAACGGTTGCCGGACGGAGTATGAGGTTTATAAGGAGCATGATTCTTACTCGAATCCTGGCTCCCGACCAACTCGGTGTGATGGCTATTGTCATGAGCTTTTCAATCACGTTCGAGGCTCTCACAGAAGTTGGCGTAAAACAATCGATTATCCATAACAAGCAAGGCGCGCATACTGATTACCTGAATGCAGCCTGGTGGATGCAGGTGGTTCGCGGGTTGTGCCTCTTCGGTATAGCGGTCCTCCTGGCACCGTGGATAAGCTCCTTCTACGGTAAACCGGAATTGCTGAATCTACTGCGAGTCGCTTTTATTGCCATAGCACTGCGGGGCTTTATTAGCCCGCGTGCCCATGTGCTTCAAAAAGAATATAAATTTGGCAGGTCGGTATTCCTCATCCAGGGCAGCGCCATATTGGGCGCGATTATATCAATCGGCATGGCTTTGGTAATGCGGAATGTCTGGGCGCTGGTTATCGGTTTTGTGATAGAGATGGTAATATTATGCATTTTATCTTTCATATTGGTGCCGTTCATGCCAAGATTTGAAATTGACAGGAAGAGCCTGAGTGAGTTGCTGAAATATTCACGTGGAATTTTCGGTTTACCGATTCTGAATGCGATTAGCTTTCAAGCACCCATCCTGATACTTGGCAAGGTAATATCCTCGCATCAGTTAGGCTTGTACAGTCTTGCTGCTTTGTTTGCTTACATTCCCACGGACTTGTACACAAGAATAATTAATCCTGTTTTGCTTCCTGCTTTCTCTGAAAAACAGGATGACAAGCGTGCTCTTTGCCGCGGATTGCTCCAGACCTCCCAGTACACTGCTTTTTTTATTGTGCCCTTGATCGCATTCATGATTTGCTTTTCGAGGGAACTGCTTGGGATTGTTTACGAATCCCAATATGTCGCAATGGCGGTTCCGTTTGCTGTGTTGTGTCTTCTGATTCTGGCTCGAAGTGAAACTTCAATATTAGCCGGGATGTATCTGGCTGTTGGGAAACCTCACCTGCAGCGTCGTTTTTCCATTGTTCGTGCTGCGATCATAATCGTGTTTATCTACCCGGTTGCTGTTCGCTTCGGACCCATAGGTGCTGTTGTTCTTGTCGTTCTGAGTAATTATTCAGTTTTACTGCTGCAGGTTATTAAGGCCCGAAAAGTGTTCGATCTTAAACTCAGCCGATACATGCGCTGCTATATCCCCGGCTTACTGACGGCATTGCCCATCATAGTTACTGCCGGTTTACTTTGGATCTTTAGGGTGGATTCTCCTCTACTTATCATCACTGTTAGCGTTTTGGTATTTATCGCGACATTTGCAGCAGGTGTTTTAATTATGAATCGCGATAAATGACCATCTGCGATAACGAAGAAATCCGAGGATAAGCCGGATCATTTATTTTTCTGAGATTTAGAATGTCTGAAAAAAGCAGTACAGAAAAGAAAAACATGAAGATATGCCTGCTTGGTGCTTCGTTTGATACGGGCAACCTGGGAGTCAGCGCCTTAGCCGAGTCGAGTATCAAGATTATCCTTAATCGATGGCCCGATGCGGAAGTCGTACTATTAGGAATGGGGTCAACCGGCGGTGATCACTACCTAAAGCTGTCAGGCCGAGATGTTCGAGTAAGAATAGTGCGCATGAGATTCTGCAAGAATGTGTTCCTACGTTCTCATTTCTGCGTGTTGTTACTGAATGCCATATTGCTGAAACTGCTGCCCTTTAGAAGTTTCCGGAATCTGCTGTCTGCGATCAATCCTTATGTCAAGACGCTGATCGAGACGGATAAGGTGTTTGACATCACCGCCGGTGATAGTTTCAGTGATATATATGGATTACGAAGGTTCCTGATATGGGGATTTTTGCAAAAATGGCTTGTTATGCACTATGGCAAAGAGCTGATATTGTTGCCACAAACTTATGGACCATTCAAAAGATCAATCACTAGACTCATGGCCAAGTGCATTTTGAAGCGGGCCAGCGTCGTTTACGCAAGAGATAGCGAAAGTGTCGAATACGTTCGGGCTCTTCTTGGCAATCACAGCGTCAATGGGAAAATACGTTTTATGCCGGACGTTGCTTTCGTTCTGGATTCACATGAACCTGAGCATGTCGATATAGGAACTCTGGACAGCAAACGCATAAAAGATTCAATTGTGGTTGGCTTGAACATTAGCGGTCTTCTTTTTAATGGCGGTTACACGCAGGAGAATATGTTTGGCTTGAAAACCAACTACCGCGAATTAATATGTAGTGTTGTCGATTATCTGATGAAGGATGAGAGGCGGCTTGTTCTCCTGGTACCGCATGTTGTGACTCCGTGCAGCGACGTCGAAGATGATCCAAATGCATGCAGGCAACTGTATGAGAAGCTAAACAAAAAATATCCCGACAGAATATTTCTGACCCAGGGCCAATATAATCAGAACGAGATAAAATACATCATAGGACTGTGTGACTTCTTTATTGGCTCGCGGATGCACTCGTGTATCGCGGCATTATCACAGTCTATACCGGCAGTTGGAATTGCGTACAGCAAGAAATTCCATGGTGTTTTTGAAAGTGTCGGGCTTGGAAATTGTGTCGCTAATGCCTGCCAGTGTAATAAGGATGAACTACTCTCCATTGTTGAGGCTGCTTTCGAAGTGCGAGGTCAAACCAGAACACAACTGGAGACGGTGATTCCGGAAATAAAAGCAAACTTATTAAATATGCTTGACGCTAAGAATCCGTTGTAGATAGGTGGATCTGTGACCTTAAGCATAAGATGCATTGCCCGGAAGAGATGCGTTAGCAGTATTCAACGATTGAGATATTGAATTTTATGTCTGTGTTATCTAAGCTTTTATACAAACTATACGCTTTCAAAATAGGGAAGTTCAGGAACATTATACTGAGCTTAATCGAAAGGCTCGAAAAGGGACAAATGCGATCGAAGACTCTTCGTCGCATATTTCTGCACTATCACGGCATCGAGATAGGTATGTACAGCTATGGAGGTTGTTTCGATCCGGTGCTCATCAGAGCAAAAACGAAAATAGGACGCTACTGTTCGTTCGCCACGGGGGTGTGCAGATTAAAAGGGAACCATCCGATGAGACACAGATCGATGCATCCATTTTTTTTCTCCCCCTATTTTGGATATGTTCAGAAAGAATTGATACACAAATGCGAGCTTGTTATCGGAAATGATGTCTGGGTAGGCCAGAATGCAATCTTTTTACCGAGTGTTAAAAGAATCGGGGATGGTGCGGTGATAGGGGCCGGAGCTGTTGTTACAAAAGATGTGCCTGATTTTGCCGTTGTGGTCGGTAACCCTGCTAAAATCCTGAAATATCGTTTTTCAGAGGAGACACAGCTCAAAATCAAGGCATCGAAATGGTGGGAAAAGGATATTACGGAATTGCAGAAGAATATGGATGAATTTGTACATCCGTTGGAAGATGATGAGAACAAAAAAAATCCAGTGCGTTGACCAGGTTGCTGAATGGCGGCTTTGTGCAGGTTGTGGGGCTTGTGTTTCTGCATGTGCCAACCAGGCTATAACCCAGGTTGATGTATTCGACCAGGGTATACGGCCGATAGTGAATTCAGAAAGATGCCAAAAGTGTGGTACCTGCATTGAAGTATGTCCCGGAATCGGAATCTCTCACCAGGCTTTCAATCGCCGGACGATACCTGAGCTGCGCTGCGAATGGGGACCGGTTCTGGAAATTTGGGAGGGTTATGCGACTGACTCGAAAATACGTTTTAACGGTTCGTCCGGAGGTGCAGCGACAGCTATAGCTCTTTTCTGTTTGGAAAAGCAAGATACATCAGGTGTTCTGCATACAGTAGCCAGACCGGAAGCTCCGTTGGAAAACGTTGCCGTTTTTAGTAAAAGCAAGGCCGAGTTGCTGGGATGTACAGGTTCGCGATATTCACCGGCGGCACCGTGTGAAAAGTTGGAGTGGATTCAAGAAGCCCGGTATCCGAGTGTATTTATTGGTAAACCCTGTGATGTTGTTGCACTGCGTAAATCACAGGCGGTTAATCCGGCGCTTCGTGAAAAGGTCAGCCTGGCTGTCAGTATTTTCTGTGCCGGAACTCCGGCAACAAAAGGGACGTATAAAATCCTCAGCACCCTTGGCGTCAAGCCGGGAGACGTGGGGGAAATCAGGTATCGTGGCTGCGGTTGGCCCGGCGTGACTATGGTAAAAATTAAAGGCGATAAAAACGAGACACGGCAGATGTCTTATGAGGAATCGTGGGGAAATATTCTCAGTAATTACAGTCAATTCAGATGCCGGATATGCCCTGATTCGACGGGTGAATTAGCGGATATATCCTGCGGTGATCCATGGTATCGAGAGATTAAACCGGATGAGCCGGGATGGTCACTTGTTTTAGTAAGAACCGAGAGAGGAAGAGATATTTTACAGCAAGCGATGAAGGACGGTTATGTAAAACTAAAAAGAGTTGCTCCGGACACGCTTCCACGGTCGCAGAAAGCTCTTCTTGCACGGAGGCGACATCTATGGGGCCGTTTGCTGATGATGAAAATGATGCGCGTTCCGGTTCCGCGTTATATCGGATTTTCTTTGCTAAGAAACTGGCTTAGACTTTCTGCAGGAGACAAGATACGTTCACTTATTGGAACATTGAAACGCATCGTAATGCGTGGTTGGGCGAGGCCTTTGAAGCCGGTCATCAAACCGGACGGATTTCAGGAAACAAATGAGGCGGAAAGCTCTATCGTAAATTTTGATGAATTCGAGTCACAATGCAAGGTGTAACTTTAACAATAGCCCTTATCCTTTCTGTGTTAGTTATAGCACTGCGCCCGAAGTATGCCTTCGTGGCGTACATTATCGGTTTGTTATGGTACCCCTCTTTCCTGGCGGTGAGTATAGGCACTATAGATATATTGGTTGGCCGTTTTGTAGTTGCAGTGCTGCTTCTGCGATGCTTATTCGATGACAGGATTCGAACTAAATTTAAATGGTGTCGATTAGATACGTTAGTTACATTAAGCATGTTTGTGTACGTCGGAGTATATCTTATCACGAAAGTCAGTCCATTGTCAGCCAGCATAGAAAACCGGGGCGGTTTTTTGATGGATACATGGTGTGCTTATCTGGCCGCCCGATTTATCGTGACCGACAGGAAGAATCTGATATCTATAATAAAGTGTGTTAGTATTGCCTTAGTTCCTCTCGCCATATTAGGAGTGATCGAATCTGCAACCGGCTGGCAGCCGTTTGCTCCTCTGCGGCGTTTTTCTCCGTGGTTTGCGGGGGGGAATGTTGTTTCAGAAGGACGTTTTGGATTTGCCAGGGCTATTGGGCCGTTTAGCCATGCCATTTTGTTCGGCGGTGTTTTTGCCATGTTTTTGCCGCTCATATATTATCTGCGTTACGAAAAAAAAGATTGGCGGAGCTTTGCTTATATTATTTCAGGTATAGTGCTGCTTGGCGCATTGAGCAGCATGTCCAGTGGTCCATGGGTGATGGTCATATCGGTGATTTTCTGCCTGATAATGGAAAGGTATAAGCATTTGGCCAAGCCACTTTTCATATTTATGGTTATCTCATGCGTAATAATTGGAATTGCAAGTAACAGGCCTTTCTATCATGTCATAGCTTCCTGGGCAAATCCATTAGGTGGCGCCGGTTGGCACCGGGCGAAACTTATTGATGTTGCAATCGATAAATTCGATGAATGGTGGATGATTGGTTATGGTTCTAAAGATCCCGGTTGGGGTCACTACTTTGGCATGGGAATTACGGATATTACAAACGAGTATATTCTGAAAGGAGTCAGATATGGCATTCTTGGCATCATAGTTCTCTGTGCGGTGCTCGTAAAAGCATTCCAGGGTTTAATATCTACATACAGGAAACAGCAGCATCCTGTCACGAAATCTCTGTGCTGGGCTTACGGAAGTCTGTTGTTATCTGTTACGGTTGCATGGATGTCTGTTAGTTTCTTTGGGCAATTATCAACACTGGTCTACTGTTCTCTTGGAATGATCGGTTCCTTGTGTAGTCCCAATTTTAATTGGCAGATTCCTAATAGATTATCTCTGATACAGAAGCAGCCCGCTCGAATGGTTTCTTGAATTAGTGCCGAGCAGCCGGTGACTAATAACGCAAACTCAAGTGATTTACTTATTATATTTTCTTAAACAAAGTGATAAGCGAAATAAAATCTCAGCAAGACCAACAGGTTAATGTGCAGATTATAGAAGGCACAGCAGGTATTTGCGAGTTCGATGAGCATTGGGACGACCTGTTTGCTCGTGCCGTTGATGCGCCGCCATTTCTCTCACGCCCCTGGATAAGCACTTATATCGAGGAAGGAAGAATAAAGGGGACTCCGTTGTTTATACTTGCATGGTGTGGAACCAAGCTTGTGGCGTTGTTTCCTTTAGAAGTTCGTAGATGTCTGAACACAAAAATTGCCATGCCAATAAGTACACTTCAAGGTTATTATTTAGGACTATTACTCGATCCGAACTATCAATCAGTTATTGAGCATATGGCGGATATAATCAAATCCAGGAAGGTTTTTGATGTATATTATAGTGCGGATCTCTCCTCAGAGGACCTGGCAACTAATGATTTGCTGGATAAATTGGTGGAAAAAGGATGTTTCCGCAGACAGGTATTTCGAAATCCATGCTATTATTTTCAACTCGGTTGTTCTTTTGATGAGTATTTTCGAAAAAAGGCATCTTCAAAATCAAGGCAGAATTTACGCCGGAGAGAAAGGCGTCTTTTTGAAAACTGGAATGTGGAAGTTGAGCACTATATCGCTGATGAGGTGACTCCGGAAATTCTTCTTCGTATGGCGGCGATAGAGGAACAAAGCTGGTTAAAAAGACGGGGGGCGGCCGTATTGCAGAAGCATTTTTATCAAAAGCTTTTGTTGAAAATAGCTCAAGCCGGCATTGGTCAAGTATGGTTGATGACTATTGATGGTATCGATGCAGCCTTCGAGTATGTCCTTATTAGCCATAAAAGACTTCAGTTCGGATGGAGAGCTTTCAGCCTGAAATATACTTCATCGATTTCAATCGGACAAATTCTCATGATGCATACAATACGTGATGCGTGCAATAATGGAATCTTGTCAATGGACATTGGGCATGGAGAGGCTGATTACAAAAAGTTCTGGGCCGATGACTGCTACAAAGTTAACAGAGTCGTGGTATGTTGTGGTCTAATGGGACATTTAATAGCCATATATTATTGTCTGATTTGGCGACTGGCTAAAATTGAGCCGTTTCGCTCGTTTTACCGTCGAATAAGAAGTATTTGTTGCGGTTTCAAGGAAAAGACAGCGAAAGTTTAGAACAGAGACACCTAATTAATTATGAACAAAGGATCCGACGAGAAGACTTGCGATGAGTGGGAAATAAAGGTTGCGAAAAGCCTCGAAGAAATTGAAGTTGTCCGCGATATATGGGAACGAATGCAACGAAATGAATCCATGCCGGTGCTCAATGCTGATATAGATCATTATCTTTCCGTTGTGGAGTCGCTGGAAGAAGTGCAACCATATGTAATTGTTTTCTATTATGATAGTAATCCTAAAGCAATGTTAATAGGACGTATTGAAAGGCGACGAATCACATGCCGGGTTGGATACACTACGATATTCAAGCCATCGTTGCGTTGCTTGAGCGTTGTATACGGAGGAATCCTCGGAAAGCCTTCGGATCAGACGAGTGCCAAATTGCTACATGAGTTAACCAAAACGCTAAAGCAAGGGGATGTAGATGCTGTCTTCTTCAACCAATTGCGGCTCGATTCTCCTCAATACCATCTAACCAGAAAAATGCCCAACTTTTTGTGCAGGTGCTATTCACCAGTAGTGGAACCCCATTGGCAGACGCGCCTGCCTGACAGTAAGGAAGCGTTCTACAAAGATATGTCAGGCAACCGAAAACGCTATCTGCGGCGTTATACCACGGCTTTAGAAAACGCAGGTTCGGGGCTGGTTGAAATGGTATGTTATCGTTCTGAAGATAAACTCGACCAAGTGATAAGCATCGCCTCCGAGATATCCGCCAAAACTTATAAACACGCTTTGAATGTTGGATTTCGTGATGACTATCTGACCCGGTCATTATTGACCAGGGCTGCAAAGCAAGGGTGGTTGAGAGCTTACGTTTTATATGCTGGCGGCAAACCGTGTGCCTTTGAATTTGGCATTGAATATGGAAATGTCTTCTTTCCCGAACATATAGGTTTTGATCCACTCTTGCGATCCTGCAGCCCAGGCACCGTGCTTTTTATTAAAGTTGTGGAAGATTTGATAGAGAACTCCAATGTGAGTGTGTTTGATTATGGTTTCGGTGCCGCCGCCTACAAAGAAAGATTTGGCACGGAGTCCTGGCCGGAAGCCTCGGTTTATATTTTTGCGCCACGTTTGTATCCGATATTTGTTAATGCATTGTGGAGTTCCACAATGGCTGTGGATACATTTTTGAAATATGTTTTAAATAAGTTCGGTGCCGTAGGTTGGATAAAACGGAAATGGCGAGGTTTATTGAGGCCAAAGAGCACGACAAGGAGTGTTTGAATATGGACCTAATAAGAAATTTTGCTTTTATGGGCTAATCTGGTTTTTTTCTTAGTCGTCTTTCTGTGGGCAAGCTTTTAATCCACAGAGGGCTGGCGAGGTTGATGCAGTTGTAAGGCAGATAGCAGAGCATAGAAAAGAACATGAAATATGATCAGAAGTTCTTGTACACATCTTAGCGATAATTACAAAATAGTCACTGCGGAAAACTTTCGGGAAATCGAGGCTATTCGTCCGATATGGGAGCAAATGCAACGTGACGAGCCCTATCCTGTTCCCAATGCCGACATAGACAGATACCTTTCCGTTATCAAAGCAAGTGGCGATGAATACCGACCGTATGTTATGCTTCTCAAATGCAATGACCGTCCGGCGGCGATAACTATTGGACGGATCGAAAAACGTCAATTAAACATCAAATTAGGATACAAGGTACTATTTCGTCCGGCATTAAAATGCTTATCGATTGTATATAGTGGTATCATCGGCCAACCTTCGGCCGAGCATTGCGAAGTGCTGATTAATGAGTTAATGAATGTGCTGCGCCGCGGTCAGGCCGATTTGGTATTTTTTAACCATCTGGGAATCGATTCTCCGGTTTATAAGCTCTGTAAAACCGTGCCTGGTTTTTTAAGTCGAAGCCATTACGCATCGGCAGAATTGCATTGGCAGACGTATATACCGGATACGGTGGAAGAATTTTACAGACAGATTCCCAATTCTCGCAAACGTAGATGGCGTCGTGATATCAGACAGTTGGAAAAAATCAGTTCTTCTGAGATTAAGGTTGTTTGCTATCGCCAGCTTAGCGACGTAAATTACTTGATAGATGTAGCTTGTCGGATAAAAGAATCAACATATAAACAAGGTCTTGCTGTGGGATTTAGTAACTCCGATGTAAACCGTGCCTTATTGGAAAAAGCTGCCGAGGATGGGTGGTTAAGGGGTTATGTATTGTATGTGGGTGACGAGCCGTGTGCGTTCCAGTTCGATGTTCTATACGGAAAAACACAATTTACCGAGTTCGGTTCTTTCGATCCAAAATGGAGTCGTGGCAGTCCCGGTATGGTGCTTCTAATCAAAGTGCTTGAGCAGCTTTGCCGGGAATCCGACATAAATATAATGGATTACGGTTTCGGCCATGCTTTATATAAGAGTAAATTTGGAACAAATCACTGGTTGGAAGAAACTGTCTGTATTTATGCGCCGAGACTGTATCCCATACTCATTAATATGGCTATGTCTGCAAATCTGGCTTGCTGTGTTCTTCTGAACCGTGCTACCAAATGGCTCAATATGGATTCCTGGATCAAGCGCAATTGGCGCAGAATGATCTGCAAAAAAACGGGAAAGGATGAGTCAAGTATATATTCTAATTTTATGATGAAGGATGTGATTAATATAAGAAGTGCGAAAATTGGTGATGTTGATGATTTAATAGATTTGTGCAGGAGTGGATTCCCGAATAGTATCGAATGGCAGGGACCAAGATATATTGGCCATAATTGGTGGAGCAAGGTCTTATCTTTACCTTTTGCTGAAACTTGTGTGGCTACAAGGAGTAATAAAATTGTAGGGTTTTGTACTTTGATCTTAGATCCCGTGCGGTTCCAAATATTTAATAAGCAAGAAGCATTGCCAACATCATTTTTATTAAAATTATTAATAAAGAAACCTTCAATCTTTATTAAAAAAATAGAGGAGAAACTTAATGGAATCCTAAACTTGATAATAGGAGATCTGGAGGTTGAACATTTTGAAACTGATGCTTCAGGAATTGCATGGCTGGAGTTCGGTTCGGTTTTACCAATGTATCGTCGTAGAGGGATTTTTAAAAGAATGATTACTTTTTTCGAAAACAGGTCAAAAGAATGCGGAATGCTCTATATAGGAGGGCATATTGAGTCGCATAATAGTATTTCCACGAAATTTTTCTTGAATATGGATTATAAAGTGACGCATAAAGCTACTTCAGGTATAGTAATCAAGAAAAAGTTGTAACAATCACGAAACAGATTAATCAGTTACTGTTACAGCATTCGCCGGTTCAAAACAGTCGAATGTGAAGAATTCAATTATAAAGAAGTCATGCTTGTAGCGAGCAATATGGCAAATCCGCTATGAGCGCAGTGGAAGTAAAATTGGTTTATTAATGCGTGCTAAGATTGTTTGACAATGTTTATATGACTAGCGCCGAACAATCTTACGCTGCCGTTGTCTAACTTGGAGGATCAAGTCTTATGGTAATATCAGTCACAATTGGTGTTCTTGGTTTAGTTTTTCTTTATTTAGGTGTTCCGTGGATTTACGGACAACTGGCCCGAATATTGCTAAAACAAAAGACTAAAGAACGTGGAGCTCTGGTTCTTACTTTCGATGACGGCCCAAGTAGCAGTTTAACCCCATCGATCTTGAGCATACTTGCCGAGAGCAAAGCAAAGGCAACTTTTTTTCTGCTTGGCAGAAATGTTGCGGGCCGAGAGGCGATTGTCGGACAAATCGCACAGCAGGGACATGATATATGTTCTCATGGATACGACCATTTACATGGGTGGAAGGTTTCTCCGTTTCGTGCGTTGTCGGATATAAAACGGGGATGGGAAGCGATTGACGCTGCTTTGGGAACCAGGCGGCAAAAGTATCCGTTTCGTCCGCCTAATGGTAAATTGAATATTATATGTCTTTTGTATTTGTTGATTCGACAGGTGCCAATTGTTTATTGGTCGATTGATTCGGGGGATACGTGGCGGGAAAAGCCCGACAGCCGCAGAGTCGCGATGTTGACGGAAAAGGCAGGCGGGGCGGTATCCTTAGCTCATGATTTCGATCGTTCCAAAGAGGATACGAGCCGATTCGTCGTTGAGTCCGTTCGGGCAGCTCTTGCGATGGCGGCCGACAAATGTATGCGGGTGCTGACGGTTTCAGAATTATTGGATCTCGGCAGGTAGGTGACCGGAAAATGGACGTATCCATCATCATAGTCAACTGGAACACGAAACAACTCCTTCGAGACTGTCTTACGTCGGTTTATGAACGAGCGGGCGATGTGGATTATGAAATTATCGTCGTCGATAACGCCTCGACCGATGGCTCGTCGGAAATGGTAAAGAATGACTTCCGGCAGGTAATTCTCATAGAGAATACGGAAAACCGGGGCTTTGCCGCAGCAAACAACCAGGCGATGGCTGTAGCTAAAGGAAGATATGTGCTCCTGCTTAATAGTGATACGGTTGTTTTGGATAACGCCATAGCTAACACGGTGCGCTTTGCCGATGAGAATCCACAGGCAGCAGTGACGGGTTGCCGGGTACTGAATCCGGACCGAACCGTGCAACGAACGTGTTTCATGTTCCCCTCGATATTGAATATGCTGTTATCAAGCACTTATCTATACAAATTATTCCCGAAGAACAGTTTTTTCGGACGTGAGCAAATGACCTGGTGGGACAGAAGCGATGTGCGTCAGGTTGATGTTGTGACGGGTTGCTTCATGCTGGTCAGGCGAGAGGCAATTGAAAAGGTTGGCGTGATGGATGAGCGATTCTTCATGTATGGCGAAGAGACCGACTGGTGTTATCGATTTTGGAAGAATGGATGGGAAGTAATGTTTGCCCCGGTCGGCGAGATTATTCACCTTGGCGGTCAAAGCGCTGCACAGAAGCCTGTGGCTATGATTGTTCAGTTGAGACTGAGCATCCTCAAATTCATAAGAAAGCACCATTGCTGGTCGGCGCATCTAATCGCTCGTTTTCTGGTTGTATTTTTTTTCGCCGTCCGCCTTCCAGTTTGGCTGGCTATAGCTTTTGTACGCCCGGCTGCGCGTGGTAAAGCCGTCATAAAAATGAAGGCTTATTCCACAGGCATGATGGAAGCTCTTTTTGGTCGGGTTAACTTATAGAAACTATCTCGTGTACGATGCATAAAATACTTGAAAGAAGATAAGAGGGCAAAATCATGAATCAAGAAGTAAGCAATTTACTTTTGTGTTCGAGAAGAAAATACCTGCTTATTGCCGTACTGCTGGTGTGTCTTGCCCGGCCGTTGTGGGGCGCTGATCGGCAAAGCCAGATTTCACAATTCGGAATTACGTGGACATTCGACAAAGATTATGCCGTAGGTCAATTTGCAAACGGCGATTATTGGGTAGTCGGGCCGGTAACCATAATAAAGATAGATCCGGCTTCTGTTGAGGTAAATGGTCGAACGATAAATGGTTCCATGGTAAATCCGTCGCCGAGACTTGTTCGGAGGCAGGGCTATGATAGTGCAATGTATGGAAGATATGCAAGGGCGGGAGACTATGATCCGAGTCTAAATGTTGCCCGGCCCAATGGACAGGCTCTCTCTGAAAGTAGTCCATTAGTCCTCCAAGCCAATTGTTCTTTGGTTTCCACGGTAAGCACTCCGAAGATGGACGGCAGAACACTATTACAGACGGCGGCAATTCTAACTGCTCTTGACAGTGTTCCGGAAGAAGGGGGTTTCAGACCACCTTATTGCGGTAGTGACAAGACAGTTAGGTTCAATAAAGAGCAGTTGGACTATTCTTTGCTTGCGAGTCTGAAGCCTGTGGCCGGAGTGCCCAGCCTCACGACAGTCGAACGCTATTTTGAACGGCCATGGTTGGACCACATTCCCGGGTGGCCAGGTCGTAGCCATCATCCACTGGAAAATATGGTTGATTATGACAGGGACATATGTACTCAGGAAGGGATAGGTGCACTGATGCTGCACCTTAACTTCAAGAATCACCGAAAAGAGACTTTGCTTGTTCGTTTCGTGCAATTGGGAATCGACAATTATGGTGTTATTCTGGATGGAGGCAGAGAGAATTGGCTGCAGGACAGCGGCCGAAAATTTCCGATATTATTTGCCGGTCTTATGCTCAACGATCCCGACATGAAGAGTATCGGAGAGAAATCAGGATGTTATGCCTACACCGCTCCGTACGGTCCTGGCAATCCGCCGCCTGATCTTATTCGATTCGAGGAAGACGAAACAATTTTCTATGTTTCTCAAGCGGATGTGGACATGACTCACAGTCCTCAGTGGATACCTGACCACAGAAATTCCATGATGGTTCCACACGGGGCCATGCTGATTCCATACGGGAAAGAGGATATAGGCCTTCCCGAATGGGGAATAGTGAGATTGTATAACCTAACAAGAATTAACAAGTATTGGGAACAAGCATACAGAAAGGTTATTGGTCAGGCCTACGGCGGGTTCGTCCTTGCTCTACACATAATGGGAGCGAAGGATTTGTGGAACAATGATGCCCTGTTTGATTACAAAGACCGTTATATGAGAGTTGAATTCGACCTGAGAGAGTCATCCATATTTGTGGAACGCATGTGGGATACCTACCGCGATGATTATCCTCCTGTCTGGACAATGTCTCCCAAGCTGACCATTATCGCTTCTGGTGGAACAGTGGCAAAGGTCCCGGATAAGGCTGCTTATACTCTTGGTGACAAAGTCGAGATGAGAGCTGTCGCTGCGCCCGGGTACGAGTTTGCTGGTTGGTCAGGTGGTCTGGATGGGAAAGCAAATCCGACAGTAATAGTTATGCATGCTAAACGAACCATCACGGCAAATTTCTCCATGATCGGATATGCACCAGAGGAAAAAAAGTAATCAGCTTTTAGGACCCGCGCATGCATAATAAAAGTCACCAAATAGTATTTTGCCCGGCTTAATCTGTCAATTTGGGAAAATTACCATGAGTGTCAAAGTAATAGCTGATGGTTTCATCACCTTGCTTATTAAACGGCTTGCAGGCCCTTTTTGGATACGGAGGAGATGGCTGGAGAAAACTCAATGGTATACTTCGTATGAGTTGGAAGGGCTGCAGTTAAGGCTACTCAAACGATTGGTGCGGCACTGCTATAATACGGTTCCGTATTACCACGAGTTGATGGACAAGCATGGCATCAGAGTCGAGGATGTAAAAACACTCGATGATATTAAGCTATTTCCAATACTTACAAAAGAGCATATTTTGCAGGCAGGTGATTCCATCAAGTCCACCAGGTATCCTGCGTGGATAACACGAGTAGCCTATACAGGGGGGACCACCGGTACACCCATGAAGCTCCGAAGAGATATATTTTCAATAGCGAATGAACACGCCTTTGTACGAAGACAATGGGACTGGGCCGGTATAGGTTTTAGAGATAGGTGTGCTTATCTTACTGGAAGAATTATAGTAGAGCCAGACCGAAAAACCGGTCCGTTATATGCCTATGATCCGATAATGAAAGAACTGATCCTTTCGACATATCATCTTTCCCGCTATACAGCAAAAGAATATGCAGCGGTGATTGAGAATTATGGTGCCAAAGCTATCGTCGGTTATCCATCTGCAGTTTATCTTCTTGCTCGAACCTGTTTGGATTCTAAAATTAGACTCACGTTTAAGTCGGTACTAACGTCGTCCGAAACGTTGACGGAGTCTATGAGGAGTACTATTGCCGAAGCATTCGAGTGCAAAGTGTTTGATTTTTACGGCAGCGCTGAACGTGTTTGTTACATATTTACTTGCGAGCATGGCCATTATCATATAATACCCGAATATGGCCTAACCGAGCTAATCCCCATTGACGGCCCGGATGACAAACGACATCGCATTGTTTCGACGGGATTTTGGAATATGGCCATGCCTCTGATCAGATATGACATGGGCGATGTTGTTCTTAAGTCTAATGACATCTGCCCTTGTGGGAGAGAATTCAGAGTCATCGAATCTATAAGTGGCAGAGAAGCTGATATAGTAAAGACTCCTTCAGGCCGACAATTCGGAGCAGCAATTCTAACACATTTACTATATGGGACTAACAATATAGTCGAAAGTCAGATTATCCAGGATGCTTTGGAGCATATCACAATCGAATATGTTCCCGGCGAAGGATTTTCAGCAGTGGACCGTTCTAATTTGGAAACACTTGTCACCCGGCATTTGCCGAGCGAGTTGAAAGTTGATCTCAGAGAGGTCGAAGCAGTAAAACGAACCCAAAGCGGAAAAATTCGGCCCGTGGTTTCCCAGATAATGTCATTGGATCATTTGCAGGAGAGTACCAATGAGGGCTGACAGCGAAAAAGAGCTGTGTTTTGTTTGTTTTGGTGGTGTTGACTGGTGGTATCACAGCCGTGCTCACATAGATCCTCAGTTGACCGTACGTTTTGCAGAAAAGGGCAAGACGCTATACATTAACTCCGTAGTCATGACGAAGTTCAATATTGGTAAGGGCAAAAGCTTTCTGAGAAGGCTGATACGCAAAGCGAGGAGTATATTCACCGGATTGAAAAGAACTGAAAAGGGCTTCTGGGTGTACAGTCCCTTTGCATTGCCTGTACATCATATTTGGTGGGCAAAGCCGTTGAATGATTTGCTTCTGCGGTTGCAGGTATGGCGCGTTATGCGAAAGCTGGGTATCCACAATCCTGTTGTGCTGGTTGCCTGTCCCGCCGCCTGCGATGTGGCGATGAAGATGAGAAAGAGCAAACTCATATACCAGAGAACAGATCGTTTTGAAGAGGCACAGGGCATTGATGTAGATACGATAGTGAAATACGACAAGAGGCTGAAGGCCAATTCCGATCTCACTATATATGTTAGCAAAGAGCTTCTCGAAGAAGAGTCGAATGAGTGCAGGAAAGCGTTCTTTCTCGACCATGGGGTGGATTTCGAGCTTTTTGCGTCTGTCGAAGAATCTCATTTCGTTCCTGATGACATGGTCGATATTCCCAAACCTGTCGTAGGCTATTTTGGAGCAATTTCGCATCATAGCGTCGATATTGCTCTGGTGGAAAAGGTGGCGGATATTATGCCTGAGCTATCCTTTGTTTTCGTGGGGACGGCCTACGAGAGCTATCCCGGTCTGGCAGCAAAGAAAAACGTTTGGATGCTTGGACAAAAAGATTACGAGCAGATCCCTCGTTATGGCAAGTGTTTCGATGTGGCGATCCTTCCTTGGGTCAAGAACCGCTGGACTGAGGCGGCTAATCCTATTAAGGTTAAGGAATATCTGGCCCTTGGCAAACCTTTTGTCAGCACCCCTGTTTTTACGCAAATACAAGAATATCTTGATGTAGTCTATGTTGCAGGTACGCCGGAAGAGTTCGCTCAATGTATAACCAAAGCTTTGAAAGAAGATAGTCCAGAGCGTATTGCCGCCAGAAGAAAAAAAGTCGAGAATGCTACTTGGGACAGCAAAGCAGAATTACTCCTCCACGAGCTATTTAAAGAAGAATAAATCCCAGTTAATATGTCAAATACAGATAAACCGAAAAGCTTACGAATTTGCCTGGCTGCTTCGGCGGGAGGGCATGTATCCCAATTGCTCAAGTTAGCTGAAAGTTGGAACGGTTACGAGACTTTCTGCGTCACGACGACAGAAGTCGTGCGCGACAAGCTGAGCAAATTCGGCGTAGTCTATGTTGTGGGAGAGTGCAATCGGCAGCATCCGATACGGGTCATCACTGTATTGCTGCGATGCATCAGGATTATTTTCAAAGAGAGGCCTGATGTTGTGATCAGTACGGGAGCGGCGGCTGGATGTATGTTGTGCCTGCTGGGCAAAATGCTGGGTGCGAAAATTGTATGGATCGACAGTATTACCAACGTGGAACGACTCTCACTATCGGGAAGAATGGTTCGTTACATTGCGGATTTATTCCTCGTGCAATGGCCTGAGCTGGCTATCAGATATAAGAAAGTCGAATATGTAGGGGCGGTGGTATGATTTTTCTGACTGTTGGAACGCAATTTCCGTTTGACCGCTTAGTGAAAGCTGTTGATGAGATAGTCAGCAAAAATGGACTTGATGAACATATTTTTGCCCAGGTCGGCACTACCACGTATCGTCCGAGGAACTTCGAAGCAGTTTCTTCGCTGGAGAAAACCCTGTTCGATAAACATTTCAGCGAGGCGGACAGTATCATAAGTCACGCGGGAATGGGCACTATAATGATGGCACTGGAGAGCGGAAAGCCGTTGCTTGTGATGCCGAGATTGAGCAAATATGGCGAAGTTGTAAATGATCACCAGCTTGCTATTGCAAGAAAGTTCGAGCAGCTCGGCTATTTACTGGCTGCCTATGGAGCAGAGGATGTGACGGAGAAAATGAAGCAGTTAAAGTCATTTGTCCCGCAAGATCGGCAGTCGGAGGCAAAAATTGTGGCCGACCGTATTTCCATATTTCTTAATGAATTGTCCGATTCGAAATAGGGAACGATCAAAAGGGATACCTGTCGAGTTTAATTATGGGAAATACTAAGCATAGTGCTTTTTATTATACTTTAGAGTCATTAACGCCCAGTTTTGTAAAGGTGATCACCAAAAAGATATTCTGGAAAATAGTTCGCTTTTACAACAGATGCAAATATATCGAAAAGGGAAGATTGGTAGAGTTTGGATACAGATTCAGGTTTGACCGTTCAAAGCCTTACCGTGCTCGTGTCGGCGAGAAGACCACCGCCGAGGATTTCAACGTGTGGAACACCGATCTCGGTGACATAACGGTTGGGAAAAATTGCTGGTTTGGTCTTAATAACGTTTTGATGGGCCCGGTTGAAATCGGCGATAAACTGTCTACCGGCCCGTATGTTAAGATTATCGGGCCGAGGCACCCGGTTCCGCCACAGGCTGCGAAGCAAAGGCAGAAGACCACTATAGGAAACAACGTTTGGATAAGTACAGGTTCAATCATTCTTTTTGGGGTGGAAATAGGTGATAACGCCATCATAAGCGCCGGTTCGGTGGTCACGAAAGATGTTCCCGCCGGAGCTTTCGTCGGTGGTAATCCGGCGAGAAACTTGTCAGGCCTTATTCAAAAGGCATGGAAATCGACCGATACCAAACAGCAGATGGAGCCAGGTAAAGAGAAATAAGTAGAGAGGATTTTTCTGAACATCAGCATTTTCATTTTACGGTTTTTGCAACAGTTCATTATATGAAAACAATATTGGTATGAGGATAATATGGATAATTTTGCTAAAATCAGGGAATTCGTAGTAGAAAACTTTCTATTCGGTGATGGAGAAGCACTCAAATATGATACTTCATTTATGGAGGAGGGCATCATCGATTCCACAGGGATTCTGGAGTTAGTATTTTTTATCGAGGAGACTTTCGGCTTCAGTGTCGAGGATGATGAACTCATACCGGAAAATATGGATAGCTTGCAGAATATTGCCCGGTTCATTGACCGGAAACAGAAACTGAACTCCGCAAAGGGAGCATAAAATTTTGAGGAAAGCTCGAAAGGGCTGCCTTTCATAACCTCTAATTCTTATCATGTGTGGAATAGCTGGTATCTGCCATAAAAGCAGTCCGGATGGATTAGTCGGATAAGCGGATTTAGAATGGAGATTATGACTCGGGCGGAAAGTATGCGAGTGTCGATGAATCTTCCGGGTATATGGGTTGATCGTGTTCATTAATCTTGTGATTCAAAAACATTGATTTTTGACTTGCAGTTATACGCTGCGTTTTGGGAGCTATGATGGAGTTTCACAAAGACATTCTGGAAATTAACTGCAAAAGCGAAGTTGAACGAATTTGCACATTCATTCAACAAGAACTACGCGCTATGAAGCGTGATGGTATTATAGTTGGACTAAGCGGCGGTATCGATTCTGCGTTATGTGCCGCTCTTTGTGTGGAAGCGTTAGGTAAAGAAAAAGTATTTGGATTGATTCTTCCGGAGAAAGAGTCCAATCCTGTAAGCGCTGAATATGCCGATAAACATGCAGAAAAACTGGGTATAGAAACAGAGACGGTTGATATTACGCCTACACTCGAAGCTTTTGGAACTTACCGGAAGAGAGATGATGTGATCAGGGGAGTTTTTCCCGAGTATGACAGTGAGTCCAGGTCGAAAATTACTCTTCCGGCCGACTTGCTCTCCAAAGATTCCTTAAACTTCTTTACTCTTAAAATAGACGATGGCAAAGGCAATGTGAAATCGGCAAGACTCAACAAGAAATCGCTCAATGGGATTGTTGCCGCCACCGATAGCAAACAAAGAACCAGGATGATGCATCTTTATTATTATGCGGAAATGAAGAATTACATCGTTTGCGGTACAACCAACAAAACTGAAGTCCTGGAAGGATTCTTTGTAAAATACGGAGATGGCGGAGTGGATATTGAGCCGCTCAGTCATCTCTATAAAGCCCAGGTATATCAACTTTCGGAATACCTTGGAGTAATTCGTGAAATAATAGAAAGAGCTCCGAGTCCCGATACGTGGAGTTTCCAGGTAAGCGATGAGGAATTCTATTTTCGCATCCCCTACGAGATACTCGATCTATTGCTCTTTGCGTGGGAGTATAACATTCCCACCGAACAGGTCTGTGAAGTTATGAATTTAACCGCCGAGCAGGTGAAAAGAGCGATGAGAGATTTTAATGCCAAATACAATGCGACCAGGCATCTCAGACAGTTGCCGCCGACAGTTGAATAGGGAAATTTAATTATTCGTAGTTAAACCAAGGATCCCTTGAGTTTGCAAGGATATGAACAAATGATCGAATTCGACCCGACATTAGTGCATGAGTGGCTTTCCCGTTCTGCTCGGCGTTTTCCGGATAAGGTGGCCCTCGTATGTGGCGAGCAGCGATGGACTTACAAGGCTCTCGACCAACGTGCCGACCATTTGGCCACGGCGTTGCTGGATGCCGGAGTTCGCCGGCAGGATAGAGTTGCCGTGCTTATGGATAATTGTGCCGAAACCGTAATTTCATTGTACGGCATTTTGAAAGCCGGCGGTGTCTTTATCATATTAGCCGGCTCACTCAAGGGCGCAAAATTACGTTATATCCTGGAAAATTCCGGCGCCAAAATTTTGATTGCCCATACGAGCAAAGCCAGGGTAGTGAGTGACGCGTTGGCCAAAGGGCTCGATGACCGTAAGTTAATATGGGTTGGGCCGACGAAACGAATCCCGGAACAGTTTTCGAAATCTTCGCTGGGCTGGGATGAAATATTTTCAGACTTTGTCGACAAAATCCAGGATGAATCAAGGAACGATCGGTTGCCTCGCTGTATTGATGTGGACCTGGCCACTCTTATTTATACCTCGGGTTCCACAGGTGAGCCGAAAGGTGTTATGTCCACGCATCATAATATGATCTCAGCGGCACGAAGTATCATTCAGTATATAGGAAACGTTGAAGATGACATTATCCTGGATGTCTTGCCCCTTTCGTTCGACTACGGCCTCTACCAGGTTATCATGGCCTTCATGTTTGGCGGCACAGTGGTTCTGGAGAGGTCCTTCCTCTACCTTCACAGCATTCTGGAGCGGATCGCTCAGGAGAAGGTAACCGGATTTCCCATCGTACCTACGATTGTTGCTATGCTGCTGAAGCTGCAGGATTTGAAAAAATACGATTTCAGCACACTTCGATACATGACCAACACCGGAGCGGCACTTCCGGTCGAGCATATTCGCAGGCTCAGGGACATGTTCCCTCAGGTGACCATGATTTCCATGTTCGGACTGACTGAGTGCAAGCGGGTCAGTTATCTGCCGCCGGAAGAGCTGGACCGAATACCTTCGTCGGTCGGTAAAGCGATGCCTAACTGCGAGGTCTGTGTCGTCGATGAAAATGGCAGCGAGGTCGCACCGGGCGAAACGGGAGAGTTGATCATAAGAGGCTCGAACGTCATGCAGGGCTACTGGGCAGACCCGGAAATGACCGCCAGTACCTATAGAGACGGGCAATATCCGAGCAGTAGAATTCTCCATTCCGGCGATTACTTCCACCAGGATGAGCGTGGCTTTCTTTATTTTCTGGGCAGAAAAGATGACATGATTAAGAGCAAGGGCGAGCGGATAAGCGCCAAGGAAGTGGAGAATAATATTTCTAGTATGGAAGGTGTTGCGGAAGTGGCGGTTATTGGAGTGCCGGACGAGATTTTTGGCCAGGCAATTAAGGCCTATATTGTGCCGGCACCGGATGTTGAGTTGCCTGCCAAGCAGGTGCTGAAATACTGTGCTGCAAATATGGAAACCTTCATGGTGCCGAAATACATCGAGTTTATGGACAGTCTGCCCAAAACGCCAAACGGTAAAATCGACAAGAAGCAACTTAAAGCAAAGGCCGAAGCAGGCATCTCAGGTTAACGGGAGATACAACTGACAGTCTTATGGCAAGCGGAATGAAATTATCCAAAGATATGGATTTGTTCGAGTCTTACGGGCGTCTTATCAATCCGGCGTATCCTTCATTCTTGAACAAACTGGGATTGAATAAAATTGCCGCGGGAGCGCAGGGAGCCACAATCACCGATTCGGAGGGTAAAACTTATATAGATTGTGTCGGAGGTTACGGCTTATTCAATTTAGGGCACAATAATCCCGATATTATCGAGTCACTTACGGATCAGTTGAAAGAGCAGCAATTGTTAACAAAGCCGCTCATTAGTGAAATTCAGGTCAGGTTGGCTGAGTGTATCGAGAAAATTACGCCCGGTGAACTTAGCTGTTCCTTTATCCTTAACAGCGGATCCGAAGCCATAGACTGTGCCATTAAGTTAGTCAGACTTCACAGGAGCGGAAAAACAATCATAACAGCACAAAAGTCTTTTCACGGTCATACATTTGGCGCGCTTACAGCCTCTGGTATCCCTTCTTTCAAGCGAGCTTTTCAGCCGCTTTTGCCTGGCTTTATTAGCGTTCCGTTCGGCGATATCGAAGCGCTCGAGCGGTCGATATCACCAGAAACAGGGGCGATTCTGATAGAGCCGATTCAACACGAAGCCGGTATACTCTTGCCCCCGAACGGCTATCTTCAAAAGGTGCGGAAACTGTGTGACGAACACGACCTGATAATGATATTGGATGAGATAAAAACCGGGTTTGGTAAAACAGGCCGGATGTTCGCATGTGAACATTATAATGTAGTGCCTGACATACTCGTGTTAGGCAAATCCCTGGGTGGCGGATTGATTCCAACCGGAGCGGTCGTTGCCAAAAGTTTTCTTTGGAAGAAATTCGGCCTGAGTTTCCCCATGTCCGCCTCATCTTTTGCCGGTAATATTCTTGCCTGCCGGGCGGGTCTTTCAACAATCCAGTACATCCAGCGCGGTAGTCTGCTGGCCGACTGTGCAGAAAAGGGTGAAATGCTTCTGCGTTCGTTTAGAGATTATGTTAGTGAATACCCAAATATTCTGCGGTCTGCCGACGGTTTGGGTCTTTTGATTGGAATAGAAACGCAAAGTGGCAAGATAGCACTCGAACTGGCAAAGGAAATGATCCGGCAGGGAATTATAGTGGTACCGGCTTTTGGCAATTCATCTGTCTTGATGGTCGAGCCGCCATTAGTCATATCATTTCAACAAATTCGAGCAGTTGTAGATTCGTTTGCATCCGCATGTGTAAATGTGAGCGGTACATTAAAGGGGTAGGTTGTAGCTTTATGCAGACGTGTAAAAAATGTGTATTGAACGAACGTTTTATAGGGATCCGGTTTGATGATGCTGGTGTCTGTAACTTTTGCCGCTCGGCGAAGAGTCTGGACCAACAACGCACTATCAGGGGCAAATATGAAGCCAGATTCCAAAAGCTTATTGAGCAGAAAAAAGACAAGGGTAGCTACGATGCTCTGGTGGCTTACAGCGGGGGCAAAGACAGCACATATACCCTCCACCTTTTACTGGAGCGGTACAATCTGAGGCTTCTGGCGTACTCCTTTGACAACTGGTTTCAGTCGGACAGGGCCAAGCTAAATATCCGTGCTGTACTGAGCAATATTAATGTGGATCATTTGACGGTAACGCCGGGCTTCGAGAGTATGAAAAAGATTGTTCTGGCCTCCATGTCCGAAGATATGTACTCAGCCAAGGCAATGGCAAGAGCGTCCAGCATATGCACGAGCTGTATTTCTCTGGTACGATTTATCGGTTTCAGGTTTGCTATCGAGCAGGAGATTCCATTTCTGATATTCGGGATGTCACCGGGTCAGGCGCCGATGGCCACGGCAGTAGTTAAAACAAATCCCCAGATGATAAGAACGATGCAGGAAAGTCTGCTGCGCCCTCTGTCCGATCGATTGGGTGATATTATCAAACCCTTCTTCCTGGAGCAAAGGCACTTTGACAAGGTAGATGATTTTCCGTACAGCATAAATCCGCTGGCGTTTGCAGACTACGATGAGGAGGTGATTTATGAGACTGCAGACAAATATGGATGGAAAAAGCCCGATGACACAGATGCCAACTCCACTAACTGTCTGTTGAATGCTTTGGCTAACCAGGTCCACCTGGATCAGTTAGGCGTCAATCCTTATGCTTATGAGATAGCTGAATTGGTTCGCATCGGGTGTATGACAAGAGAGCAGGGATTGGCCAGGCTGGCGGAACCTTTACCGGCCGAGCAAATTGCGGCGGTGAAGAAACAGCTCGGAATCGGTTGATTCATTACATGAAAGTCAGAGCACTCCATATCTTCATAACTGTTGCAGGCTTATTGGCTGTTGGGATTATGACAATGGTTATAACAAGAATAAAAACAAGGACAGACGCCAATAAAATAACACTACCGTCGATTGATGATATACCCAGAGAATATTGGGCCAAACTTGCCGAAAAGAAGATTTTCTTCGGACATAAATCGGTTGGATACAACATGATCGACGGAATAGCGGATGTCTTGAACGAGCGTGACTACATAAAACTGAACGTTGTTGAAGACTGCGAGCCCACAACATTTGATCTGCCGGTTCTTGCACATTCGCAGGTTGGAAAGAACACGGATCCTGTCTCGAAGATAAGAAGCTTCGTGAATATTATGGAAACCGGCGCAGGCGGCAAGATCGATATAGCGTTTTTCAAGTTTTGTTATGTCGACATTATGCGAGATTCGGATTCGCAGGAAATTTTCGATGGTTATAGTGCGGCTCTGAAAGAACTGAAGAAACAGTATCCCGATACAAAGTTCCTTCACATAACTGTTCCTATACGTTCAGTGCCAAAAGGGCTCAAAAAGAACTTGAAACAGTCCGTCAAATTGTTGATCGGTATGCCGGGCGCTCTGGAAGATAATATGATGCGAGAGCGTTATAACCAATTGTTAAGAGATGCCTACTCTAAAACGGAGCCTTTCTTCGACCTGGCTTTGATAGAATCAGTCAATCCGGACGGTTTTAGATGTTATGCCGCCAAAGGGGCGGAAAAAGTCAATGTAATGGCGCCTGAATACACCGACGATGGTGGACACCTTAATATCCAGGGCAGGAAAAAAGTAGCCGAGCAATTGCTTATAATCCTTGCTGAAATGGCGAGCCGTTCTTAAATGTTTATCATGTATATTTTTGTTTTTGTATGGAATCTGCGAATTGAACTCACTTGCTGACAACCTGACTGTAAGAACGCTGCCTAACTCGATAATTGGAGTCAAGACAGCAGTCGTTTCCCGGCAACTCCGGATCGCCAATATTGAACGGCTGCGCATTACCTCTGTGTTTGCTGTTGTCTCCTTTCATACTCATAAGTGGTTCCCCAATAATCTTTGTTTCGTTGGCCTGATTATATTGTTGCTGTGTTCTTGTGCTTTCGTTGTGAATAAGCCCGAAGCGTATGGACTGGTCGATTTGACAAAACGAAAGACTCGACGTCTGATGGTACCATGGGTGTTTTGGTCGGTTGTATATGGTGGGCTTGGCTTGGCAAAGATGATTTTAAGGAATGTGTCGTTCTCAGATGTTTTCTCCCCTATGATGTTGTTGACCGGTACGCGTATCCATCTTTGGTATCTACCTTTTGTTTTTGTTGCAGCTATGCTCATTGGTTTCGTGCATCGAAGGATTAGAAACATTCCGGAGCGGTTCAAGATTGTCCCTGCGATCTTGATTGGAGCTTTGAGTGTATTGACCTTTTCAATTATGCAATCCTACGTGGATCTATGGACGCCGCTTGTACAGTGGGCACTGGGATTGCCGGCAATCCCTCTGGGTTTTGCGCTCGGTCGAATCATGCTTGTGCAAGATGTTCGACATAGGCGAAATTATTACCTGTTGGCAACTCTCTCGACAGCAGTTGCAGCTATAGCATGTATCGTGCTTGTCCGGTTGGCCAATGAGATGCACCTAAACTATGGCATCATCATTGCAATGCGATACAGTATATCTGTGGCAATCATTTGTTCTGCACTGTATTGGCAAGGGCACTTAGATGCGATTTCCAGGGAACTGGCATCGTTGTCTTATGGAATTTATCTTATTCATCCTTTGGTGATAGCCCCATTTTATCTGTTCGGAATAGCTGAACAGCATCCGTTGGTGTTGCTGTTTTTAGTGCTGTCTGTTTCGTCGCTGATAACCCATATTATGAGGAAAACACCTTTGAAGCAGTTTGTTTGATATCGATAAAGTCGAAAGTATCTAAATGCAGAGTGTCAAAGCTATTATTCTTGTAGGAAATCTTGACTTCGGACGGTGTCCGCTGGCGTCACGTTTGCCCACGGCCATGTGGCCGGTAGCAGGGAAAACTGTGCTGGAACGTCTACTGATCCATTTAGCAGATCAAGGTATAAAACAGGCAGCTATTTGTGGCAGTGGTGTAAGTGCATTGCCGGCCGAAAAGATTCTTGCTGATGATCGTTTGGAATTGAGTTTTATAGATGAATCGTTACCAATGGGCACTGCAGGATGTGTTCGCGAAGCTGTAAGCGATGGAACCGAAGCATTACTCATGGTATTTCCCGCCAGTATAGTATGTCCCCCTGAAATCGACGTGCTGATAAAGGCTCACCGTGACGGTCAATCTGATTTAACAGTGATGTTGAATCCGTGTGATGCAGACAATACAAATATGGGTCAGGCTTCCGGTATATATGTTTGTAATCCATGTATCCTGGAACATATCCCGAAGGCCGGATATTTTGATATTAAGGAAGGCTTGATTCCTAAGATGCTTCTTGCCGGCAGAAGTGTTCATGCAGCAAAGTTGCCAAGTCACGCCGAAAATTTTCGCAATCGGCGAGAATACTTATTTGCAATTTCCGATTGCCTTGAAAATGTTCCAAACCTGAATGCGGATTTGAAACTCCTGAAAAATTCCGATTCTGAAAATGTGTGGTTGGCAGCGAATGCCAGGGTTGATCCTCAGGCAAGAGTTGATGGGACGGTTATTATTATGGACGGTGCAACAGTATCAAGCGGAGCACTTGTTCTCGGGCCGGTTATCCTCGGGAAAAACGTTGCTATCGGTAAAGACAGCGTTGTAATGAATAGTGTTCTTTGGGATGGTGTACAAGTAGGCTCAAATTGCCTGATCAGGAAATGCGTTATCGACCATCACGCATCTGTTCGAGATAATGCTGTTGTGGAGGAGAAGTCCATACCATTTAAACCGGAGGGAATGTTGAGCCGCGCGGTCAATCTTGCCTCTAAGGTTGCAAAAAAAAATGCGAATAAATTGCAGAGTGCGTTACAACCACTTGGCAAAATTTACGAAAAATTGCCGAATTGGACCTGGTTGAACAGAAAGAGCATTCTGACATTTTTCGGATATGGTCTTGTTTTAATGGCTTTCCTTTGGTCTTACTGGTCCGGCCTTGTGGAGCTTTGGAGTTTGTTGCTGAGAAGTGATGAATATTCAGCCGGCCTGTTTGTTCCTTTTCTAAGTGTTTATATCTTATGGTCAAGGCGACATGATATTGCTCAGTGCCCTGTTAAGCCTTCTATCTGGGGGCTGTTTGCCTTCATAGTGGCCCAGGCGATCAGACTTGCGGGGCTGTTCCTTATGTACAGTTCAGCAGAAAGATTATCTATCATCCTGAGTATTACCGCATTGGTATTGCTGTTGTTTGGCTGGCAGCTTTTCCGAAAGGTATCTATGATATTATTTTTCCTGTGTTTAATGCTGCCTTTGCCTAACATGATGCGGTACTTCGTGGGGCTGCGCTTGCAAAGCTGGGCGACGTCATCGGCTGTTTTCTGCCTCGAGATAATAGGATACGAGGTTATACAGGAAGGCAATATTATACATATTGGCAATGCGAGCGTCGCTGTAGTTGAAGCGTGTAACGGCTTGAGAATGATTACTGCTTTTTTTGTTATTACAGGCCTGGTTGTCCTGCTGGTCAAACGGGCATGGTGGGAAAAAGTGATCATTCTGGTATCAAGCCTGCCTATCGCCTTACTTTGCAATACCGTACGATTGGCAATTACAGCCATGTTTTTCACAGTTCTTGAAGGTGAGTATTGGGAAAAAATATTCCATGACTTTGGCGGGTATGCAATGATGCCATTGGCTCTTGCAGCGGTAGTTGGCGAGCTTTGGCTTTTGGCAAAACTGACTGAGCTTCCTGTCAAAGAAAAAGCAATAATAATTACGAGACAGAGTGTTTGAGTGACCATTTGTAACGTTCCGTTTTGCGAAAGAATGAAAAAATAGAATCGAAATCCGATTATTATCTAAGGAGTAATAAAAATGGAAGAATTAGATAAATATCATGACCAGGTAGCTGGACAGGAAATTGCTAATTTACAAATTCCACCTGAACAAGACGGTGAGGCTACATCGGATATGGTCGCCGGTATACTTCGCCGATGGTACATTGTATTACTGATATTCTTAATAGTGTGCGGAATCGGACTGCCTGCCGTTTGGCTTATGATCAAACCTGAATACGATGTAACCGGTGCGATAAAGATTGCTCCCATTTTAGCAGACATCCTGAGCGGCGAAGAAGACAGAGGAGAAATATCGAACTATGAGAGCTTTATGAATACTCAGGCAGAGAAAATCACCAGCAGCGCGGTGGTTGAGAGAGTGGCCGACGATCTGGTAGGCAGGAATCTCTCCTTCTTTGACGATGAACCAACGAATCTGGTCTCAAAGTGGAAGCAGAAACTCTTGGGTACAAAAACGAAAATAGACCCGGCGATGAAATTAAAACAGGCTATAGTTGACGATGGGACCATTTTAGTTGCTGCAAGCCGTAGCAGTGAGCTGATAAAAATAAATATGCAAAGCAAAAATATAGAAGAAGCGAAGCTGATTGTGGATTCCTTTATCAAGGCGTATATGGAGATCGAAGTTGTCAAGTCGGATGCGGATGAGAACCGTCAGCTTGCTATTCTGGAAAACAGGCGTGACTTACTTTACGAAAAGATAGAAAACGACCGCCAGACGATCTACCAGTTGGGGCAGGAATATGGAACTGTTGCCCTGGAAGGCCGGCAGGACATGATGTTAGAGCGTGTTGCAAGTCTACTGAATACGAAAACAGGTGTCGAGGCCCAAAGAATTAAACTCGAAGCACAGGTCCAATTGCTTGAACGAACGAGGGAGCAGGCGATCTCGCCCGAGGAGTTGCTTAAGATGAGGCAGGATTATATAAATCGGGATCCTGCGGTCGTGGCGTTTACGGGAAATATCACGCAATTAGAACAAAATCTTATTATCGCCCAGCAGACATTATCCCCGATGAATCCTGAACTTTCACGTAAAACCGAACTGTTAAGAATATTGAAGAAACATCTGGAGGATCGAAAGCAGGAGGCAAGCAGCGTTTTTGATGAACTGGTGGCTAAGGAAACTGCAGAAGCCGGTAACAAGCTGCTTGTATCAGTACGTAGTGAGCTGGAACAAACGCGAGAGTATGAAAAACGTCTTGACGATATTCTATCTCAAGAAAACATTCAAACCATTGGTGTCGGTCGCAAGCAACTGACTATTCAGGAGTTGCAGGATAGTTTGGAATCAACCAAAGAAGCGTATGGTTTAGTGCTCAAGCGTATCCAGAATTTGGAGTTGCAGCGGAGGCGTCCTACAAGGATTTCCGTGCATTATAATGCCGATATTGCCTCTATTAACGATAAGCGGGCAAAATATTCGATAGCACTGGTTTTCGGTTCGCTTGTTTGCGGCATGGGATTGGCGTATCTTCGAGATAAGGCCGATCAGAGTCTGCGGACACCCGATGATGTGGCAAAGCGTATCGGTATTCGAATAATCGGAACTACTACAAGTTTGAACACCGTAAAGCCGGCTCTTCTTCCGGAACAGATAGTCGGAGATTACCAGACTATTCGAGCAAATCTGGGGCTTATTGGCGGCAAGGGAATCCCGAAGAAACTGGTTGTTACGAGCCCCGGCATGAAGGAGGGCAAAACTACATTTTCCGTTAACCTTGCGACAAGCCTGTCCGAATCAGGGAAAAAAGTATTACTCATCGATGGCGACTTGAGGAAACCTGATGTTGCACGGCTGTTAAATCTTCCCAAGGATACGAGAGGACTGCATGACGTTCTCTGCGGAGTAAAATTTGAGCAGGCTGTTTACTCCGTAGCTTCGACGGGCCTTGATGTGCTTGCTGCTGATTTTCATGATGCAGCAGATGCTTACGAATTGTTAGCTTTGCCTTCGACGGCTAAACGCATAAATATGATCAGCAAAAAGTACGATCACGTGATTATCGATACTCCTCCTGCTCTGGTTTTCCCCGATGCTCTTATGTGGGCTAAGATTGGAAATGCGGTTATTTTGGTTAGCTATGCCGGCCATACCACCTTGCCGGACCTCATAGAAGCGAAGGACCGACTGGCACAAGCCAATGTCAAGGTGCTTGGCACCGTGCTGAGTAGTGTTCAGGCTGAGCATAGTTATTACCGACACGGCCATAGTTATTATGCACAAAGTGCCGAATCAGGGGAGAGTTCCAGAATGTCCAGGAGGAGACTGATGTTCTCAATGGAAGAGAGTCCGGATTATGCCGACGATTCGCTAACACCCGAGTCTGAAGAGCCTGCCGAAGGTATTACGTCTTCGACGAGCGCCGAGTCGAGAGAAAGCATCAAGCGGAAACAAACCGGGAAAACTTCAAGGCTCTCGGAGGACAATGGCGAAGATGATAACAATATCTCCGAGACCGACGATGACAATACATCGACCGAGGCTTAATGCCGGGATATTAATTCTCTTTCTTCCCGGATGGTCCGGTACCTATTGAGCCTGGCATCATATCTGATTAGTACGGGCTCATAAATATTGTTCCTTAACCTATCCATGAATATGATTCTTATACACAGGAACTCTGCAGACGGCAACGGTGAGGGTCTGCTTCGGTCTGTTCTGGCCGGCGAGCCAGTCTCCGGCGTCATTCTCGATGGATTGTGCCAACGCTCAAACAGGGACATTGAAAGGGGTTCCATTTCTCGATTCCCCGCAAAACATGGCACCGACAAAACTATTTGTGCCGTTCCTGATGAATGGGCAATTGAATGGGGCGAATTTCGGCATCAAAATCAGTCCCTGCAACAGCTTTCATTCGATGCCGGGCCGAATGTAATACGCTACAAAGAAAATGTGCCTGTCCCCCGCGAACTTATGCGCAGATCTGTGCGAAACGGGAGTTCGGACTCATGGTTCGTTGTATCCAACGGGCGGTATGACACACAAATTAACATCGAATTACTCGATAAGGTACTGGCAGGCGTCCAGGCGGACATGGTTGCGATTAATGCAGAACCCGGATTGCTGGAACAGCGCGAAAAAGTGCGATTGACGACCGAGGGCAAGGTAGCGGGTTTCCGTCGGGCGTACTCGGATTCGGCCGAGTTCGCATTTGCTTCCACTGAATGGCCTCATCATCTTTTTATTAAAACCAGCGTTCTCGATCGGGTATTGGCCGATGATGCTTTGCCTTTATCTTTTTCCGCTCTTTTAGAAATATGCCGGTCAAAAGAATTAATATTACGGGCGATTAAAGTAGGTGGAAATGTGCTGGATTTGGAAACTGAAGATGGATTGCTGAGCTTCTGTGAAAAGAGGCTTTCGAATATTCAGGATTCTAAATTCGAACTTCGAGATTCGAATACGATATCCGAAGATGCAAGATTAACAGGGAAGGTGCTGTTAGGAAAGAATATTCACATCGATCCGAAGGCCGTTGTTATTGGTCCGACCATTATCTGCAATAATGCCAGGATTGAGCGGGGAGCAGTTGTAAATTCATCAATTGTAGGGCCGAACGTTTGTGTGCCGAAGAATCAATTTGTGCAGGAAAGAGTTATCAAAGGGCCGCAAT
>Ga0210003_1000223_pt1 | contig 50283 bp, 53 predicted proteins | sample LantaG_FD_182804 | JGI IMG/M metagenome (GOLD analysis project Ga0210003, IMG submission 182804) | Deep subsurface microbial communities from Baltic Sea to uncover new lineages of life (NeLLi) - Landsort_02402 metaG (SPAdes) (version 2) | ecosystem: Environmental > Aquatic > Marine > Oceanic >... | reverse complement strand
AAAGAATCGCTCAAAATCGATGGTCCACCCATCGGATTTACTAAATTGTTTCCCCTCTAAATTGAGGAATTCGTTTGCGGGCACTTCATCGACGAGCTTAAAAGGTTGATTTTGTCCCATTGTCATCGCAGGGAAAAAAACACTGTGAAAAGGAATGTTATCTTTGCCGATAAAATGGACGAGTTTAGTATTAGGATCACACCAATAATCCTTCCAGGCGTCTTTCTCACCAATCTTTTCTGCCCACTCTTTAGATGCTGAGATGTATCCGATAGGAGCATCAAACCAAACATAAAAAACTTTTCCTTCAGTCCCCTCTAAAGGGATGGGAACGCCCCACTTCGAATCACGCGTGATAGCGCGAGGACGAAGTTCATCGATATAGCCTTTGGCAAAATTGACCACATTGGGCTTCCATTTCTTTTGATCGATCCACACCTGTAGCTTTTCTTTGAATTTATCGAAAAGAAGGAACCAATGTTTGGTCGGCTTTAGGATCAAAGGAGCTCCAGAAATTTTAGAGCGCGGACTTTTTAAATCCGTAGCTTCATAGCTCGCTCCGCATTTTTGGCATTCGTCTCCCCTCGCCTTTTCAAATCCGCACTTGGGACACGTTCCGACTACATAGCGATCGGCGAGGAAGCGTTTGTCTTTTTCCGAATAGAGCTGATCTGTTACCTTTTCTTCAATATAGCCACCTGCCAAAAGATCCAGGAAATATTGCTGAACGGTTTCGACGTGCCCTGGCCATGTGGTACGAGAATAGTGATCAAAGGAAAATTCTAGCTTTTCAAAAAAGGCCTTATTGATTGCATGGAAGATGTCGACATGCTCTTTGGGCGATCGCTTAGCAATTTCTGCATTGATCGTGATCGGCACACCATATTCATCAGAGCCACAGACATAGAGGACATCGGCCCCCAAAAGTCTTTGGAACCTGGCATAGCAATCCCCGGGAAGGTACGCACCTGCAATATGCCCAAAATGCAAAGGGCCATTGGCATAAGGAAGTGCTGAAGTGATCAGAATCTTATCTTTGCTCATGCGAAGAATGATTGTACTCGTGGGCTTTACGCTCGATCTCATCGATCTCTCTTAGCTCATCGATGTAACTAGGATCGGGATGCTTCTTTATATCGCGAATAATCTCGCGAAGCTGTATTTCTCTTCCTGAATGGATGTAATAGCGCCCTAGCTTGATTGCAAAGTGGGCAAGTTCGAAACTACTACTGCAAATATTTTTTAGAGCTTCATTCGTCATAGCTTCTGCCATTGATTCTCTCCGTTTTGTGTTCTTCTGCTATAAATATACTGCGCAAAATTTCGTATGCGCGATGTAGGTTGTCATTGGTAATGACATAATCGTAATGACCTGCCATTTCAATTTCATGCTCAGCTCTTTTGAGCCTTTCTTCAATATGCTCTTCTTTTTCGGTTTTTCGGTTAAAAAGCCTTGAGCGGAGCTCTCCCATAGAGGGGGGCTGGATAAAAATGAAAACAGCACCGGTCTTTTGTTTTTTTAGCTGCTGCGCTCCTTCCGTGTCGATCACGAGGATCACATGCTCACCAGACAAGAGATTCTTTTCCACACTCGATCTTAGGGTGCCATAATGATTACCAAAGACCTCGGCATGCTCAAGCAGCTCTCCTGTCTCAACTTTTTCGCTAAACTCTTTCTTCTGGATGAAGTGGTAATCGACATCTTCGATCTCCCCTTTCCTGGGAGGACGAGTTGTACAAGAAATACTCTCCTTCACGCATGGAAACTCATCAATGAGCATACGGGCCAGAGTCGTTTTACCTGTTCCGGCCGGTGCGCTGATCACAAAAATCAGTCCTTTTTTGAGATTTCCGAGGATCCTTTCCATTATTCTATATTTTGCACCTGTTCACGAATCTTTTCCAGCTCAGCTTTTGAATCGATCACTTTTTTTGTAACAGAAAGGATGGCCGTTTTAGAGCCTATTGTGTTGATTTCGCGAAGCATTTCTTGATTAAGAAAATCGAGTGTCCTTCCAATACTATTTTCTTTGGAGACAAGCAGATCTTCCATTTGTTTAAAATGCGATTTCAACCTAGTAATTTCTTCTGTGACATCGACCTTTTCGCTGAAGAGGGCGATTTCCCTTAAAATCCTCTCATCAGCCTCGGCTTCCTCAAAGAGGTCTTTCAAACGAGAAGACAACTTCTCGCGATAATTTTCTGGGCTTTTATCGCTCTCTTTTTCGATGAAGGCAAGATTTGCAATGAGTTTTTTTAATCTTTTGGTGACATCTACGGCGAGGGCTTTCCCTTCGGTCTCTTTCATTTTAATGAGACCATTTAGAGCTTTTTCAAGCGTTTTTTTCAGCTCTGCTGCAGTTTTAGGTGAAATCTCTTCTTCTATGGAGCTTCTTTCCATTTGCTGCAAAAGAAAGGGAAGGGTGATCTCTTCTGTAGAGAGTTTTAGCTCTTTTGCCGTTTTGGTGTATTCACTTTTGAGTTTTTTCAGTCTAGGGAGAGAAACCAAAGCATCTTTTGCTTTAACGCAATGAAGCTTCACTGAGACTTTTCCTCGATGAACAACTTTGGTTATTGCCTTGCGGATCTCCATATCAAGGGAGAGTAGTTCTCTACTCAAATGGGAGTGGATATCGAGCACTTTTCGATTGACCGAGTGCAACTCTACCGTCCAAGTAAGGCCGTCAAGCTCTTTACTCTTTGCCTGTGCGTACCCTGTCATACTTCTAGTCATTCTTACATCTCCCAAAGCTCTTTCGGTGAATAGGGGTAAGGCCATGAGCATCAATGGCTGCTAGATGCTCTTTGGTCCCATAACCTTTATGATTTTTAAAGCCATACTCTGGATAAAGATCATGATATCCAAGCATTATATGATCTCGCGTTACTTTTGCAAGGATCGATGCGGCGCTAATTACCTGTGCCTTTTGATCCCCATCTATTACAGCTTCAATTGGGACATCCGTGTCGAACGTGTGACAACCATCTACAAGTATAAACTGCGCTGCTCTATCAAGTTGAAGATAAGCCCTTCGCATCGCCACTAAGGTAGCATTGTGGATATTGAGCGTATCTATTTCAATCGCTTCCACAATCCCAATGCCGAAGTGAATGTCGGGATGCAAGATGATATCTTGGTAGAGGCTGTAGCGCAGTTCACTAGTCAGTTTCTTGCTATCATTAACACCTCGAAGCTCAAAGCCTGGGGGTAAAATACAAGCTCCAGCAACAAGCGGACCTGCTAATGGGCCTCTTCCAGCTTCATCTACGCCTGCGATAACTTCAAATCCTAAATTGCGGATCTCTTCTTCAATATGTCGAAGGCGCTTTAAGCGGAAGGTCTCTTTTCGCTTTGCACCGAGGGCCCGCAATTTACTCTTCTTTTGTTTCGTGCTTTTCTTCTTGCTTCTCTTCTTTGGGAGCAGCGGCCACTGGAGCTACTGTCTTCAAAATGCGCTCTTGGATCTTCGCTTTCTTACCAACTACGCCACGCAGATGGTAGAGTTTTCCTCTACGCACTTTCCCATGCTTGATTACTTCGATCTTCGAAACGCGAGGGCTGTGGATAGGGAACATTCTCTCCATCGCAGACCCATAAGCCACGCGATAGACCAAAATGCTCTCTGAGATTCCTTTTCCTCTACGCCCAATTACAGTTCCAGTATATACCTGGATCCGCTCTTTTGCTCCTTCAATGATACGATAGTTGATGCTGATCGTATCTCCTACTTTGAAGTCGGGAAGATCGCTTTTAAGCTGCTCCGCTTCAATACTTTCAATCAGTTGGTTCATCGTTTGCTCCTATTAATTCTGGTCGGACTTGCCGAGTTAACTTTTCACTTTGGCTCATGCGCCATTTGTCAATTTCTCTGTGGTTCCCACTGCTAAGTATTTCAGGAACCCGCATCCCCTCAAATTCTTCGGGGCGGGTGTACTGTGGGCCTTCTAGCAATCCCTCTTGGAAAGAATCTAGAGCCGCAGCTTGCTCGTTACCAAGTACGTCGGGTACAAAGCGGATGATTGCATCGGTTAATACCATCGCAGGCAGACAACCGCTGGTCAGGACAAAATCCCCAATGCTAATCACTTCGTCTACTTCGCTATCTATCACTCGCTGATCAACTCCTTCATAATGGCCACAGAGCAAAATCAAATGGGACTTTTTCGCAAGTCTCTCGCATTTTTTTGCCTTTAATACTTCGCCTTGTGGAGAGAGGTAGACCACATGGGAATCCTCTTGCCTCACCTTGCGAATGGCCCGGATGCAGGGACCTGGCGTCATCAACATGCCTGGGCCGCCCCCATAAGGACGATCGTCTACACGATTATGCTTATCTTGTGCAAAATCTCGAATGTCGATTAATTCGATCGAGATCAATCCCCGCTCTTTCGCCTTCTTGATCATGCTCACATCGAAAGGTCCAGTGAAGCATGCAGGGAAGAGCGAGAGAATCGTAATTTTCATTACTTTGCAGGCGCTGTTACTTTCTTGCGGCTCGCTCTTTTTTGAGCTGCAATTTTCACTTTCTTCGCTTCACGTTTCTCATTCCATTGCTTGATAACACTAGGTGCTACGCGCGCAATAAGATTTTTTGCATCTTCGGACATTTCTGCACCGAGATTGAGCCAATGAAGAGCTTTTTCTTCATTCACTTTTGCATTATTTTCTGCCATAAAGGGATCATACCATCCCAAGTTATCCAGATACTTCCCATCACGCTTGACATGTGTATCACAAGCCACTAAGCGGTAGGTCTGGCGATTGGCACGCCCTTGTTGGCGCAAGCGAATTTTCACTGCCATAACATCTCCTTTGACATTTTCATATCGGCCATCGATCCCATTTTTGGCATCGACTTGCACAATTTTTTCAGTTTTTTAAATCCTTTAACGAGGCGATTCACATCATCGATGTTGGTTCCACTACCCTTTGCGATACGTCGACGCCGGCTAGGGACCAGCTCGACCGTTTCTCCACGCTCAGAGCTTGTCATCGATTGGATGATGGCCTCGGTTTTTTGAAACTCTTTTTCTGAGATATCTAAATCTCCTAGATTGGACATCCCGGGAACCATTTTGAGCAGACTTTTGAAAGAGCCCATTTTCTTCATCATGCCCATTTGCTTGAGGTAGTCGTTGTAGGTGAAGGAGGCCTTGCGGAGTTTCTTCTCAAGTTTTTCACTTTCTTCTTCACTGAAGTGCTCTTCAGCTTTTTTTACGAGATTGACCACATCGCCCATACCAAGGACCCGGTCGGCCATCGATTGAGGGTTGAAGACTTGGATATCATCAATATGTTCTCCAATACCTTCAAATTTCAGAGGCTTCTTTGTTACCTCGGTGATTGAAATAGCCGCTCCTGCTCTTGCCGAGCCATCAAGCATCGTTAAAACAGAACCAGTGATACCCAGAGCTACGTCAAATTCTTGAGCTGTTTTGACCGCATCCTGTCCCGTCGTCGCATTAGCAACAAAAAGGATCTCTTGAGGGTCGAGTGCTTTTTTCAAGTCTTTGAGCTCATTCATCAAAGGAGCATCAATATGCAAACGCCCTGCCGTATCAACGATCAGAACATCATACCCTTCCTTGCGAGCTCTTGATAACGCTTCTTTCGCCACCTTAAGGGGTTTCTTCTCATCGTCTAGAGCTACGACATCGGTCTCACTTTGAGCGCAAATACGTTTAAGCTGGAGTACAGCAGCAGGTCTCTGCAGATCGCAAGCAGCTACTAGAACTTTTTTATTCTGTTTCTTCAGGTGAGCGGCGAGTTTGGCCGTCATAGTCGTCTTACCAGCCCCTTGCAATCCACACATTAGAATAATGGAGGGGGAGCCTGTCAGCTTAAGACTGGGCTCATCTGATCCCATCAGACTAATCAGCTCTTCGTGCACAACTTTAATGAATTGCTGATCGGGCTTGACCGACTTTACGACATCATCGCCAAGGACCTTTTCTTTCACCCTTTTGACAAATTGCGAAGCAACGGAATAGTTCACATCGGCATCTAGCAGAGCTAAGCGTACCTTGCGGACAGCATCCGATAGATTCTCCTCTGTCAGCTGCTTCTTGCCAGCAAGAGAGGAAAAAAGTTGAGAGAATTTATTAGCAACCGAATCAAACATAATTAATTCACTGCATTATAGGGGAATTTTGCTTGGTTTTCAAGGAAAAGAAACGGGTGTGCCCTGCCCAGTCCTTTTCTACAGCAGAATCTACCCAGAAATCACTGGAAAAAATTTTAATAAGACCTTCCCCTTGACCTGTACCGATCTCAAAAAAAACCTTAGCCCCAGGCGCCAAAATCAAGGGAAGCTCAGCTGCTAGGCGCTCATAGAACTCATATCCCGTCGGACCAGAAACTAAAGCCATCTTCGGCTCAAAACCTCGCACACTTGCTTCGAGCTGACCATATTCAGCCTCGGTCACGTAAGGAGGATTACACATCACTAAGTCAAATTTCTCCCCTCTCACAGGTTCTGTCAAATCTCCTTTTAACCAGGCCACATCAGGTCCATTTTGCCTAGCCACGCAAAGGGCCTCTTCAGAAAGATCTACTCCAACCACTTCGATTTCAGGATGGGCTTTTTTAAGACCTACGGCCAAACACCCAGATCCCGTGCACAAATCTAAAGCCTTTTTTTCTGTCCCCTCTAACCTTTTACAGATTAGATCGAGAAGAATTTCTGTTTCCCCTCGGGGAATCAAAACATCTGGAGTAATTTTGAGTTTAGCATCAAAAAACTCGACCTCACCTAAAATATATTCCATAGGCTCGCCTTTGATGGCTCTCTTAAGAGCCGCTCGAAAAGGGACCAACTCCTCCTCAACGAGAGGACGGTCAAAATGCATATAGAGCTCGATCCGCTGCTTTTTCAAAAAATGAGCTAATAGAGTTTCGGCCACAAGACGAGGTCGCGCGATCTTGTGCTGAGTGAGAAACTGCGTAGAGAGTTCTAAAACAGATTTGCAATTTTTCATCACGACTGCGCAAGTTTTTCTTGGTAAAAGTGAGCAACGAGAGGCTCGGTGATCTCGTCTAAATCTCCTTCCATCACCCGATCAAGCTTATAAAGGGTGAGATCAATCCGGTGGTCGGAAACTCTATTTTGAGAATAATTGTAAGTGCGGATCCGTTCTGAGCGGTCGCCTGTGCCGACCTGCGATTGGCGGAGCTCTGAGCGCTCCTTTTCCGCTTTCTTACGCTGCTCTTCCACAATTTTTGCAGAGAGTAGGCGCATCGCCTTATCCCGATTTTTATGCTGAGATTTTTCTTGCTGGCAATAAGCGACAGTGCCTGTCGGAATGTGTGTTATTCGGACCGCTGAGTCGGTCGTGTTCACGTGCTGACCACCAGCTCCTGATGCGCGATAAGTATCAATTTTTAGATCTTTCTCATCGAGATCGATCGCCTCTTCTTCATCGGGCTCCATCAAAACGGCTACGGTAACTGCTGAAGTGTGGACGCGTCCTTGCGTTTCGGTTTCAGGGACCCTTTGTACTCGATGAGTTCCCGCTTCATACTGAAGAAGTCTATGGGCATTGGGCCCAGAAAGGACCATAATGTATTCCTTAAACCCTCCAGCCTCTGATTCTGTAAAAGAAAGAGCTTCGGACTTCCACCCGCTTTTCACTGCATAGAGCTGGTACATCCGGACCACATCTCCCACAAAAAGGGCGGCCTCGTCCCCACCGGTTCCAGCGCGGACTTCCATAATCGTATTGCGAGAATCATTGGGATCTGGAGGAACAAGAAGTGTTTCGATTTTATTGCGTGCTTCTGGGAGCTGCTTTTCTAAAGAGTCGACTTCTTCTTTGAGCATAGCAAGAAGCTCTTCATCTACCTCGACCTCGATGAGCTCCTTGTTTTCACGCAGTTGCTTCTCGATACTCTGTAAATGAAGCCACGCTTCACTGATCTGACCCAAATAGGAGTGCTCTTGAGTAAGCTCTCTATAAACTTTTTGATCTGAAAGAGTTTCGGGGCGACCCAGAAGCGTTTCCACCTCAGAGAGTCGCTCAATTAGCTTTGCAACACGCTGCTCCATTTATTTTTTAGGAGTAGTCTTTTTAGCTACTTTTTTCTTAGCAGGAGCCTTCTTCTTCTCTTCTTTTTTCTCTTCGGCTTTGGCAACTATTTTTGCGCTTTCTTCTTTATTCTTGGCGTAGCGCTTACGGAACTTATCGACACGACCTTCCGTATCAACAAATTGTGTACTACCTGTAAAGAACGGGTGAGAAGCCGAAGAAATAGCGACGCGATAGACGGGATATTCCTTCCCCTCAAATTTCTCTGTTCCCTCAGGCTTTAGAGTAGAACCGCAGACAAACTTCGTTCCAGTAGAGGAATCGACAAAGAGGATGTCTTGATAATCGGGGTGACCTTCTTTTTTCATTGGAGCTCCAAAAAGTGTTTACAATAACCGTTAACTATAACTCAATAGGGGTTTATTCACAACTCCTTCCTATGCTTTAGGACTCACTATCTTGAGCCAAGAAAGCCATCCGGGCGGTTCGAAGACCTTCGAGGACCCCCTCCTCATATCGAAAAAAGGGGTGATTTTCTAATTCAGGGAAGTCATTAGGCTGCATCACGTCGTCTCGAGTAATATTAGGTATAATTTTTTCTGCCATTTTAAATACCCGCTCTTCTTGCTGGGCAACCAGCTCATCAAACAATGATTCAGACATTCTGCTTTCTCCTCTCCCGAAAAAATTTCTGTAAAAGAGCCCTGGACTCTTCTTCACATACCCCTCCAAGAACCTCTACCTGATGAATAGGATGAGGGCGCGACAGAACATCAAAGACCGTGCCATTCGCGCCATGGCGCAGGTCTGGAGCGCCGTAAACCAAGCGCTGAACACGGAACAAAGCCATAGCTCCTGCACACATCGAACAGGGTTCTAAAGTACAATATAACTGTGTATTTTCCAATCGCCAGTTGCCTAGAATTCTTGCCCCTTCTTGCAGACAAAGTAGCTCGGCATGAGCAGAAGCATCTTTTTTCTGCTCAACAAGATTGTGGGCCTTTGCTATAATGTCACCATTGAAAACAAGCACACAACCGATGGGAACCTCCCCTATTGCAAAAGCTTTTTTTGCTTCGAGAAGGGCTTCTCGCATAAAATTTTCATCATCTACATGCACTGTTTTTGTCGCTTGTGTATAATTGAAAAGCTATGCTATCATGAAGTTTTGCATTTGACAAGGTGTAAGCAAATTTCAAATTGTCATTGAAATGAAAAGTGAAAACGTTTACAATAAAGTTTACTTGCACAATTGATTTAGTATCCAAAGGAGATCTTTAAATGTCACTCGATAAAGGCACGAAAGAAGAAATTACCAAGAAGTATCAGCTACACGAGAAGGATACGGGTTCTGCAGACGTTCAAATTGCAATTTTAACTGAGCGAATTGCTGAGCTAACAGAACATTTGAAACTCGCCCCTAAAGACCACGGTTCTCGCCTGGCCCTACTCAAGCTTGTTGGGCAACGCCGAAAACTATTGGATTATCTGAATTCAACAGATACAAAGCGTTACCAAAATTTGATTGTACGACTCAGCCTGCGAAAATAAACACAATCTTAACTCCGTCTTTAAAAAGGCAGGCTGATAGCCTGCCTTTTGTTTTGCCCGTAAACTTTTTTCCTGTTATGCTTTTTCAAACGATTGGCGCGATAGAATGCCCAGTTCTTTAGATCAAACCACTTGGTCTACCGAAGTGGACAATTTATCCGCCTTCGAAAATCAAAGGAATTTTATGAATAAAGAATCAATGAGCGTATCGATCGGCGGAAGAGAAATCAGCTTCGAGACCGGAAAGATCGCACGACAAGCCAACGGCTCAGTTATCCTGCGCTCTGGCGACACAATGCTTATGGCCACAGCCTGTGCCTCAGAAACCCCTCTTCAAGATGTCGATTTTCTCCCTCTAAGAGTCGATTACCAAGAAAAATTTTCCTCTACAGGAAAAACCCTCGGAGGCTACCTAAAGAGAGAGGGCAGACCCACACAAAGAGAAATTTTGACTTGTCGCTTGATCGACCGGCCCTTGCGCCCCCTATTTCAAAAAGGCTGGTTCCACGAAACTCAACTCCTTTCTTATGTCCTATCTTATGACGGGGTCCACACTCCAGAACCTTTAGCCATTTGCGCGCTTTCAGCGGCCCTTGTCATCTCTGACATCCCTCTCATTAAGCCCGTTGGCGCCGTTCAAGTAGGTCTTATTGGAGACAAACTCATTATCAACCCTACTTTCCAAGAGATGGAAGAATCTAGCCTCGACCTTTTGCTCGCAGGTACAGAAGATGCCATCCTCATGATCGAAGGCTACGCTGACTTCCTTACTGAGGAACAAGTCCTTGAAGCTGTAGAAGAAGGACACAAAGCTATCCAGAAGATCTGCCTAGCGTTAAGCGAGTGGCAGAACCTCGTTGGAAAAGATAAACGACTCGATACCTTGCGACTTCCGTCCGAAGATATCCTCAAGGACGTGGAAAGTTTCTCTTCTAAGGATCTAGAGCAAGCCGTTCGGATCGTGGCCAAGCAAGAGCGCGATGAAAAAATCAGCTCCATCAATACAGATCTTCTGGCTAAATACTGCTCAGAAGAGACTGAGGCCATCCACCCTAAAAACGAAGTCTTGGCAGCATTTAAGAAATCGCAAGCCCGCGCAATGCGCGATATGATCCTCAAAGAAAACGTCCGCTCTGACGGTCGTCAAACTGATCAAGTCCGTCCTATCTCCATAGACATGACCTATCTTCCTCGCACCCACGGAAGCGCAGTCTTTACACGTGGAGAAACCCAAGCGATTGCCGTTGCAACACTTGGTGGCGACACTATGGCACAACGCTTTGAGAGCTTAAATGGAGATGGTGGACACCGCTTTTACTTGCAGTACTCCTTCCCTCCTTTCTCAGTTGGAGAAGTAGGAAGAGTGGGCCCTCCAGGACGAAGAGAAATCGGACACGGGAAACTCGCTGAGCGCTCTCTAGCAGCATCCCTCCCTTCCCCTGACGACTTCCCTTACGTCATTCGCCTAGAGTCAAACGTTACAGAGTCCAATGGATCTTCCTCTATGGCTTCTGTCTGCGGAGGCTGCTTGGCCATGATGGATGCAGGGATCCCCCTCAAACACCCGATCGCGGGTATTGCTATGGGCCTCATCCTCGAAGGTGAGAAATACGCTATCCTATCAGACATCCTTGGTGCAGAAGATGCGCTAGGTGATATGGACTTTAAAATCGCTGGAAATGCTTCTGGCATCACCGCCTTCCAGCTAGATATCAAGATTGAAGGGATCACTCCCCAAATCATGAAAGCAGCGCTTACTCAAGCCAAACAAGGCCGTCTGCACATTCTGCAGAAAATGATGGAAGCTTGTCCAAAACCAAGAGAGCAGCTTTCAGCCCATGCGCCTCGAATCGAGACCGTCAAGGTCAAACCAAGTAAAATCGGCATGGTCATTGGGCCGGGAGGCAAACAAATCCGTGAGATCATCGAAGTCAGTGGTGCGGAAATCAACATCGATGATGATGGCGTAGTCAGCATCGTCGCCACCACCCACGACTCTATGGAAAAAGCCAAAGAGATGATCCACAACATCACAGCTGAAGCTGAGGTCGGAAAGATCTACAACGGAAAAATCGTATCGATTGTACCCTTTGGAGTCTTTGTATCCCTCGTTGGCCAGCAAGAAGGTCTTTGCCACATTTCCGAACTCTCCCATGAGAGAATCGAAGATATCCGCAAGAAGGGCTTCAAGGAAGGCCAAGAGCTCGAGGTCAAAGTCCTCGAGATCGACGACCGAGGCAAAGTCCGCCTCAGCCACAAGGTGCTCCTCTCAGCACCAGCTAAAAGCGCTGACTAAATAAAAAATCCCCGGTGAAAACCGGGGATTTTTTTATCCATGCACGTTGCGAAATAAAATTTTGTTCTCATCAACTTCTAGCAGCCTTAACTAAAGGGTTTCTTTGCGCCACTTCTTCATGTACTCCATCTCGTAAAAGCAAATTCAAAAAATTTCTATATAACAAAATGCGACAGAAACAAGAATAGCTGCAAAAGCAACGGAAGAAACAACAAAGTTTTGCTGCATAACATCTTCACGGCATATTTCATCAAAAAGATGATATTTACAATATTGAGTATTCAGCGGCCAAGTAATAGCAAAAGGGAAGGCAAAAGAAGCAATACCAGCGCCACATAATACACCCCAGTCTTCAGACATAACTCCAGCCCCCTTTTAGCCTTTTAAGAATTTTTCTGGGCTTTTTCCATCAATCTTATGAAGGAAGATTCATGGGATAAAAAGTTCCAGTATCGATCGAAAACCGCGCTATGTGCATGCTTCAAGATCCTTGTGTTCTCTAGCATTTCATTGACAAGGCTACGAGCCTGGTCTATGGCAAGACGTTTCGTCAGCTCGCTTCGGCTATTGAAAATGACAAATTTTCGAGGGGTATCCGCAATTTGATAAGACTTATCTGCAGCCACCCTTACATCCTGTGATAATAGCCCTGCTGCTCCCCCAAGGAGGAAGAGTGTCGTGCTAATAAAACCTATCCCATAGGAAATGCCGAGAAAAGCGCTGAAGGCGATAATCGCAACCGAGGCGACTAAAGCTGCTGTGGCAATGGACTGAAGGGCTAATGAGCCTTTTTTTATCTCCTGGCGCAGCATCTTCACATCGCCTTTTTCTACGACCTGTGAAGTCACATTTGCCACTGATGCAGCAAAATCCCTTAATCTTTCTTGAACTGACATAGATCCCTCCTTTTTTAGAAAGGAGCAGTATAAAGCATTGGAAATTTATACCCAAACCTTGAATCGGTTTGGGTATAATTGCTAAGCCTTGAGCAACAGCAACTTGGACAATCCGTACATTGACTTACGGATTTTCCGGAATTTACCCTTTTACCCCTGTCTCTCTTCTTATCCACGAACTTGCCGTTGATGATGTCATCGGCATCTTGGCGGTCGAGGGTCTCAAACTCCATGAGCATGTCGGTCATCAGCTGAACTTTATCGCGATTCTCTTTGATGATTTTGGTCGCTTCTTTGTGGGCTGCATCTAGTCGAGATTAATCTCTTAAATGTAAATAGATAGCAGACCCAATACCAGCACATAGCAAGGCTGTTGAAACAATAGAAGTAATCCCTGTTGCAGTGAGAGTATTATGACTACAACTATTCAATTCCCCGAATGATGGAAAAAGACACGCTATCCTATTAATTGGCCAAACAATTGCTCCACCAAATAATAACCCTCCAAGTAGAAAAGGGGTACAAGTTTTCACTTTTTTACCTATGGCACGAGCGCTACAATCTATTCCTTGAGGAGAATTTTGGCTTTCCCCTAGAAGTCTTACTTGATCAGGTGATAGGGGCTTACATTGCTTATAGCACGCTAAAGTTGTTGCCGCTATAAATGCAGCAGAAAAAATCGATGTACTTATTATCATAAATGTTCTCAGTGACTGGTCACTGCAAAGGGTCGCCGACTGCTTATCCTCAAAATAATAACAACTAGGAAACCATGAGGCCCCAAGTAAACTCACAAACAAAGTAGTACATGAAACACCCCAATATCCAGTATTATCTTCGCATCTTGCCCAGTTGATACATGAAATCCCCATTTACCCTCTCACAAAATTTTTTGTAAAAATGTACATTATGCTGAGAATAAATGCAAAGATTTAACCCCTGATTGCTAGTTTATCTTCTTCCTAGGCGTTAGCGAGGGGGAACAGATATCTCGATTCTCGATGAAATTCGTATGGAAACATACGGATGAAGAGAGAAATGAGATAGATGCCCCCTGCAGGTAGCATAGGGGGAAGATAAACTAGCAATCAGGGGTTTTAGGTCCCTTGCGGGGAAGGATCTTGGAAGTCTACGTTGCCACTAGGGGGCGTATCTTCAATTGGATTTGGAGGAGGAGGAGGTTCTTTGCGAGCTTTATCCGCATCGCTTTTCACCCTGCCTTTCTTTTCATCAATGCTGAATGTGCCTTTTATAATGTCATCAACATCTTTGCGATCTAGAGTTTCGAACTCCATAAGCATATCGGTCATGAGCTGAACTTTATCGCGGTTGTCTTCGATGATCTTTGTCGCTTCTTTGTGAGCTGCATCTAGGATAGTGCGTACTTCATCATCGATCCGTTTGGCCGTTTCTTCAGAGTAATTCTTTTCGTGTTGAGACATGCCAAGGTATTGTCCTTGCTCAGCTCGTTCATCATAGGCAACAGCACCAAGGGCATCGGTCATCCCCCACTCACAGACCATGCTGCGGACGAGGCGGGTAGCCTGGGAAATATCCATCTGAGCGCCGCTAGAGATATCTCCAACGAAAATCTCTTCAGCCACGCGGCCTCCCATGAGGACGGCGAGCTGGTCGATGACTTCTTTTTTCCAGTAGCTAAGGCGATTCTTCTTAGGCATGAAGTGGGTAGCTCCAAGAGAGAGACCGCGAGGAATAATAGTAACCTTGTCTACGGTATCGCCATGCTCTACGACGAGGCCCACGATGGCGTGGCCCGATTCATGGATAGCGGTTGTCCGTTTTTCATTATTGTCGATCTCGAGCGAGCGGCGCTCTTTACCGTAACGAACTTTATCACAAGCTTCATTCACTTCTGTCTGAGTGACAGCACTGCGCCCGTTTCTAGCAGCGAGAAGAGCTGCTTCATTGAGTATATTGGCAAGATCCGCACCAGATGCACCTGGAGTATTGCGAGCGATTGTCATTAGATCTACAGAAGATTCGAGCTTAATTTTGCGGGCATGGACCTTAAGAATTTCATGGCGGCCTTTGATATCAGGAAGCTCAACGACAATGCGACGGTCAAATCGTCCTGGGCGAAGAAGGGCTTTATCTAGCACGTCGGGACGGTTAGTCGCAGCGATGAGGATAACACCTTCGCTGGTATCAAATCCGTCCATCTCAACGAGAAGTTGGTTCAAGGTCTGCTCTCTCTCATCGTGGCCACCACCTACACCACCACCACGGTGGCGTCCTACGGCATCGATCTCGTCAATGAAGATGATGCAAGGAGCTTGTTTGCGGGCTTGCCCGAAGAGGTCACGAATACGGCTGGCACCCACTCCGACAAACATCTCAACGAAATCAGAACCTGAGATCGAGAAGAAAGGGCGATCTGCTTCCCCGGCTACGGCTTTCGCAATAAGGGTTTTACCTGTACCTGGCGCTCCAATACAGAGGCACCCTTTAGGGATACGCGCTCCAAGAGCTGTGAATTTGGCTGGGTCTTTAAGGAAATCAACGATCTCTGAAAGCTCTTCTTTAGCTTCATCACACCCGGCCACATCTTTGAATGTGACTTTATTGCTGTCTTTGGTAAGTAGACGAGCTGGGGATTTTCCAAATGTCATGGCTCCAGATCCCATCCCTTTCATTTGCTTAGAGAAGACAAAATAGAGCAAGAATACGACAAGCAGTACAGGCAATAGTGTGAGGAGATAGCCAAAATAATTAGGTGAAGGTTCTTCGCTTTTAAAAGTTTTATCTAGCGCTGTAGTGCGGGGCTGGTCAGGAGCTTTGAATTCGCTGCTCTGGTTGGCGGCAAAGCCTTGCCATTCGGAGTTTGCTCCGGCAAACCACTGACTAAAGTTTTCAGGGTCTTGTTTTTCGAGCTGGCGAGTAGAGAGTTCGTTGTTATTGAAGTACCAGATCACTCCAGCGACTTGCTGGCGAGCTTTATCTAGCTGAGCGCTATTGGTGAGTAGCTCTTCAGATATTTGACGATAACGTGTGAGATCCTGCTTGTATGTTCGGACCCCGCGTAGTTGGCTTAAGCGAACGCCATCTTCTACTTGGTTGAGTTCGTCGACCATACCTTGGAGTTGATTGATCGTAGAAGAATATACTTCTGTCCGGTCAGGCAAATTGAAATCACGCGCTTTAAACACAGACTCTTCCATGTCTTTCAGCTGTTGCTTCATCGCCTCATTTCCAATTCCAAGATTAGGGGAGCGGAAACCTGTGATGAGTGTTTTGAGTTCGCTACCATAACGATCGAGTTGGGTAGGAGTGCTCGAAGCCACGCGAAAATTGCTCTTGATCTCTTTCAAAGACATGAGCTGTCTATCTGTTGCAGAGCGAATGACCACTGAGTTGTCACTACCTGGCATATCGTAATTGGAATTAACGACTACATAGCCACGGCTTGGAATAGCGATCCCGGTAAGATTGAGGAACCAATCTGCAGAGCTCTCGACTCCTTCGCGAAGTCCTTTGACGTCTTTTTCTAAAGAGGCCTGCTCTAAAGTCAGCTGGTTGTTAGAGTTGAGTAGTTCTAAAAAGCGATAGCGCGCTTTTGAATCTTCGGAGACGCGATCTTTAAATTTACCGCTAAAGGTGACGAGATTGTCATTGAGAGCCGTTTTTTTGGCGCTGTCTTTATGGACAAGATCGAGGTTCACCAAGTGCTCGACTTGATGACTGAAGGAAACTTTGCCCACTTTATCTTTATTCATGCTCTGGAAAGAGTAGAAAATCAATACTGCAGCGAGAACGATGAGAAGAAATCCTCCTGGAAGGCCTCTTCTCGGCGGCTTGTCTTTATTATCATCACCCATAGTTTTTTTTATAACACACCTTTGGTGTTTTTAAAAGGATAAAAAGATACCCAGTTTTTTGAACTAGACCCGCTATTTTGCAAGCAAAATTTTCAATACCAGGCGGTTAGACCTCAACTAATTCTATCAGATATTCGATTTTATCCGCGATGATTTATGTGGATCTTCACCGAAAGTGGGTAGTCTTCGCCTTTTTTCTCAGTAAAAAAATCTGTAACTAGCTTTTCATTTTTAAAAATAGCAGGCACAAAATCTCGCATAAAGGCAGGTACTTTACTTTTCTGCCATTTTTTGCGGAGATCAGATGAAGCAGGTGCAAGTTGGCATGCCCCTTCGGGGAGAGCAAGAGAAATTTTTCCTTTCCACCAGCTGAGCCACCCCTCTTCCGATGAGGCAGTGCTTCTCATCGTCTGGATCTCCCATTCCCAACCTTCTTGGAGAAACTTTCCGGGCTTCAAGGGGATGCTTTCTCTAAATTGAGGCAGTTTTTTTTTGATCCAAAAAACTTTTTGCCGATCCACAATCAGTTTATGCTCTCCAAAATGTACATGATAGTTAGCCTCGAGAGCTTCCACTGCATTGGTCACCTTCTCTAAAATAGGGCGACTAAAGGAGAAGCTCTTTGAAAGAACATGCTCGATTTCTATCAAGTGAGCCCCTGAGAAGTCCCACATCTTCCCAAATGGCCCTTCCACTGGTAAATAATGACTTGTCTTCTCATCCAGGTAATTCTTTAGAGCTTTTGCTTGCTTTCCAATCGATACTAGGGGACCTGCCACCTCCTTTCCAAATTCTTTTGACAGCTGAGGCAAGATAGACTTTCGCATTCTCGCTCTTAAGTATTTGGTGTCGAAATTGGTTTTGTCTTGGATCGGTTTGAGGCTATTTTCTTTTAAGTATTTCAGGATCTTTTGCTTAGGAGTCTCTAAAAGCGGGCGCCAGATGAGCATCTTCCCCCTAAAAGAAACTGGCTCAATGCCCCTGCAGTTGATGAGGTGCGCACCTTCCAACATCCTCTTAAGGATGGTCTCAATATGGTCACTTTGATGATGGGCGAGCAATAGAGCTTCAAATGCATCATTTGCAAAGAGCTTTTCGAAAAAGGCAAACCTCTCATCGCGCGCGCCATTTTCAGATAGTTTCGGAAATTGACTTCTTTCAAAATGGAATGGAATGTGATGGGACCTAGCCCAATTTTCTAGCTCTTTACATTCTTTTTTGCTCTCTTCCCTCCAGCTATGATCGAAATGGGCAATATGGAAAGGATGCTTAAGGCTCAAAAGGATATGGGCGAGGGTCAGGGAATCGGGACCACCAGAAAATCCTAAAAGAAGGGGTTTTTCAAACTGAGAATATTGTTTTAAAAACTGCTCAATTTCTATTAGCACTTTTCCTACCCGGGTTGTCTTAAAGCTGCAAAAGCCATACAATCAACTTTCCTTAAAAAAAAAGAAGGATACCAATGCCACTACTTTGGCGGTATTTGCTCCGTAATTATCTACGTGTTTTCACATTGTGCACCACAGGCTTTATTGCGGTGCTGCTCGTAACTCGGTTTCAAAGCATAGCCCGCTTTGCCGCAACGGGCGCATCTACTCTATACGTTCTGAAATTCATTTTCTACCAAATTCCCTTCATTCTCCCTCTTGCTATCCCTATTTCCTGTTTAATTTCAGCGATCATCCTTTTCCAACGAATGAGCCGCTCCCATGAATTGACCGCCCTTCGGGTCGCAGGCCTTGGATTGGCTCCAATCGCTTTCCCCCTCCTGGTTTGTGGAGCTCTTATGAGCATGCTCAATTTCACCATCATCTCCGAAGCGGCCCCTAAGTGCCGCGGCCTTTCCAAAGGGCTAGCATACGAAATTGCCGCACTCAACCCACTTTGCCTTCTTCAAAAAGATACCTTGATCAAGCTCAAAAATACATATGTCGATATGAAAGTGCTCAAATCTGGCAAATACGCAGAAGATGTGTGCTTTATCATGCGCAACATTTCCAATCAGAGGCTGGGGCTAATGCTTGCCAAGAAGCTGTATCTTGAAGACCAAAAGATCACAGGAAATGATGTCACCTTCATTTCCAGCATCGATCCTAAAAACGAAGAATGTTTTGATCACTTAATCATCGAAAATCAAAGTGAAATGCAAACACAAGCCGATCAATTGGCCCAATATCTGCGCAGTAGCCAGTGGAATGTGGGGTATGATTCGCTGAATCTAACAGTACTAAGAGCCAAATACTTAGCAGAAAAAGATCACGAAAAAGCACTTCCCGAAATTGCAAGGCGCCTCTCTTTGGGCCTAGCCGCCTTCCTCTTTACCCTTGTTGGAGTCGCTTTTGGGATGGAGACCGCGCGCGATCAAAAACTCAAAGGGACGTTCTGGGCGATTGGCCTGATGGCTTTCTATCTCATCTCTTTTGTTGCCGCTAAATCGATGAAACACGACTGGCTCTACAGTGTTAGCCTCTATTTAATTCCCTTGCCCATCATTTTTGCTCTATGCATTAGAAATTTTAAGAAATTAGCTCAGGGGGTCCTTTGACCAAAATTTGGGAGCGTTACATCCTGCGCGAGCTGTTTAAACTCTTTGCCCTCTTCCTCTTTGGATTCTATTTTCTCTATGTCGTAATCGACTATTCCGCCCATATGCAGGATCTAGCACTGGGTAGCAAGCTCTCCCTTTTAAAAATTATCCAATATTACCTTCTGCAGTTTGTGAAGAGGATGGACATCCTCCTGCCCTTAGCCCTATTAATCAGCTCGATTAAAGTCCTTTGCCAGCTCAATCAAAACAAAGAGCTGCTAGCTTTTCAGTCGGCTGGCCTTAAGCTAAAAAAGCTCGCTTCCCCCCTCTTTTTTGTTGGAGCGCTTCTTGTGGTCATTAATTTGGGTGTCAATCAGTTTGTCGTCCCTTCTTCTCTCAACTTCATTGACAAGTTCCATGACGCCCACTTGCGCCATTCATTCCGCGGCAAGCGGACCGAAGCGCTGCATGTTATGCACCTCGATGATCATTCCAAACTTGTCTACCAGTACTATGACTCAGCTAAGGAAGCCTTTTTTGATGTGATCTGGATCAAAAACCCCGATGATCTATGGCATATGCGTTATCTCAAAGCCGATCCTGAGGACGCTCAAGGTGAGTGGGTCGATCACTTGCAAAAAAAAGGAGATGGCAGCTTTGAAAAAACAGAATCCTATCCCTCTTGGGTTTTTGATGAGTTGCAGTGGAATACTGATACACCTCGCCAAGGATTTATCCCATTTGAAAACCGCTCCATCGAGGACCTATGGAGGATTTACAAGACGGATCCTCTGCTCACCCTATATGAACAACAAGAGGTCATCACACAGATCCTCTTTAAGCTCATCATGCCCTTTCTCTCTCTACTTGTGCTGATTGCCATCATCCCCTTTTGCACCTCATCTTCAAAAAACATCCCTCAATTTCTCACTTTTAGCATTGGGATCTTCTCATTTGTTGCCTTCATCGCCCTGATGGATGCAGCTGTGATCATTGGAGAGAGTGGCACCATTTCTCCTTATATCGCAATTCTATCGCCATTTATTCTTCTTCTCAGTATGTTTGGCTGGAGATATCTAAGGGCCCAATGACCACTACTTCTTTGTCCTCCAGCAATCCCTGGCGATTGCAACTCCTGATGCTGTGGAACATCCTCGGAATCATCCTCTTTGTGAGTCTCTTTTCTACTCCTGTTTGGAATCACATCGACCCCTCCTTTTTTCACTTTTTAAACCAACCCTTAAAAAGCTCGCACACTCTTCGTGCTTTCTGGGCAATGGCCAACCATAGCTTTGCTGATTGGCTGGAAGATTTGTGCATTGTGGGATTTTATATCGCCGCTGTCTACAAAGCCGGCTCGGGGAATCGAACCAAGCGCTCTGCTCAATTGATCTTCTGCATACTTTTTATTGCTTTCACCATTTTACTCATCAATAGAGTCGTCTGCCGCGACCTACTTAAACTGCGAAGATCAAGCCCTACGCTTGTGCTGCATGACTCGGTTTACCTCTCAGATTTTCTCTCTTGGATTCGCGTAAAAGTAGATTCAACGAAAAGCTTCCCCGGCGATCATGGCACAACGGCCCTGATGTTTGCCTGCAGCTACGCCTATTTCGTGCGAGGCAAACTCGGCATCCTCGCGCTTCTCTATGGAGCGTTCTTATGCTTACCTCGCCTGATCGTGGGAGCTCATTGGCCCTCCGACCTTATAGTTGGAAGTGGCTGCATCGTGATTTTCTCCCTTAGCTGGGCCTTTTGCACCCCTCTCGCGGCCAAATGCACTAGCGCTATTGAGAAAACCCTTTTAAAACTAAAAAGAAACAGAAAGTGAAAAATTTGGCTTGCCGATCGCTGCTGAACTAGCGATTGATGAACCCAAAAATATGGCAAAATCGTACCATGCATGGATCGCAACGCTCTCTTTGAGAGATTGATTTTTGTATGTGAGCCAGCCCAAATAGGCTCCCATTGATGACAAATATGGCAAAATATAGGTGTAATAACGCATTTGATCTTCCTTCTCTAGGAGTTGAGCATTTGGTATATGGGCTGCACCAAAGGCGATTGAAGAGAGGATAATGCCTGTCCACGGTCCGTAAGACTCTGCAATCGTTGATTGCAAAAATCCACGAAAAAGAGACTCTTCACCAATGCTCACGGGAAAGGCATAAACAGGAGGATAAGTATTTGGAGACATATGAATATGGAGTTCTTCGCTTTGAGGGAACGCTAACGTCGAAATGATAGAGCCCAGCGTTAAAGCTCCGAGTATTCCGCCCCAAACCTCTGGCTTTTTTAGCACACTTACTTGAAAAGGAGCCCATGCAAGATCGACAAAGCTATCTTGTGGCATCTTATATAAATAGCTAGAGCCTCCATTATAAGCACGGACATCACGATACGCTGAATAGACCCCATAAGACCAAACTGTGCTCAATGCAAGCATATCTCCTTCAAGATACGGCTCAAAAAAAGTAAATTGAGCCAATCCATAACCAACTCCTGAGCTACCCATCAACGCAGAGGCTGTCGTGTAATCTCCAAGATATGCATGTCCAAGTCCAGGAAATAATCCAGATAATCCTACAGAAAGAAAAGTGCTTTTTTTCTGAGTGGAAAGCGCTGGAAGTGAGATATCAACGCCCTCAACAGAATCTAGTGAAGAAGGAATCCTCTCTAGCGTGAAATTTTGCTCAATAGAAGCTATCTCTTCATCTCCATAAAAATGCGCAGTCGAAAGAACCAAAAGAGAAGATATAATTTTTTTATAACTCATATTTTATGCATGCCTCGTGAGATACGTTACTCTGATATGCTCAGGAGAAAAATACTCCGAAACAACCTCTTTCACAGTCTCAATTGAAAATTCCTTACATGAAAAAATGTCTAAGTAGACATCACCATTTTCATCAACAAAGTGACCGGAAATAGAGCTAGTTTCAATCAACTGGACAAGTGAATACCCTCCCTTCTCGGGGTCGTGAGTGGCAAAGTGCTCTAAAAGAGGCTCACCGTATGCTTTCATATCAATGGCCTTTACGAGGTACTTCACAAAGGCAGTGATATTCTCCCCGCTTTTAATCTTAGCTTTGTTACAAGCTTTGCAATCCAAAATCAGATGATATCCCCAATAACTCGACATTTTCCCTCCAAAAATATTACAATGCTGTTAAGTATGCCAAATTCAGAAAAAAACTCCTACCAAAAGCTCTGTGCTCTTTCGAAAGATGGAGCCCTTCTCACCACAATTTCACACATATTGGGCTGGGACCAAGAAACCAAAATGCCTCATGATGCCATCGAGCTACGCTCTGAGCAAAACGAGCTGATTGCCAGCCTCATCCATAAAGAGAAAACAAATCCCGAGTTTGCAAAAACTCTTCGAACACTTATTGACCTTGATACAGGCTCCTTTTTAACGCCAGAGCTCACAAAACAACAGCAGGCCGCCTTGCGAGAATGGCGACGAGATTATCTGCAAGCTGTCAAACTCCCCAACGCCTTTGTCGAAGAATTTGCTAAAGCTACCTCTGCTTCCATCCACGCTTGGCAGAAAGCAAGACCAGAAAACGACTTCAAATCTTTTCAGCCTCACTTGGAAAAAATCATCGATCTCAATCTGCAAAAAGCAGACTATTTAGGGTACAAAGATCACCCCTATGATGCGCTCGCTGATTTTTTTGAGCCCGAGATGACTACTCAGACACTTACGAATGTTTTTGAAAAACTCAAAATCCCCCTAATGGATCTTCTCAAGAAGATCCAAACCAAAGTAGACCCAGACGCCTCGTTCTTGCGGAAAGACTACCCTCACGACAAGCAAATCGCTTTTACTAAGCAACTCCTATCTGACATGGGTTTCCATAAAGGGATTAGCCGCTTGGATGAATCTGCACATCCTATGTGTATTCCCATACATCCGAAAGACATGCGGATGACCACCAGAGTGAGCACTTCCGACGTCCTAAGTAATATCTTATCCTGCGCGCATGAAGGAGGTCATGGACTCTATCACATTCAAGTCCCCGAGGAAACTTTCGGTACTCCCCTTTGCGATGCCGCATCCCTTGCGATCGATGAGAGCCAGTCCAGAACATGGGAGACCTTTATTGCCCGTTCACTCCCCTTCTGGACACACTATTTCCCCCTACTGCAAAAAGCATTCCCAGAGCAACTAGGAAGTATCTCCCTTGAAGCCTTCTACAAAGCCATTAATATCGTAGAACCGTCTATGATCCGAGTAGAAAGCGATGAAGTTTGCTACAATTTACATGTTCTGCTCCGTTTCGAGATCGAAAAAGCCCTCCTAGAGAAAACAATCAAAAGCGCTGACATCCCAGAAATTTGGAATGAAAAAATGCGCGAGTACTTAAGCATCACCCCCAAAGCTCTCTCTGAAGGTTGCATGCAAGATATCCATTGGGCGATGGGAGCTTTCGGCTATTTTCCTACCTATACCCTTGGTAATCTCTACGCTGGTCAGTTTTTCGAAACCTTTTCCAGCGACCATCCAAACTGGAACGAAAAACTCGCAACTGGAGATCTTGCTTTTATCAGAGAATGGCAAAAAGAAAACATTCACCAATTTGGTCGGCAGTACCTGCCAGAAGAGCTCTGCCAAAAAGTATCAGGCCAGTCTTTAAGCGAAAAACCCTACATGGACTACCTCACTAAAAAATACACTGCCCTTTACCACTTGTGATCTTATATACACAAAACGATTCAAGATTTGGCTTTGGTATAAACGAATTACCTTTGCTTTCCCCTAGAGATTTTATTAAGCTAGGTTCATGAAAAAATGGCTTATCCTCCCTCTTATTCTGATCACCCTCTACTTCACATCCAAAGAAAACCTCGACCTCTATAATGAGATCCCTAAAGGTTCAGAAGAAACTGCCTCTATCGCTCCCCTCTTGCAGCAAAAATTCACCTACCTAGGAGAGGGATCGCAAATGATCGCCTTTGCCTCTGAAGATGGGCACCATGTCTTAAAAGTTTTTAAAGCGCGCCACGAAAAACCCTATAAATTCTCTCGCTACCTCCGCTCGCTTGGCACCAAAGATTTTGAGCAGAGCAACCAAAAATGGAAGATCAAGTTTCAAGAGACTTGCCGGCGCTACAAAACGTCCTTTTTTCATCTCAAAGAAGAAACCGGTCTCATTTACCTCCATTTCCAAAAAACCCCCATTCCCTTGCCCGCAACTCTTAAAGGGAAACCGCTCGACTTAAGCCAGTACCCGTTCATCGTCCAGAAACGAGCCATCCTTGCACCCGAATACATCCGAGCTCACCCAGAAGGGATTCACTCGCTGAAAAAACTTTTCAAAACTCGCATTGAAAAAGGATTTAGTGATCCTCGCCAGACCTTAAGTACCAATTATGGCTTCATCGGCAACCAACCCATCCAAATTGATCCTGGGAAAATCGAACCCTTCGAGGGAAACCCCGAGGAAGAAATAAAAAAAATCTGTGATAAAATTGATTCTTGGGCTTTACGCCTTTAGTCTCTTTTGACGCCTAATTTCTGCTTCGTCATAGCGACGCTTTTGCTCCTCAGTTTCTGGGATCACAGAGGGAATTTTCGCCGGCTTTCGATTCTCATCTAGAGCTACAAAAGTAAAATATGCTGAGAAAATGTGTTTTCGGCTTTTAGTCCGATAGTCTTCTGCCAGAACTTTTAGCCCCACTTCCATTGAGGAGTTCCAAGCTCTATTGACAGCGGCTTTGAGAACCAAAATATCTCCGCTAGTGGCCGAAGCCAGAAAGCGGACCGAATCGAGACCAAGCGTGACAGAGACTTTGTTAGAGTGCCGTTTGGCTACGATACAGCAAAGCCAGTCCCCAAGCTCTAGCACCCGCCCCCCAAAGAGAGTTCCATAGGTATTGAGATCGTTGGGAAAGACCAGGGCTGTCTGGTCGTCAATGGCCGATTCATTCACTGGTTTTGGTTCTAACGTCATATTTTTCTATATACTGTAATGACGCTCTTCTTGCCAATAGGAGATACTGATTAATTCGAGATATCCAGATCCAGAAGGATTTCGGAGAAAAAATCACCGCTGGAGCAACCAAGCCGACTATTAATAGTCGACGGATTGCGAAAAGGTGAATTTGGCCCGAAAGACAATAAAGAGAAAGCAACCGAATTAATCAGTGTCTCCAATTAACCAAAAAAAAGAGCCCTGACAAAAGCCAGGACCCTCTGCAAACAAGGAATTGGTAATAAAATTTAACGTTTTGAGAATTGGAAGCGCTTACGAGCTCCAGCAAGACCGTATTTCTTACGCTCGCGCTTACGAGAATCACGGGTAAGATAGCCAAGGTCTTTGAGGTCAGGTCTTTTTGCTTCGTCTTGAAGGACAAGAGCACGGGAAATACCAAGGCGAGTTGCAATTACTTGCCCCTGGATACCGCCACCTTTCACTCGGACAACAAGGTCATAGTTGCCACCAAGATCAAATTTGGCCAGAGGTGCTAGAACGGCACTTCTTTGCAATTCAAGTGTAAAATATTCTTCAAAGTTTCTTCCGTTGATCAGTACTTTCCCAGATCCATTCGGACGAAGTCTTACAGAGGATACAGAGGTTTTACGTCTACCTGTAGCAACAAATTCATTTAATTCTTTCATAGTCTTATACCGTTACGGGGATGGGTTTCTGCGCCTGTTGGTCATGCTCTGGACCTGCAAAAATGCGCAATTTTTTCATTTGCTGTTTTCCAAGACGACTATTGGGCATCATTCCATGTACAGCCTGCCTAATAATATAGTCTGGCTTACGGGCTTTCATTACACTGAATGGGGTCTCACGAAGACCACCCATAGCACCAGTGTAATGGCGATAAATTTTTTGAGCCTCTTTTGCCCCAGTGACGACGATTTTTTCTGCATTGATGATGACAACGCCATCACCACAGTCGACGTGGGGGGTAAAATTGGTTTTATGTTTGCCACGTAAAATTTTTGCTATCTCTGCAGCAAAGCGGCCTAAAGTTTTTCCAGATGCATCAAAAAGGAGCCAATTGCGCTTGGCGATCGCCTCTTCTTTGGTCAGGAGTGTTGAATTTTGTTGCTTAGATTGTGTCATTGCCTAGCTCGATGTAATGTATAGGGCCAAGGATACGTGATTTCTGTTTTTTTTGCCAAGACATTCGTAGAACTTGAAAAAAGAAGCTCCCTGAGAGTAGACTTGGTGGCCGAATCGGAGTATACCACATGCACAAGTTAAAGACTTTTTTTATTCGTACTTATGGCTGCCAGATGAACGAGCTTGACTCTGAGATCATGGTCGGAGCCCTAGAAAAGAGAGGACTCAAGCGGGTCCGAGAAGAAGGAGATGCAGATCTTCTCCTTTATAACACCTGCTCGATCCGAGACTTAGCTGAGCGAAAAGTAATGGGGAAAATTGGCCAATTAGCCCGTAGGCCACAGAAGAGCTCTATTATAGGTGTGACTGGCTGCATGGCCAACGCCAAGAAAGACCGCATTTTCAAAAAACTCCCTAATGTCGATTTTGTTTTAGGAACCAACAACATCACCGATCTCAATACTGTCCTTGACGAAGTAATCGAAACAGGCAGACCGCAACTGCGTACAGACAATAAATTTGAAGAGAATATTAACTATTTGGATGCAGTGCGCGATGATCCAGTCAAAGCACACGTCTCGATCATTCGCGGTTGCGATAAATATTGTACCTACTGCGTTGTCCCCTACACAAGAGGCAAAGAGGTTTCCAGGCCTCCAGAAGATATCGAAGCTGAATGCCGCCAGCTCGCAGCTAAGGGCTACAAAGAAATCACTCTCCTAGGTCAAAACGTCAATAGTTATGGCCTAGATGCCCCAAAGTGGAATGAGCTCTTTCACGACCTACTTTACCGCCTGGACAAGATCGAGGGGATCGAGCGGATCCGCTTTATGACCTCACACCCTTGCGATATCACAAGGAACCTTATGGAGGCCATAAGAGATCTCCCCTCCCTTTGCGAATTTGTCCACTTCCCCATCCAAGCGGGCTCAAGCCGAATTCTACGCAAGATGAATCGCAAGTATTCACTCGAGTCCTATCTCGAAAAGGTCGAGATGCTTCGCGAGATTGTGCCCAATGTAGCTTTTGGGACGGACATCATTGTCGGTTTCCCCACTGAGACAGATGAAGAATTCCAGATGACGTATGACATCTTTAAACAAATCCGCTACAGCGTTGCATTTCTCTTTTCCTATAGCGCTCGCAAAGGAACTCCCGCCTACAGATGGAAGGACGATGTCCCCGAAGCAGTAAAAGATGAAAGGCTCCAACGGCTAATGCAACTTCACAGTGAAATTAGCGGCGAATTGATGCAAGAGTGTATTGGTACTGAAATGGAAGTTCTTGTGGAAAGCCTAAGCAAAACGGGTCAGCTTAAATGCCGGACCCGTTGCTGGAAAAGAGTGATTTTATCCAATAATGTAGAGCTTATCGGGTCGCTACAAAAGGTGAAGATCACCGGCTGCAACCATCAAACGCTCCTTGGGGAGCTTGTAGCCCCCCAATCTCTTAGACTCGCTTAATTCTTGATTAGCTTAGCGATAACTAGACCACCAAGGAACCAGCCTACGACGAGATCAAATATTTCGAGGATGGCCCACCCAGTCGGGAAATGCCACCAATTCCACGCAGGAACAGTTCCTAGTATTGCGACGAGCAGACCAGCGATAGTCACGAACCAAACTCTACCCCAATACTTCATTGCTTTTGCACGCAAAAGCAGGTAAGTGATGAGACCAGCGCCGATGATTTGTGTGATGATTCCACAAATCATATTGCGCGTCATATTCGTGAAATCAACTCCTCTCTGTACATTGACAAAGATAAATGGCGAATTAGATTTTTCTGCGCTCTCTACAGCATCCCAAGAAGGGATCACATATATGCCATCTTCTGGGGCATATTTAGTGATGCATGAGGTTACTTCAGAATCATCGGCAAAATGATGGATACTTGCTTTGTGCATCGGAAGCAACATCCAAGATATCATGACCCATAAAAAAACGATGACTCCTCCAACAATAGAGCATCGTATGAGTGGTTTCCACATAGGGTTTCTCCTGTTTTGTGTTCAATGAAAGAATACCTATATATCTAAAAAGTTGGATTCTAATCAAGGAGAGAAGAAAATTCTTCTTCGGAGAGAATTTTAACGCCGAGTTCTTTGGCCTTCATGAATTTGGATCCTGGCTCGCCGCCAACTAGGACGAAATCGGTTTTTTTGCTGACAGAACCACTAACTTTACCACCGCGCTGTTTGATGAGACTAGCAGCTTCTGATCTCGAGAAATTTTCTAAAGAGCCTGTCAGAACAAAAGTTTTTCCCGAGAAAGGATGCCCTTTTTGCGCTTGGATTTTTTCCGGCTTTACCCCTAAGTGCAAGAGACGGTGGATCTCTTTAAGATTTTCTGGGTTCTGGAAATAGGTGACGACCGACTCAGCCACTTTTTCTCCGACTCCATCGATTTCAATAAGCTCTTCTTGGGTCATGGAAGCTAAGTCATCCATATTACCTGCATGATTAGCTAAGAGATCGGCAATGCCCCCGCCAACGTATGGGATGCCCAGGCTCATGAGTAGGCGTGGCAGCGTGGTCTTGCGGGATGTGTCAATACTCTCTAAAAGATTTTCGACCGATTTTTCTTTAAAGCCATCTAGAAGAGCAACTTCTTCACCTGTTAGGGCAAAAATATCAGCAATGCTTTTGACAAGGCCCTTCTCTACTAGTTGTTGGACAACTTTGGGCCCCATGTGCTCAATGTCCATAGCGTCTTTGCTTGCAAAGTAGGAAATGCGACGCTGGACTTGATCGCCACAGTTGCGATTAGAGCAGCGGATGGCAACTTCCCCTTCTTTGTGGATGACGGGGCTCCCACAGATAGGACAGTGATCGGGCATAATCCAAGGACTGGTGTTTTGAGGTCTTTTTTCTGAGATCACTTTGACAACTTTGGGGATCACATCTCCCCCCTTTTCGATGATGACGGTGTCGCCTGTGCGTATGTCTTTGCGCTCAATCTCTTCTTGGTTATGAAGAGTTGCCCTTGAGATGGTGCTACCAGCTAGAAGTACCGGCTCAAGCTCTGCCACGGGCGTTAAAACGCCGGTACGCCCCACTTGAACGGTGATCTCTCGAATTTCAGTCGTCGCCTGCTCTGGAGCAAATTTGTAGGCCACCGCCCACCTAGGGCTTTTCCCTGTTGATCCCAGCTCTTCTCTTAAAAGGAAATCATCGACTTTGATGACGACTCCATCGATGTCAAATCCAAGATGCTTGCGCTCCTTGTCGACACTATCTGCAAAAGCAAGAACGTCGCTTGCGTTTTTTGTTTTGAGCCGGTGGCGTTTTGCAAAGCTTGGAAGACCTGCCTTTTCTAAAAATTGATGGCAAGCAAATTGGCTTTTAATCGAGTGATTGGACTCTTCTGCGATCCCATAAAAGACGATACTCAAATGCCGTTTTTGCACTTCTTTGGGATCAAGCAATTTTAAGGAACCTGCCGTAGCATTTCGCGGATTGGCCCAAAGTTCTTCGCCTGCATCTTCCTTTTGCTGATTGGACTCGCGAAACGATTTGTGTGCCATAAACACCTCGCCGCGAACCTCAAGCACATCGGGAGGATTATCGAGACTTAAACGCAAGGGCAAGGATCGGACGGTTTTGAGATTGGCCGTGACCTCGTCCCCTTTTTTTCCATCTCCCCTTGTAAGAGCACGCACATAAATCCCTTTTTCATAGCGAGCCGTTACGGCAACGCCATCCATTTTAAGTTCTGTGCAAAACTCTATATCATCTCTTTCTGTCCATTTATAGATCCTCTTGACAAAGTCTTCTAACTCTTCTTTGGAATAGGTGTTGGCAAGGGAAAGCATGGGAACTGAGTGGGCTACTTGGCGAAAACCAGAGGCCACCATTTCTCCTACCCGCTGGGAAGGCGAAGTAGGGGTAATCCACTCCGGTTGCTCTTTTTCGATCGCCTCCAACTCTTTAACGAGCAGGTCATAATCATAATCGGGGATGATCGGATTCGCATCGAGATAATATGCCCGGTCATGCTTATGGATCTCTTCAATCAGTTCAAAGTACTTTTTCTTATTCATCGAGAGCAAAAACATGGGTAGATAATGGCCTTAGTATAGCACAATCTTCTATTTCAGCGCTATCGCTACAAAATACAAGATGCGCGCGCTCAGGGAGGGCGATTTCTTGCGGATTAGGGAGAAAGTTATGGGCAAAAAGAAAGGATTTGCACTGGTAGGCAAGGACGCCATTTTCTGTTTCCAGCCAAGCAAAGGCCTCTTTGTTAAAAGGAATTTCGCTTTCAATATAAAACTGATTAAGGGTCGCTACCATTTCTTGGAGCTTTTGATGGCTTGGGTCTTCTAAAAGATCCCAATGGATCTCTTCTTTGAGGTTCCATTCAGTTTTTTGCCCAAGTTCTCCTCCCATGAAGAGGAGTTTTTTTCCTGGAAAGCACATAAAAAAACTCAAGAGCAAACGAAGGTTTTGCATCTTCTCTTTCTCGTTTCCAGGCATTTTGGCAAGAAGACTCTTTTTTTCGTGCACAACCTCATCATGTGACAATACAAGGATATAGTTTTCGTTGAACGCATACTCTTTGATGAAACAATACTGAGAAAAGTTCTTCTCTCTTTCTGCGAAATCCATTGCGAAGAAGCTTAGAGTATCGTTCATCCACCCCATATTCCATTTCAGATCGAACCCTAAGCCCCCTTCCTCGACCGCTTTTGTGACCCCTGGAAAGGCTGATGCTTCTTCTGCAATCATCAGACAGCCTGGAAAGCGCTTGTGAATGATCGAGTTTAAGTGCTTAATAAATTCTACCGCTTCGAGATTGATGTTTGTTCCCATGTGATTGGGAATCCACTCTCCTTCCTCTCTGCCATAATCGAGGTAGAGCATCGAACTTACCGCATCAACGCGTAAACCATCGACATGCATCTTCTCAAGCCAAAAAAGAGCGCTAGCGATGAGAAAATTGGAAACTTCCCATCTTCCATAATTGAAAATATGGGTATCCCAGTGGGGATGAAAACCCTGGCGGGGATCCATGTGCTCATATAGATAGGTCCCATCAAATTTTGCGATCGAATGGCTGTCCGAGGGGAAATGAGCGGGGACCCAATCGAGGATCACTCCAATTTGGTGCTCGTGCAGAAAGTTCACAAAATACTGGAAATCTTCTGGAGTCCCAAAGCGGCTTGTAGGAGCAAAATAACCAGTCACTTGGTAACCCCAAGATTCATCGAGGGGATGTTCACATATGCCAATGAGCTCAACATGGGTGTAATGCATCTTTTGGCAATATGAAACCAGACGCCCTGCTAGGTCGCGATAGTTTGAAAAGTGACCTTCAGATTTTTGCCAAGATCCTAGATGCACCTCATAAATACTTACAGGAGTGTTTGCCCCTCGATACTTCCCTCTATCTTGAAGCCACTTCTCGTCACTCCAAGAAAATTTACTGACATCAAAAACGATCGAAGAATTTTTCGGACGCATTTCAGAATAGTGGGCAATCGGATCCGTTTTGATGAGCCGCCCGCCTTGGCTTGTCATGATTTCGTATTTGTATTTTTCCCCTGCAGAAAGTCCGGGGAAAAAAATTTCCCAAACACCCGTTGCCCCAATACGGCGCATCGGGGTAACAAGCCCATCCCATTTATTGAAATCTCCAATCAGCGAGACGGATACGGCATTGGGCGCCCACACAGAAAATTGAATGCCCTCTACCCCTTGATGTATTTTGGGTGTCGATCCTAAAAGGTCATAGAGCTCGTAGTGCAGCCCCTGACTTAAGAGATGGACATCCAGCTCGCCAATTGTTTTGTCAAAAGCGTAAGGGTCGTGAAAAGCTCTGCCACTTGGGTCCATTATGAGGTAATCAGTTGGACTCACATCCAGGGAGACCTCGAATTCAAAAAGTCCGATATCGTGGATTTTTTTTGCTTGAACAGACTTGCCACAAACTTCGAGCTGGCAGTCCACTGATCCCGGCCGCCAAATTCGGATGATTTTTTTGGTATTATCCACCATCTTTAGCCCCAGAAAACTATGGGGATCGCTGGATTGCCGATTGGAAAGAAGGTCGAAAGTGTTGTCTTGCATCGCTACCTCAATACCTATATACTAGCGCAAATTGTATGAAGCAAGCAAAACCCAAACGAGTCCTTTCTGTTTTCCTGCTCACCATGATCAACGTGGCGACCATCGGCAGTGTAAAAAACTGGCCGGTGACGGCCGAATATGGTCTTGCATCCGTATTTTTTTTCATTCTCGCTACCCTGCTCTTCTTCATTCCAACCTCCCTAGTATCTGCGGAACTTGCCACCGGGTGGCCTAAAACTGGAGGCGTTTTTGCTTGGGTCAAAGAAGCCTTTGGGCACAAAACGGGCTTTTTAGCCGCTTGGCTCCTCTGGATGCAAAACATTGTGTGGTATCCAACAGCCCTCTCTTTCATCGCCGCCACAATCGCCTACATTTTCAATCCTGAGCTGGCCAAAAACAACATTTATACTTTTTTTACTATCCTGGTCGTATTCTGGGTGACAACCCTCGTCAATTTTAAAGGAATGCGCACATCAGGCTGGATTTCAAGTCTTGGCATGATTCTGGGAACATTTCTCCCGGGGCTTATAATCATTTTGCTCGGCTGCATCTGGTATTTTAGCGGACAACCAACAGAAATTGCCTTCACATGGAACAATCTCATCCCCGACATGAGTAGCATCGGACAGCTCGTCCTCTTTACTGGAGTACTCATCAGTCTCGCTGGAATGGAGATGTCGGCAGTGCATGCACGCGATGTTGAAAATCCAAAGCGTGATTTTCCTAAAGCCATCCTATTTTCAGCCCTCATTATCTTAGGACTCTCTATCCCTGGAGTACTAGCAATTGCTATCGTAGTCCCGCAAAAAGACATCAGCTTGCTTGCCGGATCGCTCCAAGCGATTGCCATTTTCTTTGATAAGTATAACCTGCGTTCCTTTGTCCCTCTGATGGCGTTTTTGATTACATTGGGAACCGTAGCATCCGTTAGTACCTGGACCGTCGGTCCGATCAAAGGACTGCTTGCCGCTGCACAATCGGGAGACCTCCCCCCCCTATTTCGCAAGCTGAATAAAAACTCAATGCCCGTTCCCCTGCTCATACTACAGGCAATCGTCGTGAGCTTTTTATCGATGATCTTTATTTTCTTGCCCAACTTAAATGAAGCCTTTTGGATGCTTGTGGCCATGGTCTCAGAGCTGTATCTACTCATGTATCTGCTCATGTTTGCAGCAGCTATTCGCCTCCGCTACACACACGCGAAGGTCGAGCGCCCCTACAAGATTCCTGGCGGTAATTTAGGAATGTGGTGCATCGCTGGCCTTGGCATTATCAGCTCTGCCTTCACCATGGTCATTGGGATATTGCCCCCTGATCACATCACAGTCACTAATCGATCGACCTATGTCTTCATTATGATTGGCGGGATTATCCTTTTCTCCCTTGGCCCCTCGATCATTCTCCTGTTCCAGAAAAAGAGCTGGAAAACTACATAAAATTTCACTAGAGTAAACTTTCAAAGACAATTGAGGTGGATTCTATGATTATAAAAAAACTTGCATGCTTGATCGCAACCCTATTTTCTCTTCCTTTATTGGCAGGTCTCGGAAACGCCTACATCGCAAACAGTTTATCCAATGATGTGAGTGTTGTAGATACGGCCACAAATACAGTCATTGGTACCATAGGGGTAGGAGGAAGTCCTACAGATGTGACCCTCACTCCTGATGGTACTAAAGCCTATGTCCCCAACTTTGATGACAATACTGTCAGTGTCATAGACACCAGCTCCAACTTTGTGATTGCGATCATCGGTGTTGGAGAGGAACCTGATGGAGCCACCACAACTCCTGATGGAAAACAGGTCTACATTGCAAACGGGATGTCAGAAAACATCAGCATCATCGATACAGCCACAGATGCTGTTGTAGGGACCATTGCTGTTGGAGAGGGCCCTCAAGATGTAGATTTCACGCCCGATGGAAAAAAAGCCTATGTGGCCAACTTTGTCACCAATAACGTCAGCGTCATCGATACAAGCACTGCAACTGTCATTGCCACCATCACGGCAGGTACGGGTCCCGAATATGTGACCGTCAGCCCCGATGGAACAAGAGCTTATGTCTCAAATGACGGGACCGCTGACGTTTTTGTCATCGATACAAATACCGATACAGTGCTGACAACAATTAGTGTTGGTACATCTCCAAGAGATATTGCATTTACATTAGACGGCAAGAAAGCCTATGTTACCAATTTTGGCGATAGCAACGTCAGCATCATCGATACGAGCACAAACATGGTGATCGGCACCATCATGGTGGGTACAATGCCTCTTGGTGTTGCTCTCTCACCAGATGGCACAAAGCTCTACGTAATGAATTTTACTCCAGATACCTTTAGCGTGATCAATACTCAGACAGATACAGTCATAGACTCTGGCAGCTCCCCCACCTCTCCAATCGCAATTGCCTTTAGCTTTGCAAGACTTTCCTCAAGAGCTCAGGCCAAAAAAGATGAGTTTTTAACACAGACAGAACTATTCAATTTCCTCTCCTGGACGCCCGCTCCGATCGTTCCCGCAACGTATGAAATCTTTCGAGGTGTAAATGCTACAGAGTTCATTGGAAGCGTCCCTGGAAACACTACAGAATTCATCGATCACAATCGCGTGAAAGGTGAGTTCAACAGCTACTTCATTTTTGGGAAAAGTGCAGATGGTGCCATCCTCAGTATAGGAAGAGCAGCAGCTAAGACCGAGTGAACCTGTCTAGATAGAGCGTTTGGCCAGAGCTTAAGGAAACCGCACCTCTTGCACTCTCTCCCCTCTGGCGCAGACTCTTGCGGATACGAAACGTTTTCAACCCCTTCTTCAAAGACAGCTTTATCTCACGGGTTGTTTTTGGGCGGATGATCACTTTCTTAAGTTGTTTTTTCGACCATTCAATATCAAGCTCATCACCCTCCGGGGTTTCTAGACGGATAAAACGTCCCGCGTGAAATTCTTTCGGCAAATTGGGCAAAAAGTGCCATGCATTTTTTTCCACCTGAAAAAAAAGATCCTCGATCTGACGCGCGCCCTCATGTATCAGACCAATTGGGCAAAGATTTTTGGGTGGATCAAAATCGGGAATCAGCCCTAGATAATTTTCATCCTTAAACCGAGGACAAAACATCCCCTGAAATCCAGCTCTAAAAAATAGATCCAAACACCCTTCTTCCAAAAGATTCATCGTACCAACTGCTTTGCTTGGAAGTACAACCTCTGGAATCAACTGAGAAAGGCGATACCAAAGAGGGAAAATTTCGGTCATATCCCCTCTTCTTTGGACCATCTCGAAGTCTTGTTTCTTATTGCACCCCATAAAGAGGCGCGCGCCTTTAGATGGAAGAGAATGTTTTTCTAAAAATTCAAGCGGTAGCTCTTTTCCAGAAAGGAGAAGCTTCCCCTTTTCGAGATCGAGCATCACGGTGAATTTGCGCGCTAGCGGCTCAATATCAATCTCTTTTGTTTTGCCGCATTTAAGATCCCGAAGAAAAATCTTCGTCGGAAAAACCTGCGCTTCCCAAGTCGTATAAGGGATAAGACAGCGAATTCCTGGCTTATGGGAAAAAGGGCGAAATTTATTCGTTATTTGGATACGCATCCGATCAATCCTTCTGGTGTGTTTTCCACTAGATGTACCTGCACAATCTCATTGGGTTTCAGTCCTTCTCCTTGGACGCTTACCTGCAAAAAATTCTCTGTATGACCCGTATTACCATTTTCCATGAGAACGGGCATCACTCTTCCTACATAGCGCTCTCTTAAGGAATAGGCAATTTGCTCAGATAGTCGCAATACCTTCTGTTTACGGCCTGCCTTCACAGCATCAGAGATCTGATTGGGATATAGAGCTGCCCTTGTCCTATCTCGCGGACTATAGGGAAACATATGGACCTTGGCAAACTCTACTTGCCCCATCAAATCAAGTGTATCTGCAAAATCGGCATCCGTCTCACCAGGGAACCCAACAATCACATCTGTCGTAAAAGTAAAATCTTTAGAAGCGCCCTTGCACTTTTCAATCGCTTCCACAAACATTTGGCGCGTGTATTTTCGATTCATCTTTTTCAAAATAGCATTGGATCCCGACTGCAAGACGATATGCATACTGTGACAGGTGGTTTTCCCATTGATCACGGCATCTAATAGGGCGTCATCAATTTCATCCGGGTCTATGGAAGAGATACGAAGGCGTTCTAAGCCCTTCACCTGGTCAATGGCTCCTACAAGCTCTGCAAGCGTTTTGCCGCTCCCATCAAAATCACCCACATTCACTCCGGTGATCACCACCTCTTTATATCCATTTTCAACAAGAGTAGCAACTTCCCTTAAGATAACATCAAAATCACGAGAGCGAGAGCGTCCCCTTACATAAGGGATAATACAATAGGTGCAAAAGGAGTTACACCCATCTTGCACCTTTACAAATGCCCTGGTATGTCCACCAAACTGATCAATCGCAAACTCTGGCCACTCTTCTTCTGGCATCACTTGGGCTAGCAGGTTCTCTTTAGTTTTATTAGCTACAACCTCATCCACCTCTTCCATAGAAGCAAGCTCTTCTGGGAGCCGATCGGCCAAACACCCCGTAACAACCACCTTAGCTCCTGGGTGCAACCTACTCAGCTGGCGAATTTGATGCCGAGACGATTTATCCGCCCCTTCAGTAACCGTACAAGTATTGACGATACAAATATCTGCTGTATCGCCCAACTTTGCTTCCTCATAACCCATCGATCGCAATTGTTTTTCGTACGCTGCAGACTCATATTGATTGGTCCGGCAACCGAGGGTAGAGACTTTATATTTTTTATTCTTTTTCATAGAGAGAATGATACCACAAACACTTGCCATTTTCAAGGAAAGCTCACAGCAAATATGCAAAAAATTTGTCCAATCTCTAAAGAATCTTAAAAAATCGATTGGCGTAAATTAACAGCCTCCGCTACAATAACAGACATTCTGAAACCCACTGGAGGTAACAATGCAAGTTTCAACTGTAAGAGCTGATGACACAGCAACAACTGCAGCAACTGCTGCTGCAAAAAAGCCTGAAGTATTCGAAGGCCATTACGTTAAAAAAGGACAAGTACAGCCAACATATTATGAATGGGTGGTTCGTTCTGATCTAACTTCTATTCAAGCAAAATATGATGATGCTAATGTATCAACTAAGGAAGAAGGGTACTCTCTAATGACTCCTTTCAACTTTGTTGGTGGAATCTTCTCTAGCGTTTTCGCTTACCTAGGCACAATGGTTAGCTCTATCCTCGGTATCTGCAGATACGGCGGAGAAGCTAATGCTGATAATGCTACACAGACTGAACAACCTAAAGAAACTAAAAGAGCATAACGCTTTTTTGCTTATTGGTTCAGTAACGCTTCTCGCTTTTTTGCGAGGAGCGTTTTTTTTATTTCAAAAACTTTGGAGGCAATAATGCAAGTTTCAACTGTAAGAGCTGATGACGCACCAAAATCTGAATTCAAACTCCCTGAGGGAGTAACAAGAGGTGAGGACGGAAATCTCGTTGATAATCGTTCTTTTTATCAAGGATGGAGAACCCTAGGAAACACTTCACTTTCTACTCTAAAAAAAGAAAGTGATAAAGCTGAGCAAGAGAAAGCTCAACCAAAAGAAGATGGATACACTCTAATGACTCCTTTCAACTTTGTTGGGAGAGTCTTTTCTAAAGTATTTGCAGTCCTTGGCAAAATGACAAGCTCCATTCTCGGTATCTGCGGATACGGAAAAAAAGATCAACCTGCTGCGCATTATCACGGAGAAACGTCTGAATTCAAACTCCCTAAAGGAGTGCAAGTGAGCGAAGATGGAACACTCGTTGACTGCCGTCCTTGGTACCAAAGAATATTTAGAGACAACTCAACCTCTTTAGAGGTTTTATTTCAAAAATTCTGAGTTTTTTAATGAAGTATGAGAGTCTTTACCGATGATGAGGTGATCTGCAATCGAGATCCCCATAATCTTAGCGCTTTTGAGAAGTTGCTGTGTCAGGATGATATCTGCCTTTGAGGGCGTTGGATCACCACTGGGGTGGTTATGGCAAAGAATCATGCTATGGGCATTGTGATGGATGGCAAGCTGAAAAACTTCTCTAGGATGCACCAGCACCTCTGACAACGTCCCAATGCTCACAATCTCATGATGAATATGGCGACACTTGATATCGCGCAAAATAACGAGCAGGGCTTCTTTTTTATAATGCCCAATTTCGGGAACAGCAATGGATAAAGCATCTTGCACTGTCATGACCCTCCTTTGCGGAGCAAATGTTTCTTTTGCAGCGCGCAGCGCAATGCCAAAAGCGGCTTTGAGCAGGATAGCTTTGGCTTTGCCTATCCCCTTCACTTTTGTGAGCTCTTCAATAGAGGCACTTAAAAGCCCCTGTATCCCCCCAAATTGCAAGAGAAGCTCTTGTGACAGGATAAGTACTGATTTGCCTGTAGTACCAGTGCCAAGTAAGATGGCAACCAGCTCTTGTAAGGAAAGAGCGTCAATCCCATCGCGCATCAAGCGCTCTCTAGGAAGTTCTGCAACGGGAAGTTGTTTAGCTAGGCTCATTTGATAAAACGCTCCACTAATTTTTGCATGCGGGTAGGGATTTCTACCTCCATGATCACATCATTCTCTTCATACTCAATACTGATCACCTTCCCCTCACGCATCAACTCAGATACTAAGGCATAATGGCTTTGAGGAATGACAAGGTTTACTTTTTTGCGTAGCAATTCAACAGCTTCTACCATTCTCTGCATGAGATCATCAAATCCTGTTCTCTCTAAGGCAGAGATCTGTACTGTGTGGGGATAAGCAACACGCAATTTTTGCAGCATCATTCTATCGCTGCACTGATCGATCTTGTTGAGAACTGTGACAATCGGCTGATCACTAACGCCAAGCTCTTTTAAAACCGCCATGGTCGCTTCCGCCTGCTCTAAAGCAAAGGAGCTGCTAGCATCCACTAGATGTAAAAGGACATCAGTATGGATAGCCTCCTCTAAGGTGCTTTTAAAAGCGGCAATGAGCGTATGAGGAATCTTGCGGATGAATCCCACCGTATCAACAAGAAGGATCTCCTGTTTATTGGGGAGGGAATATTTTCTTGTTGTGGTATCTAAGGTAGCAAAGAGTTTGTCTTCGACAAGAACCTCTGCTTGCGTGAGAGCGTTGAGCAGAGTAGATTTCCCAGCATTGGTATAGCCCACAATCGCAAAAGTAGGCACTCCATTTCTTAGCCTCTGAGAGCGTTGTGTGGCGCGGGTAGCGCGCACCTGCTCGATTTCCTTTTGCAAACGCGCAGATCTATGGCGCAACATCCTTCGATCGAGCTCGATCTGCTTTTCACCAGCACCGCGCAATGCGCCACCTGCTCCTCCTACTTGGCGAGAAAGGTGTGTCCAAAGGCGCTTTAGTCGAGGAAGCTGATAGCGGATTTTCGCTAGATCAATTTGGAGTCTAGCTTCTTTTGTCTGCGCCCTTTGAGCGAAGACCTCTAAAATCAGTTCTGTCCGATCTAGAACAGGACGCTTAAATACTTCTTCGAGATTTTTTTGCTGCTGAGGTGAGATCTCCTCATCGAAAATGACGATATCGGCTCTATATTCTTCAGCGACTGCTAGGAGCTCTTGCAGCTTGCCTTTACCAATGATTGTGCTCGACGTAATCTGTCTCAATGCCACGGGAAGTTTTGCAACGGTCTCTAAGCCATAAGTCTCTGCGAGCCTTTCCAATTCATCAATGGAGTCTTCGCTAAAATCCTTTTCATCCGCCTTAAGGTAAAAGGCGATGAGCAGCGCTGTCTTAAATACTTTTTTTTCGTCTTCTTCTTTCATAAATTGAATGGGATCTCTAAACCGTCGTGAGCCAAACTGATGTCACTTGGCAATTTTTGATTCGTTTCTTCGTGGTCTAAGTCATGGGCAATATGGGTAAAAAAAGTCCTTCTCGCTCCCACTTTTCTGGCGAATGCAACCGCTTCCTCGATATTAAAATGAACCTCCGAGGGAGTGTAGCGCAGAGCACTTAGAATTAACGTATCTACCCCTTTGATTTCATCCACGACACGGTCACTATATTCTCGGATGTCCGAGATATAGGCCAGATCGCCCCACCTATAACCGGTCACTTTCATATTAGCCTGTACATAGCTTACATAGGAAACGGGCAGCCCTTGAAAATTTGTTTTTCCAAAATCCTCTTCTAAAACCTGGAAATCTAGCTGCGCTTGGAGTGTGCCATCAGACTGCTTAGTATTGAATAGATAGTGAAAGCGGTGGCGCAACTCATCATAACTATCAATAGAGGCAAGTGTGGGCAGACGCATTTTATGTTTAAAATAAAACACGCGAAGCTCATCGAGCCCGCCAATATGGTCATAGTGTGTGTGTGTGAGATATACCCCATCTAAATGATCGATATTGTAGTGCAATGCCTGATCACGAAAGTCTGGGCCCACATCAATGACAAAATTCTTTTTCCCAACGGATAAGAGCGCAGAGGGCCTGTACCGTTTATTAAACGGCGAGGTAGAGGTGCAGACTTTGCATTTGCATGTGATGATGGGAACTCCTGCTGATCCCCCTGTCCCCAAAAATAGAAATTTTGCTTGCATGAGACTATTTTATGCTTTTTTTAGAATTTGTGCAGCAAGCATTCGTCCGTACAAGCCGTGATAGAGAAGACCTCTTGATCCAAGACCTGTAAAAACAGAGAGTTTCTCACCTACTTTTTCGATGATCGGCGCATAGTGCCCCTGAGAACAAACTCGAATCGCAGAGCGGCAATCCAGTATTTCGGCCTCCTTGCACAATTCCAATTTATCCTGAAGTAAAGTTTTTGCCTTCTCTATATCGGGCGCTACCGTTTGAAAATCTTTTTCATATGTCGAGCCGATTTCAAAGCGGACTTTGGATCCCACGTGCGCGATATAACCCCTAGAAATAAAACTTTTCTCATGGGGCGGTATACCTTTCAGTGTAAGCGCTTGCCCTTTAAGAAATTTAACTTTCAAATGCTTGCACTCTTCAAAGTCCTGAATTCCATACCCAGCTGCGACCACAACGTGGTCATAGTTATCGAGCTCACCAAGACTTTGCACCTCTTTTGTCACAAACAAAACGCCTCTCTCTCTTAATGCAGAGCTCAACCCTTCCAGATAATTTTCCGATACAACGGTAATCCCTGAATGGATCAAAAAAAGATCGTCTTGCTGTAGCTCGACATCTCCATATTCTATTCCATGAGAAATAAGACGAGCGTGCTGCTCTTCTCCCATGCTTTTTCGCAATATCCCAGATTGGGTCGCCACCATTTTTGGTGTGTGATTTTCTGCCACCTTGATGAGCTCTTTTGCAACAAGAAGAGCCTCTTCGGCTTTTAAACTCCTGCGAGCAGAAAGCCCCGGGTAAGGGTGCAACAGACCGCTGGCAACGCCAGAGGCCCCAGCGCCTACGTGATCCTTTTCAAAAATAGTCACTTCAGCTCCTGCCTCTAAGAGAAAATAGGCAGCGCCAAGACCTGCGAAACCAGATCCGATTACAGCTATACGCATCGCGCTTCAAGAGTTAGGAGTTTTACAAGGAGGCCCTCAAGTTTTCTAGCTATGACGATCTGCAGTATCCAAGCCTGAAGCTGCGCTATGTATTGTTTCATGACTTTGCTAGGGCCTTACGCATGAGAGCGTAGCTCTCTGCGGAGAAGTTAAAAAAGAAAATGACAGAAGGGGTGAGCAGCGCGCAAAAGGGAAGCATCATAACAAACCACTTGAAGAGCATCGAAAGCCCCCCAGTGGCATCGATGTACAAAATGTGGGTTAAGGCTGCTGCAAAAGATAAAACGCCCGCAACAAGAAACAAAGGCAAAAGAGCAATAAGAGGGAGGACGAAACTCAAAAAAGGATTTATTTTAAGATCTTTAAACACCGCCTCTGCAAGATCCGCCTTAAGCTCGGACTTAAACGAAGCCGCAGGGGTGACATAAAACAAAATGAGCAGACTCAAAACACCCAAAGCCAGAGATCCCAAAACGAGTAAAAATGGCCCAAAAGCAAGAATCGAGCTTATAAAAGCACCCGCGTGTGGAATAGCGCGAAAAAGATAAAACACCCCTAAAAACATCCAGAGAATGAGGTATGCAAAAATCAAAGGCACAGCCAAATAAGGAATACCCATGAAGAGATCCTTTGCTCCCATGATCACCTTTAAGTATTGATATTTGACCCCTTTCACCTCATCGTGATAGATCCTAGTCAAAACAATGCCAACAGCTAGAAGAAGGCCTGCGCACAGAAAGACAGGCAAAAAAGCTGTGCTCATCGCCATCCACTGCGATACTCCCTGTGAAATGACTCTACAAATCACTGCCAAAAAACCACAGAGCGCCATCACGGGAAAGACAAGAAAAAATTTTCTCTTAGAAAAAGTGTGCATGAGCGCACGGTTAAAAATTTTTTCCAACTGTATCCAGGTCATACTACGGGAGTATACTGGAAGATAGCATTTTGTGCAGAGAATTAGAAATTCTTGGGACGCTCTTCGATGAGCTCTTTTTCTGTAGCAGAGATCTTCTCTTTGATAAAGGGATCTAAAGCCAGATCTGGGATAATTTCTATATTGCCCTCGCCCGTTGATCTGCAAGGAAAAGAAAAAATCAGATCATCTTCGATGCCATAAGGGTTGCCATTAGACAATAGAGCGATAGAGAACCACTCCCCTTCCTTCGTTGGCCTTAAGAGAGACTGGATCGAACCAATGGCCGCATTTGCAGCTGATGCTGCTGAAGACTTTCCTCTAGCAGAAATTACTTCCGCTCCCCTCTTCTGCACAGTCTCAAAAAAAGTCGTTTCTAGCCATCTCCGATCTGTAATAACCTCTTCTGCTGGTTTGCCAGCGATTGTAGCGTGAGTAAAATCGGGCACTTGAGTAGCTGAGTGGTTGCCCCAAATCGCAACGCGCTCCACATCTGCTACTTTGCATCCAGCTTTTTTTGCCAGTTGCGCTTTAGCCCGACTTTCATCGAGTCTTGTCATAGCAAAAATTTTGCGAATTTTGGGAGCATTTGATGCCACAATCAGCGCATTTGTATTACATGGATTGCCAGCAACAAGAACGACAGCATTGGGATCTGCCACTTCATTTAGCGCTTTTCCTTGCTCCACAAAAATTTTGGCATTTTCTCTTAAAAGATCGTTTCGCTCCATCCCAGGTCCGCGCGGCTTGGCCCCGATCAAAAGAGCAATTTCTACACCTGCAAATATTTTTCTTGGATCATCTCCCACTTGCACGTCAATAAGAAGCGGAAAAGCACAGTCTTCAAGCTCCATCACCACACCTTTTAGCGCTTCTAAGGCCTCGGGCACCTCCAAGATACGAAGGGAGATGGGCTGGTTATCCCCCAGCATTTCCCCACTGGCGATTCGAAAAAGTGCGCTATAGGCAATCTGGCCGACGCCTCCTGTAACTGCCACAACTTTAGGAGTTTTTTGTGTCATAATAAAGTTTTTATATACATCCACAACCTCTCTAATGTCAATTCAAATTGCCCTTTACAGCATACTCGCGTATAATGGTGTGGATGACTTGGCTTGTTGTTTTACTCTACGCTACGTGGTCCAGCGTTTTTGCCTTCGGCAAAGGAATGCTGGAGTTTTCCACTCCCATGTTTTTGACCGGATCCCGCATGTTGCTCGCAGGGGCACTCATGGTAGGATATCTCCTCATACGCAAACGCTCTTCATTTCGCTTAAATAAAAAACAGTGGATCTCCATTGGATTCCTGGCCCTTTTCAGCATCTTCCTCACCAACATCTTAGAGTTCTGGGGACTGCAGTATCTCTCCTCTGCCAAAACCTGTTTTATCTATAGCCTCTCGCCCTTTTTCTCCGCTCTTTTCTCCTATATCCACTTCAAAGAGAAAATGACCCGCGGCAAATGGATTGGGATGACGATCGGATTTCTTGGGATGATCCCCGTATTTATGACACAGACTGGATCAGAGGATCTCTTAAGCGCTTTTAGTTTCTTTTCCTGGCCCACTCTCGCGATTATGGGAGCAGCCCTCTTCTCTGTCTATGGATGGGTGATTTTACGACTTGTAGTGAAAGACAACGACGTCTCCCCCGTTATGGCCAACGGAAGTAGCATGTTAATCGGTGGAGCTATGGCTCTCGCCAGCTCATTCTTCTTCGACACCTGGAGCCCCGTTCCCATCGCAGCAGGGAAACTAATGCCATTTGCTATGGGTACACTTGGCATGACTGTCCTTTACAACATCTTTTGCTATAACCTCTACGGGATGATGTTAAAGCGCTTCACAGCAACTTTCCTCTCTTTCATGGGACTTCTCAGCCCCATCTTCGCCTCCCTCTCCGGCTGGCTATTCCTAGGCGAGTCCCTCTCTTGGCAGATTTTCCTATCAACTAGCATTGTCTCGATCGGCCTTTGGATCGTCTACCGCTCCGAGCTCAAACAAGGCTACATCAAAACCAAAACCACCGCTGCTGTTAGCGATGTTAGTAATTAACCATTTGGATTTGGCTCGGCAAAGTCTCGAAGAGATTAAGCCAGTAGGAAAGCTCTCCGTCAAAGCATAGTTTTGGCAGATAAACAAAACAGCAAAATCCCTCAAAGCCTCTTCCAAAGTAGAGCTGAAAATAATAGCTATCGTAGTTCTCCCACCATTGCATCAGCATCGGTGTGCATCCATCTGCTCCGCCATAAAATAAACTCGAGTCTTGAATGGGGTAATAATGAGCATCGGCCTGTGTGAACCAGGCGGCATAGTCTTCTAAATAGAAAGAGTAGTCAAAGACATCGCGGACAAAAACAAATTCTGCTTGAGGAAAAAACCTGCTGCGGTAGCGGAGACATGGACTTCCCTTGTCAGTTTTCGTTCCATCAAAGACAAAATCTGGCATAGGGATCAAAAGCCCTTCTTGCAAATCACCGATGATTTCAAATCCACCAACAGAGGCGTGTGGATAGTAGCCAAATGCTGATTGAGCTGCGAAAGCTATTAAACAGATGAGTTTTTTCATTCTTGCTCCTCATCGATAAAGCGGACAGAACTTAATACATCGAAGGTAAATTGATCCAGATCTCTTTCTTCACAAGAATATACTCCTGTTGCCACGAGGATGGAATAGGTATCAACAAGGAAGGTATGAACATCGATAGCCATTCCCTCTTCTTCTTCTTCCTCATCTTGGATACAAATACGCATTCTAGTTGCGCCATACTCTGTATCCGCGAGAGAAGGTAGAATTTCTAAAGAAAAAGCGCCCTCATCCTCCTGCAAATCACAGATCATCTCTTGTACTTGCTCAAAAACCATGGGATAAAGACCTTCCGATCCCTGACCTAAAAAATCCGTGAGAGGGATTTTTCCAAGAGCGATTACGAAGAATCTTTCTTCATCATCCTCACTTTGAAAGACAATCAACTCCATCCCATTTTCAGAATGGCTAAGATTCCATGTTCGTTTCATTTCAGCTGGAATTTGCATGACAAAACCAGTGTCTTCATCCCGGAAAAGCGATGCATCCGATCCAAAAAGTGTTATTCCAAAACAAGTAAGTAGCGCTAGCATTAGTGTTTTCATGCAAATCTCCTCAAGTTCAATTCAGTGTTCAAAAGAAGCTTATTCTGAAGAGCTTTCTGTTTTGGGGCAAGGATTTTTGAAGGAGATAGATTCCAGAAGAGGCCACATTAAAACATCACTATCCACTCCATCATCTTCTTTTATAAGACTAATCGTGTAGCTGTAGTGATCTTTCACAAAGAGATAGTCACAAAGACAAAGCGGCTGCCGATACGTTTCAGCTATAGCCAAAATCCGGATCTGACACTTTGATATTTCCAAGGGGCCTAGAAAAAAACTTTTGAATTCTAAGCTCTTATAAATCATCTGCTCTTTTTCATCCGTCCCCTTGGTTAGAGTATGATGAAAATGTTCAGAATGAGACTTTTGATACTCATTTTCTTCGATCTCGATGATGAGTTCATTACCTTTAGAATCTTCATAGGTATACCAGCAATGATCCTCATAGGCATCTTCCGATACGTGATGAAAGGCCTCTGGCACTTCGAGCTCAAGGCCACTACATGGATCAAAAAAAGAAAAAAGAAAAAAAAGAGCCCACATCGCGTAAGAGCCTCCTAAGAAATAAGGAATGCGGTTACCAAGATTTGAACTTGGGACCTCAACATTATCAGTGTTGCGCTCTAACCAACTGAGCTATAACCGCGAGATAAGAGTAAAAAAAACAAAAGATCCCAATGTAGGTACGCAAACACGCACCTACACCGGGCTAGTCATGGAGGCTAGGAGAGTCGAACTCCTGACCTTCTGAATGCAAATCAGACGCTCTACCAACTAAGCTAAGCCCCCACAAACCATGCAGCATATCGCCGCACCATTCCTTCCATGAGAAGGAAGTGAATAAGATACTAAATTTTGCCCTTTTCTGCAATCCGCTTTGATCAAATTTCATGTTTCTCTATCCATTTTTGTGGATTTTTCTTCAATGCAGAGACAAATTTCGGCAAACATTTTTTTAAATCAAAAGCCGGTTCCCACCCAAGCTTTTCCCTGGCCTTTCGGATATCCAAGTCAAAGTGGTCGTCAGCAATATCTACCATCCATGGTTGAATAAAAGATTTCTTGCTCTTTTGCAAGCTTTTCTTCAAAGTCGCGCCCATTTTCGCAAACCATTTGGGAACGCGCAGCGTCCACCAAGGCTTTCCATGAATGAGCATTCCAAAGTTTTTTTGTAGATCGCCAAAGGCCATCACGTTTGGCTCTCCCAAAACAAACACCTCTTCCCCTGCCAGCTCCCCTCTTTTCTCAACAACAGCCTTGAGCGCTGAGACAAGATCATCCATATGCAAAAAACTCGCTCCATGTTGCAAGTTGCCAGGGAATAAATGACTCTCTAAGTCTTTGCGGTAAATGCGCAAAATTTGTTGCGACAGCGGAATTGAGTTGCAGTCATCATCGTAAATCCCTGCTATGCGCAAAATCACACTTGGCATGGCGCCTCGCAACTCCGAAATGATTTTTTCCGTCTTCATCTTTGAGATAGGGTAATCCCACTTGGGATCAACAGCTGAGTTTTCTGAAATCTTTTCGCCCAATTTACAAGGAGCGTGTACGAGCATCGTGCTAGAGAAGACAAATTGCGCAAGTTGAAAACTCTCTAAGCAGACTAGAAGATTTCGCGTCCCCTCAATCGTAATCTTCTCATACTTTTCCCACTCGCCGCCTGTAAAATTGTAGTAAGCTGCTAAGTGAACAAACGAAGCGATTTTATCCCCGTACCTATCCTTCACTTGGCTAAAAGCGCTATTCACACTATCTGCTGAGCTGATATCTACGAGGAGATATTCAACTCCTGCAAGAGGTTTTTTGGGCGACACAACATCGAGACCCACCACCTGATAATCCTGTGCAAACATTTCAGCAGCAGCGCTACCAATACGTCCACATACTCCGGTGATTAAAAGTAAGGGTTTACTCATACCCTCCGTATAAACAATTGCTGTGGTATAAACAAGCAGAATGGAAAAACGTCTTTTTTTTGGATTCTCTGTAGAAGCCCCCTGGCCCATGAGCTATCCAAATGGACGGATCATCGAGGAATCCTCACGCCATCTAACCCTCGCCTTTTTGGGGAATCACCCCTTTCAGCCTTTAGAAAAGGCACTAAGCAATTTTCCCAAGCCAGACTTCCCATTCGGCCCCATCGGAAGAAGCAATAAACTCCTCTTCTTGCCCGAGCTCAAACCCCGCGTTGTTGCAGAGCACATACAATGGCTGTGTGATGAGGATCAAATCACAACCTATCAAACAACCCTCCTAGATTGGCTAGAGAATTTGGGTTATCCCATAGACCGCCGCCCCCTTCTTCCCCACATCACTATCGCTAGAGCCCCCTTTATCGAAAAAGAGTGGGAAGAAGCTTTTGAACCACTCCCCTTTATGATCACCGGCATCCACCTATACGAAAGCATCGGAAATCTGCGCTATACTTCCATTTGGCACCATCCCCTATCCCCCGTCTTTGAAGAATTCGAACACACCGCAGACATTGCCTTCCACATTTATGGAGAGGATTTTCAGCAGCTCTATCTCCACGGCGCGCTAGCTCTTTCCTTTAAATACCCTCCTATCCTGGATTTTCTAACCTCAAGCACAGTCGCAAACATCCAAAGCGTAATAAAACTCCTCAATCAGATGATATCCACTTGCGATGCACAAATCGGCTGCCCCTTTAAAGCAGTGAGCCACCATGGCAAACTTCTCTCTAAGCATCCTCTAAAATGGGAGATGATCGTAGATGTATAAAATAGCACCAGCCACATACCTAATCGAGCAGAGCGAAGGGATGAACGTACCAGGTCTTATCATTGCCACAGAAGAACTCATGACCGAAATCGACTTTGAGCGACCACTTGAGCAAGTGCGCAACGTAGCACATCTGCCGGGGATCATAGGCCATAGCATCGCCATGCCGGACATCCACTGGGGCTACGGCTTCCCGATCGGCGGTGTGGCAGCTATGGATCCAGAGACCGGCGTTATCAGCCCCGGTGGCGTGGGCTATGATATCAACTGCGGAGTGCGTTTAGCCCTCATCCCTGAAACCCTTTCCTGCATCGAGGGAGCCCATGGTGATAAACTCCTGAAACGAATCTTCGATCTCGTCCCCTCGGGCGTTGGACGCGGACAAAAAGGGCAAAGAGGCTTGTCCGAGAGGGACTACCAAGAGATCGCCTCTAAAGGAGCCCGCTTCGCCATTGAAAACAACCTCGGGTTTGCCCAAGACCTCGACCATATCGAGAGTAATGGATTCCTCGATGGGGCCGATATCTCCACCATTTCGGAAACCGCCAAACACCGCGGAAAAAACCAACTTGGAACGATCGGCTCAGGCAACCACTTCGTAGAAATCGGCGAAGTAGAGACCATCTATCTTCCAGACATCGCTCAAGAGTGGGACGTCCAAACAGGTCAGCTCTACCTCCTCATCCACTCGGGCTCGCGTGGCTTTGGCCACCAAGTCTGCCAAGACACCCTCGACGACTTCCTCACCAAAGGCTACGCTAAAAACCTTCCCGACCCCCAACTCGTCTGCGCTCCCATCAAAAGCCCCGATGGAGAAAAATACTTCCACGCAATGGCAACCGCAGCCAACTTCGCCTTCAATAACCGGCAAATCATCCTCCATGAGGTACGCCAAGCCTTTAAAGACGTACTCAACATCAATCCCGAAAACATCCGCCTCCTCTACGACGTCTGCCACAACATCGCCAAGTTTGAAACCCACGAGGGCAAAAGGCTCTGTGTCCACCGCAAAGGAGCCACCAGAGCTTACGGCCCAGGTAGCTCTGAGCTCAGCCCCCTCTTCCAAAAAACTGGCCAGCCCGTTCTCGTCCCTGGGGACATGGGCCGGGCCAGCCACCTCATGGTAGGTCAGGGCAATCCCCTTACCTTCTCAAGTTCCTGTCATGGCGCCGGCAGGGCCCGAAGCAGAGTCCAATCCTCTAAAAATTGGCGCGGCAGAGACATCTTCGACTATATGGAGAAGCAAGGCGTCAGCGTCCTAGCCACCTCCAAGCGGACCGTCTCCCAGGAGATGCCCGACGCCTATAAGGACGTCGATAAAGTCGTGGGTGCCGTGGAAGAGGCCGGTTTAGCCAAGAAAGTCGCGCGCCTCAAACCCCGCCTAGTCATAAAGGGATAACTACTTTATTACCAATGACTTAAATTATTACTTTACACTAATTAAATTTTAGTTTATAATTAATTACATTATACAAATAAAAAAAGGAGATAATACCATGGCATTACCAGCAATTGGAGCTGCAGGGGAGTGTTGCATAACTCACTAGAGTAAGCAAAATCTTGAACAACAAAAAGGCATAAGCGTAAACTCTTTAGATTCTTACAACAAAGGAGCTAGCTTATGCCTCGCCACAAACGTGACTGGAAACAG
>Ga0210003_1000221_pt1 | contig 50476 bp, 50 predicted proteins | sample LantaG_FD_182804 | JGI IMG/M metagenome (GOLD analysis project Ga0210003, IMG submission 182804) | Deep subsurface microbial communities from Baltic Sea to uncover new lineages of life (NeLLi) - Landsort_02402 metaG (SPAdes) (version 2) | ecosystem: Environmental > Aquatic > Marine > Oceanic >... | reverse complement strand
GCTCTTTGGCAATTGAATAATGGTATACGCTGAGAAACAAGGTCCGCACAAAAGACAAGATAAACATTTAAAATTTAATAAGTTATGAGAAGACAGTCGCCCCCCATGCGGGGGCGTGGATTGAAACTTGTGAAGGTGTAGTAATGGCGTCTCCAACAATGTCGCCCCCCATGCGGGGGCGTGGATTGAAACGTTCCAGTACCCCACCTGTCATGGCGAACCGCACGTCGCCCCCCATGCGGGGGCGTGGATTGAAACTTGTCATACTTAAGGCCTTGATATCGTTATATGAGTCGCCCCCCATGCGGGGGCGTGGATTGAAACAGACCGGTGGGGTACCAGTAGGGCGCCAAGGCCGTCGCCCCCCATGCGGGGGCGTGGATTGAAACGATGCATACGATTATGGCATGGGCGGCGGGGTCAGTCGCCCCCCATGCGGGGGCGTGGATTGAAACATCCACATAGTTATCCACATAATTTCTGTATACCGTCGCCCCCCATGCGGGGGCGTGGATTGAAACCATTTTTTGACCCCTGCTACCATCTTAAACCATGTCGCCCCCCATGCGGGGGCGTGGATTGAAACAATAAACATAATAACAGGTTGCTCAGGCTTTGAGGTCGCCCCCCATGCGGGGGCGTGGATTGAAACATGGGTGGCTGTAGGACTTGAAGGCAAGCTGGCTGTCGCCCCCCATGCGGGGGCGTGGATTGAAACATGTGCTCCACCTTTGCCTTGAGTAGTGCCTTTGTCGCCCCCCATGCGGGGGCGTGGATTGAAACAATTATATCCTGGCATGAACCAGGGGATGATTTGGTCGCCCCCCATGCGGGGGCGTGGATTGAAACTTTTTCTCGGCCTCGATATACCATGTTATATATGTCGCCCCCCATGCGGGGGCGTGGATTGAAACAGAAGTGAACACACAACAGGCGAATGTAACAGGGGTCGCCCCCCATGCGGGGGCGTGGATTGAAACTTGATTGACTTTATTCCATAACGGGCGCAACGTCGGTCGCCCCCCATGCGGGGGCGTGGATTGAAACATGGAGGAGGGTAACACGACCTATGCCATGCTTGGTCGCCCCCCATGCGGGGGCGTGGATTGAAACACCGAGCGTGTCGATAACTTGCGTGTGTGTCCAGTCGCCCCCCATGCGGGGGCGTGGATTGAAACACGATCGAGTACAATCGCATCCCCGAGGCTGCCGTCGCCCCCCATGCGGGGGCGTGGATTGAAACACGTTATGGATCTGTAACTTATTTGAGCGAGCCTCGTCGCCCCCCATGCGGGGGCGTGGATTGAAACCCTTTTTGCTCATCGAGGACGCCACGCTGTCAGAGTCGCCCCCCATGCGGGGGCGTGGATTGAAACAAAGAGCTCTATCGACGGCTGCATCCCAAGGAGGTCGCCCCCCATGCGGGGGCGTGGATTGAAACACGATCTCCAGAGAACATCGAAAGGTCAATATCGTCGCCCCCCATGCGGGGGCGTGGATTGAAACATCGTCGACAAATAGATGTAATTTCAGATCATGGTCGCCCCCCATGCGGGGGCGTGGATTGAAACACAGAAAATATTCAGAACATCCACGCGGCGCTCGTCGCCCCCCATGCGGGGGCGTGGATTGAAACATAAAGCTATCTCCTTTTCTCCGGTTCTCCAACGTCGCCCCCCATGCGGGGGCGTGGATTGAAACATGATTTCGGGCAAGTTTCCGGCAGCGCCACTGGTCGCCCCCCATGCGGGGGCGTGGATTGAAACCAGGGGCCGTAAACAAGCGATATGGTCTGAAAGGTCGCCCCCCATGCGGGGGCGTGGATTGAAACAAAAAAGAGAACGTGCTTGCGGTGCTGATCAATGTCGCCCCCCATGCGGGGGCGTGGATTGAAACAGAATATCCACGCGGCGCTTCGCCGAGCCATCAGTCGCCCCCCATGCGGGGGCGTGGATTGAAACTCAGAAAACGACTCAGGGGCGAATCCCTGAGCGGTCGCCCCCCATGCGGGGGCGTGGATTGAAACCCTTTCCCTTGATGAATTGATAGGCCACATTCGGTCGCCCCCCATGCGGGGGCGTGGATTGAAACATAAGATCGAGTACTCCGTCGAAGTCAGCCCCTGGTCGCCCCCCATGCGGGGGCGTGGATTGAAACAACATTTCGACATTCGATGACGGGAAGACCAAAGGTCGCCCCCCATGCGGGGGCGTGGATTGAAACATTGGCCCGATATAGATGTCATTGCCGGCAACTCGTCGCCCCCCATGCGGGGGCGTGGATTGAAACAAGAGAGAGGGCGTGCTTGCGGTGTTGATCGATGTCGCCCCCCATGCGGGGGCGTGGATTGAAACTCGAAGAAGTGAGGGGGGTGAAAAATGCATACGGTCGCCCCCCATGCGGGGGCGTGGATTGAAACGATGACGGTACGAGCCACCAATGTATATATATCAGTCGCCCCCCATGCGGGGGCGTGGATTGAAACACAATTGGCGACGATGCCCCCAAGGGCATCACAAGTCGCCCCCCATGCGGGGGCGTGGATTGAAACTTTTCAAGGAGGAAAATCTATGCGAACAGTGGAGTCGCCCCCCATGCGGGGGCGTGGATTGAAACACCCTGAGTTATTGATATGCAGATACGCCCGACGGTCGCCCCCCATGCGGGGGCGTGGATTGAAACGGCCAGCACCGCAAGGGTCGGCGCATGGTCACGGGTCGCCCCCCATGCGGGGGCGTGGATTGAAACACTTCAATGCCTGCGAATCACACAGGGCGCACGGTCGCCCCCCATGCGGGGGCGTGGATTGAAACTGATAGGGGAAGTGAACCTGCCCGCGCTCATGGGTCGCCCCCCATGCGGGGGCGTGGATTGAAACCCAGGCCCACAAATGCATCGAGGCGCTCAAGGCGGTCGCCCCCCATGCGGGGGCGTGGATTGAAACACAATTGGCGACGATGCCCCCAAGGGCATCACAAGTCGCCCCCCATGCGGGGGCGTGGATTGAAACTCGACGAGTGCCTCCGGCATGGCCAGTATGGCCTGTCGCCCCCCATGCGGGGGCGTGGATTGAAACCACTCCACATGCAAAATGAATATCCTATATATGTCGCCCCCCATGCGGGGGCGTGGATTGAAACATTTTATGTTGTGTACCACAGAGTCAGAGAAATTGTCGCCCCCCATGCGGGGGCGTGGATTGAAACCATTACTTTAGGATCTGTTGTAATGGACACATGAGTCGCCCCCCATGCGGGGGCGTGGATTGAAACCACATGACCCATTGAATTATCCCTGCACTTAACGTCGCCCCCCATGCGGGGGCGTGGATTGAAACTACAGATAAAAGAAAAAGTAGACCAAGCTAATAAGTCGCCCCCCATGCGGGGGCGTGGATTGAAACCGTTCCTCATACCTTACCACTTTTGACTGTATAGTCGCCCCCCATGCGGGGGCGTGGATTGAAACCTCTACCTGCTTAAGTGTACTAATATCGTACCCGGTCGCCCCCCATGCGGGGGCGTGGATTGAAACATCTTCAGGGGTTACATATACAGGTGATATACGAGTCGCCCCCCATGCGGGGGCGTGGATTGAAACTTTCGCTATTAGTATCTCAAGCACCCATATATCGGAGTCGCCCCCCATGCGGGGGCGTGGATTGAAACACTTAATGGCATTTGATATCCCTCCTTAAGACCGTCGCCCCCCATGCGGGGGCGTGGATTGAAACCTTGACAGTCTCACGCAGCAAGCGTACCACCAATGTCGCCCCCCATGCGGGGGCGTGGATTGAAACCTGCGATTTGCGCTCATGTGACTGCATATGCCCGTCGCCCCCCATGCGGGGGCGTGGATTGAAACCTTTTCAAGGAGGTAATAATATGAGGACAGTCGAGTCGCCCCCCATGCGGGGGCGTGGATTGAAACCTGTTCGAGAGCGTTGAACCGGTCATTGATCTCAGTCGCCCCCCATGCGGGGGCGTGGATTGAAACTATCCGTAGATGCGTATTATTCCGCTGTAGCAAGTCGCCCCCCATGCGGGGGCGTGGATTGAAACCCATACCGGCTCTGCACCTACCCCTTGCGCTGTGTCGCCCCCCATGCGGGGGCGTGGATTGAAACTACTGAACTGAGCCCTGGGGGATTCGCGAGAGTAGTCGCCCCCCATGCGGGGGCGTGGATTGAAACAATGCAGACCCCGAAGGGACATGTACTCAGACAAGTCGCCCCCCATGCGGGGGCGTGGATTGAAACAAAACTCACCCCTCTCATCGGAGGCTGATCTTCGTCGCCCCCCATGCGGGGGCGTGGATTGAAACATAATTATTGGGCAAGAACAGGGAAGCAAAGCAAGTCGCCCCCCATGCGGGGGCGTGGATTGAAACTATATAGACGTGACAGAGGGCAAAGGTAAGATTGGTCGCCCCCCATGCGGGGGCGTGGATTGAAACATGGCAGGGCCTCTCATGACAGCGTATCTCTGGGGTCGCCCCCCATGCGGGGGCGTGGATTGAAACACTAAAATAGCCATTACATACGATACTGATAATAGGTCGCCCCCCATGCGGGGGCGTGGATTGAAACTCTCCTTATATCTATATTATACAAAAAAGTTTGGTCGCCCCCCATGCGGGGGCGTGGATTGAAACAACTAACAGAAGCCTTGCTTTTCTTAAATTAGAGTCGCCCCCCATGCGGGGGCGTGGATTGAAACGACCCCAGGAAGTTTACCAACCCGCAGCTCAAGAGTCGCCCCCCATGCGGGGGCGTGGATTGAAACTTTCAAGATGTCCTAATTCCGGGGGCCTTAGTGAGTCGCCCCCCATGCGGGGGCGTGGATTGAAACATATCGAGTATGACCCAGACCTTACCGGCGCAACGTCGCCCCCCATGCGGGGGCGTGGATTGAAACAATTTCCCCATCAAAGGTTGTGCCCGCATGGAATGTCGCCCCCCATGCGGGGGCGTGGATTGAAACCAATAAGCCACTTCCTTTTCGTCGGCAGCTTTTGTCGCCCCCCATGCGGGGGCGTGGATTGAAACATGCTCACAATCAGGATCCCCATCCCATACGGTGTCGCCCCCCATGCGGGGGCGTGGATTGAAACAGGATTTAAACCTGAGATCAATCGGGCTTATGTCGTCGCCCCCCATGCGGGGGCGTGGATTGAAACTCTCTCCGGCAGATATTTCGTGAGGCCTCGACTCGTCGCCCCCCATGCGGGGGCGTGGATTGAAACACATTTTACCGAGGCAAGATCATAACGCTAGAGGTCGCCCCCCATGCGGGGGCGTGGATTGAAACAGTCGTCGTCAGCGTCACGGGAAAAAGACCGGTGTCGCCCCCCATGCGGGGGCGTGGATTGAAACGACACAGCTGTTAAGGCTGTATTATCTATAGGTGTCGCCCCCCATGCGGGGGCGTGGATTGAAACTCCTTGCTTGGATTGACCCAAACAAATAAGCGGTGTCGCCCCCCATGCGGGGGCGTGGATTGAAACGAGATAACCGATAGTACTGGTATGCAAGGATTGAGTCGCCCCCCATGCGGGGGCGTGGATTGAAACACCCACGGAATCGTCTACGACGAGGTCCCGCCAAAGTCGCCCCCCATGCGGGGGCGTGGATTGAAACGCTCTGGCTGCCGGTGCTGCATCTGATATATGGGGTCGCCCCCCATGCGGGGGCGTGGATTGAAACATACTCAGCCGCACAATCTCTCGTAACTACATATGTCGCCCCCCATGCGGGGGCGTGGATTGAAACATTAGGAGCAAACATACCATGCTCAGTTAGTGAGTCGCCCCCCATGCGGGGGCGTGGATTGAAACGCCCCTGATATTGTGCGCCAACCTGCGGATGCCGTCGCCCCCCATGCGGGGGCGTGGATTGAAACACAAGCCAAGCGTGCCGGCATCGATGTTACGGAGTCGCCCCCCATGCGGGGGCGTGGATTGAAACGAGATGATGCATCGAGGCGTGATAGGCGATCCGGGTCGCCCCCCATGCGGGGGCGTGGATTGAAACGTTGCTGTAGCTCTTCAAGTGTTAAGGGCTTGAAGTCGCCCCCCATGCGGGGGCGTGGATTGAAACAGACTGTTGGCTCCCGAGCATGCTGTGGGTGAATGTCGCCCCCCATGCGGGGGCGTGGATTGAAACAGACTGTTGGCTCCCGAGCATGCTGTGGGTGAATGTCGCCCCCCATGCGGGGGCGTGGATTGAAACGAATAGCCGATAGTATGATCATGCAAGGATTGAGTCGCCCCCCATGCGGGGGCGTGGATTGAAACAGATTATAATTGATCGGCGCATCGAAGCTGCCGGGTCGCCCCCCATGCGGGGGCGTGGATTGAAACGACCAGTCATACCAAGCGGTATCTTCGGAATAAGTCGCCCCCCATGCGGGGGCGTGGATTGAAACCGGGATTCCCTCATGCATGAAAAGCGGCTTTACGATGTCGCCCCCCATGCGGGGGCGTGGATTGAAACTCGTGAACGGACTTTCGCTCTGGACGTCGTACGGTCGCCCCCCATGCGGGGGCGTGGATTGAAACACCTTTAGGCGTAGCAATAGCCGCCTTAGGTATGTCGCCCCCCATGCGGGGGCGTGGATTGAAACTCGAGATATTGATTGCCAAAGAAGCCGTGGCGGGTCGCCCCCCATGCGGGGGCGTGGATTGAAACGTACGATTGAATAGCAAGGCGTCTTGCTTGCTTGTCGCCCCCCATGCGGGGGCGTGGATTGAAACAAGGTGTATAACTTGGAAGAAGCGATTAAAGTGGTCGCCCCCCATGCGGGGGCGTGGATTGAAACATTGAGGTGCAATGGAAACAGTCTAAGAATACTCGTCGCCCCCCATGCGGGGGCGTGGATTGAAACATCCCACAAGTACCGCCCGAAGTATATCTCGAACGTCGCCCCCCATGCGGGGGCGTGGATTGAAACCCACTGCCGTGGAAACAAAAAAACCCAAATAGGGTCGCCCCCCATGCGGGGGCGTGGATTGAAACTATTTCATCCATCAGAGGGATAATAAGTATGGTTATGAAGGGACATCCACTAAAACAAGGATTGAAACTAGGTCGAAGGTAGATAGCTAGAAGGCTGAAGGATCGTTATGAAGGAACATCTGACAAATGACAATAAATCCTTTATTGGCCGCCTTGAAGGCCTTTTTGTTTTACCTTGACATAGAATACTTGTTCAAATATATATACTAATAAGATCATTTTATATATACAGATGGAGGAGTATATGAGGACTCTTATTGATATACAAGATGACTTAATGGATGAACTTATGAAGGAAGCCAATACGCGGGTTAAAAAAGAGGCTGTCATTTTAGCCATAAAGACATTTCTTGATGTTAGGAGAAGGGAGAAACTGGCATCCCTTATAGGAAATTATGAATTCGGGTATTCCCTGGAGGAGCTCGAAGAAATGAGGGATGATGGATAAGGTTATCATCGATACTTCTGCCTGGATTAAATCCTTTCGTCCCCAATGTGATGAAGCATTTAGTTGTCTTGTAAAAGATTTGATCTTTAAAGCACGGGTCTTGATTCCAGGAATCATAAAAACAGAGCTTTTAAGAGGGACTAAGGGCAAAAAGGAATACAACAGATTAAACGAGCTGTTAAAAGGCCTGGAATACCTTAGTGTGCCTGAAGAATTCTGGGAAAAATTATCTGCATTTTACTTTGAATTATTCAGAAAAGGCATTGCAATACCGTTGACTGATACCTATATTGCCCTGCTCTGCATTGAAAAGGACGCCTCCCTCCTGCATCGTGATAAACACTTTGATTTAATAGCTGAAAAATTTCCGCTAAAGGTCTTGTCTTAACTGAAAAGAAAGCGAATGAATTAAAATTCGCCTATAGATAGAATTGAAACTCAACGGAGTTATGAAGGAACATCCACTAAAACAAGGATTGAAACATTCCTAGACACCTGATTTGTGATGGTCTTCATCATGAGGCTTGTCGTTGTACTGTGAAAACATGTGGCTTGTTCAGATAGTAATTGTTGTTATTTAATATTTATGGAGGGGGTAAATATGGCAGGAGAAAAGCATGTCTATTTTGAAGATGATGCCGATTTGGATGTGATCAAAGATAAAAAGATTGCAATGATCGGCTATGGGAACCAGGGGAGGGCCCAGGCACTTAACCTGCGTGACAGCGGCATGGATGTTATTATCAGAAACAGAAGATCAACAGAATCGAGAAACAGGTGAGAGATAATCTCAATCTGAAGGACTTTGACGTGTATTCTGCACCAGAGGATATAGAAGGACTTTTGAAAAGGACTGAGATTAAAAATGAATTTCAGGATATCATAGATTCATTTGAATATTAATTAAAAGAAGGGCATGAGGATCAATGTCAGAAAAAGATAAAGCAAAGTTTACCCGTCGTGCTTTTTTGAAAGGCACCCTTGCTGTCGGCGGAGCACTGGCAGTTGGAGGGATCGGCCTGAAGTGGCATTTTAACTGTGTTAACAGGAATTTTGACCCGGCCAGAACCAATGCCCTGCTTAATGGCATCAGAGCATGTAAAAATCCCGATGAACTGCCGAATATCATTATCATCTTTGTGGATGATCTGGGTTATGGCGACCTGGGCTGTTATGGCTCAGGGGCAGTAAAAACACCTGTTCTTGATCGTATGGCCGAACAAGGTGTGCGCATGACAAATTTCTATGCCTCTTCTCCTATCTGCTCTCCATCCCGGGCTGGATTGCTGACAGGGCGGTATCCCATCCGCTCTCACGTGGCAATGCCTTACTATTCCTCTAGTTCCTTGATGTCGAAGGCCATGGTTGTGATAGGCCAGTATCCGTACGGGGTAACAGGTATACCTGAAGATGAAGTGCTTCTGCCGGAGCTCTTGAAAAAAAGGGGATACAAAACCGCCCTGACAGGCAAATGGCATCTTGGAGACAGATCACCTCATCTTCCAAATGAAAACGGGTTTGATTTCTTTTATGGCTCTTTATTCAGCAATGACATGTCGCCTTTTAACATCTACCGAAACAGGGAGATAGAGATCAGAACGCCTGTTGATCAGAACTTTCTTACAAAAAATACGACCCGTGAGGCAATAAGGTTTATCAGGGAAAATATCTCTTCGCCTTTTTTCCTGTACATGGCCCCTAATATGCCCCATGAGCCCATGCATGCCTCGGATGAATTCCGTGCCAGATCAAGCGGCGGTCTATACGGTGATGCTGTTGAAGAGATTGACTTTAGTGTTAGTGAAATCCTGAACACATTGAAAGAGCTTGGGTTGGACAAAAAGACTCTGGTGGTTTTTTCAAGCGATAACGGTCCCTGGTGGCAGGGGAGTGCAGGTTTTACACGAGGGAGAAAGAATTCACCACTTGAAGGGGGCTTTCGTGTCCCGTTTATTGCGAGATGGCCAGGGGTAATTCCTGAAGGAAGGATCTCAAATGAAATGAGTATGAATTTCGATTTGTTTGCGACCTGCCTTGAGATTGCAGGGATACCATTGCCAAATGACAGAATTATTGACGGGGAAAACATTCTGCCTGTTCTTATAAATGAAGCGCCATCACCTCATGATACGCTGTATTTTTATCGTGAAGGCAACCTTGAGGGGATGCGTCATAAAAACTGGAAGTATCTGCGCAGGCACAGGTCTGACAACGGTGCATTTCCTCTCTTCTATCAAGGGCCATTCCTCTTCAACCTGGATATAGACCCTAATGAATCCTACAGCCTTATTGAATCCAGGCCGCAAATTGCAAAGAATTTAGAAAATATGATGAATAGTTGGGACAAAGAGATGGAAGAGAATGTTCGGGGTTGGATTAACCACGGTGGCTCTTAAAAAACGTTCATATTCATGTTAATAAACTCCACTTATGAGAGTGCGAATAGGGAGGATTGATGAGGGAGTGTCGTGTTGATGCGGTTCTGTTCGATTTTGGTGGGGTGCTTGCGGATGAGGGCTTCAGACAAGGGATGCATGCAATTGCCTTATCAAACAGCCTTGATCCTGAGGGATTTGAGAAAACGGCTCACGATGTCGTACACTCTACAGGGTATCTTATTGGTAAAGCCGATGAGGACACATTCTGGCAAGTCTTACGGGATAAGACTGGAATAAAAGGCAGGGATCAAGAGCTCAAGGATATGATACTTGAGTTCTTTACTCTTAGAGACTGGATGATTGCGTTTGTTATTAGGCTGAAATCTCACCATATACGGCTTGCCATCCTGAGCGATCAGACCAACTGGCTCGACGAGTTCGATGCCCGGCACCACATCTTCCATTTGTTCGATTATGTGTTCAATAGTTTCCACTTGGGAAAGAGCAAGGCAGATCCATCCATCTTTGATGATGTGTTAAAGATCATGAAGGTAGATCCGGCTAAGGCACTATTCGTGGACGATACGCCAGGTCATATTGAAAGGGCAAAGGCCAGGGGGCTAAATACCATACTGTACAGAGACAAGAAGGGCTTTCTGGAAGACATGGCTGGATTTTGCCCTGGGTTGACTCAGTCAGATTGAGGAGAAGTTATACATATTAACACCTTCAACTTTGAACTTTGATGCTTTCGTGAAAAGTCCCAACAACTTGTCATTTCGAGCAAAGCGAGAAATCTTTCCGATGTAACATGATGAAAATACAAGCAATCTCCCTGATATTCGAAATGACAATATGGGTATTATGCAGAACTCTTTTGGTATGTGTTTGCCATAATTATTTTACTTCTTTAACTCTTTAACTCTTAACTCCCCCACTCTCAACTCAATCTATTTCTTTCTGGCCTCATTCACGATTTCAGATATGTCTTTGACATGGATCTTTTCCTCTAACCCTTCAGCCTTTATAGCATCATCAAACATCTTGTAGCATAGCGGGCAGGCCACTGCCAGGATCTCGGCACCGGTTGCAGCCGCTTCTTTTACGCGAACCCTGCTGGAGCTGTCCTCGCCAGGGCCAAGGATGTCTGTAAAGAAATTTCCGCCTCCGCCACCGCAGCACAGGGCATTTTGCATATTTCTATCCATCTCTATTAGTTCAAGCCCCGGGACAGATCCCAATACAATCCTGGAGGCCCAGTACTCATTATTCCAGCGCCCCAGGTAACACGGGTCATGATAGGTTACCTTTGCGTGAACCTCACGCAGAGGGGGTGCATCTTTTATCAAAGAGCTTAGCACCTGGGTGTAGTGATAGACCTCAAAATTGCCGTCCAATTTAGGATATTCATTCTTCATGCTATTAAACCCATGGGGGTCTAAGGTTATGATCTTTTTTACTCCTAATTCTTTAAATTTATTGATATTTTGTTCTGCGAGATATGTAAAGAGTCCTGCCTCGCCAAGTGCCTTCACGTCATTTCCATCGCTGGTCTCATCGCCAGCCAAGATACCAAAAGAAACCCCTGCATCCTTGAGCAGTGTTGCAACAGATCGGGCCATCTTCATGCCGATCTCATCATATGAGCCCACATCCCCTACATAGAAGAGATATTCATGGCTGTTGTAATAAGGTATATTTAGTCCATCTGCCCAGTTCCCCCTGTCGGCCTGCGGCATCTTGTAGGGGTTGCCGCTTACATTGATGGCCTTTAGATAGTCTCTGACAGGAGGGGGTATGATACCCTGCTCCACCATATCACCTCTGGCAGCGATGAAGATATCCACCAGATAATCCTTGATCTTGGGCAGGGCGCATGCCTCAACACAGTTTTTGCAGGTTGTGCAGGAAAATAGTATTTCAGAGAGCCTCTCACTTGTCTCGATTTCTCCATTTAGCCATGCCCTGATAAGCCACATCCTTCCCCCGGAGGAGAACGACTCAAAACGATATTTCAGGTATGCCGGGCAGTTAAAATCCTGATAATTAGTTGGAAGTTTACACCAGCCACATCGAAAACACCTGTGCAAGATATCTGCATACTCCTTTTCCATTTAATTCACCTCCCAGTTTCCAGGATTCATTATCCCACTTGGATCGAGGGTCTTCTTAATCCTTTGCATGAATTCATATGTGGCGGGATCCATTTGTTTTAGAATGAGCCTCTGACCACTGGCCTCGGCCTTCCATGGGATGCCACCCATCTTTAACACGGCTTCATTCGTGTCCTCCAGGGCCTGCCTTGCCCTATCCATGTCCGCTTCGTCAGCGCGGTTAAAGGGATAGGCAAAGAAGAACATGACGCTATGCAGCCTTCCGATTACCCGACCGCCAAGAGAATAGGGGATGTTGTTTTCTTGCGCTATGCTCATCCCAGCGCGACATGCCTCAGGCAGCTTTTCCACAGGCATGATGCCCCCTACATATTCAAAACCACCGCCCTTGCTCACATCAGCAAACCTGCTTAGATCTTTTTGAGGGGTCTCCAGGATAGGCGCCTTCATGTTTGGGGGGATAGGCAGAAATCCAGCCTCTTTGGTCTCGAGATAGCTGCTCAAGGATTTTCGTATAATCTTTTTTTTGAGCTCCATCTCTTCCTCGGAATTGGCTACAATAGAGATTATTGTTTCCTGAAAGCCTTCAAGCATGGCAGGTTTTGGTGTTATCATAAAGGTTACGTCTTCTGCCATCGAAGTTGCGGTCACCCTGTACATCACATCCGGAACAGTATCTACATCTTCTGTCATGAACATCAATACATCGTGTAAGGCAGGCTTTGGGAAGAGCTTTAGTCCCACCTTGGTGATAACCCCTGTGGTGCCATTCCACCCTAAGAAGAGGCCAACTAAATCAGGCAGAGGCGCCCTCGAGAACCAGTAGGGCACGGTAGAGCACGAGCCAAGCAAGAGTATCTCACCGGTAGGGAGGACCACCTCTAAGCCGGTGACCATCTCAGAATGAAACCCCCCTTCACTCTGGGAAAGATGTCCTGAGCCGTGGATTGCTATGTTCCCCGCAATAGTCGCCACAGGTGGGGCATCTGGCAGGGAATGCTTCAATTTGGGATAATTTTTCTCCAGATATGCCTTGAGCATGCCCTGCGATGTGCCTGCCTCCACAACGGCATAGCGGCTGGTTTCATTTACCTCGAGGATACGGTTCATCCTCTTCATATCTAATACGATCCCGCCCTTTAGAGGGATGGTCAGCCCGGATAGAACCAGGCCGCCACCCATGGGGACGACAGGTATCTTTTTTTCATTGGCAAGGAGGATTATTTCCTTGACCTCTTCTGCTGTATTTGGCAATACCACATAATCCGGTGCATGAGGGTCCTGAACCCCTTGATCACGCGAATAAATAAAAAGTTCTTCTTTGGCATTGGAGACATATTCCCTTCCCACTATTTCAGCCAGTCTTCCAAATGTATTATCCATTGATAGCCTTACCTCCTTTCTATTCACCTAAAGCCTGATGGCACAGGTCGGATATCATTATAGGGATCATCCCGTTTTTGCTCACCCTTTCTGCCAGGGTGAAAAAACAGAATGGACAGTTGAACACACAATGGGTAGCCCCGAATGCCTTCATATCGGCTATGTTTTTCTCCTGATTTATCTCTGCCAGTTCAAATCGCTGCTGGGCTTCAAAGACGCCCCCGCAGCAAAGCGCATTCTCGCGGTCATATTCCCGCTTGAGTCGCTCGACCCCGATAAGGGAGAGTATGTCATCGACAAAATGGTCTGTCTCCGGGCACAGGCGGCTAGAGCAGGGCCGTTGATACGCGGCCTTCAGATTCAGAGGCTTGATCTCGGATTTCAGTTCAACCAATTTATTATATAAATATTCAAAGAGGTGAATGGGTTTAAAAGGCACATCAATCCCAAAGGCCGGAGCCCATGAAGTATATGTACCATAGCACTCATCATGATAGCAGATAAATTCTTTTATGTTATTATCTTTCAGGTAATAGGTCATGATGTTATCTATAATCTTTGGGAGCCTCTCCTTGATGGTTGAATTTCTTGCAAAGTGTAGAAACATCAAATTGCAAAAGATATCGCTTCCCAGGATTATGGATACATCCTTGAATAACTTGCCGCGTATGGAGCCTTTCATCATGGGGAAATAGCACATATTGATAACCGGTTGCCTCACCTCCTCATAATCGATCCTCCCCTTGGGTCCCATTGCTGTCACCTGAGACTTTTCAATAGGCTTGGGGACAGGATGAACTCCCAGCCTTTCCTGCATCTCCACGATGTGATAAAAGGGGTGATTGTGATAGGGGCAGTATTCCTCACAGGCATAACATGTTACGCAGTCTGTTAAGATAGAGGAATCCTCGCCTCTGATAAGCTTCCATTTTTCCTGTTTTGCCTGTTCCAAATCCAGATCCATGTATTGACACTTCATAATGCAGTCATAGGTCTCACATTTTGCACAAATAGCCTCGTCAAATTTTAATTCATCCATATTTTGGCCTCCTTATCCTCCATTGGTGCGTTGAAACACCTTTTTGTTAATACTATTGGCACGCTAATAACAAATCTCACGTATATTATCTTGATTTTAATGTATTATATAGAATTATGCAAACAGATATCCTGATTGTTATGCAACCCGGCTCGGACGAATTCCCCCTTTGAAGGGGTGAACCCCCCTTAATTCCCCCTTTGAAGGGGGCAGGGGGATGTTATTGAAGAGGTGAATAAGATCACGGCAATACAGAGCATATTTCCCTTTGGCGGGCCGATGAGGGCAAAAGGCCCCTACAATGCTTGTCAGTAGTCCGTTGCAAAACCTTCAGATAGGATGGGACCTTTGCATAATATCCATATTGTCATTGCGAGCTTTAGCGAAGCAATCTCAAAGTGCCTGCAACCAATGGGATTGCCACGTCGGCCTACGGCCTCCTCGCAATGACAGAAAAACCATTGTGCAAAGGTCCCAAGAATTGAATCTATTCTATCTTTTTCTTTAAACCGGCCCCTGATCCCTGACAACTATTTTCATATAAACCCGCATGAGCGATCCACGCTCACAACGGAGGATGAAAATATAGGTTATCTTCTCTCTAACTGTATCTAAATCGTGGGGCAAAAAAGTTTTAGCTTCACTTTATAACAATCCTCCCCTTTGGCTCATCTGTTATCTCTCCAATGATTGCTGCATCAGATATTCCCTTTTCATGCATTGCGCTGAGCAGTTTGTTTGCATCAGGTTCCGGAATAGCGATAAGCAGCCCCCCTGATGTCTGTGCATCAAAGAGGATGTGCATTATATCCTCGGATAGGCCTCCATTGTTATCTATCATGTGGACTCTAAACTGTTGATTGCGGTATGTCCCTCCGGGGATGAGCCCTTGTTTGGCATATTCCTTTGTGCCTGGTAAGATAGGGACATTGGATTCATAGATAGTCATACCGACGTCTGTATCCTCTATCATCTCACATGCATGACCCAGAAGGCCAAACCCGGATACATCAGTACATGCACGAACATTGAATTTACTCATAAGCTCTGCAGGCCCCCTGTTTAATGTCTTCATAGACTCTATTGAGGTCTGAGTAGAGATGTCATCAGCCATCTTGGCCTTTATAGCAGTAGAGATAATCCCGGTGCCTATGGGTTTAGTAAGGATGAGTTTATCCCCCACCTTGGCCTTTGAGTTGGTCAACACCCTATTGGGATGTATAGTGCCTGTGACAGACAGTCCGTATTTGAATTCATTGTCTTCCACACTATGCCCACCTACCAGGAGTACATCTGCCTGATGCATCTTGTCTGATCCGCCTCGGAGGGTTTCCTGTAAGATGGATATGTCCATCGTATTTATGGGAAAACATATTATATTCATGGCAAGGATTGGCCTTGCGCCCATGGCATAGACATCGCTTAGGGCATTTGCCACGGCAATCTGACCAAACGTATATGGGTCATCAACAATAGGTGTAAAGAAGTCAAGGGTTACAACAAGGGCCAGATCATCCCGTAATTTATACACACCAGCATCATCTGGCCTTTCCATACCTACAATCAATTTCGGATCAGAGATAGTAGGCAAGCCACACAGTGCTTTTTCCAGGTCTCCCGGACCTATCTTACATGCTCACCCTGCACCATGAACAGTCTCTGTGAGACGTATCTTGGTCTTATCATCCATTTGATTCTCCCTCTGTATTTAGTTTAAATTGATCGCTCTGTGCCCCTGTCTGTTTCGCCTTTGGTGGATAGAGCACCCGGATCCAAAGTTCATTTCGCTACTTTTAAGAAAATTAAGGAATATGTCAAATTTAAAAGAGTTATAATGTGTGACTGATTATAATTAAATTCAATATCTCATCCCATAAGACATAAATAACAGGAGCCCTTATTCTATCAAGCCTATCTTTTTGACAAGATAGATTTCCACCACCAGAACTCAGCCCTTTCCAGCACTTTTGCAAGACGGGTTTGAAACAAACTCCACATTATCTTGCGCTGGGCCACCATAAGCGTCTGAAGATTCATTCGGTAAAGTCTCTGGATATTTATTCCAGCTTCGGAAATCCACCAGTATTTGGGGAGTGTCACAACAGTACCTTTCCTGCTTAAATACTTTATTATCTCAAGACTTCCTATCGATGATGCCAACCAAACCAGGGGGCAGATCTGAGCCGGGGAGAGATCATTCTCGATAAAATCATTATAGTAATCTTTTTGCCATCCACCCAACCTCACATAGAAGTAAGTTGCAAGTTTGTATTTTTTATTGGTGAAGACTTCCTTTAAACACTCATAATCCAGATTTTTAGGTATGCCGAAAAGATCCTCTGCCGTAAGACCAGAAGGGCCTATCATTGATATCATTGCCCAGAGCCCGGATGGGACAATCAAAAGGGCTGGAATCTTCAATCTCCTGGCGATCTGAAAACAACGAATACTGTAAGCAAAGTCATCCGCAGCAGGAAAGATAATATCTGCGTCTTTACATAATGTTTCGACCTGATCTAAAGATAGATAGCTGGGATAGGTATGAATTTTGGCCTCAGGGTTAATCTTTTTAATAGCCTCTTTTGTAACCTCGGTCTTGTTTTGTCCTAATGTATCAGTAAAGCAGCATATCTGCCTGTTCATATTGGTTACATCAAACCTATCAAAGTCCACCAGGGTAAAATTTGCAACCCCACTCCTGGCAAGAATAATAGCAACTGTCCCCCCAATTCCACCACAACCTATGATCAAGACCCTGGTCTTTCTGATCCTCTCTTGTTCCTCTTGAGTAAAAATACCAAGGTTCCGACTAAACAGGTCCTGATACCCTATCTTCATGTGATCTTCTTTCCTTTGGATCTTCATCTACCCTGCCCATACTTCCAGGATGCCCACAATTACCCACCAAGTAGAGTTGTGCGCTATTTTTATACACACTTTTAGCCTTTTCTATTCAGTCAAAAGCTTCCCTTGATGCTCTCGTAAAAAGTCAAAATTAGATGGCAGAGTAAAAAGCTTCAAATTCAAGGAGCGCAAAGATGCAGTGCAACGCAGAAGTTGGACTTTTTACGAAGCCATCTTCCTTGGCAAGTTACATATTCATTGTATAGTAATCAGGGGGGCTTAAGGGGTTTTCTTCTAGTTTTATACCTCAGATTTCTTTGTTTAAAATTTTCTCTTTGAGAGTTTCCCAGTCTTCTTTTGTGAGGACACAAATGTTGTCCTTCTCTCCAATTTCCACTTGTGTATCTGTTATCTTAACTACAGGGCAGCACGAACCTTGCTGACACAAAGTTACGATCTTCATCTCTTTGCTCTCTTTCATAGTTTTTCTCCTTTCAAATTAATGTTTAGACCCCTTAAATCCCCCCATAGGATAATTAGTCTTCTAATCGGCCTTTGACCGGCCGTATTTTGAGAGTTTAGGCCTCTTTGTTTAGCTCATTGAGCAGGGAATTTATATCAATTCCATATGTCGTGGCAACCTCTCCAATCTTTAGCTGGCTTGCCTCATACTTGGCCATTGGACACTGCAAGCAGGGCAGGTTAAACCTTGCAAGAATTTTGCTTGCTTCACCGGATTTTAGAATCTCATCCAAGACAGTCTCGGTTGTAATCTTTTTGTTCATCCTTCCCTCCTATTATTTTGTGGATTCGGAAATCCATTCACAGATCTTTTCTGTCTTCCTTCTTTGTTACGGATACCCCTAGAAGGGGTATATTCTCCTTTCTCTTTTTGCCTTTGGGCCATATCTGCCAGGGTTAAGGATTCTAAAACGCTGCATATGGAATCCTTCATCTGGGCCCAGAGATCATGAGCTGCACAAACATCGGCTTGATTGCAAATTTGAGGATCATCTACGCAATCTACAGGAGCAATCGATCCCTCTAAAGCCTGGATTATCTCAGTAAGTCTTATATCTTTTGGATGTTTAGCCAGGATGTATCCCCCATGGGCACCCCGAATGCTCCTTACCAGTCCTGCAGTCTTAAGAGATGTTATCAAATGATCCAGGTACTTACCGGAGACTTGCAGTCTTTCGGCTATCTCCCTAAGCAAGGAAGGCCCTTGAGTGTAATGAACAGCCATATCTATCATGGCCCTCACACCATACCTGCCTCTGGTAGAAAGTCTCATAATTTGACTCCTTATCTAGTAAGTCCATAAAAACTATTATTTTAGTAGAGTAATAGAATAAATTTGTCAATTACTTTTGACAATTTCGTATCTCCTTAAAAAGGCTTATTCGCCACGATCTTTCTTCTGAGTTTCATCATATAAACGCGCATGAGCGTTTTACGCTCACAACGAAGGATGAAAATGAATGTATCACAAAGTAGGGCATATTTCCCCTGAAGCGGGCCGATGAGGGCAAAAGGCCCCTACATTTCCCATAAAACTATTTTCTATCTTTTGTCTTTTTGACTCTCGACTCTCGACTATTCTCATTCACCCAACACTCGAACCCCAACACTTCTTTTACTGTTCACTATTCACTATTCACTTTTTCATATAACTTCTTTTGGATCAGTCGATCCACGGATGCAATTTCGTGGTCGAGGAAAAAGACATGAACCGACATCACCATGAGTATAAGATCCCTCAAGAGGTAGAGCCAGGTGATAGAGCCAACACTGCTGGAGGTGCTAAAGCAGCCGCAGGCTATGTCTAGTCCCCGGATAAGACTTATTCCCAGGGCAAGGGCAAAGACACCAAGAAGTCCTGTTGCAATCAACGCCCCTGCCTGTGCCCGGATCCCGAACAGAAGGCTTACCCCCACCATGATTTCCACCCCTGGCATGAGGATGGCCATGGGATTGATCATCCATCCGGGGAGGATCTGATAATTATAAATAGCGAGGGCAAATCCATGCGGGTCACAGGTCTTAATAAGCCCGGCATAGAGGAAGATCCCGCCAAGGGCCCATCTAAAGACAAGAGAGATGAGTGGAGAACAACACCAGGCCATGAAACGAGACCACATTATTCAGCACCCCTTTCTACAGGAAATCCAGCTTTCAACCATAGGCTCCACCCATTTATCAAGACCCCCACCTGTGGAATCCCGTATTCCTGCAATGCACATGCAAGCTCGGAGCTTAAAGAACAGCCCACCCCATCGCAATAGGCGATTATGTGTATGCCGGATGCGGCAGATGCCCGAACCTCCTCGGAAAAAGCGATGGCTTCCCCGTGCGAAATATTGATAGCGCCAGGGAGATGACCTTTTTGAAAGGCCTCAGGGTCCCTGGCATCCAGAAAAAGGGCCTGGCCTGATTTATAGAGGGCCCAGGCTTTCCCTAGGGAGACATCTTCCAAACCCTGAAGGTGCTGAACCGCCACCGAGGGTGAAGACCACAAACCCACCCAGGGAAGGCCGTCAGTTCGGAGCCCGTTAAAAATCGCACCCACGATCACCCCAAAAGTAACCAGAAGTATCCCCTGCCGAAGAGCAGAGCGAAGTCTGATTGCTCTCTGATTGCTCAGCATGATTTTGGCCATTATCTTAATATTACCCTTCTCTTCGGTTTAGCCCCTTCCTTGTGCGCTCCTCTCATTAAATCACCTCCTCCTCCTCATGTCCATAGTATCAATATATAAATATAATTGCCTCCTTGATACTGTACTAGGCATTATATAACTATTTATTTATTTGTCAATTGGAAAAAATAATATAAATTGTCTATATTATGCTGCAAATACAACATAATAAATGTTACTTGACAACTGGGAGATGGGTGACTATATTCTTAAAAGAGAATATAGAAGAGGTATTATATGAAAGATTTTATTATGACCGTAAAGGCCCTTTCCGATCCCAATCGGGTAAAGATAGTAAAGATGCTGCAGCATAGGGTAATGTGTGTGTGTGAGATTGGGACTGCGCTGAAAATAACGCAGCCTGGCGTATCCAAGCATCTGAAGATACTTGAAAATGCCGGGTTTATAAGCTCCCAGAAGGATGGTATGTGGATAAACTATCGGATCAGTGATGGGGGTTCCAGTCCTTATGTGGCCAGTCTTTTAGGCAATCTCAGGCACTGGATGGAAGATGATCCGGATATTGCTGAAATCCTGGAAAGACTTCCTTCTATTCAACGGGAAGAGATATGCAGGAAGGTATAACTTTTTTTGGCCAAATTGCCAGGATAAGTAGTATGTTAGCCGTAAATGGCATCAGTGGGGTATCATCATGAAAGAACGAACCAAGTTGTTGATCCTTGTACTGGTCTTTATTGCCGGTTATTATATGCCCTGGGATCACCCAACCATCCGCCAATCAGGGCTTGAGGCGTTCATGATGCTCAGGGAGTATGCCAGACAGCATGTGCTGACCTGTCTGATTCCGGCCTTTTTCATTGCAGGTGCCATCGCGGTGTTCGTGTCTCAGGCATCGGTGCTCAAGTACTTCGGGGCTACGGCAAGCAAGATCCTATCTTATTCTGTGGCATCTGTCTCAGGGACAATCCTTGCAGTATGCTCCTGCACGGTGCTTCCCCTGTTTGCCGGCATATACACCCGCGGGGCTGGTATAGGCCCGGCAACGGCATTTCTATATTCAGGGCCTGCTATCAATGTGCTAGCCATCGTGCTTACAGCCAAAGTCCTTGGATGGGAGTTGGGCCTGGCCCGGGCCATCGGCGCGGTTATCTTTGCCATTGTCACAGGCCTGCTTATGGCCCGTATCTTTAAAAGGGACGATGCAGCACGCACAGCCGGGCAGATCTATGTCCCGGATGAGGAAGGAAGGCATCGCACCCTTTTTCAAGATGCGCTATTCATGTTGACCATGGTACTGATCCTGATCTTTGCCGCCTTCGCCAGGCCTGACCCTGATGCGACCGGTCTCTGGCCTGCCATCTTTGCTGCCAAATGGTACATTACAGCCACTCTTCTGGTTGTCCTTGGCCTGATGCTAAGGGCCTGGTTTACAAAAGATGAGTCTGCAAGTTGGATGGAATCAACATGGGGATTTATGAAACAGATCTTCCCCCTGCTAGTTGCAGGGGTGCTGGTTGCAGGGTTCCTGTTGGGCAGGCCGGGGCATTCAGCCCTGATCCCTGAGAACTATATCCAGATCCTGGTAGGAGGGAATTCTCTGTGGGCCAATCTATTTGCCTCGGTTGCAGGTGCACTTATGTATTTTGCGACTCTTACCGAGGTGCCGATCCTTCAGGGGTTGATCGGCGCAGGCATGGGCAAGGGCCCGGCCCTTGCCCTGCTTCTGGCAGGCCCAGCCCTGTCGCTTCCAAATATGCTGGTTATAGGAGGCGTTATGGGGGTTAAAAAGACAGCCGCCTTTTGCACCATTGTTGTGGGTCTATCCACTATTGCCGGGATGTTATACGGCTGGATGATAGGGTAGCGGAGCGGATCCATGCCAGTAAACAATATTATGCAGATCAAGGTCGTTAAGTTGGCAGAAAGTCTATAACCTATAAAAATTAAGGAAAGGAGAATTAATAATGAAGATCATTATATTAGGCCCAGGCTGCGCAAAGTGTAAACAGACCGAAATACAGGTCAGGGATGCGGTTAAACAGGCAGGTATAGATGCGCAGATTGAAAAGGTAACCGATATCATGGAGATTGCCAAGTATGGTGTCTTCGGTACGCCTGCTGTGGTCGTTGATGATGAGGTAAAGAGCGTGGGTAGGATCCCCAAGAAGGAAGAGATCAAGGCCTGGGTTACGAAATAACTTTACAACCAAAGGAGGTAAAAATGGCTCAGGATTGTTGTGCAGCAGATGGTAATATTATGATCCTGTCATGTTCAGGGGGATCAAACGTGGGGCAACTATCGAATCAGGCGGCAGTAGAGCTAACCCAGGAAGGATTTGGCAAATTGTTCTGTTTGGCAGGCATTGGTGGACACCTGGCCGGTTTTGTCCAGAGGCAGAGATTACAAAAAGGCTTGCTGCAATGGGCTTAGATAAATGAAAAGGCGGGTACTGATAGCACTTCTCGTTTTGATTGCGCTGTTTGCTGTCATCTGGGTGATAAGGTCTCAATTCTTATCGGATGCCAATAAGGTAGGGGGAGTTTCTGCACAGACAACAATGAGTGACAGATCCGGAGGCCAAGGGGCAGCCGTATTGGACGGGGTAAGGAGTGTCCCGGTAAAAGGTATGGTTACGATGCTGGATCTGGGGGCAACCTCATGCATACCCTGTAAGATGATGGCCCCCATTATGGAAAAGGTGGAAAAGGCTTACAAAGAAAAGGCTGCTATAATCTTTATTGACGTTAGAAAGCATCCCGATCAGGCCAGAAAATTCGGCATCCGGGCCATTCCTACCCAGATATTCTTTGATAAGAATGGCAAGGAGGTCTATCGCCATACAGGCTTCATGAACGAGAATGCAATAATTAGGCAACTGGGGAAAATGGGGGTTGAGTAGAATGAAAGTAATCAACAGCCAAATGATTACCACACATAATAGGTTAGACTGAGAGGAAATTTTCATGCTCGAGACATTTTTTCTAACCGTCAATGAATGGATTGCCGGAGGTTCCAGCATTGCTGCACTGGGTTGCTTTTTATGGGGTATGATAAGCGTCCTGTTCAGCCCCTGTCATCTCGCATCCATACCCCTGATCGTGGCCTATATTGGCGGACAGCAGCAGATCTTAAAACCCGGCCAGGCCGCCAATTATTCTGTTTTCTTTACCTTTGGACTATTTATCACTATAGCCTTAGTCGGCATTATCTGTGCCCTACTAGGCCGAATGCTAGGCGATGTGGGTAACTACTGGCAAATCCCGGTGGGTTTGGTCCTGGTCTGGGTAGCCCTGGGCATGTTCGGTGTTGAAAAATGCTCGATGTCGGGCAGTCTATTATACCGTCTTAATCTCCGTGGCCTTTTTGGGGCTTTTGCCCTGGGGCTTGCCTATGGGGTTCTTTCCGGGTCCTGCACCTTTGGTTTTATCGCCCCCATCCTTGCAATCATTACCATTCAGCAGAAAGTAGCCGCAGGGATCATTTTTATTCTGCTATTTGCATTTGGGCACTGTCTTCCAATTGTTGTTGCAGGCAGTTCTACAGCAGCGGTTGGGAGATTGCTGGAAAATAACACCTGGCAAAGTGCGGCAAACTGGTTCCGAAGGGGAGCAGGCGTGCTTATCGGTTCCTTAGGAATCTACTTTATAGCAAATCCGTTTTTTCTAAGATAAGAGAAGGCAAGCACAGGCTTAACAGGTACCCCACTTCATGTCTGTCATGACCATGTTTGTCTCGATGTCCTTATCTATCTGCGCGACCAGAACTCCATCTCTTTTCTCTTAAGTCCGACCAGGCGGATAGCCCTAACAACCGGGCTGGGGCCTTCCAAGAGGTGGGTGCCTTCAATCTCTATACCCTGATCTTTTAACAATGAGGTGATTTCTTCTTCGTCTTCACACATAAATAAAAGGGCTATATTACAACAAGTAGGGCAATCGACTTGATTGGGCAAAGAGGTAAAAGCAAATCTTAGGCCTTTTTCATCTAATGCCTTCTCAGATAAAAGGGCATAATGCGGGTCGGAAAATGTGACTACGCAGTGCCTTTTCAGGTTTGTACCCTCTGTTAATGGGCACATACCCCGCAGTCTCTTAATACTCTCTTCTAGTATATCTTTGGTATATTCTATTTCTTCTTTGGTAGTTTCTCTCCCCAGAGAAAATCTTACCGTACCTATAGCAACATCCGGAGATACCCTCATGGCTGAAAGGACATGAGAAGGCTGCCTATCTCCGGAGGTACAGGCAGCACCAGCAGATGCATCAATCCCCTTTAGATCAAGATTAGCTATTATTGATTCTCCGTCAACGTATTCAAAGGAGGCACTCAAGATATGAGGCAGTCTTTTTAAAGGGTGCCCATTTATCCGGGTACGATGTATTTTTTCTGTAATCTGTGTCTGCAGTCTGTCCCGCAGGCCTTGCAAACAACTCATCTGGGATTCTAAATCCCTTGATGCGATCTCGCAGGCCTTGCCCAGACCCACAATCCCCGGGACATTTTCAGTGCCTGCCCTCAGGTTTTTCTCATGGCCTCCACCATAAAGAAGAGGGGTTATCTCTACCCCGTTTTTAATATAGAGGGCGCCAACACCTTTAGGGCCGTATATCTTATGGCCGGAGACAGAAAGCAAATCTACATTGAGGGTAGCTACATCTACAGGGATTTTTCCCACTGCCTGCACCGCATCACTGTGAAATAAAATGCCATTTTTTTTGGCAACGAGTCCGATTTCTTTAATAGGTTCAATGGTGCCGACCTCATTATTGGCGTACATGATTGTTATAAGGATAGTATCAGATGTGATGGCCTTTTTCACATCATCGGGATCTACGAGACCATACCCATCTACCGGCAGATAACTTACACTAAACCCTCTTTCCTCCAGATATTTGCAGGTATTTAACACTGCATGGTGCTCTATGGCAGAGGTAATAATGTGCCTTCCCTTTGCCTCTCTGGCACAGGCTATTCCCCTTATGGCAAGGTTATCTGCCTCTGTCCCACCGCTGGTAAAGACGATCTCTAAAGGGTCTGCGCCAATAAGTGAGGCAACATCCGCCCTTGCTTTATCAACTGCCTTTCTTGCCTTGCGTCCTAAGGTATAGGCACTGCTGGGGTTACCAAAAAACTCCTTATAGTAAGGAAGCATAGCCTCCAAAACCTCAGGGTGAGTAGGAGTAGTAGCTGCATGATCCAGATATATCTTCTTTATTTTAGTCATACCTTACTTTTCCTATGACGGGCCCCTTCTTTTTTCCTTATCCACGGGGCAGCCTGGTTTATACCCTAGAATTAGCAATTTGGCAACACCCCTTACCACCAATAAGGCATATTATCAAAACCAAAATAAGGAGGGGTGTTATCAGCCTGTAGTGAGATGTATCTCTATTTTATCATCCATTTGATTCTCCTTCTTTTTAATGAATTACTATATTACCATAAATCATGGGGTTATTTGTCATCCGGGATAAGTAAGAGACGATGCTCATCGGAAGTTACTCTTTCTTCCTGGATCTTATACCCCCTGCTTGAGGCAAATCTCTCTACATTCTCTTTTGACACCACTGTCTCAACCAATACTGTTATAGGCTCATCTGGATTTTCATCAATTGCCTTTTTTGTCTTTACCACGGGGATAGGACAACTAAATCCTCGCACATCGACCTCTATCATTATTTTTACCTCCTGATATTCATCAGTGGGACTGTTTCTCATAAGCGGGCCGATGAGGGCAAAAGGCCCCTACATTTCTCCCCCATCTTAAACTGGCCCCTGATCCCTGCCTCCTGTTTTCATACAAACCCCGCTCCATTCGCAGAGATTATCCTTAAATACCTTGGGGAATTGGTATATGATCTCCCATACCTTTGTAGCAGGCGTAGCCTTAGCATACTGGCCTGCCACACGGTTTGTCTTTGCTGCAATTATAGCTGCCTCGTGCAATTCCAGTCCAGCCCAGACAAAGGCAGAAACCATCCCGGTAATAGTATCCCCTGTCCCTCCTATGGCCTCTAGTTCAGGTATGTAAGGCTCAGTAATGGTGTTTATAATTCGCCCATCCTTAACCACATAATCAGTTGCCCCCTTAATTAATAATAACTTGGAAGCGCCTTTGTTTTGGTGGGCAGTCTCTATTAATGTATGGACATGGTTTATATCTGTATTAAAAAGATGCCTGCTTATATAGGCAGGGTGTGTAGCCTCCACGTCAGCTAAGAATGCCATTTCAGAAAGATCCGGGGTAAAGATATCAAATCTTGTTGCCAGGCCTGCTGCCTTTGCTGCATACATTGAGGAGGCATCAGCAATCATGATTGGCCCCTTGGGACATCTTTCTACAGATTCGCATACTTTTCTCATCAGTCCCATAACCGGGAGGATATAGTGCAGCACCAATACATCAGGTGAGAGTGTATAGACATTTTTTATAAGATATTCATAGAGGGATATGCTTCCTTTCCCTTCACCGATATCGCCGACAAGCAGTGCTTGAGGTAGGTCGATCTTTAGGTACTCACATGTAATACATGCTGCACTTATTAAGGCAGCAGTACCCTGGGTGCAGGGGATCTTCAAATCATTGATGGCCAGAAACTCCCCATTAAATCTTACTTCCCCCAGGGTGAGAGGGAAGTCCCTTATTGGCACTGTTCCGCAAATGAGCATCATCTCAGATGGTCTCCGTTTCCATATCTAAAAGCTTAAGAGACTCCATAAATGCCCTATCCAGCATCAAGGCGCACAGGGTATATCCAAACTCCCTTGGCCTGGGGGCTTCATTGAGTTTTTTGCCGATCAATTCATTGTGGAGATAGGGGATGTCAGGACAGCCTCCGCCAGATGTATTTAAGATTGCCCCTGTATTCTTATCGAAAGTGAGCTTCATGTTGGCCGCCTTGACCATTATTGCATCTCCAAAGTGAGTGATCTTGACAATGTCCAGGGGTTCCATATCACCTTTTAAGGGGGTGACCTCAGTATAGGCTGCGCCTTTTTGCGTTAAGAGCCTCTCTATACCCATCTGCTCAACCAGATTTATCTCTACCGCCAAATCGCAGCCTTTCCTTAAACTAGGAGGCGGGGCAACCAGCTTTACAACATAATTGGCCCCTTTAAGAAGTTTTTCTGCCTTTATAGCATCTTCCACCCTGGTAAATAGAATAAGGCCGCTGCCTTCGAATGGGGTCTTTCTTCTTAATTTAAATGCCATGTTATCTTGCCCTTTCTATCATCAGAAAACCGATAGCCAGAGAAAAGACCAGACCTATAATTACTGCTAGTGGCCCAAACTCCCCCACACCTTCAGGGCTGCTTGCCAGAAGGGAGTTATGAGAAAATGCAGCTCCTGCGACAAGGCCAAGGATTGTAATACCTGCATCGGTATCACCTTCGCCTGCCAGGATCGTCTGTCGTAAAGGACATCCGCCCAGAAGGGTGGCGGTGAGACCGGCTAAAGTCATGCCCAGGAAATTCCACAGGTGATTGCTGTGAGCCACGGGTTGATTTATAAAACCCCAGTGATAAAGACCAGAGGAAAAGTTGCCAAGCAAATAATTGCAAATCAATGCACCGAAGAAAAAGGCAGCGATTCCGCTGAAGAGGTAGAAGTCTTTGACCAGCATGATGTCTCTCCAACCCCCTACAAAGCACATCCTTGTCCGCTGGGCAATGAACCCTACAAAGAGACCTGCAGCAAGCGAGATCCAAAGTGGGGCATGCATTGCGCCAGGCCCCTTTTGACTGAAGAAGAGAAAGTGTGGCTTGAATATGACTAATAGGAGCAGGGTAAGCATAAATAAAGGGATCATCCATGATGATACTGTAGATACCGTACTTGCGCGGCCAAGATTATAACCCCCCTTTAAAAACCGGATGCCAATAAATGCTCCGAAAATCACCCCTGCTAAGGCACTGATCCCATTAAGATCACCCCCTGCGAGTCTGATAAGCGCCCTGATAGGACATCCAAGAAAGACGAGTGCTCCTGTCATGAAAAACGCACCTAACAAAAAGCGTATCACGGGTGAAGACCCTCCCCTGGGTCTAAACTCCCTGAAGGCATATGCAGAGATGAGAGCGCCAAATACAAAACCCACGATTTCAGGGCGTAAATACTGTACTACCCCTGCCCGGTGTAGCCCAAGTCCACCTGCAATATCCCGGTAAAAACACGCAACGCAGATCCCCATATTTGGAGGATTTCCCCACATAGTAAGGAGAGTTGCAAGGACGCCAAAGATAAGACCACCTAAGATAATCCAGGTTTTCGAGGTTAAGAATCTACTCATTATCATAGTTCTCCCTTTTCATCTTTGATTCATTGGATATAGGGGTTTGTTAAATAAAATTAAGGAATATAGCAAATTCAAAAAAGTTATAAATGTATTATTGATTATAATTAAATTTTATGATACTCGGTTTTTGTGGGTCATACCGCGTATAAAAATTTCAAAAATATAACCATGGAACACTTGGAGACACTTGTTTATCTGGGGGAGGAAAGGAGTTTTTCTCGTGCAGCCAAAAAGATGTTTCTTACACAACCTTCTTTAACCAAGCGTATTAAAAATTTAGAGCAGGTAGTAAATGCAAGGATTATTAATAGGCAAAATACAGGGATTACTTTGACACCTGAAGGAAAGGTACTGTATGGTTATGCAAAAAGGATCCTTAAGTTGCGAGATGAGGCAAGAGAAAAGGTCTCAATGGTAAGAGAGGATGCATCTGGTAATATCTTTATAAGTGCCAGTACTATTCCTGCGACCTATATCCTTCCTCAAGTCTTAAAAGATTTTAGAAAGCTTTATCCTAATATTAAGATCCATATCCAGACCACAGATAGTGAAGAGACATTAGAGATGATACTGGATAATCGCTCAGAGATTGGGTTTATTGGGAAGCAACCCCTTAATAAAAAATTGAATAGTGAGCCATTATGGAAGGACTCTCTTGTTTTGGTTGTCCCAAAGGACCATGCTTGGGGCAAGGTAGACTTTGTGACATTTGAATCTCTTAGTAAGGAGTCTTTCATTATGAGGGAAAAGGGCTCAGCTACACGAGAGGTATTAGAGGGGTATATGCTTAAAACTACTGGTAAAGGACTATCTCATTTTAATATTATCTGTGAAATGGGGAGTTCTGAGGCTGTCAAAGAGGCGGTTATGGTAGGCTTGGGTGTCTCCATCCTTTCTATTTATGCGGTGAAAAGAGAGGTCGCCAAAGGCGATCTTGTTTGTGTACCAATACAAGATTTTTCTATCAAACGTAATTTTTATTTGATCTACAAAAGACAACTCCATTTGTCTTACCATCAAAGGCTCTTTTTAGAATTTGTGAAAGATTACAAACTCTTAAGTTCTATTGAATCTCTATCGCGTGGATAATCCTTGCATCTTTGCTGATTTCTGGCTAGATATTAACTTTATTACATTACAAATAGTCATGTCTGTTAGCCAAATATAGGCAGGAAGGATGAAAATATGGCATTTTCATACAGATTCTATCCCTGTAGGGCCCGTTCCCCTTAAGCGGGCCGATGAAGGCAAAAGGCCCCTGCAATGCTTTGTGCCTTTGTGCCTGTCTTCACATAAACCAATTAAACCAACAAAACTATATAACAACTTTTTCATATAAAAATTTTGCATGGAGGAAGGTAGATGAGAGATGAAAATGATGCAGTAATTGTGGGTGCATGCAGGACACCGCTGGGGACTTTTCAGGGTGGATTGAGTAAGGTTGGTGCTACGGATCTTGGCGCAGTTGTAATCAAAGAGGCTCTATCCAGGGCAGGCCTTAAACCTGAAGATGCGGACGAGGTGGTAATGGGCATGGTCTTACCCCTAAGTTACGGACAGAATCCAGGCAGGCAGGCTGCCATAAAGGCTGGAATACCCGCAGAAAAAGGCGGACTCACTGTAAACAAGGTATGCGGGTCTGGCCTTATATCCGTTATGCTCGCAGCCCAGTATGTGCAGACAGGCTTTGCAGAGATTGTGGTTGCAGGCGGGATGGAGAATATGAGCGCTGCACCCCACTATCTGCCTGATTCCAGATTAGGGATAAGGATGGGATCGGCTGCCCTGGTGGATCACATGGTGCATGATGGCCTCTGGGATGTGGTGAATGATTTCCATATGGGTGTAAGTAATGATCTCATCTCAAAGAAATGGGGGGTAACCAGAGAGGATCAGGATGCATATGCCTGCCAGTCATATGAAAGGGCCATTGATACCGTGTCTTGCGGCAGGTTTGCTGAGGAGATTGTCCCGGTGGACGTCCCTGATAGGAAAAAGGGTATTATAAAAATTGATACAGATGAAGGCCCCAGGCCGACAAGTATGGAGGCGCTGGCTAAGATGAAGCCTGCATTCCAAAAAGATGGCTATGCCACGGCAGGCAATTCTTCTATTATCAGTGATGGCGCGTCCGCGGTCGTGGTAACCACGAGAAAAAAGGCGCTATCTTTAGGCCTTGATATCCTTGCAAAGATTGTTGCATTTGGTTCTGCAGGCATTGAGCTTAAGTATGTTCTTATGGCCCCCATATACTCCATACCAAAGACATTGAAGAAGGCCGGGATGGGGTTGGCTGATATACAGCTGCATGAAATAAATGAAGCATTTTCAGGCTCTACTGTAGCTATCTTAAGGGAGCTTGGCATTGATCAAAAGACAGTTAACGTAAATGGTGGAGCAGTGGCGCTAGGGCACCCGATAGGTGCATCTGGCGCTCGGGTTCTGACTACCCTGATTTACGAGATGAAAAGGCGCCGCATAGATATCGGACAGGCCTCTTTATGTTTAGGGGGAGGGGAATCTGTAACCATGATTATAGAAATGGAGGTGTGATATGGCAAAGAGAAGGGAAGTTCGGGAATCCTTTGGACAGAGGATACGATCTATCAGAAAAGAAAAGGGCCTGAGTCTGGAAGATCTCTCCCTTGAGATAGGTTATCCCCTGGATGTACTTGAGAAGGTAGAGAAAGATGAAATTGTTCCGCCAGTCTCACTAGTGCTTCAGATCGGTCGCACACTAAAGGTAGATATGGAGCAACTTGAAGTGGAAGAAGAGAAAACGGCGGCAAAGAGGCGTGTGAAAAGTCATAAAAAGAGAGTAGAGTCATATGCATATACGTCACTTACCAAACCAGGACTAGACAGGCATTTGCGGGCATACCTTGTTACCATTGATTCTAGCGCAGAACATAAGGGTGTTGAGTATCACCATGAAGGAGAAGAATTTATTTATGTGCTAAAGGGAGGAGTCACTGTTCAGGTGGGTCAGAATATTACAACACTTGGCAAGGAAGGGAATATCCATTTTAATTCTGCCCTGCGCCATAAGCTCAGCAATCCTACCAAGGAGACCACAGAGCTTTTGGTCGTTATTTATGTCCCATGAGGAGGCCATGATGTCGTTTCAACTCACAAGCGAACAAGAGATGATCAGGTTGATGGCCAGGGATTTTGCAAAAAAGGAACTGGAACCTTATGCAGGGGAGGGGGACAAAGAAGGGATATTTCCTGAAGATGCCGTGAGAAAGATGGGCACTCTTGGGCTACTCGGCATGATGGTCCCTACTGAGTATGGTGGCTCTGATGCAGGGGCTGTAAGCTATTGCCTGGCCATGCAGGAGATAGCATATGCATGTGCATCTACAGCGGTTACCATGTCGGTGGCAAATCTATCTACAGCGCCTTTGCTAAAGTTTGGGATCGAAGAGCAAAAACGTAAATATTTAGTACCCTTAGCCAGTGGGGAGATGCTGGGGAGTTTTGCTGTTACAGAGCCGGGTGCCGGCTCAGACCCGGGTAGTATGAAGACAAGGGCTGAAGATAAGGGTGATTATTATCTGATAAACGGGACAAAGTCCTTTATTACCAATGGTGGTTATGCAGGTGTAATCAACCTGATAGCACGAACTGATCCGGATAAGGCCAACCGTGGCCTGTCTGCCTTTATTGTGGAAAAGGGGCTCCCGGGATTTTTAGTGGGAAATAAAGAGGACAAGATGGGACTGAGGGCATCCAACACCGTTGAGCTGATATTTGAAGATTGCAAGATCCCAAAGGAGAATTTATTAGGCAGAGAAGGGCTGGGGTTTAAGGTTGCCATGATTGCATTAGACAGTGGCCGTATAGGGATTGCATCTCAATCTTTGGGGATTGCCAGGGCCTGTCTTGATGAGGCCATTAAGTATGCAAAGGACCGCAGACAGTTTGGCAGGATTATCACTTCATTTCAGGCCATCCAGTGGATGATTGCTGATATGGCAACGCAGATAGAGGCGGCAAACTGGCTTGCATTGGTGGCTGCTGATCGCAAAGATAGAGGGCTTGAATTCACAAAAGAGGCGTCCATGGCAAAGCTCTTCGCATCGGAGACCGCAAACAAGGCGGCTTATAAAGCTCTTCAGATCCATGGTGGATATGGGTATATGAAGGAATTCAAGATTGAAAGACTCTACCGCGATGCACGGGCAACGTCCATCTATGAAGGAACATCTGAGATTCAGAGGGTTGTCATTGCAAGGGAGGTATTGAGGGGGTAGGGTTATATGAAAGCAGTAAATAGTGAACAGTGAATAGATTTATTCCTAGATGATGTCCGGAGTGTATTTATATGAAAATAGGCACAAAATTTTGTAGGGGCCGATGCCCTCATCGGCCCGTTCAGGGGGAATATGCCCTACAACATATTGGTAAGACTCATCGGCCCGCTTAAGGGAAATATGCCATGTAGGGATAGAATCTGTATGAAAATGCCGTATTTTCATCCTTATTTAGCTGATAGCTGAATGCTAACAGATTATTTAGCATGCTTTTTTTGTGATGGTTCCTTAAAAGATTTGATTGTTTTATTAATCTATAATAAAAGTCATAAGAGATTTAATAGTAAAGGAGGGAGGAATTATGAGTGCCATGAAAAATTTTGATTTTAAGGTAGAAGACGGTATAGGCGTTTTGACCATTGATGTGCCGGGCGTCCCTATGAACACATGGACAGAAGATGCCATAAGGGAATTTAGTGAACTTGTAGATGATCTGGAAAAACGTGATGATCTTGAGGGTATTATTATCATCTCCGGCAAGTCCAACAACTTCCATGCAGGGGCAAATCTCGATATGCTTCAGAGTATGCAGAATAGAGAAGATATTATCGCAGGCCTTGATGTCTTTCACAATGCCTTTAATAAGATGGAGAATTTTAAGTTCCCTGTGGTAGCAGCAATCAATGGCTATTGTCTCGGTGGCGGACTGGAATTGGCCCTTGCATGCACTGCCCGTATTGCAAAGGAATCCCCCACCACAAACATAGGGCTTGTTGAATGTCTCGTTGGCCTCTTCCCTGGTGGAGGAGGGACACAGAGGCTGCCCCGTCTCATAGGCTATAATGCTGCGGATCTTATCTTGCGGGGCAAAACGCTTCCGGCAGCCAAGGCCCTTGAGGCCGGGATTATAGACAGAGTGGCAGGTGCTGATGCGGACCTATTAAAAGAGGCAAAGGGTTTTCTTGATGAGATTATATCTAAAAAGGTGGAGTTGAAAAGGCCCACCCAGGATCTGTCACAGATAGATGATATAGCTGAGATGGCCAGGCAGGGCGTGCTCAAGGTCACAAAGGGCAGGGAAATCCCCGGCCCATTACTTGCGATCAAGGCAATTGCTGAAGGTGTGAAGGTCTCTCTTAAAGAGGGTATTGAGATAGAAAAGAATTATTTTGCAGATGTCGTGCTTACAGACCAGGCCAAGGGAAGTATTAATACATTTTTCTTGAAGACAATGAGTGATAAGCCGAGGAACATGATGACAAAGGGGTTCACACCAAAACCTTTAAAAAAGGCAGCAGTCCTCGGGTTTGGTACAATGGGCAGAGGTATTATTGTCGAGATACTCAGGCGCATGCAGGTGCCTGTGATTGTCAAAGACATACCTGAGGCGCTTGAACCCGGAAAAGAGGCCCTCAGAAAGATCCTTGATGGTATGGCCCAGAGAAAGCGTCTAAAGGTGCCGGTAGATGACCTCATGAATCTTTTGACCGTTACATCTGAGTATATTGATGATTTCAAGGATGTGAATATCGTGGTAGAGGCAGTATTTGAAGACCCAAAGGTCAAGGCAGATGTCTACAAAGAGTTATGTGATGTTGTGCCTGAAGATTGTGTAATCGCAAGCAACACGTCTTCAATACCGGTTACGCTTCTATCTAAAGACGTAAAGAACCCTGAGAGGTTTATTGGCACTCACTTCTTCTCTCCGGTATGGAGAATGGAACTGCTCGAGATAATCAGAGGAAAAAAGACAAGTCAGGAGACCGTGGACAATGCCCTTAATTTTGCTGCGAGCATAAGGAAGCGCCCAATCGTGTGTAGAGACAACCCGGGATTCGTGGTGAATGCCATGCTTTTGCCATACCTTAATAACTCGCTGGAGTTGGTCGAGGAAGGGCTGACAATAGAGGAGGTAGACAAGGCGATAAAAGACTTTGGCATGCCTGTCGGGCCGATCAGACTCCTTGATGAGGTAGGCATAGATGTACCTTATAAGGCGATGGTGTCTACAGGGGTAACCCCCCCTGAGACATTGAAGAATGTGGTTGAAGCAGGACGTTACGGTCTAAAGAAAAGCGGCAAAGGGTTTTTCCTCTCTGATGGGAGTGTTGACCCGGAGGTGCTGTCTCTTATACCCACAAAAGGGAAAAGGGATATGACAGAAGAAGAGATCCAGGATTTCCTTCTTTCCGATATGCTCAAGATAGCCAAGAAACTTTTGGATGACAAGATAATAGATGATCCAAGGGCAATCGACATTGGTATGATTTGGGGTACGGGGTTCCCGCCGGATAAAGGAGGCCCCCTAAAGTGGGCAGATCTGACCGGGAAGAGCGAGAAACTCTTTGGTGAAAAGTTCTATCAGAATTAAGGCAGACGAACATGTAAGGGTAGGGGATTCCCTACCCTTTGCCCATTTTATTCCCCCCTTGAGGGGGGTAGGGGGATGTTATCCCCTTCAGAGGGGGGAATCTGTCCGTGCAGATTAGGAGAGAATATTATGTGTGATACCTTTGCAATAGGCCCAGCGTACACTGGCAGGGATACATTTATATTCGGCAAAAATTCAGACAGAGAACCTGACGAGGCACAGCTGGTTATATCTAAGCCACGTGCCGAGTATGATGAGGGTGAGGATCTGAAATGCACCTATATAACGATTCCCCAGGCAAGGCATACAAATGCTGTGCTCTTATGCAGGCCATTTTGGATGTGGGGCGCAGAGATGGGGGTGAGCGAAAAGGGGGTGGTTATAGGAAACGAGGCCATCTTTACCAAGATAAAGCCCGAGAAGAAACCAGGACTTATCGGCATGGATCTTTTAAGGCTTGCCCTTGAAAGGGCAGATACTGCAAAAGATGCGGCATCTTTAATAATCGATCTCCTGAAACTATACGGCCAGGCAGGCCCCTGCGGTTACAGGGATAAGCGCCTAAGCTATATGAATTCATATCTGATATTGGATAGGAAAGAGATACTTGTCTTGGAGACCATAGGCAGGGACTATGCGCTAAAGTCATATAATGATTATGCCGCCATATCCAATATTATCACTCTTGGCTCTAACTGGGATGATGCATCCTTTGCCCCCGGGACAGACATAAGGTCATTTAGCGAAAGACTTGTTACGCATTTTGCAGGGGGCCGTCTAAGAAGGTCATCTATATTAAAAAAGATAGAAGAGGAAAGGGGGCATATAGAGGTGAGAGATGCCTTTGAAATCTCACGTTCCCACAATGGAGTTTCACCCTCAAAAGGAAGTAACGCTGATGTCTGTATGCATGCTGCAGGGCCTATAATAAGGAGATCACAGACTGTGGGCTCTCTTGTTGTAGAGTTAGATAAAAATGATGGCTTTAAGATATTTGTCACAGCCTGTTCTGCCCCATGCCTGAGCACATTTAAGCCGGTAATCCCGAATAGCCTTCCAGCAGGGATAGACAAAGGAGAAGAAGGTTATTCTTCGGATTCATACTGGTGGAGACATGAACACTTTCACATAAATATGCTCTTTCGCTTTGATATGCTGGGCCCGGCCTTTACGAAGGATATTATGGGCCTGGAAGATGAGGTCTGTACCAAGACCCCGTTTTATGAGTGGGCATCAAAAGAGGCTGACCTATCCGAGATTTCAAGAGATTCTTTCGAGAAAACAGAAAAGATAGAAAAGAAATATCTTGAAGATATTAAAGGCATGTCCGGACAAGCCTCCTTGCTCTATAGCTTATATTGGAAGAGAGTCGCCAGACGCAATAGTGTAGCTTTGGCATAAGACGAGACCTTTGCACAACTACTTACATATTTATTGCGAGGAACGTAAGCATCGACATTTCCAATTTTTAACAGGTTTTCTAAATCGTAACTGCTCAGGTTATTAGCCTGAAGGCTATTAGACTGAAGGATACCAGAAGAGAGGGGTCAGATCTTTATTATTGACAAATGCTAAGCCTTTAAAATACTGTTTGGGCTCAGGTTTTCATTTTTCACTTAACAATTTCTTCTCAATATCTGCAATATTCTTTTTTAGACTGCTGTCTTCTGCCATCTCCCTTGCAACTCTCAATCTTGCCTGGCTCACAGCAGTATACCCTATCCCAAAATGTCCACCAATCTCCGCATTAGTCAGATCCGTGTGCCTCCTTAAAAGATAAAGGCAGATCTTTCTTGTCAAATTATCACGCCTGCCTGGCTCCCTTATCTCCTGCTTGCTTACCCCAAATCTTTTGGCTACTGCTGTTATTATATTTTCATATGTAATGCTTTTTGTAAGCCTGCTGCTTCCAGGTATCTCTCTGTGTTTCTTTAACCCTGTCTTCTTTTTTATCTCGTCTATAAAATTGTCGCTTCCAAGTATTAATCCTTTTTTAAGGGCATCAAATGGGGTTTCCTTTAAAGTAAACCCTTCCTCAACAAATGCCTTGTATAGCCTTCTCGCTTTTGCCTTGTCCTTGGAATACCGGCCAAGTATCCACTCACAGGTAAGCCATGTCTTTTTCTTGCCTTTGCCTATATAATCAGGATAACTGCTCCAGCTGTATTCTTCAGGTCTTTTGACCAGACCAGCCCTCTGGGGGTTTAAATGGATATACCTGCTTACGGAAACCAAATAGCTCTCCTTCTCTATCAGAACCCCCTTGTACCTTCCTTGAAAAAGATGCCCGACCCTTTTGTATTTCTTGTTGAAATATCCTGTATAGGTTGCGTTAAGAAAATGCATCACCCTCGTAATGTTACCTTTCGGGGTTTCTATCAGCAGGTGATAATGATTCCCCATCAATACATAACCATGAATAATGGCATGATATCTCTGAGGAAGTTCGGATAAGGTCTCAAGAAACTTCCGGTAATCACCCTCTTGTTTGTATATTGGCCTTCCTTCATTCCCCCTGGCAGTGATGTGATAAAGAGCGCCGGCATATTCGATTCTTAATGGCCTCGACATGGAATGTTGCCTACTACAAAAAAATGGCTATGTCAAGTTTGAAGACCTGACCCCGTTAGACATCTTTTTAACATAAGAGAGAATCACAGAGAAGATCATTTCAGTCTTATCCGATTCAGGCAGGGCATCACGGATCATCTCCAGATAACCCCTCTCCCGGACGCTCTGAAATGTCGGCACAAAATTGACATCATATACCCAGCCTATCTGCAGCAGTTTAAAATCATTAAGATTCTTCAGGTGGTTGATAGACACGATTCTGCCCTCCATCAAGTCCCTGTATACATCCTCTGAGATCTCCGGGGTATCGGGCAGGCCAAGCTCGATCGCCTCATTTCTCTTTCCACTCGACAGAGAATAATAATCTGTGACCACCCGCCAGATATCCAGTTTGTCGGCATCACGAAGCAGCCTGGTAAAGAACAGGCATGTCTTCGACTCTTCCTGCGGCAAGGCTGCGCGGTTATGATATAAGGTTGTCTTCAGCACCAGGTCTCGTGTTGGTTCATCCAGGCTGTCCAGCACACCATTTTCTTTAAGTATTTCCACCCCAAACTCTGCATGATTCACAGAAGCCTGATCCACAAATGTGCGATAACGGGCATACTGTTCAAAGCGGCCAATGTCATGAAAAAGTGCGATGATCTCAGCCAGGGCAAGTTCTTCATCACTCAATCCAATCTTTCCACCAATATCCAGGATTTCCTTGCACACCCTTTTGCTATGCTCTTCCTTCAGGGTTATGTTTTGCTGCAGATCGGTATCATCGGATTTAAATGTCTGCACGTAATCGTTAAACCACTTTTTCATGTCTTCCAAGATGCTTGGGCCCGGATTCTCATTCTTCACTTAACAGCTCCTTCTCAATATCCTGCAATATTCTTTTTTTTAACTGCTGGTTTCCTTCATCTCCCTATCAACTTGTCATTTCGAACGAATGTGAGAAATCTTCGTTACGCAACTTATTGAAACATAAAAAATTCTCCCCGTGGTCGAAATGAATATACTTGCCAAATTCGACTTTTTGCAAATCCCTCAATCATGTCTGGCTAACAGCAATAGGCCTTATTACAAATCCCTCCTCATGTCAAATTTGAAGACCTGACCCCATTATGTTATATATTTCTTTAATCCTGTGAATTTTTCTGTTAGTGAATGGTGACGGTTTTGCAAAAAGTAACTGAGCATATCATTGCGAGGAGCTTAAGTGACGAAGCAATCTGATAGTATTATATAGTTATGCTCCACGAGATTGCTTCGCTTCGCTCGCAATGACGGCGTTTTAGACTTTTTGCGAAATCATCAAATGTTAAAGCATTTAGGCAATAATTGTGGTATTTATCACATAATATGGACGAATACTGTGATGTCTGTCACGCTATTCAGACGTGTAGTACACTATAGATACAGACTTGCTCGGATTCTTGCTTCTCAAAAACTTTTTTTATAGCAGGAACGTTAGATGGAACACGAATTTTAATATTTAAAAAGAAAGGGAGTCATTATGAAGAATAAGTTTCTTAAATGGCAACTAAAGGAACATTCCGAAAGGCATAGATTTATTGGGACGCTTATCGATGCGATGTTTTTTGGCATAGCTATACCTGCTGGGATGATCTTTATTTCATCTATACTGGATAATCTTTTAAGGTTGCCAAAATTTACAGCTTATCCCTATACCCATAGTATTGGACTTGGTCTAATGATATTTGGCGTTATTCTTTGGGCCTGGTCTGTTTCTTCTTTCTTTAAAGTGGGGAAGGGGAGCTCTTTGCCGATTATACCTACAAAAAAATTGGTTACAAAACCGCCTTACAATCATTGTAGAAATCCAATAAATTTTGGAGCAATCCTTTATTACTTTGGATTTGGGATTTTGGTGAGTTCTTTCTCATTAATTGGGCTTAGTATACTACTCACAATTTTACTTATTCTCTATCTAAAACTGATTGAAGAGGCAGAACTCGAAGGAAGATTCGGAGAGGAATACATAAAATACAAGGGAAGCACGCCCTTCTTGATTCCATGGCCAAGAGTTACAAAAAAATGAATCCAGGATTTGTACTCCACCAATAATCCCGTGGTGGATAACCCTTGAGGAGAGGGGCTTCCCTGTTTTTAACCAAAAAACAAGAGCTTAGATAGATAAAAATTAATGTTCCAATTGTTAATGCCCAAAAGTCCTTGATCTATCATACCTTTCGAAGGTAACCACCAAATCTTGTGCAATGTCCAATTATTATAGTTTATTGCCTTCCCGGGTAGATTCCGTTATGTTCCTTTTCTTATGGACTGCGGAGTGAAGACTTTAGTGCATCAGAATTTTTTAAAAACAAGACAAACCCTCTGCCAGGTGGGCTTTTTATTAATCTTAGGGTTTTGTGTCTCTGGATGCTGTGCTCTTCAGACCAACACAACTCATAAACAGCTTCATATGGTTGATGTGAATGTATATCCTTCTATTATATATAAGGGGATTCACAGGACAGCCTGTATAGATCTGGGTGTCTTGCCAAAGGATATAGATATCACCTCCTTTACAGTAGATATCTCTATGTTTGGGACTGGCTATAAGGAATTGAGCAGTTATGTAGAAGACCATAGTAAAAGATACTGCTGCTGCTTTGATATCCCACCGGATATAGCTCCAGGTGTATACCGATTGCCCCTAAAGGCATGCTATAACTCTGGCACGGAGCTGAACTTCTATGTAGGGCTAAATGTAGCTTGCAGGCCGATTTCTAAAGAGCCTGACATCCTGTCTCCCGCAAATCAATCTATAATAGATTCTGTAAGTAATAGTCATTTGGTGCCTGGCAATTATGTGGAGGCGCTCGATGATGGGGAATATGCGTTTGATAAATGGGTAGAGGTATTAAAAAGCGCTGAAAAACAGATCAATTTGCAGTCTTATTATCTGGATGACTCGGGCAGGTGTGCAATGTTGACGGATATACTGCAGGGAAAGGCTGAAAAAGGTGTCGATGTAAATATACTTATCACGAGATACTCACAGATGGGGAAATCACCCCTTACATATCTGGGGCTTAAAAGGCACGGTATTAATGTAATTCTCATAGGTGACATAGGTTTTCCCAAGGATAGCAGTCCTTCCAGGAAATGGCTTGAAAAGATGAGGCAGGATTATCGAATATTTCAGGACATCCCCAAGGCCCCACCTTTTATGGAGTGGATGGAAGAAAAAGGTGATGCAAATATAAAGGTGGATTATGCGCTGCATGAGAAGATGCTTATTGTAGACGGCAGAAAGGCCATCTTGGGGGGGAGAAATCTAAGCGACTGCTATTTCTACTGGTGGAAGGATAAGGATCTTTATCTGGAAGGGCCTATTGTAGAAAAGATCCAGAACGGTTTTATGAGAAACTGGAAAGAATTTATCGTAGCGGCGAATTGCCTATATCTGAATCAGGGGGACAATAAGAAGGGCCCTTGCTCTAAAGGTGATATAAGGGCGAGATTTGTCCAATCCAAACCCTGGAATGGCAACTACTCCACCTTGGATATGTTGTGCAGTGCTATTGGCATGGCTGGAAAGAGTGCGTATATATCTTCGCAATACCTGGCGCTACCTCCACTTCTGGAATCTGCCCTGATAGGGGCTGCCCGTCGCGGGGTTGATGTACGCATCCTTACCAACTCTTATGATACAGGTCAGGAGGTAATGTTTTCCATGTGTCATTTTATCTCCCTGAATTATTACAGAGATCTGCTTGAGGCAGGGGTGCGTATATTCGAATATGAGGGGAAACAAGGACCAAAGGACTTGCGTCCGTATTATCATGCCAAGGAATTTCTGATAGATGGTATCTGGCTTAGCATAGGATCATTTAATCTCTCTATTCGCAGTTCATATTTAGAATCAGAGGTCATGGTGAATATCCATGACCCAAAAATGGCCTCCAGGCAACAGGATGCCTTTTTAAAGATATTAGCAAAGGAGGCAAGAGAGGTTACATTAGAGGATTTTATACACGAGGAAGAAGCTCACAGTGTGCTGATGAATCTGGCAAAGCACATAGAAATCTTATACTGAAGTTTGTTTTTCTGCCTGGAAGATAAGGTGTCTGAAGTTTTATAAATCAAGGGCAATCTTGAAGTAATCGAGCAACAAAGAAAAAATCAGCTTCGCGATTACCACTGGATTTGAATCCGCCTTCGCGTCCGCTTCCGACTTCGCTTTCAGCTACGACGGACAAGCTGGCGGACAAGAAGGCTTGGGTTTGATTCCCTGATTTCTTGCTGCGGATAAGAGGCAAAAGCTTGCTCTGGGGTTTATGCCATTGATTAAATGTTAAGGATTTTAAAGTTGATAAACTCGTAAAAAGTCTAAAAATACCGTTTCCCGTCATTCCGGCGGAAGCCGGAATCCAGTCTTTTCAAGTAGTTGTAGATCATCTGAACTCCTCCCGGACTTGATCCGGGATCTACCGGAGTGACGACTTTTTACGAAAGCATCAAAGTCAATTATTGGTGAATTCACAAAAAGTAGCTGAGCATGTCATTGCGAGGAGTCAGCCTATATTTGTGGCGGACGACGAAGTAATCTAAAATCGTAACTACACAGGTGGATAGGCTAAAGATTCACCCTGTTAAATGCGACCTTTGGTCGCCCTGCCTTCGGCAGGATTTAACAGGGTAAAGGTTTTTGAGGAAAAGATTTACAAAACCCAATAATAGCATAGCCATTCAAGTATAATACTCTCCAAATACGGCTTTTGCCGCCCAGGGGATATCAGCATCCTTCAGCCCGCCTGCATCTCCCGTCGGGATATCAATTTTTGATCCTGAGGCATGGGCAGGCCCTCTACATCGTTAGCCGACAATCCCGTGCCCTGAGGCATGGGCAGGTCTAATATTCTTCAGGCCAATAACCTGTCATTTCGAACGAATGTGAGAAATCCCACGCTACAATTTCCGTCATTCCGGAGGAAGCCGGAATCCAGTCTTTTCAAGTAGTTGCGGATCATCTGGACTCCTCAATCAAGTGGAAAATAAAAGGGGCGCTCGAAATCAGGTATAATAATCCTGAATCTTGTTTGCGATATTTTTGATCTTTTTTTGCAGATATTCGGGTTTGAGCAGCCGTGCTTCATCCCCAAAGGAAAGGAGCCAGGTTATCAGCTCAGGGTCGGATGATGCATTTAGAATCAATCGCACTTTTCCCTTCCCCTTTTTAATTATCTTCTGGTCTGGACTCCAGATTCGCTCAGACACATAATTCGCTGCATATCCTTTAAACTCCACCTCCACCTCAAAGGCGTCTTCTTTGATGATGCCGAAGTTTTGATTAAATGTCTTCTCAAAATTATAATCCCTGGGGAACTCAAAAGGCCTGTCAGTCAGTTCAACCTTTTTTGTCCTGTGTATGGCAAGGAGCGGATCAAACAAAGGGGTTTGATAGGGCCTCCCGGGTTTTGTTGCCAGACGTGCGCTCAAGTAGATAGTATCATGGTGCGAGAATATCTTGAGGGGCATTATGTAGAAGATCTTGGCCCTTTTTGCAGTAATGGATTTGTAAGCGATCTTACAGATCCTTTTCTCCTCCATTGCCTGCAATATTCTTCGAATGCTATCCTCGTAAGGCGTATAATCAATGCTCCCCGGTTTGAAGGATGTAAAGTGGTGAAAAGACAGCGCCTTGTTTTGTGGAAGAAGGACCCGGCTCTTCTCCAGCGCCATGGCAGCCTCATTAAAGAACTTTACTCCCAGTAGGTTCTCGGCAAAGGCCCGGCACATCAGGAGCACATTTATCTCCATATCTGTAAGGGGGAGGGCGGGTGGTGTCCGGCCTGCTGTCTTTATGCGGTAATACCTTCTGGTTTCTTTCATGGTCTCCTCAATATCCACATCATATGACATCCGTATATCTTCCACCAGACGTAAGACAGTCTGTTTTGAACAACCCAGCATCTGGGACAATCCTATAAGGGAATGTTTTTCTCCTGAAAACAAAAGTCTTGCAAAAAGACTGATGAGTTTCTGGCCGTAAGATCTATAAGGGCTTAATTTTTCAGGCATATAACACCTCCCAAAATCTTTTTAAGATGTTCCGTAATATGGAATATCCCTGTGTTATTATTTTTTTTATCGAACAAAAAGGAGGAAATCATGAAACAAACAGAAATTCTTTTCTCTAAAACCCGCTCTATGTTGAAACTTTATCGAACAAAAAGGAGAAAATCATGAAACAAAGGCATCCCATGTCCCAGCATCGAAGCATACCCCTCAATATTGAGGATAAAAATGAACGCTTTGTAGTGAGGAGATGTCTAATCTATCTGGAAAGGTTATTGTGCGCCTATCCCATGGTGGATAAAGAGTTTGTGGACATCCTCGATTGGAGTTTGAAAGAGGATATGGAGCAGGTAATCGCGTATGTGACAGCAAGGATAAAAGACAACAAAAAGGTGGAGTTTGAAGAAGCGCTTCTAAAGTGCCAGGGCGAAAAGGATGAATATTCTGATATCATTATCTGGTTTTTCAGGCGATCGCCACAAAATGTTAAGTCCGGATTCATCAATTTTATCGTTAAGCTGCTAAACAGGCGAATAGAAGGCCTGAGTTACAAAGGGTTTTCTGATATCGAGAAAAATGTGCTGTCTTTGAAAGAGATGTTTCACTTGACAGAGGGTGAAACCGAGTTTTGCTTCTTAGTCTTTATTCTAACAGCATTTAGCTCTGCTGATGGGTTTTTCGTCGACCACCTGGAATGCAATAGATTAAGCGGCAGGAAATATCTCTGTACACTATTGCAGACGAGCCAAAAAGAGATCGACAAGGTTCTCAGAGGGACGCTTGCCAGGATCGGTATGTTTGAGATGGACAATCTTATGTTGAGGTTGGAGGATGATTACCTGAATTTTATACAGAACTCTTTTGACAAAACCTTTTCAGAAAAATTCTTCACACGTATTCCCCGGAGTACTGTCCCCCTGGAATGTCATTTTGTCACACAGGAGCAGACGGAATACATCCTGGATCTCTTGAAAAACAAACCCATGACATCAACCCATATCCTGCTTTATGGCGCTCCAGGCACGGGTAAGACCAGCTATGCTGGTGGTATAGCTGAGAGACTGAGTATACCAGCCTATGAAATCACACGCGGAGAGAAAAATAAGACTGAACAGCGAAGGGCTGCGATCCTTGCCTGTCTTAGCATGACCAATTCAGAACAGGGCTCTCTTATCCTGGTGGATGAGGCTGACAATCTCCTCAATACCAGGAACTCATGGCTTATAAGAGGAGAAACCCAGGACAAAGGCTGGCTCAACCAGATCATGGAAACCCCTGGCGCCAGGTTCATCTGGATCACCAACACCATAGATGGCGTAGAAGACTCGGTGTTGAGACGCTTTGCCTACAGCCTCTATTTCAAGCCATTCAACAAAAAGCAGAGGGTCTCCCTCTGGGAGTCGATCCTTCGGAGAAACAAGGTCAAACGTCTTTTTTCCCGGACTGATATCGCAGACCTTGCAAAATGCTATGACCTCAGCGCTGGCGCTATATATATGGCGGTAAAAAAAGCCGGTGAGACAGGCGCTCATACAAGAAAAGAAATACATAAGGCCGTTGTCATGGCGCTGGATGCATATATGGCCCTTCTTAACGGTGGCGAGAAGCCCATAGACAAACACAGATTGGAAGGCAACTATTCCCTGGATGGATTAAATACACAAGGAGATCTGGATGCCATGATGCGTCAGCTTGAAAGGTTTGATGATTACCTTCAGTACTCTGACGATAAAAGGATACACATGAATCTTTTATTTTACGGTCCTCCCGGCACCGGTAAAAGCGAGCTGGCTCGTTTCATAGCCGACCATCTCAAAAGAGAGATCATCTGCAAGAAAGCAAGCGACATCCTTGATCCGTATGTTGGCGGCACAGAGCAAAATATCAGCAGGGCATTTGCTGATGCCGAATCAAAGGAAGCAATCCTGGTCATAGATGAGGTTGATTCCATGCTCTTCAGCCGTGGCCGCGCCCAGCGATCCTGGGAGATCAGCTTTACCAATGAATTCCTCACCCAGATGGAGAGGTTTAATGGAATCCTGATTTGCACCACCAATAGAATAACAGAGCTTGATGAGGCATCCATAAGAAGGTTTAACCACAAGGTCGGGTTTGACGTTCTCAAGCCTGAGGGGAATGTCACCTTTTACCGGAAACTTCTGGCGCCATTAATCTCCGCCCCGGCAGATAAGGAGACACTGTTGGCGCTGAAGAGGATAACCGGTCTTGCGCCTGGCGATTTCAAGACCGTAAAGGACAGGTTTTCCTTCTACTTAGAGGATTCGCTAAGCCACCACACACTTATCCAGGCCCTTGAAGATGAGGCGGAAATAAAGAATCTGCATGGGAGGAAAAGAAAGATTGGGTTTTAATCGTTATTTCTTCCCGACATACTTCTGTCGGGATGAGCTCTCTTGTAAACAGAAGAGCGACTAGAAGATTGAAGAAAACACTATGAGATACCGAGAACTTATATGCAATGAAATTCAAAAATCATTCAAGGAGGGAGAAATGAAAAGGTATTTTGATGAGAAGTACTTTAATCGTTTTCTGAAGGATTTCAACTTTCTTTTTGAAATCATTAAGAAAAGTTACGGTGAGTATGACCTTCGCTTGAGGGATAATTACTTCAACCTGTATTACAAAGGAAACAGCCTCGCAAAGGTGATTTTCAATCATACATCATATAATGTGCATATTCACAAAAAATTCATAACCGATGATCAGGGAAAATCCATTTTCCAATCTGATAAGAGATACACCCCGGGAAAACCGGACGGGACATACAAAATTTATCGAATAAAGCAGAAAGAACTCCACCCGTTTTTCCAGGTAAAATATCTAAAAAAGATGGCAAGCAGAATAACTAAAGTTAATTATGGAGAAGAGATTGTCTTTGAGCAGCTGTTAATAACCGACAACATGAATAGAGATGATCTTATTATCATAGACAGGCAGGTCACAGATACTGGACTGAAGAGAAACCGCATGGATTTACTTGCATTAAAACAGGCGAAATCGAACAAGTTCAAATTTGTAGTTCTGGAGGTAAAACTGGGGAAAAATCCTGAACTAAAAGGAAAAGTTGCCGGTCAATTAAGGGGTTATCTGGGGTACATAAATAAGAATTTTGATGAATGGAAAAAAAGCTATGAGAAAACATATGAACAGTTGAAGAAAACAGGCCTGATAGATAAACCCTCTTATGAGAAAATTGAAATTATCCCTGCAGTAGAAGGGTATGTTGTTGTCGGTGGGTATTCAGGTATTGCAGAGGAACGTATAAAAGATCTTGAGCAGAAACACTCATCTGTAAAAGTTATCTCCATGAAAAATAGACTATTTTTTTAAAAAGATTAACCAATGAAGCTTACCATCCACCGTGGTGCGAATGAGATCGGCGGTTCCTGCGTCGAGTTGAGCACCAAAAATAGTCGTATTCTTATCGATGCCGGATTGCCCCTTTCGGGTGAGCCCCGTTCTTTGCCCTCTGATTTAGATTCAGTTGATGCCGTGTTGAAGCCTGGACAGATACGATACGAATCGTCATTGACTTTGGAATGCCCCTGGTGAAAAAAGACCTGGCACCTTTTTCTCCTATCTTTATACATTCATTAGAACCAACGACATAAGTCAAACGTAGACTTGACCCCTCTTTACCCTATACCCTAAACAATTTTATGCCTGCAAGCCATGTAAAAAACAGGGGATCTTTCCAGTCTTTTATTCCATAAGTTGCATTGTTAGGTGCAAAGTTCTCTAATTTTATTTCCCATCTGCGTCAACAAATAATTACTATTTAAACCATAAGTACCAGAGAAGAATGGAATGACAATCAATGTTGTGTAGCTATCAATTTTAACCCAATAGTAGCGTCTTTTGTTTTGCTTATTGTTTTCTGATAAAGGTTCAATCTCATCATACTTAATAAGACCACTACTAGTCTTATTTCCTCCAAAACACATGAAAAAATCGCGTAGATAGCTAACCCCAGTACAGATTATTAATTTTGGTTGTTTCTCCGCTCTTAGTTTTGAAAATGCGGGGAATCTATTCATAAAGCACCACGTTTGAAATAAGTACTTTTCATCAAACCCGGTAATTTTATCCAATTCATATTTATGCCAAAGAGTTTCATCAGTAGAATCAAAAGCTATGGGGTACAAATTTAACTTAAATAACTCTGAACCATCACAGTTATTTAAAGCAAGTTTTTTGTAAGTATTAACATCTTTGCCCTGTATAGCAGCATAAAGCTTGGCAAAACTCCTTCCGTATGGATAAGTAATACTGTCTTTCCAATCAAACAAGGGTTTTTCTAAATCAACCTTCCCCTTTTTAATTTCTTCAGGCAGATGCTTTTTATAGTAAATTCCGTTATCGTAACTACCTCCACCCCATTCAATCCCGCAAAGCCAAGTATCTGCTTCTAAGTTACCACCGTCGCACCCAGATAATGAGCAAGCCCAATCTTGAAAGTTTTGTGGAATCAAAAAACACCTCCTTTCCAAAGGAAAACACTATATAAGTATAATAGCGAGCTGAATAAAGTCAAGGGGTGTTCCGTTGATTATTTTTAAAGAATAAAAGAATTTGTTCTCTTCGGCCGGAAGGTCCATATAGCTGCTATGTTGATGGACAAAATCAAAGCTTGAGAATTGAATATATCGAGTAGAAATCTTTACCAAAGGGATGCACCTTACTGATAAGCGTTTTGGCAAGATATATGGACTTTTGGCTTAGCGAATTGGCACGATATCTATATCTGGACAATTTTTAATTTCACAACCTGATAATCGGCCTAATTACAAAGGGAAAATAGGGGGACGGGGAAAATAGGGGGACGTACATAAAAATATAAGGGGAAAATAGGGGGACGTACATAAAAATATAAGTTGGATTCTGAAACCACCCGTGATAGACAATTTTCATGCCAAGAAAATCAAGGATAGACGCGCCAGGGGCGCTTCATCATGTCATTGGCCGGGGAATTAATCGTCAAGAGATTTTTTCAGATAAAACGGATTACATGGATTTCTTAGACCGTCTTGGAGGCATACTGGCTGAAACTAAGACGTCTTGCTATGCATGGGCCTTGATACCCAATCATTTTCATTTGCTACTGAGATCAGGAAACACTCCGGTTTCAGCAGTTATGAAAAGACTTTTAACCGGTTATGCTCTCACCTTTAATCGCCGCCACCGCCGTTTTGGTCATCTATTTCAAAATCGTTATAAGTCCATCCTATGTCAGGAAGATCCCTATTTATTGGAATTGGTTCGCTATATCCATTTAAACCCACTGCGTGCCAAATTGGTTTCAGACTACAAGGCCCTGGAGCGGTATCCTTATTGTGGGCATAGCATAATTCTTGGTCATTGGAAAAATGCCTGGCAAGATGTTGACTCCATATTGCGTTTATTTGCAGATAAAGAGAAGACGGCCAGACAAAGGTACAGTGATTTTGTATGCAAGGGTATTGAACAAGGGAAACGATCTGATTTAACAGGAGGTGGTCTTCTACGTAGCCAAGGTGGGTGGGCAGCTGTCAAGGCGTTAAGACGATCTGGTGAATATCAAAAAGGTGATGAACGCATTTTGGGGGATAGTGAGTTTGTAAAGGAAGTCTTGGCACAAGCCGAAGAACGGTTTCAACAAAAATATCGACTGCAGGCCGAAGGCTATGATTTGAAGAAGCTTATAGAGCGTGTGGCCAAAATAATGGCAATGAGATCTGAAGATGTAATTGATTCTGAAAGGGACAGGAAGAGGATTCAGGCTCGCAGCATTTTATGCTTTTGGGCAACAAATCAGTTGGGGATCTCCCAAACTCAATTAGCACGAATATTAAATTTAACACAACCGGCTATCAGCTATGCAGTTCGAAGGGGTAAAGCCATCGTTGAGTCTAAATCATACGTAATATTTGATGATTAAATTTATATTTTAATGTACGTCCCCTATTTTCTCGCTCGTTACATTCTTAAGGCATATTAAGCGTATGCGAGACGGCGACATTTGGGTTCAGGAATGGGATCGTTGAACTCTTTCGCTGTTTCGATCCAGAGACTTATAGCGTCCTTGGCATTTGCTAAGGCAGATTCATAAGAATCTCCATGTGCAGAGCAGCCAGGGAGTTCAGGCACTTCAGCAACATATGCCTGATCCTCATCACTCCAATATATAATTATCTCGTATCTATCCATTACTGTTCTCCCCCGAGCTTATATTTAAGAATAACGGCTCGGACTTGTTTAACCTTATAAGGCTTTGCTTTATTCCCATTCTTTTGGAGGTTAATTTTCTCTTCGATGCCTGACTTTCTAAATACATGATGGCTTCCTTTTGTCCTTTCTTCAAACCCGAGATATATAAGAAGCAGGCATAAATCTTGACGGTTTCGCAAAAAGTCCATTATACCCCTTAACCGTCATTCCGGCGGAAGCCGGAATCCAGTCTTTTCAAGTAGTTGCAGATCATCCGGACTCTGGTTTTCACCGGAGTGACGACTTTTTGCGAGTTCATCAATCTTTGAATGCAATATTTGCATCCGAAGCGCCACTTAAAATTCGGAGTATAAGTTTTTCAAGTTTACTCATGTGCCTGGATTATGTGAATAAAACAGATTCTCCAATAATAAAAATGCACCGAACGCCGCAAATCAGCCGCCGCTGTAAAGCGGTCTGCTGGAATGAATGGCTGGACTAAGGATTGAAACGACCTTTCAAGTCGTCTCAATCCTTAGTTGGTTAGGCCAGTTTTTCCTTTTGTCCAATCCAATATCAAGGGCTGGCCCCGGTTCGTTTTTGAAGTAACATCTTAGTTTTGTACCTTTTGAGTGTTTATGTCAAAAGTCAAGACCTGGAACCTTTTGTTCCAGATTAGAAATCGAGAGGGCTTTTTGCCTCTTTAATTGTCAAGCTTTTAATCGTATGCCTATAAATCATTGTGGTTCGCACATCGCTATGCCCCAATAATTTCTGAATAGTGCGAATGTCATAATTGGCCTGTAATAAATGGCTGGCAAAACTATGGCGGAAGGTATGGGCAGAAGCACGTTTGA
>Ga0210003_1000220_pt1 | contig 50884 bp, 27 predicted proteins | sample LantaG_FD_182804 | JGI IMG/M metagenome (GOLD analysis project Ga0210003, IMG submission 182804) | Deep subsurface microbial communities from Baltic Sea to uncover new lineages of life (NeLLi) - Landsort_02402 metaG (SPAdes) (version 2) | ecosystem: Environmental > Aquatic > Marine > Oceanic >... | reverse complement strand
CTGATACTTTTACATCCGACGTACCGAATTTATGCAATGATTATATCGACCAGCGCCCGCATATACCGCTTAATATCGAAATCACCCAGAGTTCCTATGCCTGGTCGTACGCTTTTGCCGAGGATTTTGTGATTTTTGATTACAAAATAAAAAATATCGGCGACCAGACTCTTAACGATGTCTATATGGGGATTTATGTTGACGCCGATGTTATGGATAAGTCTGATCCCTTTGGTTATGAGGATGACATAACCGGTTTTATACGTACTATGCCGGTTCAGTACGGCGCCTGTGAGTTTGAGGAAGACTTCAATATGCCCTGGGTGGCCGATAATGACGGCGAATTAAGCCAGCTTCAATACAACCCTGTGCCAAATGTGACCGGAACTAAGTTACTTTATGCCCCCAGCGACTCCCTGACTATCAATTACAACTGGTGGGTCAGCAATGGTATGGGCGCTTTCGATTTCGGCCCCCGTTTAATCGGAACCCCGGAAGACCCCTTCCGTGATTTCGGTACCGGGGGATTGGGGACTCCCGAAGGCGACCGAAACAAATATTACATTTTGCGCCACCGTGAGTTTGATTATGACCAGGTTTTCACGGACAGTATAACTAACGATGACCCTGTCTGGTTACCGAAGCCGGCCATATCCCCGGATCTTGTCAATGGTTTTGATACCCGGTACCTGCTGTCATTCGGTCCCTTTACCCTTTCACCCGGGCAGACGGTGCCGATTATTTTTGCTTATGTGGCGGGGGAATATTTTCATGTTGACCCGGATAATTTTCAAAATAACATTCTTAATAATTACCAGCCCAGTCAGTATTACGCTAACTTAAATTTCTCGGATTTGATATATAATTCACAGTGGGCGAGCTGGATATTCGACAATCCCGGTGTCGATACCGACGGCGACTCGTACGCCGGAGAGTACCGGCTCTGCTGTGATGAGATTTCCGGAGAATGCGACACCTTCTGGGTTTCCGGCGACGGTATCCCGGATTTCCGGGGAGCCGGGCCGCCGACAGCACCGAAATTATGGGTCACTCCCGAAGACAACAATATAAAAATACGCTGGAACGGTTTGAAATCGGAAACCTCTAAGGACGTTTTCTCCGGACGCGAGGATTTCGAGGGGTACAAAGTTTATCTTTCTCAGAACCTGCAGCCGTCGAGCTTTACCCGCATAGCCTCGCACGATATCGAGGATTATGTAAAATATACCTTCAACCAGGGTATGGGTTCCTGGGAGGTACGGGATTATCCGTTTAGTATTTCGGAGTTGAGATGTTTATACGGCAGCGGGGTCAACCCCTGCAACGATATTAGTTTTAACCCGCTGGATTACACTGTTTCAAATCCCTATGTAGAGAGTCCAGATTCGATATTCTATTTTGAAAAAGTAGCCCAGAATACGCAACTTGGCGTTACCACTCCGATTGTGAAAAGATTCCCCACCGCCCCGTATCCCTCGACATTGATTCCACAGCAGGCTCCACCGGAGGAACTGACCGAGGACGGTTACCTTAAATATTTCGAATATGAAATGACGGTTGAAAATCTCCTGCCGGGTGAGGAGTATTGTTTCAATGTAACGGCTTTCGATTATGGTGATTTCATGTCCGGCGTACCTGCGATGGAAACCCCGGTGTTACAGGGGGCGCAGTGTGTCGCGTTACCTTTTGTGGAAGAGGTCATTCCCACCAATGAATGGATTAACGTTTACTGTGAAGACGCCATGTGGGAATTATATCACTTTGTCGAAGGCGATGTCATCAGAGCTTATGACCCGAACGGTGTTTTGTGCGGTATAGATACGGTTGGACCGGGAAGTACATACGGCTTTATGCCGATTTACCGCGATGATATTTATTCGGATATCGACGAGGGCGCCGAACCGGGCGATACTATAGCCTTTACGGTCAACGGCGGGGATGCCTTAACCGATCCGGTTATTGTCTGGACGGTAAACGGTGACCGCTTTGAACTGTGTTATTTCTTCATGAGCTGTTTTGATTTGGAGCTTAAAGAAGGCTGGAACCTGGTATCCTGGAACGTCACATATGAGGACGAGATTGAGGATTTTATCGGACGGCTGGAGGGTTGCGTGGATATGGTGCTTGGTTTCGACGACGGGGGCTTGACCTATGACCCCGACCTGCTGCAATTCTCGACTCTCCACGAAGTTGATTATTACCACGGCTACTGGCTCAAGATGAACTGTCCGGTAACCCTGGAAATGTGCGACGCCCCGATTAACTATATGGATGAATCATATATATATCTGGACAAAGGCTGGAACCTCATTTCGTATTGGCCCATTGTTGACCGGACCACCGCTGATGTGATGTCTTTCTTATACGGAAATGATATTCTGTTAAAAGTGCTGGGGTATGAAGACAGTTTGCTGGTCTATAAACCGAACTGGGATTTCAGCACCCTGGAGCAGATGAAAGAAGGACTCGGGTATTGGGTGGAGGTTTCCGAAAACGGCGTGCTGGAATATTTCCCGATTTTTGCCGACCGAACTTCGAAAAACAAACCCCTCCGGAGAGCGGCAAGCGCAACGCGAACAGATGATATTGCAACCTCTATAAACTGGGTTAACCTGTATTCGTCGGCGTTGAAAATTGATGGAGAGCTTGCCCCGGCCGGTACCGAACTTACCGCCCATAATAGCGAGGGGGTCAAAGTCGGCCGGTATGCGCTGACCGATGAAGGGAAATTCGGTTTTATGCCGGTTTACGCCGACGGTGAGATACTCAAAACCGGCGATGAGTTCTACCTGTCGGTTGACGGCCGGGAAACCCGGGAAAGATTCCTCTGGAGTGGCAATGCCACACAGATTGAGGTAAAGGTGCTGACCTATGCTACGGGTCCGGGAGAACTACCCGAAGAATACTCACTTTCGCAGAACTATCCCAATCCTTTCAACCCGATTACGCACATCAGGTTCACGCTACCGGAGGCGGCCGATGTCACCCTCGAAGTCTTCAATACTCTGGGGCGGAGAGTGGCGACGCTGGTTGACGCCCGTCTTAACGGCGGCGAGCATATTATCCCCTGGAACAGCCGCGACTACAACGGTCGATCGGTCGCCAGCGGTATTTATTTATATCGCCTGACTGCCGGTTCCTTCACCGAAACCAGGAAAATGATACTTCTTAAATAGAGAAGCAAGAAATCAAAAAAAGGATGGGTTGATACCCGTCCTTTTTTATGCCGTCGTAAGTAAATATTCTGGATTGTTTAATCCGGGTATTTGCGGCGTAAATCCTCGATATGATTTCTATCCTGCTTGAGGATGTTTTCCTGGCGGGATTTGTAAACCCGCTGAATGATATTGACCAGGGCTTCTTCTTTGGCCGGTTTGATAAAATACTCGCTGGCGCCGAGCTTTATCCCCTTGATGGCGGTTTCGACCGAGGGATGGCCGGTCAGCAGGATAACTTCCACGGTGGGGAAACCTTTCTTGATTTTCTCCAGCACTTCCAAACCGTCAATTCCGGGCATTTTAACATCGAGTACAACGACATCGACAAAGGTATCCTTTAAAAGCTCAAGAGCATTTTCACCGTTCTGGGCGATATGGATTTCCATCTGGCGGCGTTCCAGGATTCTTTTCAGGCTTTCGAGCAACTCGACCTCGTCATCCACCAGCAGGACATGGATCAATTCCTCACCTTCGTCCGATGGAGCTTTGGGAGGTCTGGACCGCATCCCGGTTCGGGCCAGTATGTCCTTTATATGGGAGGTCAATTCGTCAATATCGCAGGGTTTGGTCAGGTAATCGGCGACCCCTTCTTTGGAAGTTTGAAAAGCCTGGTTGATAGAGCCGTGACCGGTCAATAAAATCACCGGGACATAGGGCCACATTTCCTGTATGCGGCGGAATACTTCCACCCCGTCCAGACCGGGCATTCTGACGTCAAGCACGACGATGTCAAATTGGTCTTGCTGCATCATTTGCAGGGCGGTTGTTCCGTCATAAGCCAGGTGTATGTCAAAGTCTCGACGGCCAAGGGCGCGCGCCGATGTTTCCAGGAATTCTTTTTCGTCATCTACCATCAAGAGTTTTATTTTCTTAACACTCTCGCTCATGATTAACCTCGCCTATCTTTTGGGACATGGTTTTGTGTTTGTAAGGGAAAATATATGTGAATCGTAGTACCCCTACCGGGGGCGCTTTCGGCCCGGATGCGGCTTCCCCAGGAATGCACGACGCCGTAACAGATTGACAGGCCCAGGCCGGTGCCTTTGCCAACCGGTTTGGTGGTGAAAAACGGCTCAAATATCCGGTCCATATTTTCGGGCGGGATGCCCTCGCCGTTGTCGGAAACTTCCAGATGCACCTGTTCACCTTCTTTATAAACTTTAAGGAAAATATCGCCTCCGTCGGTCAAAGCGTCAATAGAATTATTAATCAAATTGACTAAAACCTGTTCCAACTCGATCGGGTCAAAGAGGACCTCCGGGAGGTTGTCCTCGATTTCAATGGAAATTTTGACATTGTGGACGTTAGCGTGACGCTGCATGAAGTTGACTATTTCTTTCAGGTGGGGGGCTAGGTCAGTCAGTTCCAGGGTGGTTTCATGTTTCCGGCCGAACTGGAGCATCTTTTTGGTAATGCCGGCGCAGCGCTGGATGTGTTCCTTGGAGCGCTTGACCGAATCCAGAATTTGCTGCCGGTCCTCGAGCCGGTCGCCGGCCATCTCCACCAAATCGGCGATATTGGTTTGCTCGGCGCTTATGATGGCTAGGGGGTTGTTGATTTCATGGGCCAGGCCAGTGGCTAACTCTCCAACAGAAGCCAATTTGGCGGACCGCATAAAAGCCCGCGAAAGTTCCTCCCGGGCGGCGTTGGCCTTATCGATGCGGTCGGTAAGGTGCCAGGCCGCGACAAAAGTGATAATAATCAGGACCACCACAGCCAGGGCCACAACCCGAGCTACTTTGACTAAAGCTGTCTTAACCGGAGCCTGAACCGCCGCCAGGTCCTGCTCGGCTACCAGCATCCAGCGCCCGTCGTTAATCCAGGCAGTCACTTTTATTTTGGTCGCCTCCCCGACCTGTACCCGGCGGTCCCGAACCTTTTCATGATATTCCGTCAAAGGGACCGGCATCTTATCCAGGACCGAGCCAACCCGCGGAGCGGTCTGGTACACCCCTTCGGAATTGACGATATAAACGTCGCTGCCTTCACCAAGGACCTCGGTTTTGACCAAGCTGTCGAACCGGTCGCTGTTGATAGTCGCCCGAAGAATCCAGTCTTCGCGGTTATTGTCGATTTTAACGGCAATGATACAATGCGGCTCATTTCGAAACCCCATAAAGACATCGCTGATATAAATGCCCCGGTTCATGACCTCCTTGAACCAGGGGGCTTCATGGTAATTTTTATCACGCAAATCGTAAGGGCCGATATAAGCCAGGTGGTAGCCTTCGGTGTTGATAACGCCCAGGTCAACGAAACTGTTGTCGCTGGCCGCGTTAAGGCTATTAAAAAGGCTGTCCAGAGATTCCTGCCGCCGGATTTCTTCCAGCCCGTGTGATTTGGCTATGAGTTCTATCAAACGCTGGCGTTCCAGAAGGTGGGCTTCAATAGCCCGAGCATGGCTGCTGACAATCGTCCGCATTTGTTCCAGGGCTTTGTTGACCAGGAGGTCGCTGAATACGAACCAGGAACCGACTCCGGCCAGGGAGAGGGGCAGGAACGAGGCGATTAAAAGAACTATGACTATCCGCCAGCGCAGAGTTGTGCCGCTGGATTTGTCGTTATGCGGCTTTGGGCGGTTCATGGGGTGGCCTTTTCCATTAAAGTTTAAATAAAGAACCTTTAACGATATAAGAGCACAATAGCTTAGAGATATAATAACCGGGTTGGCTTATGTCAAGTAGGAAAGGTAAAATGGGCAGGCTACCGGAGTATTAAGAGAATAATAATCCGCTTTTATGTCGGTCATAATTATGACCGATGGCATTTGACAAATCAAACCCTATTTAGTATTTTTTAATACACCCACTGAAATTTTCAACGCTGCAATTTAACCTAACTTTTTAAGAAGGTCTGGCCTATGTTAACGGATGTAATCGAAGCTCGAATTGCCCGTCTCCTGGAGAATTCCAGGGTAAGGGAAATGGTGGTGGAGGAGATGAAGCGGCTGATGAGCGAACGACCGTCTGATGTCGCCCTTCAGGATTACTGTACGGCCGTGGCGCTTTATTACCTTCGCGAACTGTGCCGCCAGACGGTCAAACAGTGTGAGACCGGTGAGAAGGACCGGCTCGGGGTGTCCTCAACCGAACCGAACATGAAAGAGATTTTAAACGCCCTTCTTTCATGGAGCCAGTACGAGCTTTTGGGCAGCAACCTGCAGATGGTGAAAGCTCTGGGGAGCGCTATCGCGGTGCGTGATACCGGCACCAGCGAGCACAATCTGAAAGTCACCCTTTACGCCGCCCGGCTTGCGGAAAAAGCACGCCTTGACGAGAAAAAGCTTCAATCGATAATCAAGGGCTCATTTTTGCACGATATCGGTAAAATCGGCATCCCCGATGCGACCCTGCTGAAAAGCAATAAGCTGTCGGATATCGAGTTCAAACAGATGCAGAGCCATGTCACGCGGGGGGAACAGATAATAAAGGGAGTGGTGTGGCTCGAGGACGCGCGGGATATCATTCTCTACCATCACGAGAGATGGGACGGCCAGGGATATCCCTCGGCGTTGAAAGATAATGATATTCCGGTTAACGCCCGCGTATTCATGATAGTTGATGTTTTCGACGCCCTGACTTCCGACCGGCCGTATAAAAAAGCAGCGTCGTTTGATTCCGCTATGGCGCAGATGGAATCTCAGAGCGGAGTGCATTTTGACCCTTATTATTTCAGGTTGTTCACTGATATCGCCAAAGAACTTTACTCCGATTATGCGCACCGGACTGTCAATGAATTGGAACACGAGGTATTCGAATTTATAGGCGAATATTTTAACCTGGACCCCCGAAGCGGCCGCCTGGGCGACCTCTATGATAGTATCAGGGAAAGCCTTGATATCTCCTGAGGGGCCGGTCGCGAGCCGGAACCTTGATAGGTTCTTTCCGTTTTAACTTGATTAACAGCCGTCAAGCGGGCAGATTATAGAAAACAACAAGGAGAATTATATGCCGACCAGGACAATCGAACTTTTACGCTCCGAAACTTTGGCTTCCGAAACCATGGCTTTTTATTTCAACAAACCGGATGACTTTGAATTCAAGGCCGGGCAGTACGTGCAGCTTTCTTTAGTCAATCCTCCGGAAACGGATGACGATGGTGATATCCGCACTCTGTCCATCGCCAGCGCCCCGTTCGAGAATGGACTTCTTTTAGTCATGCGCATGAGGGATAAGGCCTTCAAGAGAGTTTTGAAAAAGATGGCTCCCGGCACGGCTGCCAATATCGACGGTCCGTTCGGCAACCTCGTCCTGCACGAGGATATCTCCCGCCCCACCGTGTTCCTTGTCGGGGGGATAGGCATCACTCCGATTTTAAGCATCCTGAGGCAGGCGCGTCATGAAAATCGGGCGCACCGGATGTTTTTGTTTTATTCCAATCGCACACCCGGAGACGCCGCCTTTCTTGATGAACTGCGTAATTTCGACCGCGAATGGGAGCGATTCCATCTGGTCGCTACCATGACCCGGACCGATGATGCGGAGAGCTGGGATGGCGAAAAAGGGCAAATCAATAATACAATGCTCAATAAGTATCTCGATGATTTGTCAAAACCGGTTTTTTATGTCGTGGGTTCGCTGGAAATGGTTATGAGTATGACCGGAATATTAAGAGGACTGGGGGTCGAAGAAAACCGCGTCAAATACGAAGAATTTATCGGTTATTAATTTCGGCTTCCTTTCTTTAATGGTCCCCTATTTCATGCATGAAAAGCGGGAAATACGGGAAATATGGTGTTATGTATCTTGCTATCCCGTGGGGAGTGTGAATAATTACTTGACATGGATGTTATAATGTTTATATTATAAAATAAGCATTATCAAGTGTTTACTTATCTTTTCAGAAGAGATTTTTCGAGGGAGTGGTGGAATGAGTCAAACGGGTCGTTCACTAATTAATATCGTTCTTTATCCCCCTTCGACATTTCTTTTTCATATTACAATTGTGATTTATTTCTTAGTTATTGCTGTGTGTGATTCCTATCTAGAATAATATTTTTCAGGGGATGAAACTATCCTGATTTTTTCAGACATAAAAAGTATAAAAGCACGGAAACAAGGAGGAGTGTAATTTATGAAAGCCAGGGTGTTTTTAGCACTGTTCTGTTTTCTGGCCGTTATCGGGCCGCCGGCGCTGGCCGACGAGGGGGGCGCGAAAGACACGGTTGACATGGTTGTCACAATCCAGCCGGACTCGGCCAACGGTATATTAAAATTACAGCTTGAACTGTGGGTTTTTGACGACGCGGATACCCTGAACGGCGCATCGATGGGTTTTGGCTGGGATAATCCGAAATTACAGATGACCAACGCTGTCGCCGAGCAGGCTTTACTCGACGGTTTCACCCCGCCGTATTTTTATGATTCCAATAATATCGACTCGACCAATGAAAGGCAGCGCTTTCAGCTGGCCGGTTTGAGATTTTTCACTCCCGGAGTCTGGCCGCATCCCAACCGCCAGTTGTGGGCGACCTACTATTTCGAGATCGCTCCGGATTGGACCACGAGCGACGTTATCCATATCGATACGTTCGCTTACAATTCCGGAACCAAGTATAAGTTTATAAGTTCCACCGGCGGCGATTATTTCCCGTTCTGGATGGGTGCGCTGGAGATTCACAATTACGCCGATACGGACAATGACGGAATCGCTGACGACCAGGACAACTGCCAGCTGCAGTACAATCCAGGGCAGGAAGATGATGACTTCGATGATGTCGGCAATCTTTGCGACAACTGCTCGAGTGTTTCTAACAACGATCAGTTGAACAGCGACGGCGACAGCCACGGTGATGCTTGTGACAACTGTCCGTCGGTGACGAACGAGGACCAGTTCAACAGCGACGGTGACGATTACGGCAACGTCTGCGACAACTGCCCGTCGGTAGCCAACAACGACCAGTTGAACAGCGACGGCGACAGCTTTGGCGATGCCTGCGATAACTGTGTCGTTCTCGATAACGGGGACCAGCTCAACAGCGACGGCGACGATTACGGCAACGCCTGCGACAACTGCCCGAATGATTCGAACAACAATCAGGTAGATTCCGACGGTGACGGTTTCGGGGACGCCTGCGATTTGTGTCCGGGTTTTGACGACAATATCGACAACGACGACGACTTGATGCCGGACGCCTGCGACAACTGCCCGACGACCTACAATCCCGACCAGGCCAATTCGGACGGTGACAGTTACGGTAACGCCTGTGATAACTGTCCCACCGCCACTAACGAGGACCAGGCCGATTCCGATGGCGATGGCGCGGGAAACGCCTGCGATTTGTGTCCGGGCTATAACGACAATCAGGACGCCGACAACGACAATATTCCCGATAGCTGTGACAACTGTCCCACTTTGTCCAACAGCAACCAGGCTGACAGCGACGGTGATGGTGTCGGTAATGTTTGCGATAATTGTTCCGAGGAATACAATCCCGACCAGCTTGATAACGACGGCGATAATAAAGGCAATGCCTGCGATAACTGTCCGGACGATTATAATCCGAACCAGGAGGACAACGACGGCGACAACCTGGGAGATATCTGCGACCCCGATGACGACGACGACGGTATTCTTGACGACGGTGACAACAGCGGGGTGATCGGTGATTATCCTTGCGCCGAGGGTAACACTATCGATTGTGACGATAACTGCCCGTTCGATTATAATCCCGAGCAGGAGGATGCCGATGGCGACGGTGTAGGCGAAGCCTGTCAAACAGCACAGAGTGAACGCTATGTCAATATGAAACAATGGCGGGCAGCTGTAGGTGGTAACGATCACTGGTATGCCGTGCTGCCGGAATCGTGGCTTTATGAGCAAGCCGACAGTGTCGTCAGGATTCCCGAAAAAGAAGGATGGCTGGGAGGTCACCTGGCCACAATAACTTCTCAGGAAGAAAACGATTTCGTCATGAACAATATTATTATCGGTTTAAGCGATCAGCCCTCGGTACTGGATCAATTCTGGATGGGAGGATATAATGAATCGGGAAGCATCTGGAAATGGATTACCGGTGAACCTCTTATCTATACTAACTGGGCTCCGCAGGAACCCAACAACGGGGGAATTGAAACGATCATTATGATGTGGGGTTACCATGAAACTCATGTGAACCGTCAGCCCGGAACCTGGAATAACGCCATGCCCGACAGATATACTTTTTGGTCCCTGGTGGAATGGGAAGGACTTTTTGACAACGACTTAGATGGTATTGCCGAAGAGGATGACAATTGCCCTGAAGATTACAACCCGGATCAGGTAGACACCGATTCTGACGGTTTGGGAGATGTCTGCGATGACGATGATGATGGTGATGATATCTACGACTGGATGGATAACTGCCCGTTAACCTATAATCCCACCCAGTCCGATTCGCTCGGCAACGGGGTCGGTGACGCCTGCCGATCCTGCTGCGTCGGGTTGAGAGGCAACGCCGATTGTTCTCCCGATGGTGAGATTGATATTTCCGATATTACCATGATTATCAACCTGCTTTATTTGGGAGGCCGGGGTCAGGAATTCTGCTGTTTGCCGGAAGCTGATGTTGACGACAGCGGAGGCTACCCAGATATATCTGATATCACCAAGATTATCAGGTACCTGTATCTTGACCATGAAATCCTGCCCGAATGCCCGTTGCGGGAAGAATAATTTTTCGATTTCGGAAATAATACAAGGGCTGTTTCTCTAAAGAAACAGCCCTTTATCATTCCCTAAGTATCTATTAGACTGTATATTATAAAACAATTATAATGAAACGCTTTAGGTGTGGCATATCACTATAAAGTATCTGTCAAACTTCGGGAAAATCCCTTTTAAATCCTGCAACATTTGATCTGGCTGCCCGGTCACATCTTATAGAAATGAGAGTATGTGATTTTAATTTAATCGGAAAATTCTCTTTTAAAAATAATGAAACGAAAAAACTCTGTTTTTTAATTTGCAAATTATGGGGTCTTAAGGTGGGAACCAAAAAGCGTTCTAAAAAGAAAATCATCATAATCAGTTCATCGGTAGTAATCCTGGCGGTCATTGTAATCTTCAGCCTGACCGGGTCGGGCAACGGCCTGACGGTGGTGCAGGCGGACCTGGCCTATATTGACGATATCTCCGAAGTCGTCACCGCCTCGGGTCGGATAGAACCGCAAACCAAGGTCGATATTGTTTCCGAGGTATCGGCGCAAATCCGTGAAGTTTTCGTGTCCGAGGGAGCGGTGGTTGAAAAGGGGAATGATTTGCTGTTACTCGACACGGTGCAGTTAAAGGCCGATTACGCCCAGGCGCGGTTTTCTCTGGATGAATTGACTGCCCGCGCCGACGCCGCCCGCACCCAGTTTGAAAAGGACAAGCTGGAGTTCAACCGCCAGGCCAGTCTCTATGAGAAGGAATTGACCTCGGAGACGGCTTATACCAACGCCCGGTTCGCTTTCGAAAATTCACGGGCCAATTATGACGCCGTTCTGGCCCAGGTCAAAACCGGCCAGGCCAGACTTGGAAAAATGGAGGATAATCTGGCCAAGACCCGAATTGTCGCCCCGATGAAGGGCGTGATTACTTTCTTGAACGCCGAGGTGGGGGAAATCGCCCAGGCGCAGACGGCTTATACCCAGGGAAAAACACTCATGACCATCTCGGACCTGTCGGTTTTCGAGGTCGAGGTGGATGTCGATGAGACCGAAATCGCCAAGATTCAACTGGAACAACCGGCTCAAATCCGGGTGGATGCTTTTCTGGATACGGTTTTCAACGGTTCAGTGGTGGAAATCGGCAACTCGGCCATGGTGCAGGGGCAGGGAACGGCAAATTACTCCACCAGTTTTCGTGTCAAGATACGTTTTGCCGAGACCAACGCCGGTATCCGGCCGGGTATGTCGGCCACGGTGGATATAACCACCGCCACCTCGCTGGAGGCTTTACTGGTGCCGTACGCCGCCCTGGTTACAAGAGAATTCGACCCCGATTCGCTGAAAGAACAAACCGACCGGGTTGATTCGGGCAATTCCCTGGTCGAGGAAGTCCAGGCTTCGGAACTCGAAGATAACGAAAACATTGGTGACACTTCTTCAGCGGGTACCGATACCGTTCGAGCGGCGGATAAGTATCGCAAGAAAGCCGACAAGATAAAGAAATCCGGGATTTTCCGTTTCAAAAACGGCCAGGCGGAATTCGTCGAGATATCGACCGGTATCGCCGACGAGCAGAATATCGTCGCTTTAGGTGACGTCAATCCCGGAGACACGGTTATTTCCGGCTCCTTTCAGACTTTGAGGAAATTGAAAGACGGCGAGGCGGTCAGTATTGATGAAAATTCCCTGGAAAAAATAAACGAGAACGAATTTTAAAAGCGTGACATAAAAATATGCTGATGGTCTTATTCTCTTTAATCAAGGAAGCCTTCACGGCCCTCTGGACCAACCGCCTGCGGTCTTTCTTAACCATCCTCGGGGTGGTGATGGGAGTGACCTCGGTTATCGCTATCGTAGCTTCCATGGAGGGCTTGCAGGCCAGTATCGACCGCGTCTTTTTTTCCATGGGTTCCAACACTTTTTATGTCAGCCGCTTCGGTTTCAGCCTGGACTGGAATCAATACCAGCAGATGCTTAAGAGAAAAAAGTTGACCCGCGGTTTGATTCCGATTATCGAGGCCGGCTGCCCGGACTGCGACAAAGTGGGGGCGGAGGCCTATGAATCGGACCATATCAAATACGGTTCCCGGCGCATGCGGTATGTGGAAATCAGGGGGGAGACCCCGAACCTGCTGGCCATGCGCAATCTCGACATAACCCGGGGGCGATATTTTAACTGGGAGGACGACCGCCGCCGCCGCCAGGTGGCGTTTATCGGCCAGACGGTCAACGAGCGCTTGTTCCGGGGGATGGACCCGCTCGGTCAAAAAATAAAAGTCGGTCAGCATGAGTTCACCGTTATCGGAGTGGCGGAGAAATTAGACGGTCCTCTGGTGGAGGGCATGGATGAATTCGTAGCTATCCCGCTGGCGACCCACCAGAAACTTTACCGCCAGCCCGGCAACCCGGTCAATCTGATAATCAGCGCCGTCAGCCTGCAGCAGCGGCAACAGGCTATCGACCAGGTCCGGGTGGTGCTCCGCTCCGCCCGGCAGGTACCATATGAGACGGATGATGATTTCAACATCTTCACCCCCGACGCCATCCTGAGTTTCATCAATGATGTTACCCGGGCATACCGCATTATCATGATTTCGATGCCGCTGCTATCGATTATTATCGGCGGCATCGTTATAATGAACATCATGATGATTTCCGTGACGGAGCGCACCCGAGAAATAGGTATCCGCAAATCGATAGGCGCCCGGAAGAATCATATTCTGGTGCAGTTTCTTTACGAGTCGCTCATACTCTCCCTGGTGGGGGGGCTGTGCGGAATCGCGCTGGGTTATTTTATCGGAAGTTATATCCTGGCATCGCTTCTGGAAATAAACGTCTCCCCGACCTGGCTGGCGATAACCCTGGGATTCGGCATATCAACCTCGGTCGGGCTGTTTTTCGGCATTTATCCGGCTATGAAAGCCGCCCGAATGGATCCCATAAAGGCGCTCAGTTATGAGTAGGTGGGTTAAATCGCTGGCCGAGATTCAGGAAGGGATAAGACTGGCCCTGGAAGCCGTCAGGTCCAACAAGTTCCGTTCGATGATGACGATTATCGGGGTGATGATCGGGGTGGGGGCGGTTATCCTCATCAACACCATCATGGACGGTTTCAACGCTTATGTAACGGAATCTATCGAGCAAATCGGCAACAACGTGATGTATGTTCATAAATGGGAGCCGGGTACCGATTTCGATAATCTTTCCGAAACGGAGCGCCGCCGCAAAAATATCACCATGGACGAGGCTCTGGCGGTAAAAAACATGTGTCCCCTTGTCAGGGCGATTTCACCGGAGAAAAAATCCTACAACAATATCGCCCGCTACGGCAACAAGGAGATTCACAGTCCCGATGATTTTCGCGGTTGCTGGCCTGAGTTGACGCTGGTGACCGGGCGCGACGTTTCTTACGGTCGCTTTATCGACGACAACGATATGCGGCGGAAGGCCATGGTGACTGTGATCGGCCCGGATATCGCCGACGCTTTATTCGATACACGCGAAGATGCGGTAGGCAAGGAGGTCCGCATCAACGGCTATAAATTCAAAGTCATCGGAGTACAGGAGGAAATCGACGACCTGTTCAATATCAGCGAGAACGATTTCATTTTCATTCCCATGACGACTTTCGACCGGCTCTATCCCGGGGTGGAGCGGGTGTATTTACTGTGCAGCGCCGTCTCGCGGCTGCAATTCGGTGAGGCCATGGACCAGGTGACCAACGCCCTGCGGCGGGTGCGGCATCTGAAACCCAAGGATGAAAGTAATTTCCATATATTAACACAGGATATGTTCAAGGACGAGGTAGCCGGCATAACGACCACGGTTCAGCTGGTCGCCACGGCGGTGGCCTGTGTCGGATTGCTGGTGGGGGTTATCGGCGTGATGAATATCATGCTGGTCTCGGTCACCCAGCGCACCCGGGAAATCGGCGTGCGCAAGGCGATCGGCGCCCGACGGAGTAATATTCTCTTTCAATTTCTTGTCGAGGCCGCCACCCTGACCGGCCTGGGAGGACTGCTGGGTATCATTTTCGGAGCCTTGCTGGGCTTGATAATCACGATGGCACTTGATTGGAATTATTATCTCTCGCCGCTGTGGGTCAGCATCGGTATTATTTTATCGACCGGTACCGGCCTGATGGCCGGTATGTACCCGGCCTGGCGAGCCGCCCGGGTGGACCCGATTGAGGCCCTGCGCTATGAATAATTCTTCTGATTTCATTTGACATAATTCCGTAAAATCCCTTACGCAATAAGTTATATTTTTATATGGACAAAATATCTTTTTATGTTATATTAAAATGGAATAAGGTATAGCTATTATTTTTTATACCCCATATATTACCCTCACTTGAAACCGGGAATAAAATGTTAACTTTCACTTTTTGTCCGGTAAGAACTTTCAAGCATTTAAAATTGTATAGGAATATTTTTTGTTAATTAAAGAAGGATAGGAGTTGCCGCGATGTTGTTCTTCAGAGGTTGTGTTAAGGGGCTCAAACTTTTTTCATTATCGCTTTTTCTATTGGTGATTCTTGCGTCGCCTCATGCCAGGGGAGAGTTGGCCGATGCCGGGGAAATGAACCTGGTCTGTGAAAACTGGCTGTCTCAGATAGTCTACACAAAAGGAAACTGGGCCGGTGTCACCGAGCCGGAAATAATTCAGATAAATGAGTTATATTCCGGGGATACTTTGCTGGCTCGCTATTACAGTATTACCCCCCGCGGGTTTGTCGTCGTTCCGGTCTTGAAAGAGATGACGCCTGTCAAGGCCTATTCCGACGAGTCGAATCTTGACGCCGACCAGGAAGGCGGTTTTTTGCTGTTATTGCGAGAGATGCTTTCTTACCGAATGAAACTCTACGCGGAACGGTTCGGTTCTCTGGAGGCCGTCCAGTCGGCCGATGAATTGGCGGTGTTCGGCCAGGGGCAGAAACAATTGTGGGGCAAATACGCCGTCAGCGTCGATGAGTTCAGCGCCAAGATGAGTTCCCGGCAGAGCCTGGCGGTAACCGATGCCGGGCCGCTGCTTACTTCGAGCTGGCACCAGCGGGACCCGTACGATCAATACTGCCCGATGGGTGACGGTGGCCTGACGGTGGTCGGATGTGTGGCCACCGCGGTAGCCCAGATTATGAAATACTGGCAGTGGCCGGTCGAGGGCACGGGCAGCCATTCATATTACTGGGAGGGTGATAATTCCTGCGGCGGTGGTACTCCCGGCGAAACCTTGACAGCCGATTTCTCCGACCCTTATGACTGGGTCAATATTCCCGACAGCTGCGACGAAGGTTGTTCTCCGATAGAAGAAAGCGCCCTGGCCGAATTGAACTACGAGGCCGGGATCGCCTGTGATATGGATTATGGCGCCTGCGGGTCGGGTACTTACGCAAGCTCGGCTCTAAAAGCCTTCATAACTTATTTTAAATACAGCGCCGAAGCCCATTTGGTTTACCGCTATCAGTACGACCTGGTTGGATGGTACAACCTGGTCAAGGAAGAAATTGACAACGGCCGGCCGACTGATTATTTCATCAGCCGTCATTCGATTGTCTGCGACGGTTACCGCCAGGTGGGCGACCAGTATCAGTATCATATGAATTACGGTTGGTCAAACATTTCGTTCAACACCTGGTTCGTGCTCGACAGCCTGTACTGTTACTGGGAGCCGGACAGCCTTTGTCCCTCCGAACAGGACAATATGATTATAAATATCAAGCCGCAGGATAAACCGATTCTTACCTGCGCCGGTTTTACCGTATCTGAAAATCCTTATGTGAACGGGCACATCAATCCGGGTGAAACGGGCATTGAGCTTGAAGTGTCGGTTGAAAACAACGGTTTTGTCGCTGAAAACGCGGTCGGGACGCTTTCTTCGTCCGACCCGTCAATCGATATCGTTACATACGTGACGACTTTCGACCCGTCCATTCCCTGGGGCGGTTCCAGCGCCTGTCAATCGCCGTTTGTTTTCGATGTTGACCCTGCCTGTTCGGACCCGCACCTGGCTCTTTTGAAACTCACCATAAACGCCGACGGCGGGTATGTTTCTGAGGATTCGTTTTATGTTTTCATCGGCGATACTCCCGGTCTTATAGATGATTTCGAAAGCGGTGAAAATATCTGGACTCACCGCGTTCAGACAATTACCTACAACGACGAATGGCACCTGGAAACCTACCGTTCTCACAGCAGTTCCACCAGTTGGAAAGCCGGGGGATGGGGTTCGGGTTATTACTCCGATAATCTCGACGCGGCCCTGATATCTCCGCCCTTTTTATTGCCCTCTAACGCCGAGCTCAGGTTCTGGCATTGGATAGACGCCGAGGACGATGTCAACAATACGGCCTGGGACGGCGGTATCCTTATGATTTCAACCGGCGGCGGCGAGTGGACCCAGATTACTCCCGAGGGCGGTTATCCCTATACGTTAGTAGACAACCCGGCCAGCCCGTTTGAATTCGAAACACCGTGTTTTTCCGGTACTTTTGGATGGAGCGAGGTTACGGTGGATTTATCCGCGTATTCGGGCGTGGCGCAGCTGATGTTCCGGTTCGGTTCCGACGGTTATGTAACGCAGGAGGGCTGGTATGTCGATGATATCGAGGTTGTATCGACAGGCTGTTGTGTCGGCTACACCGGCAACGCCGATTGCTCCGAGAATGAAGTGCCCGATATCGCCGATATTACCCGGTTAATAGATTATTTGTACCTGAGTCATGAACCTCTATGCTGTCTTGATGAGGCTGACGCCAATGGTAGCGGCGGTGAGCCGGATATAGCCGATATTACCAAATTGATTGACCACTTGTACATAGCTCATCCACCCTTACCCGATTGTCCGTAATAAGAAAGTAAATTTTACGATAACCGCTCCTGACAATAATATCAGGGGCGGTTTTTTTATACTTTTACGATTGATGGGTCGATCAGCTAATCATCATTTTGGACGATATAGAGAAGATAGACACCCGATACCAAGTTTAGGGTCGGGAACCGAACAAAAGCATTGACCTGAGAATAGAAATTATTTATATTTATAAAAAGCGAATTTCTTCTTTCGCCTTTCAACTTTGACATTTTTCGCGCTAATATAAGAATTTATTCATCAAATATAAAATGACAGACTTTTTTCGGGCCGTCTTGATTTTAATCGGGACGGCCTTTTTTAAAAATACTTCTGTAAACTTAAGGACTTTGGTGTTATATTGTTCTTGAAGGTAAAATCGAAAATATGGTATTTGATATTAGTTTAATCACAACGTGGAAAGAAGGGGAAGGGTGTTATGAGAAAAATATCATTTTTGGTTCTATTTATCGCCGTTTTGGGGTCGGGCGTGATGGCTCAGCAGAGCACCACCGGCCCGGAACCGCCGCCCGGTTTGGACCCCGGGTTACATCCCGACAAAAAAACCCAAACTGTAATTTCCGGGGTGCCGACCTACCTTTGGCAGCACGGCTGCGGCCCGACCGCGCTGGGGATGTTGATTGGATACTATGATTCGCACGGTTATCCGACTCTGGTACCCGGGGACGCCACCAGCCAGAACTCGGCGGTCAACGCCATGATTGCCGATGACAGTGACAGCCCCACCTGCGGCGGCCCGGCCTCGGACCATTATCAGGATTATTCTTGTCCGATAGACTATTCACCGAACATGCAAACCGACCGTTCGGAAACGGGCGGGGCGCATACCGATAACTGTGTGGCCGATTTCATGAAAACCTCGCGAAGCGCGTTCAGTAATTATTATGGCTGGAGCTGGTTCAGCGATATGGATAACGCTTTCAGGGATTATGTAAATTTAATCGACCCCTCGCTGACCCCGTACGCGGATAATTATTCTTTTTCGCAGTTCACCTGGGAAGATTATATGGCGGAAATCGACAATAACCGCCCGGTGATTCTGCTCGTCGACACCGACGGTGACGGCGGCACCGACCATGATGGCGGCACCGACCATTTTATCACCGCAGTCGGATACGATGACGCAACGATGGCATACGGCCTCTACAATACCTGGGACCATAGCCTGCACTGGTACCCCTGGCGCGTAATGCAAGCCGGCTCAACGTGGGGAATATACGGAGCCACGGTTATCAGTCTCGGGCAGCTTTCGGTAAACAATACGAATCCCGATAATGGCGAAACGGGAGTGAGCATTAAAACCGATATCACCGTAACCTTCAACCTTGACCTGGATATCAGCACCTTCAATGAATTTAATATCCTGGTGTTCAGCTCGGAAAGCGGTGTGCATAATTTGACAATAAGTTATTTCCCGCCGACCTACACGGTCAATATTAACCCGGATTCGTATTTCAGCAGTTTCGAGACGGTTGAGGTTATTCTTTCTGAGAACATTCGCTCAGCTACCGGTATCGCTTTAGGTCAGGATTTTACCTTCGAGTTTTCAACCGGTTCCTGTTGTGTCGATTTTACGGGCAATACCAATTGCTCGGAGCTGGATGAACCTGATATCTCCGATATCACCCGCTTGATAGATTTCCTCTATCTCAGTCACGAACCGCTTTGCTGTCTAGAGGAAGCCGACGTCAATGTCAGCGGAAGTATGCCCGATATTTCCGATATCACTCGCCTGATTGATTATCTGTATCTATCGCACAATCCTCTGGAACCCTGTCCGGAAATATAATTCAGGCAATATTATCGAGAGGCCTTCGTGATAGTTATCAGGGCGGCTTTTTTTAATGTTTTTTAAAGGCCTGCCTTATACGCCTGAGGCATTGACAGATAAGAGAATATTTGTATATTTAAGTAACCTTTAAAAGAGGAATCCAGCTCAAGATATTTCATCACTTGATATTTATAAAGTACTTATGAAAAGGGTGTCTCGAAAAACATTACTTTTTATCCTGGTCTTTTCTTTTCTGGCCGGAGTATCGGATGCCGCTGTTAAAAAGCTGTCCATCTCGACCCGGCCGGATAAGACCTATTTGCCCTATGAACTGGTCGAGATCCAGCAAATAAACTGGGAAGTCTTTACCAAACCACAGTTACGGTCGGCCCAGGTCTTTAGGAGAAACGTGATAGGGCAACTGGAAGGAGCGTTTATAAGCTCTTATAATCCCGCCCTGAATATCGATAATCCGGCCAATTTCACATTGATATCCTATCCCGGAATGAAAATCATCGACGACGATCCGGTGCGGCTGGTGGTAAACGACTGGCAGCTCTATCAAGATAATATCTTAAATGAAAAAGTGGTAGCGGGCGCCGGCTATAAAAATGACTCGGTCTGGGCGTTCCGGCTGCAACCGGAGTCGGAAGGATTCGACAAGATATTTTTGACCACCGGTAAGGACGCCACCGGGGACGGCCGGTGGGAACCGGAAATCTACGTGCTGCTTCTGGATGATTACGATTTCGACGGTTACCACGAAGTCTTCTTTTACGTTAACGCCATGCGGGAACTGGAGCCGCGGGTCCTTTTCTGTGTCGAGATGGAAACTCTTGAAATCGAATGGTCCCTGCCGGTGGCGCCCCTATTAAGCCGTCGCAATTTTCACAGTCTTAAAGATTCCCTGCAACCGGGAGTAATCTTTACCGCTTATAATCCCAAGCAGGGTGTGGCGGATGCCAATTTCAGCGATTTATACGGGTATTTGACTGTTGTCGGGATCTCGGGCGAAATAATATATAACCGGGTGATAGCCGTTCAGTACGGCGGAACCGGCTTAATACCCGATGAGAATGAAAGAAATTTTTACGTTGTCTCCGAACTGGATCTCGAAAGCGAGTTTGTGCCGGATAGTGTAGTTCTCAACAGTTATCATATATCGAAGGTGGATGGAGCCGGGCGGGTGCTCGGTTCAATTTCTGTTTCGGAAAAACCGTCCGACATGTGGCTGGCGACCTACGGCTCTGAAAGTAAACCCAGCCTCTTTGTTCATTATTATAATTCCAACGTGAAAGTATACGCTACGGATAACTTCGAGCTTAAGGCTTTTTCCGATACGGTCGCGTTCGGCACTTACCTGGACAGGATAAAACTCGAGGAGGCGGAGAAGGAAGGTTTTGTTTTCAGCGACGGGATTTACTCCGCCGAATTCTCTCGTTTGGCTGGTTTTCCATTCACTGCCGGTGATTATCAACCGCTTTCGATGGACGCCCGGGGCAATGTTAAGACCCTGATAATCAACTCCCAAAACCGGTATTTTATAAGCCACCTGAAGAAAAAATCCTGGTGGCTTTTGGTTTCGACCATTGTTGCCCGACACCAGTTTTATATCCTGGTGGTACTGTCATTTCTGACCGTTTCACTCATTATCGCCAATAATTTTCGCCGCCGGGCCATAGAAAAAGTGATGAAAAGCGAAGAACGCCTGAACTCGGTCTTCGAGAACATCGACGACATCCTTTATCAAACGGACACGGAGGGCTGCCTGGTGTGGGTATCGCCGTCGATCAAAAAGATGTTGGGATATGAGGTCGAGAAAGTGGTCGGGAGAAATCTGAAGGATTTTTATATTAACCCGGGAAGACGCGACGAGTTGATGGAAATATTAAAAGCCCGGGAACAGGTGAAGGATTTCGAAATATTGATCCGCCACAGTGACGGGCGCGAGATTGTTTTGAGCACCAACATTCATTTCCGCCGCGATCAAAACGGTGAAATAATCGGTACCGAGGGCGATGCCAGGGACATAACATTTCGTAAAAAAGCGGAAGAAAAAATAAATGAAGCTAAAAACCAGTTGGAGCAGATATTCCAGGCGGCCGCCCCCCTCTGTGTAATCGATAAAAATTACAATATCCTGGGCGTGAACGATACTTATAGCCGTTTGTTCAAGGTTACCCGGCATGACGAAATCGGTCAAAAGTGCTATGAAAAGTGGCCCTCGAAAATATGCCATACGGAGCAATGCCCGATGCAGCATATTTTAACGGGGGAAAACCGCTATATTTACGAACTCGAAAATAGACTTAGCGACGGTACGGTTGTCTCGACTGTGGTGACAGCGATACCGTATCTTGACGCCGACGGGGAGATGCAGGGGATAGTTGAAAACTTCTCCGATATTACGCAGCGTAAAATCGCCGAGGAAGCCTTGCGCCTCAGCGAGGAAAAATACCGCACCCTGGTGGAAAGCGCCGAGGTCGCCATTTTCACGATCGATCACCAGGGCGTCTTTTTGTACCTGAACGGCGTGGCGGCACAGATGCTCGGGGGAAAACCCGAGGAACTGACGGGCAAGACGATGATGGAGCTTTTCCCTGAGAATATCGCGGTTTCACAAATGGCCCATGTCCGTCGTGTCTTCGACTCGGGAGAGGCTGAAACGGTCGAGTCGGTGACGGTTCTCAAGGGCCGGAAACATCACTTCCGAACCAGTATCCAGCCGATTCGGGATGAGGACGGCAATATCATTTCCGCTTTCGGTCTCGCCAGCGACACCACCAAGTTTGTTCGAACCCAGCAGGAGCTTAAAAACGAACGGGAATTTGTCGGCTCGCTTCTGGAAACGGCTAACAGCCTGGTCGTCTGCCTGGACAGCCAGGCCCATATCACGGTTTTTAATAAGGAGATTGAAAAGGTTACCGGGTATCGGCGCGAGGAAGTTATCGGCCGGAGATGGCCGGATATTTTTCTGCCCCCTGACCATCACAGCCACCAGATCAAGGATTTCGCCGGCTGGGTCAGGCAGCATCCCGAAGACAAGTACGAGGGCCCGTTGGTAACCAGAACGGGCGAGATCCGGACTATCCTCTGGTCCAACTCAGCCCTGTTCTCCGAAGGTTCAGACGAACTGAGAGCCATCGCCGTCGGTCACGATATAACCGAGCGGAAAAAAGGCGAACAGGCTCTGATAGAAAGTGAGGAAAAATTCCGCGAAATCGCCGAGTTGGCCCCGGAAGGCATCTACGAAACGGATGGAGAAGGTATATTGAAATTCGCCAATCGGCAGGCATTATCGTATTTCGGATACGGTAAAGACGATCTGGAAAAGGGTCTGTCGGCAACTGATATGATCGCCCCGGAATATCGGGAAGAGGCCAGGGCTAATTTTAAACGGTTATTATCCGGGGGAGAAATTGGTACCAATGAATACATGGCGGTTCGTAAAGACGGCTCCTTGTTTCCGGTTACCCTGCATTCCAACGCGATTATCCGTCAGGACCGGGTGGTCGGTATCAGGGGGGTTATCGTTGACATTACCGAACGCAAACGCAACGAGGAAATGCAAATGGTGCTCTACAAAATCACCAACGCCGTCAATGTCACCAAGGATTTAAACGAGCTTTTTAAATTGATTCGCAATATTCTCGGGTCCATCATCGATACGAGCAATTTCTTTATCGCTCTCTATGATAAGGAAACAGACACTATTTATACTCCCTATCTGATCGACGAGAAAGATACGTTCACCTCCTTTCCCGCCAGCAAGACCATAACCTCATATGTCATAAAGAACGACCGTCCCCTGCTGGCCGATGTCGAAGCAAAGCGCCGTATGGTCGAGGCTGGGGAAATCAGGACTATAGGGACGCCTTCCAAGATCTGGCTGGGGGTGCCTTTAAAGTCCGGCAACACGGTTATCGGCGCGGTGGTGGTTCAGAATTATCACGATGAAAAAGCCTACACCGAGAAAGATCTGGAAATCCTGAAATTCGTCTCGGAGCATATCGCTATCGCTTTGGAACGCAAGAAGGCCGAAGAAGCCCTGAGCGAAAGTGAACACCGCTACGCTTTGGCCACGGCCGCCGCGAAAGTCGGGGTGTGGGACTGGAACCTGGAAACCGGCGAATTCTACCTGGACCCGGCCGTGAAAGCCAACCTGGGATACAATGACCATGAGATTCCCAACAACCTCGACCTCTGGAGCAATTATATTCATCCCGACGATAAAGAAGCAGTTATGCAAGCCGCCCAGGACCACCTTGATGGTAAAACTCCGGAATATTATTATGAACACCGCATGTTCCATAAGGACGGCTCGATTGTGTGGGTCCTGGTGAGGGGTAAGGCGATTCGCGACGCCGAAGGAAAGGTGGTTCGGATGGTGGGCACCGACACCGACATTACCGACCGCAAAAAGGGAGAAGAGGCCTTGCGTGAGAGCGAGGCTCGGTTCAGCGAAGCTCTTATAAATTCGCGCGATGTCCTCTATCGCATGAGTCTGAAAACCATGACTTACGATTATATCAGCCAGTCGGTGGTGGATATGACCGGTTATACTCCCGATGAAGTCATCGCCATGGGAGTCTATGGTATGCGGGAGATAACCCATCCCGATGATTTGAAGAGAATCGGCACCCACCGCAAGGATCTCGTGAAATCGCTTCAGGACGAACCGGTCGCCAGCAACACCGAGTATCGTCTTATGTGTAAAGATGGAATGTATCGCTGGTTGAGCGACAGCCATGTACTGATTCGCGACGATAAAGGAGTGCCGCGATTTATCATCGGCAGCGTACGTGATATCACCGAGCAGAAACAGGTCGCGGAAGCCCTGCAAAAGAGTGAAGAAAAATCCCGGGCCCAGTATAAATCGATTCCCCTGCCGACCTACACCTGGCAGAAGGTTGGGGATGATTTTGTCCTGATTGATTACAACGACCAGGCGGTCGAAGTAACCAACGGTATGATTGACAAATTCACGGGTATGAAATTTACGGAAATGTACCCGGAGTGGGAAGAGGGTTTAGACGATATGGGGCGATGTTTCAACTCGAGGAAATCCCACAAGAAGGAGGTCAAATATAAATATATGACCACCGGCAGGGAGCGCATTCTTGATGTCAACTATGCTTTCGTCGCGCCGGATTTGATAATGGTTCATACCGATGATATTACCGAGCGCCGGGTGGCGGAAGACAAAATGAAAGCGGCGGACCAGGAAAAATACGAACAGGCCAAACGCACCGCCGGGGTTTTCGCCCACGAAATTCGCAACGCCCTTTTTCCCGCCAATGTGGCTATCAGCCGCATTAAAAACAACGAGTTTGGGAAGTCCAGAGATAAACGGGACTTGAATTATTACGCCTCGGTGGCCGAGCAATCGGTCATGAGAGCCGCCGAAATTACCCGCCTGATTTCGGCCTACACGAAAATAGACACGGAAAAAATGCCCCAGAGGGTGAATATCGCGGAAGTCGTTAAGGAACTTTTATCAAGTAACCGCCTTAGGATCAAAGATGAAAACGTCCGCACCGTGATAAAAGGGGATGAAAACGTCTGGGTCCGCTCCAACGAAAAGCAATTGCTGCTGGCCCTGAACAATATGATGCTGAACAGCCTCGACGCCCTCAGCGAACTAAGTGAGCCCGTAATCACGATTACCTGGTCCAGGCGCGGAAAACGGGTGAAATTAAATTTTGATGATAACGGGACCGGCATCCCCGCCGGGGAATTAAAGAGGATTTTCGAACCGTTTTTCTCCACCAAGGGAGAGGTCGGGGGGACGGGGATCGGCCTGGCTATGGCCAAGCGGATTATCGAGATGTACGACGGCGAGATTATGGTGTTCAGCACCCCCGGCAAAGGGACCGGTTTTGAAATCAAGTTGATTGCCGATGAGGAATAAGCGGTCGGTTATGTCTCCGGGGCTATATTCTGCTTTGCAATTTTCTGTTTAAATATAATGTTGCCGGTTTAAAATTACGGCTTGAGCATATGAGTCGGAGCAATTATTACAAAAAGTTAATATGGCTGGCTTTGTTTGCAGTGGCTATGGCTTATTTCGAGGCGGCAGTGGTCGTGTACCTGAGGGAACTTTTTTACCCCGATAGTTTTCCTTTCCCCCTAAAAATAATTCCGTTCAACCTGCTGGCGGTTGAGCTTTTCAGGGAAGCAGCGACGCTGGTAATGCTCGTCGCGGTAACGGCCGTGGCCGGGAAAAAATTCTGGGAGAGATTCGGCTATATGATCATGCTCTTCGGCGTTTGGGATATTTTCTATTACGTCTGGTTGAAAGCGACCATGGGTTGGCCAACTTCCCTTCAAGATTGGGATATCCTGTTTTTGATTCCCGTACCGTGGATAGGACCGGTTATAGCTCCAATTCTGGTTGCTCTTTTGATGATTGTAGTCGGGACGGTCATAACCGACCTCTATGACAGGGGTTTCATTTACCGACCCGGCTTGACGACCTGGCTGCTGACTCTCCTGGGCACCGGGCTGATTCTCTATTCTTTCTTAAGCGATACCCTGGCCGGCCTGCATCAACAGTTGCCCCAGCCTTATTTATACAGCCTGCTGGCGGCCGGGCTGTTTCTGTACGGCCTGGCTTTTGTCGTATCCCTGAGGAATGTTAAAAAAAATTGATTGACCGGCGTATAACGGTGGAATAAAAGTCTGTAACGTAACAGACTCCCGGATTTAAATTTTCCCTGAAAATAAACAATTCTTTTTTAGAAGTTTACGGGAATTTTATTTGACAATTTTTAACAAAAGACAATAAGATTTCCCTCCCTGAGAAAACAATATCTATAAAGAAGGAAACCGATATTTCACAGGTTTAATTATTAGAATCAGATAGAGAAATACCAAAATTTCCTGACCATAATTAATAATTTAATTATGTAACCCTCTCTCATTTCTGCCAAAGGCCGTTTCGTCCCCCTGAGAAACGGCCTCTTTTTTTCGTCTCAAAATAATTGGGGCTGACCTGTAAACGGACTTCTCTCAGCTATTCAAGGTGATATCGAAATCATATCAGGGGCGACTATAAAAAGCTACAAAACTTTTTCTCTTGGTTAAACGGCGATTATCGTATATATTAAGAGAAACTCCCGTAACTAATTGTAACGGGGCATATTAGACGTATTACTTCACGGTTTTTAACTTATACCGGCTTCAGTTTTATCTATGTCAGGAACTTTACATAAGTAATAAACGTGTGTTTTAACGGTGAAAAGGTGTATTGATGAGCAAAGTAATAAAAGGATTTATGCTGTTGTCAGTAATTTTGCTGGGCTTTGCGGCGATATCGTTGACGGCAAACGTCTTGTCATCCCCCAACTCGGTTGTTCAAAACTCTTATATGAAGAGTTCCCGGCCCGCTTACTTCACTGAAAACAGAGGCCAATGGGATAAAAATGTATTGTACCGGGCCGGTTTGCCCGGGGTGAACATCTGGTTTACCCGGACCGGCGTTTATTACCAGTATGCCCGACCGGTAGCGGGTGACAATCTACCCGCCTTGGATGATTTACCCGAGACAACTTATTTGCCCTCCGGTCGTAGCCGCGAGGTGATGACTTTGTCGTTGAAAACAAGCCTTCTGGACGCCAATCCCGTCCCAACGGTTCTCGTCGAAAACGAAACCGCCTATAAATGCCATTACCTTCGGGGCAACAATCCCGCCGAATGGTTTATCGACGTGCCCAATTTCAAAACGGTTGTTTACCGCGAAGTTTATCCCGGCGTGGATTTGAAATATTACGGTAATCGATATCAGCTTGAATACGATTTTATAGTCGCTCCCGGCGCCGACCCGACCCGGATTCGGATTCGTAACGACGGCGCCTTGGCTATGAACATTAACGAGGCCGGGGAACTGGTTGTCCAAAACGAATGGGGTAAGACCATCGAGCGGCGGCCGGTCGTTTACCAGATAGTTCAGGGCCAAAAAGTGCTCCTGGAAGGCCGGTATGCTTTAATTTCGGATAACAGTTTTGGTTTTGAGCTGAGTGATAATTACAATCCGCAACTGCCGGTGGTAATCGATCCGGTAATAAGTTTCGGCACTTATCTGGGCGGGAGCGACCTGGAGGAGGGTTACGGTGTGGCGGTGGACGCCGCCGGTGCCTGTTATGTAACCGGTGTCACCTATTCGCTCGATTTTCCCCTTGAAGCCCCGTACCAGGATACCAACCTGGCGGAATATGATATTTTTCTGACAAAGTTATCGGCAACCGGCGACGAGCTGCTTTTCAGCACTTACCTGGGCGGGGAGGCCGATGACTGGGCTTTTGATATCGCACTGGACGCGGCCGGAAATATTTATCTGACCGGGCGGACCCATTCGGCGGATTTTCCCGTGTACAATCCGTATCAGGCTGTTTTTAACGGGGTCGACGCGTTCGTGACCAAATTAAACAGCGCCGGCGACGACCTGATATTCAGCACTTTCCTGGGCGGTGGTAGTTTTGATCAGGCCCTGGGAATCGCCGTTGACGATTCGGGTTATGTTTACCTGGCTGGCGAGACGGTGTCCAGCGATTTTCCTCTGAACAACGCCTACCAGACCGACCAGCCCAAAACCGACGCCTTTGTGACCAAATTAGACAGGCTGGGCGGGTTTCTTATTTTCAGCACTTATTTGGGCGGCGACGAAACCGACAAGGCTTACGATATCGCCGTCGACGACCAGTACCATGCTTATGTGACCGGCTTTACGGAGTCGTTTATCTTTCCCGTCCAGGACCCGATTCAAAATAAAAACGCCGGTGAGTACGACGTTTTTGTCTCCAAGTTTACCGTTTCGGGTGACAGCCTGCTGTACAGCACTTTTCTGGGGAACGACAGTTCGGATTACGGCTACGCCATCGCCGTCGATAGTGCCGGGTACGTTTATGTGGGCGGAAAAACCAACTCGCCGGGTTTCCGCAATGTCGGTGCTTTTCAAACGACCCTGGCGGGAGAATACGACGCTTTTATAACCCGGATTAACCCGGCCGGTACCCAATTCGTGTTCAGTTCTTTTCTGGGGGGCAGCGGCGATGATGCCGCTTATGATTTAGCCCTCGACGACCAGGGGTTTGTATATATAACCGGACCGACGAGTTCCTCCGATTTCCCGGTGGCGGACCCGTTCCAGACGCCCGGCGGCAACCTGGATGCTTTCATTGCCAAACTCGATATCGCGGGAAGTAATTTAATATACAGCACCTTTTACGGGGGAAGCGGTTCTGAGGTTGGCCAGGCGGTCGTGGTCGATAACAGCGGTGACGCCTATATAACCGGAACCTCCGCCTCCGGTAACCTGCCGGTGATAAATCCTTATAAGTCGTCTCAAATCGGAGAAGACGCTTTCGCGGTAAAAATTACGGATGTGGTTTGTGTCGAATCAGACGGCGATGGTTTCGGCGACCCCGGCTATCCGGGCAATGTTTGCCCGGATGACAACTGTCCGGAAGTCTTCAACCCCGGCCAGGAGGATATCGACGGTGACGGGGTCGGCGATATTTGCGATAACTGCCCGGAGACCTGGAATCCCGGCCAGGAGGACATCAACGGCAATAACCGGGGCGATGCCTGCGATTTTCCCCGTCGGTGGTATGTCACCGTCGATGGCCTGGGCGACGCGCCCGATATCCAGGCCGCGATTGATTCTTCATCGCACGGCGACACCGTGCTGGTGGCCGCCGGTACTTATACCGGTGACGGTAACCGGGATTTGGATTTTGGGGGCCGCAATATAATTATGCTGGCCGAGGATGGTCCTGAGACCACGATTATCGACTGCGAAGGCACTTCGCTGGAGCCGCACCGGGGGCTTTCTTTCCATCGCGGCGAGGATACCACGGCCGTCGTGGACGGCTTCACCATCCGCAACGGTTACGGCCCCGTTATATACGGCGCCAGTCACGGCGGGGGGATACTGTGCGATTTCGCGTCCTCCCCGATTATCAGAAATTGTGTATTTGAAAACAATCAAGCCGGTTACGGCGGAGGGCTTTGCCTCGTTAAATGCGCCATCCGAGTATATAATTGCGTTTTCAAAAATAACTCCGCCCAGGAAGGCGGCGGGGTATTCAGTATCATCGCCCAGGGGGAGATCCTGCTGGAAAATTGTTTCTTTTACGGCAACGAGGCCATCAACAACGGCGGCGCCGTATCATCCCTTTTCTCTTCTATGGTTATCGAGAACGCCACCCTCAGCCATAATAACGACGGCGTTGACAACTCGGTCTTGTATAATGTCGGTACGGAACTGACCGTAAAAAACAGTATTTTCGCTTTCAACCGGGGTGACGGGCCGCTCATTTCCTCAGATGATTTAAACCTGAGTTGCAGTAATTTCTTCGGTAACACGGACACCACCGAATATGGCGGCGATTTTATAACCGCCAACGACCCGTTCTTCTGCGATACGGCCGGTTTGGATTTCAGCATCGACTCGCTGTCGTCCTGCGCCGCCGCTTTTCCTCTTAACGAATGTGGGGTATTGATCGGGGCTTATGAACCCGGGTGTAAAAATTTAAGTGACAGCGACGGCGACGGCATTTACGATGAAATCGACAATTGTCCCGATGACGCCAACCCCGGCCAGGAGGACGCCAACGGCGACGGGTTCGGCGACGCCTGCTGCTGTATCGGGGACAGGGGCAATGTTAATTGCTCGGAGCAGCAACAGCCGGACATCTCCGATATCACCCGCTTGATAGATTATCTCTATCTCAGTCACGCGCCGCTGTGCTGTCCGCCCGAGGCCGACTGCAACGCCAGCGGGGGTGAACCGGATATTTCCGATATCACCGCCCTGATTGACAATTTATATATTTCGCACTCCCCCCTGGAGGTCTGCCCGTAGTTTTGTAACTTAAACGATGCTTGCCGGATAAAATGAGAAGGTTACGATTTAAAAAAATAATTTCCGCTTGTCTGAAGCTGGTTTTCACCTGGTCGCTGATTACGGCCGGCTTTTATCCGGCGGCACGGGCTGATGAAAACCGCCCGGCCTTCGAAGTTTACCAGGAATACAACTTTTCCGACACCGATTTTCTTTTCAAGAAAAACGCGGGCTATGACGTGGTCTCGGTCAGGGGGGGCACTTTTTTAAATATCCCCGGTCTGCCTTTTATGCCGGTTAAGGAAATCAGGGTGGCCCTGCCGCAGGGCATGCAAGCCCTCCGGGTTCGCCTGGTGGCGGTCGAAACCGAGATATGGCCCGGCGAATTTAAAATATTACCTTCGCAGTATCCCCGAAAGACCGGCTATGAGACGGAGACGCCCGATTTTGTCGAGCCGCGCCCCGAAATCTATTCTTCGGATAAACCCTACCCCGAAAAGGCAATTGAGCTTATAACGCAAAACGACCTGGCCGGACAGGGCATGGCGGTTATCCATATCTTTCCTTTTCAGTACCAGCCCCGCTCCGGAAAATTGACCGTGAATCATTCGCTTCGGTTTATAATCGAGGGTGAGGGCGGCTATAAGTGCGGCGATTATCTCCCGGAAAAATTGTCTTCAAAAAGCCGGGAAAACATACAAAATCTCATATCCGGCATGGTGGTTAATCCCGAGCAGGTAAACCCGACCGCCCGATTATCGACGGATAAGACCGCGGTTGACCTTCCCGAAGGTTCTTACGAGCATGTTGTCATAACCGATAGCGCCCTGGCGGCCTTTTATGAACCGCTCGTTTTCTGGCATAATCGCAAGGGTGTCCGCGATACGGTGGTCACGACCGCCTATATTTACAGCCATTATACCGGGGCGGATAACCAGGAAAAAATCAGAAATTTCATTATCGACGCCCGCAGTGACTGGGGTACGCTTTATTTTCTTTTGGGGGGAGAGAAAGATATTATCCCCTTTGAGGTCAGGGTCTATAACGTCAACGCCATACCCAGCGACGCTTATTACGGCGATTTCGACGACGACTGGGTGCAGGAGGTTTTTGTGGGACGGGTGACGGCCGATGATTCCACCCAGGTGGCGCGTTTTATCAACAAGGTTATCCGGTATGAGACCGCGCCGCCCCTGTCCGGTTACCCTGAAAATGTTACCCTGGTCGGGATGGACCTCACCCTGGCGGAGCAGCCGCCTTACTATACGCTCACCGCCGGGGAGGCGATGAAGGATTCACTGGCGCGGGAGATTATTCCGGCCTGGTGCCCGACGGTCAGGATTTACGACAGCGAACCCGGCCTGCACAAAACCGACCTGCTGGCCGCCCTCAACGCCGGTCAAAACCTGGTTAATCATTACGACCACAGTGAATATCTTTCGCTGGGGGTCGGCCATATCAACCACGGCGAGGATTTGACGCAGGCCGATATCGCCGGTCTGACCAACACCGACCGGTGCTTTATCATGTATTCTTTGGGGTGTGACGCCAACCGGATGGATTATAACGATTGTATCGGGGAAAATATGGTTATCGAACATGACAACCGGGCCGGTGTGGCTTTTATCGGCAACACCCGCAACGGCTGGTTTTACACCGGCGAACCAAGCTCCCTGTCGGCCGAGCTTGACCGGGAATGGTGGCGGGCTCTGTTTGCCGAGAATAAATACCGCCTGGGGGAAGCCCTGGCCTGGAGTAAAAACAACAATCCCTCGTACGACACCATCTGGATGTACTCGCAATGGACCCTCAACCTGCTGGGCGACCCGGCCATGCCCGTGTGGACCGCCGCCCCCGAACCGTTTAATATTACCCATCCCTCGCAACTGGAAACAGTGGCCGAGTGGGTAACCGTCCATGTCGAGAAAACCACCGGGGAAAAGATCAACAGCGCTTATGTCTGCCTGTGGAAAGGCGACGAGGTGTACGAGCGGGCGGTGACGGATTTCAACGGCGACGCCGTTATCAACCTGGCCCTGGCCGACGATGGGGAGATGCTCGTTACGGTCACCAAACATAATTTTATCCCTTACCTCGGAGCTATTGAGATAGTTCTTATTATCGACACCGACTCGGACGGTATTCGCGACGAAAACGACAATTGTCCCTTTGCTTATAATCCCGGCCAGGCCGACAGCGATTTCGACACCTTCGGCGACAGCTGCGACAACTGCCCGTTTTGGGCCAATCCGGCTCAGGAAGACGGCGATAATGACGGGGTCGGTGATAGTTGTGATAACTGCCTCGACATCCCAAATCCCGACCAGGCCGACGGGGACGAGGACGGGGTCGGGGATACCTGCGATAATTGCTCGGAAAACGCCAATTCGCTCCAGGTCGATTCCGACGACGACGGAGTAGGGGATGCCTGTGACTGCTGTCCCGGCTATGACGACTTTATCGACAATGACGAGGACGCCGTACCCGATAGCTGTGACAACTGTACCTTGGCGTATAATCCCGGCCAGGAAGACAGCGATGGGGACGGCACCGGGGACGCGTGCTGCTGTTTTGGCCTGCGGGGTAATGTCAATTGTTCCGAACTCGAGGCACCCGATATCTCCGATATCACCCGGTTAATCGACGCCCTTTATTTAAAAGGAGCCCCCTTCTGTTGTCCGACCGAGGCCGACTGCAACGGCAGCGGGGGTGACCCGGACATCTCCGATATAACCGCCCTGATAAGTTACCTGTACCTTGAGCATGTCCCACTCGCAGTTTGTCCTTAATGCGCAAGTTTAAACAAGCTTCGTATTGTATACACAAACAATGAGTTGAGTTACCGCAGATCCATCTCGACGAGCATCTTCTCGAGACGCCGGGCGGTTGTCGGAGCATGACCGGCATAGTGATTATTGACATAAATCAGTGATTTTATGCGCCGCTCTTGAATCCTGAGGGCCAGTTTGGCCCAGCGCTCAAGGCGTTCTCCCCGGTCGGTTACTTCCTTATCCCAGCTCTTCGTGATGGCCTCGATTTCCTTACGGTCACCCAGCAGGCGGATATAAACGAAATCGGTGGTGACCGGGTCGAATTGTGATTCGATTTCGTCGCCGTGCGGCATCCAGGCCTGGTCAACCAGGGTCATCGAGACATCGTGTCTTTTCAGTAAGGCGACATATTCCTTGTTTACCCAGCTGCGATTGCGGATTTCCACGGCATAGCGGAAATCTTTGGGGAGGTCGCTTAGAAATCTATCGAGCCTATCGAAAAATTCCGTCGAGTCTTTGAAAGCGGCTTTGGAAAAATAAGGAAATTGTATAAGAAGCGGACCCAGGCGATTGCCCAGGCGACCGATGATATCGAGGAAAATATCCCGCTGAGCGTAGGTGGCTTCGGGCAGGAGCACGATTTTCGGGTCGGGTCGGGGGCCGTCGCCGCCGTGCACAATGGAGCGGGGAAATTTGGCCGCGATAAGGAAATTATCGGGCGTTTTCCTGACCCAGTTGTCAATTGTGCTTTTCGAGGGAATGGCGTAATAGGTGGCGTCGATTTCGACAGTATTGAACTTTTGGGCATAATGAGACAGGAAATCTCCCGGCTGCGTGCCGGGTGGGTAGAAAACGCCCATCCAGTCCGACTCCGAGAACGATGAAGTGCCGATACGTATCAAGTCGGGATCCAGCATTTTTTTTATCCAGCCTTAAAAGCGTTAGGTTAATTAAACGGTGATATTCGATAATATTTTACGCAAGCCAACAGGATATGATTGGCCGGGCAAGAGGTTTAGTTTTTCAAACTTTGAGTTGAACGGGAATTATTTCTTTTGATAAAGTACCTCTACTAAATTCACACATCTCCGGAGGCTCGTCCGTAATTATAACAGAGAATATAAAATAAATTGATAAATTGAGGTTGCATTATAATACTGAGAATATATATTTATTTTATCCAATGAGCATACCCGTTTGGGGATTGGATTGAATTATTATTTAAGGGTGTTAATGTACAGGTAAAACGGTTAGCATATATTTGAGTTTTTCTCAATGCGCAATGCTAACGGGCCGTCTCATGTCTTTTGAGGCGGCCTTTTTTTAGGTTCGGTCTGTCATAGGCAAGCCGGGGGTCAACGTATTGTCAACCTGGGCACAGATCAAGTATAGAAACGGCTTGATAAATTTAAGGCTGGCCACCAGGCAGGCGCGAACAATCGGATTGAAACCGGTTAAATTTACCAGGATCTCTGATATTTCACAAAGCGTATTGATAGCGTTATAGCAGAAAGTGGAATCGTTTCGGTTCTTTTCAGGACGACAGCAACCGGCGCTGATGACGTCGTTAATTGATTTATCTTCTGTCGGTTTCTCAACCAGGTGCCATAAATTGTTCGCGGTCCTTCGGAGAATATAAGCCCGGTCGTTTATCGTGGTCACTTTCTCACTTTCCGAAGGGTTTGAAGCCTGGTGGTTCAAAACAGATTTGTCAGCAGGGCTGGCCTTTCGGTCAAGATGAAAATAACTCCGATTCTCATAACTAAAACGGGGCGGCCCGTGATAGGCGGAGGTACAGTTCAGGGTGATAATCCCCGATGCAAATAACAATAATCCGGTCAGACAACCGTAAGTAGCTTTTTTAAATATGAAAATCATGTTAGTACGCTTAAAGGTCTTAACATCGGTAACGTTTTCTTACCTGATATAACATGTAGGTATGCTCCGGTAGCTCAACAGGTACTATGTAATATAGGTAATCGTAACATAAATGGCAAGTCCGGGTATGATTTTCAGGTACTTTTTATATAAAAAATCCCTCTCGGGAAGAGGGATTTTTTTCTATCAATTCGTTACGTCGGCGGAGTTTTCTAAGATTTGTTTTCCAGACGGCGCAGCCGGTATTTTAGACGGCGTCACCATAACCGGAAACAACTCTTATTCGGCAGAGTACAGCGCAGCGGGAGCCGACTTCCTTGGTGCCGGTATTCCGCCGGTGGTGGTTGGCAATATCGTTACCTCGACCAGGAGCAATTATTACCGGACCCTGATCTACGAAACAATCGCCAAAGCCATGCCGCCGGTTATTACGGCCACCACCCAATTCCCCGAGACGCCCACCTCGGAAAATTCGGTGATAATCACCGCCCGTATTACGGACAATTACAACGATATCGGCTTGGCGGTTATTTATGCCGATGTCGATGGCGAATTCGCCCCCTTTGCCATGTACGATGACGGCAACCACCACGACGGGTCTGCCGGGGACAGCGGGCGTTATTTCTCCCAAAAAGGGCGGCGAGGTGCGTTATTATGTTTATGCCGAGGACGATGTTACTGCTCCCGCCTTGGACCCGCCCGACGCTCCGGCGGTAACCTACGGTTATGTGCTGCTGTCATGCTGTGTCGGGGTCACCGGCAATGTCGATTGTCTTAATGGGGAAATCCCGGATATCTCCGACATCACCCGCCTGATCGACTACCTGTATATCAGCCACGACCCGCTGGCTGCCTGCTTCTAAGATTATAAGCAAACTTCGGCTTGAAGTATGACCGCCCGTCTTATCGAGCGGTCTTTTTTATGGTCGTTATCGAGCGCTAAATCTTAACTTGACATAACGGGATAAATATTATATTATATTAATAGTTGTCTCATCTCGCACATCATCTCATTTAACTTTTGATTACTAACTGAAAATCTCATAAAACAACGACACCTTCGTGTCAAAAAAATTAATCTGGGAGGATTCATGAAAAAAATCATTTATTGCCTCACGAGTTTATGTCTCATAGCCGCCCTGTCCGGCAGCCCTGTGGTAGCCGACTGGGTTCCCGGGGACGGCCATAAAATGCATTTTCCGCAACTGCCCGACGAAGAAGGCTGGGATATCAACGCTACCGACCCGCTGATGGTCGCTGATGACTGGCGGTGTTCGGCTTCCGGACCGATTACCGATATTCATTTCTGGGGTTCCTGGCTCAGGGAAAACACCGGGAATATCATCGGTTTCAGTATCTCTATTTACTCCGACATACCCGCTGTCACGCCGCAAATTCCCTACAGCCAGCCCGGGGAATTGTTATGGCGAACTTTCATAGAAGATTTCGTGGCTTTCCCGATACTCCTTCCGGAAACCAAATGGCAGGGGTGGTTTGACCCCAGCACGGAAACAATTATTTACCAGGACCATCAGGAGTACTGGATGTATAATATTACCGCGATACCGGAGCCTTTTGTCCAGGAGCAGGGAATGATTTACTGGCTGGGTATATCGGCGGTTTTGGAACAGGAACCGGAAGAGCACTCCTGGGGTTGGAAAACCTCGCTGGATACCTGGAACGATTTATCGGTCTGGTATGATCCCGCCGGTGGCGAAGCATGGCAACCGATTAAGGAACCTGTAGATCCCATTTACAATGAATTCTACGGCATCAACATGGGCGGCATAGTCGAAGGTTGGGGCCAGAACGCCTTTGGCGCGGGCTGGTACTATTATCCCGCTTCGGATTGGTGGAACATCTGGTTTTACGACCATCCTTTTGACGACCAACGCTATAAAGAAATAGCCTTATACCTGTCCATCGAGGGGCCAGGCATACTCGACCTGGCTTTCAACTGGTCAACGGCGGAATGGTCGCTGGAGGGCAACCCGCCGACCGGTGAGCGGATCCCGCCCTTGCCGGGAGTCGACGAGGAACGGTACATAAAGCGGGAGATCGTGTACTCAGGACCGGTCGAACCCGGCCAGCATGAGTTTACCCTTACCATCCCGGATTATAATCCCGAGTGGGTCTCGGTTGACGTGCGCGGTTTCGATTTTGAAATAAACGGGGTTATCGGACATACCTGTCTGGCTATGATGAACCAGGCTTTTGTTATCAACAATCCTGAACTGGAGCCCGAAGGCGCCTGCTGCTTCGAGGGCGGCACGCTTTGCACGGAAACCACCGAACTCGAATGCTACACCCTCAGCGGTCAGTATAATGGCGATGGGTCCTATTGCTGGGGCGATTTCAATGAAAACGGTTTCGACGATATCTGCGATTCCTGCTGTGTGGGAATGCGCGGCGATGTCGACTGCAGCGGCGATTTCGAGCCGGATATCTCCGATATCACACGCCTGATTGACTATCTCTATCTCAGTCACTTACCGTTGTGCTGTATGCAGGAAGCCGATGTTGACGGCAGCGGCGGGACGCCGGATATTTCGGATATCACCCGATTGATAGATTATCTCTACCTGTCGCATGACCTGATCGTCCCCTGTCCGTAAACATTGATTGAACGACTAAGAGGTCATCTCTTCATTTAAAGGGATGACCTTTTTTTATGAATTTATAAATGAAAATCAAAAAAAATGCCGGAGGTCGGACTTGAACCGACATGATATTGCTATCGGGGGATTTTGAGTCCCCTGCGTCTACCAGTTTCACCACTCCGGCAAGCTTGGAATATCCTGTTTTTCGGTTTCAATTATAACCCGACAGCCTGATATTGTCAAGTGTCAACATTCTCACACTTAGGAAGATAATAGGTAATAAGAGTGGCTTGCCACCTCAGAAATGAACCCGCTCATCGGTGGTGTCCTCGGGAATCATATCGTTGTTCTGGGTGGTGTGGGGGACATACAGCCCGCGCGAGGGGTGCAGTCGGCAGGTAGTGGTCGGTTCGGTGCCCTCGATAAAGATTTCATTGCGGACATCGATACAGCGGTCGGTGGCGATTTCACCCGACTCCAGGCAGACATCGAGATGGACTATCCCGTCCGGTTCCTCAAAATCCGTGATGGGCAGGGAGTCGTGGGCGGCCAGCATGAACTCGGTCCAGACCGGGACGCCGTTGCGACCGCCGTCCTGGCCGCGGCCGAGGGAGGTCTTTTCATCGAAACCTAACCACACGCCCGCTGAAATTTGGGGGGTATAGCCGATAAACCAGTTGTCACAGAAATTGTCGGTGGTGCCGGTTTTACCTCCGGCCGGCCGGGTGAAGCCCATCCAGTAGGCTCGCACGCCGGTTCCCCCGGGGCCTATCACCGAGCGCATCATATCCACCATTATATAAGCGGTTTGAGCCGACAGGACTTCTTCTTTTTGTATCGCCGCGTTTTCTTCAAGGACCTTGCCGTAGCGGTCGACAATCCTGTGCACCAACCGGTAGGGGATGTGAATGCCCTTATTGGGGAATGTGGAAAAGGCCGAGACAATTTCCACCAGCCGAACTTCTTCCGAGCCGATAGCGATCGAAGGCACCGGGTCAAGTGGGGTGCTGATACCCATCCGCTTGGCGTAGAAAATCGCTTCCTGGGGCGTAATTTTTAAAATCAGGCGGGCCGAGACCAGGTTGCGCGACATCCTCAGGGCGTCCCGGAGCGTAATCGGTCCCTTGAACTTATAATCGTAATTGTGCGGCCGCCACTGTTTGGCGCCGGGGATGTCCAGCACAATCGGGTTGTCGTCGACGATGTCGGTGGTTTTATAGCCGTTATCGATACAGGCGGTATAGAGAAAGGGTTTGAAAGCCGACCCGGGCTGCAGGGTTGACTGGTAGGCCCGGTTCCATTCCGATTCCTCGTACGAGCGCCCGCCCACCATCGCCAGCACGTCGCCGTTAGCGTTGTCAATTGCAATGAAAGCCCCCTGGACTTTCTTATAAACCAGGATGGAATCGCTGAATTCGTCAACCGTATCCGGCAGGTACATCGAATAATGCGGGTTGCTCAGCGGGTAAGTCCGCTCGATGCGGGCTCGCATGGAATCGACTTTTTTATAAAGGGCCTCCTCGGCGGCCTTTTGAAGCCTGACGTCCAGCGAGGTATAGACTTTCAAACCGCCCGAGTAGAGAACCGACTCGCCGTACTGGTCGAGAATATAACGGCGGATGGTCTCCGTGAAATACGGCGCGGTACCGACTTTTTCCTGGGGCGAGTTGATTTTGAGAGGTTCTTTTACCAGCGAGTCATAGGTTCCCTTATCGATACCGCCCCAATCATAATATGAATACAAAACACGGTTGCGGGCTTTGAGGGTTTTATCCGGGTTGTTGAAGGGGGAATTGATATTGGGGCCTCTCAAAAGACCGACCAGGATGGCGCAGTCGTTAAGATCCAGTTCCCCAGCCTTTTTGGAAAAAAGCATGTGAGAGGCGGCGGCGATTCCGTAGGCACCACGGCTGAAATAGTACTGGTTGAGATACATCTCGAGGATTTCGTTCTTGGAATAGGTGCGCTCCAGCTTGATGGCGGTCAGGGCTTCCTTGATTTTTCTTTCGTAGGTTTGTTTCTGGCTCAAAAAAAGCATCCTCGACAGTTGCTGGGTGACGGTCGAGGCGCCGGCCATGATTTTGAAGTGGGCGATATTATTAATGGCCACAATAGCCGTACGGCGGATATTGATGCCCCAGTGGTCATAGAACTCGCGGTCCTCGGCAGCCAGGACTATGTCCAGCAGAATCTGGGGAATATCTTTATAGGGGGTCAAAATCCGGTTTTCGCTGTAAAATTCCTTAAGGAGCAAGCCGTTGCGGTCGTATATCTTGGTGTTCAGGCTGGGCTCTATATTGTGCAACTGCTCGAACGAGGGCAACTCGGACTGATAAATATGATAAGTCCTGAACCCGACAATAACCATCAATATAAAAATAAAGGCGATCAGCGCCAGGATGGAATTGCGCAGGCGGTGAGGCGAATATTTTCTGGAAGTTCGTTTATAACTCATGTTCGTCATGGCGTTTATTAAACAACATAGGGGCGCTCCAAGTCAAGTTAAAATAATATTGCGCTAATTATTTGATTTTTTTTATGTTCCCTTTTACGATTCACGGTTTTAATTTAGTTCAATAATTTTGCTTACTTATTTAACCTGTAATATTATATTCCGATATTTAAAAAAGGATTAAATGTTAAGGAGATATTTTGACCATAGAATTTGACAGCCCGGAGTTGAAGAAAGAATTCGAGCATCAATGGCAGATCATATCTCGCGGGACGGTGGATCTGTTACCGGAGGATGAGTTTAAAGCCAAGGTCCTCAGGGCCATCAAGGAGAACAAACCGCTCCGAGTCAAACAGGGCTTCGACCCGACCGCGCCGGATATTCATCTGGGGCATACGGTTGGCATCCGTAAGCTCAAACAGTTTCAAGACTTAGGTCATAATATCGTCCTTATAGTGGGTGATTACACCGGTTTGGTGGGGGACCCCTCGGGACGTTCGGATACCCGCCCGATGCTATCTTATGAACAATTGATGCAGAACGCCGAAACTTACCAGAAGCAATTCTTTAAAATCCTGGATAAATCGAAAACCGAGGTGCATTACAACGGGGAATGGTTCAAGGACATGGAGTTCATCAAATACATGCACCTGGCCACCAAATTCACCGTCGCCCGTCTGCTGGAAAGGGACGATTTCTCCAAACGGTTTAAAAACGGGATTCCGATTTCGGTTCACGAGCTTTTTTACCCCCTGATGCAGGCGTATGATTCAGTAGCAATCCGGGCCGATATCGAACTGGGCGCCACCGAGCAGACCTTCAATCTCCTGGCTGGCCGGACTATCCAGGAAGCTTATGATATGGAGCCGCAATGTATCCTGACCCTGCCGATTCTGGTGGGTATCGACGGTCAGCGGCGGATGTCGAAATCGCTCGGCAATTATATCGGTATCGACGAGGAACCGCGAGAGATGTTCGGCAAAGCGATGTCAATTCCTGACGAACAGATATATCATTATTTTGAGTTAGCTACCGACGTCTCCCTGGAGAAACTTCAGGAAATCAAGGCCGAGTTGACGAAAAGCGACGTCAACCCGATGATTCTCAAAAAGAAGCTGGGGGAGACGCTGGTGGATATGTATCACTCCGCCGGTTCCGGAAAAGCCGCCCGGGAAGAATTCGAACGTATTTTTTCCCAGAAGAAACTGCCGGATGAAATCCCCGAAATCGATTTGGGTGAAATCAAAAAACTAGAACTTAACCCGGAGGCCGTGTACCTGGTTCACCTGATGACCAAAACCGGGCTGTCGAAATCCAACGGCGAGGCCCGCAAGCTTATCCAGGGCGGGGGAGTGTCTATCGACGGCGAGAAAATCGACGACACCGATTATGAGCTCAAGGTTGACCGGGATATGGTATTGAAAGTCGGCAAGCGCCACTTTCTGAAGATTAAAGCAAATTAGTATGCAACTTTTTCATTCCTCAGGCATTAAACTAAAGGAACGGTAAAATTTAGACGGAAAGAACCTTGAGAAAAACATTCTGCTTACTGACAATATTACTTATCATTCTGGCGTTCACCCTGGGGTGTTCTTCAAAGGCGGTCAAACATAAAATAACCGAGGTCAAAACCGATAGCACCCGGCTCAAGGCGCAAACCTTTTTAAGCGATTATAAGTCGGACCGTATCAACCAGAGTGCATATCATTATTACACCAACGGTCTCATATATGAGGGGATGGGGGACCTTCCCGGCGCCGCGGAAAACTACGAGAACGCCCTGGCTTATTACCCGGAATCGTATCAGATCGCTTATTCCCTGGCCGAAGTTTATTATCGTATGTACCAGCCTGAAAAAACTCTGCAGGTGCTGGAGAAAATGATTCCCCGGGATGTCGAGGTCTTCCGTCTCAGCGCCGCATGTTTTCGGATGTTGAAAGACTATATCTCGGCGCAGAAGTCCTATCATAATATTATCAAGCTGGACCCGGATAATATGGAGTCCTTTACTTTCCTTTCCGATATTTACCGGGCTCGTAATCAACTCGATTCGACCATTTGGGCTTTTGAAAATATGGCCCGGATTAGACCCGACGACTCCCGTATCTGGCATCAACTGGGCCGTTTTCAGACTCAGAAAAAGGACTATGAAAAAGCCAAGGATGCTTTCCGTAAATCGCTCGAGCAGAACAGCGGCCAGGATAATTTTCTCTCATATATTGGCTTGGGCGAGCTGTATGAAATCACCGGCCAGGTCGATACGGCCGAGATAACATATAAAGAAGGACTTGAGGTAGACCCCACCAACCCTTTGATGTTGAGGCTCTTAATATCATTGAATATCAACCGGGATTCCCTGACCAGGGCTCTTCCGTATTCCCGTAAACTGGTAGAGGTCGCGCCGGATAATTTCCTTGAAAAGCGCCGGCTGGGAGCTATTTATTACCGCCTCGACTCTCTGGAAAAAGCGGATACGGTTTTTACCGAACTGGTCGGAGTCGGTGATGTTAACGGGATGAACCATTTCTACCTCGGTCTTATCGACACCCGCCAGGGGAATATCGAAGACGCCCGCGACGAATTTGAGATTCTGACCCAATTAGAGGATTCCCTTTATATCGGCTGGATAAATCTCGGTCTGGCTTATCGCAATCTGGACCAGCCGGAAAAAGAAATCGAGACTTACAAAAAAGGCCTTAACGCCCTCAAGTCCGAGGAGGGCGTGGACAATTTGTTGTTTTCCATGGGTTCGGCCTATGAGCGCATGAAAAGATATGATGATGCCAAATCCACTTTCGAGCTACTTCTTGAGCATTATCCCGATAACGCCCAGGTCCTCAATTACCTGGGTTACATGCTGGCCGACCAGAACCGCGAGTTGGATTACGCCAAAGAACTCATTTCCCGGGCCATCGAGCTTATCCCGGAAAACGCCGCCTTTCTTGACAGTTACGGATGGGTCAATTTCCGCCAGGGTTACATCGACGAAGCTTTAAAGTATTTAAAAAAAGCCGTAGAACTTGACAGCGACCCAATAATTTTCGATCATCTGGGCGACGCCTATAAAGCGAAAGGCAAAAATAAACAGGCCCGGGAATGGTGGCAGAAAGCCCTGGAACTTGACCCGGAAAATATCGCTATCAAGGAGAAGCTGGGTTTTTGAATAGAATCGATGGTCAGCGCGGGAAGTTAAGCTTTCTTTCAATAATCATCTTGACATTAATTTATTTCAGCTGCGCGGAAATTGTGTCGCCGCCCGGCGGGGAAGAAGACAAAAAACCTCCCGTCCTTTTAAGTTCCATCCCGGCCAACGGCGCGGTCAACGTACCCCCGTCCGACTGCATCGAACTGTATTTTTCGGAACCCGTCGTCGAGCCCTCCCGTGACAATCCCATATATCTCTCGCCCCGCCTGAAAGAAAGCCCTAAAATCAAATGGAAATCGGATCGGGTCATTATCGAGTTGCCGGACAGTTTCAAGACTGACCAGACCTATATAATTTCAGTCTCCCCGACCGTCACCGACTTGCGCAACAACAAGCTCGACAGCTCCATCATTATAGCTTTTTCCACCGGTGAGACCATCGATTCCGGGGCGGTGGCCGGATATGTTTTCGGTGATAGCAAGCCCCAGAGTGGTGCGCTTTTGGCCCTGTACGACCTGGCCGGTCAGCCCGACAGCATTCCTTTCGATTCCATCTATCCCGATTACCTGACGCTGTCCAGCCGCACCGGGTATTTCTCGTTTCAGTATCTGCCGGAAAAAGAATACCGCCTGCTGGCCTTCAACGATAAGAACAAAGATGAAAGATTCAACCCCCTGCGGGAAGCTTTTGCCCTGCCCGACCGCCCGATAAATATCGGCGGCGAAATATCGCTTGAGAATATCCTGATGGCCATGACCACTTTCGATACCACCAGGGTTGAAATCATCTCGGCCGTATTGAACCCGGACAATCTGTTAAAAATTAGAATCACGCGGAAAATCCCGCTCGACCTGCTGCGGATCAGCCCGACTAATATCGTGCTTGTACCTGTTGCGGACACCCTTTCGAAACTTTACGCCGTCTTTTTCCAGGAAGCGGACCTTGACGAAGCATCGCTTTTGAACGTACTCTTCGAAGGCCTCGCTATCGGCACATACAACCTTCGCCTGACCTACGAGACTGACAAACCCGAACTGGCCTTCGATAATATCGAACTGGCGCTGAAAGAAGACGCCGTTCCGCCGGTAGTCATGGAGTTCAAGCCCGGGGACAAACCGATATTTTTAAGCGGAGCTGAAGTCGAAATAAGTTTTTCCGAGCCGCTTGACACCGCTTCGATGACCGACCAGACCTTCCTGCTCTGGGAAAGCGACACTGTGGCAGTCGCAATCGAAAAAAAATGGCGCGACCCGTTTCACCTGTCATTTGACGCCGGTGCTTTAAAACCGGGTGGGCATTACCGGCTGGATGTAACCGAGTTCGATATCCTCGACCGAGCCGGAAACGCCATGGGGGACTCGCTTCTATCTTACAGTTTCTCTTTCCTGAACGCGGATTCTCTGGGTTCGATTTCAGGGGAGGTACTCAGGACGCTGCCGGGTTTAACCGGCAGTTCGGCGCTGTTGACTTTCGACAATCTCGACACCAGACAGAATTTCAAACTGACCGTACCCGGGAAGGATTTCAAAATTGACGTTCCGGCGGGTAAATACCTGTTGTCAGGATTTATCGATAAGGATTTGACTGAAGAGTGGAGCACGGGGAAAATCCATCCCTTCCAGCTTTCTGAGACGATGGCGTTTTACCCGGACACCATCAGGGTGCGCGCCCGTTTTGAGACTTCGGAAATTAAGTTCGAATTCAAATAATTTTATTTTTCATCCATAAAAAGAGACAATAAAAAAAGCGGGATAAAATCCCGCTTTCAAGATATCTGTTAAGATAAATTCTTAGAGCTGGCCCCAGATAGTCAGCGTTACGCGGCGGTTTTTGGCGTTAGCTTGATTCTCGTCAGGCAGGGCCACCGGCTTGTCCTTGCCGTAGGACACGATAAACATCCGGTAAAGGTTGGTACCGAACCGTTCGGCCAGGTATCTCTTGGCGGCGTTGGCCCGCTTTTCACCCAGCAAAAAGTTGTACTTGGCTGAACCGGTCACGTCGGTATGTCCGGCAATCTCCAGCAGGGAACTGGGATAGTTTTCCAATTTTTCCCCGGCTTCGTTCAGGACGCCGCCAGCCACATCATCGACCTCATAACTGTCAAAGTCGAAATTGATTTCGCCCGACCAGATTATCTGGTAATTTTCAAAACCGGACGCTTTATTTATCGCCAGATCGGCTTTTTCGGAAAGCTGCGAGGCCAGAGCTTTCAGTTTGATGATTTCCTGGTCGTTGGCGTCAGTCTTGTCCGACATCGTTTGAATTTTGGTGTCGATCTTCACTTCTGAGTCCGCGATCTGTTGAGCTACGTAATCTTTGTTAACTCCGCAACCAGAAACCAACAATGCCATAAATGCCAGTAAGACCGGCAGCATGTAAAGTTTCTTCATTCTTTTGAATCCTTTCAATTAAAGATTATTACTTATAATATTCTATTCCATACTTTGACAAATTTTAGTCCAAGGACGGCCCTAAATCAAGAAAAAAATTAAAAAACTTTGTAATTATTGTTTGATGCTTCCGGCGGTTATACCCGAAATAATCTGGCGCTGCATGAAGATAAAGACAATTAAGACCGGTATGACGGCGATAACCGAGCCGGCCATGAGGTGCTGCCAGTCGATGGCCTGGTGTCCCTGGAAGAGGGCCAGGGCGACCGGCAGGGTGTATAAATTATTATCCGAAACGAGAATATAGGGGAATAAAAACGAGTTCCAGTTGGTAAAGAAAACCTGGATGGCTAAAACCGCCAGGGCGGGCTTGCACAGCGGCATGACGATTTTGAAAAGTATCTGGAACTCGCCCGCGCCGTCAACCCGGGCGGCTTCCTCCATTGAAGGCGGAATCGCCTCGATATACTGCTTGACCAGGAAAATACCGATCGGGTTGACCAGCCAGGGGAGAATCAGTGCCCAGTAGGTGTTATAAAGGCCGGTTTTCAAACACAGCAGATACAGGGGGATAATGACGATATGAGCCGGTATCATCAGAATCAGGATAACGGTGACAAACAAAAACTTGTTGACGATATACTTGAAACGAGCCAGGGTATAAGCCGTCATAAAACAGAAAAGTATGTTCCCCAGTGCGACCGCCGCCACGACCAGCACCGAGTTAAATAACGGGCGGCCCATGTTGATATTGGAGAACAAATCAAAGAAGTTTGTTAAAGTAAAACTTAAGGTGAAAAGATTTTGCAGGGCGATACCTTCGCCGACTTCCATAAAAGACACGCGAAACATCCACAAAAGGGGCCCGACCATGACGGCCAGAACTACCGACAACAGGAGATATCTAATCGCCGCCTTCATGATATTGCGGGGGGTTACCATGCCACCTGTTTCCTCCGGAATAAAATAAACTGCAGGGCCGAAAAGACGGCTATTATGACGAACAGGATATAGGCGGCGGCCGAGGCATAACCGAATTTAAAGGCCGTTGCCAGGCCGGTGTCGTAAATGAAATAGACCATGGTAGAGGTGTCGAAACTCCCTTTGGTCATAACGAATATTTCCACGAATACCTGGAACGATTTAATGGAATTGATAACCAGGACAAACAGCGCCACCGGTTGTAAAAGCGGCAGGGTTATGGAATAGAATTGCCGCCATGACGAGGCTCCGTGCACCTCGGCAACCTCGTAAAGCTCCTCCGGGATGGCTTTCAGACCGGCCAGGAAGATGAGCATGTAGTAACCGACCGACATCCAGATATCCATGGCCATAATAGCGTACAGGGCGGTGCCGCGATCGTATAAAAAGCCGTTGACCGGCGGGGCGATGCCGGCCATCTCGCACAGAAGGGCGATATAACCGCCGCGCTGGTAAAGATTGATGAAAATCAAGGCGATAACCACCATCGAGGTGATCGAGGGGAGGAAATAACCGGCCCGGAAAAGCGCCCGGCCCTTAAACCGTCGGCTCACCAGGAGAGCCATCCCCAGGGCGATAACGGTCGTAAGGGGAATCGTGCCGAAGACAAAAATGAAGGTGTTTTTTAAGGAATTTATGAAATCGCTGTCAGTCAGCAGGGCCTTATAGTTGTCCCAGCCGATCCAGTTATTGGCCCAGGGAAGAAATTTGAAAGTGTGCAGATTGCAGTCGGTAAAGCCTATCAAAAAGGAATAAATGAGGGGAAAGGCCCAGAAAAGGAAAAAAGTCAGCGACCAGGGAAGCGAGAAGGTGAAAGCTGAAAGCTTTGAGCCTCTCATTTTTTCCTGAGCGCCGCTATTTTATGCTGGGCTTCCAGCAAAGTGGCCGCTATCGGTTGGTCGTTGAAGACGACGTCCTCGACGGCTTTTTCGATTATTTCCTCGATATGAGCCCAGTTGGGGTCAACCGGGGGATGTTTAGCCATGCGAAGTTGTCTTATGAAAGTTTGCAGGTTTTCATCCTGTTTGAAATATTCATCCTGCTGGGCTTTCCTGCTGGAGGGATTGGCCGAATAATTGGCTTTGCAGAAGCGAACCTGGTTTTCCGCGGAAGTCATGAAATCGATAAATTTCAAGGCTGCTTCCTTCTTGTCGGTATTCTTGTTGACCGCCAGGAACTCGCCTCCCATAAAAGACCGGCCGGGTAAATAAGGACCGGGCACAAACGTGGTGAAGAAGTTAATTTTCCGATTTTCCTGTTTGATCCTTTTCAAAAGCCAGTCGCCGGACATAATGAAACCGATTTTGCCGTCAAGAAAAGCGTCCTCGATACCCCGCTGGTTGGCGACATAACCGCTCGAATCGTGAAGTATCTTGTAATAATTCATGGCGCTGCCTGCGCTAAAGGAGGAAAAAACGCAATATTTGTTGTCATCGGTAAAAATCTGGGCGCCGGCCGACCAGAAAAAGGGAAGGAATTTTTTATACAAACGATGTTTTTCGGGAGTGTTGGAGCCCCAGCCGTAAATATCCGACCCGAGTTTGGTTATTTTGTTGGTCATGCGACGGAGCGCAATGAAAATAGTGGGAATCGTATCCTCGTCGAAACCGGCCCGGGTTAACAAATCGCGATTGCCGAAAATAACGCGCGTCCCGAGAATCCAGGGCCTGGCATAGACCCCGTTATCGTAGGTGGCCATGCTCCAGCCGTCGAATTCACCGCTGTCGGCGGCAATATGATATGAGATATCCGCGATATGGTCGTTGACGATAAACTCGGCCAGCCAGTCGGAACCCAACTCCACGACATCGGGAGCCGCCCCGGAAGCGAAGGCCATCACCAGCTTTTCATGGCCGTTGGCCCAGGTCAGGTCGGTGACTTTTACTTTTATATCCGGGTTGGCTTTCTCGAAATCTTTGACCATGGCGTTGATGGTCGGTTTGATGCCGGGGTCGGTCCAGAACTGCCACCAGTCTATAGTCGTCTCGGCGTAAACGGTCGATATCGATAAAATCAGCGATAAGGTCAGTAAAACGGCTTTTATCTTCATAGTCTCCTCTCTTTCCTTAATTTAAACTCATGCAATATATTTTTATTTTTCAAAAAATCAACAAGAAATCTTTTAGTTGATTTTTCACTCGTAAAAGAGATTTTCATCATATGGTATTGAGTCTTGCGTTTTTTACTTTTGTCCCGGCCGTGGCCTGGTTTGATATTTCCAAGCTGCCGGTTTTAATCTTTGCCTTAATTTCGATAATTATCGTTTTATACACGACCTTCTATAAAAAAAGCCGGGAAAAATTCAAAGTCCGCGAGATTGCCGGGCTTAAAGCCGTCGAAAACGCCATCGGCCGGGCGACCGAGATGGCCCGACCCATTTTATACACCCCCGGCTGGGGGGGCGACATCCAGCGCCCCACGACTATCGCCTCGTTGAATATCTTAAGCCATATCGCCGAAAAGACCGCCCGGTACAACTGCGACCTTATCTTTCCCACCCATGACCCGGTGATTATGTCGGTGGCCCAGGAGGTGGTGCGGGAGAGCTATGCCAGGGCCGGTTTTATCGACCGTTTCAAAGAGGACAATATCAGCTATGTAACCTCTTCGCAGTTCGGTTACGCCGCCGCCGTGGAGGGGCTGATAATCCGCCTGAAACCGGCCTCGATATTTCTGCTGGGGACGTTCGAGGCGGAATCGCTGATTCTGGCCGAGACGGGCAATATCGCCGGAGCTATTCAAATCGCCGGCACCGATTCCACTATCCAGCTGTCGTTTTTCATCGTCGCCTGCGACTATACATTAATAGGCGAGGAGCTTTTCGCCGCTTCCGGGTATCTATCCGGGGATAAATCCATCCTGGCCTCGATAAGAGCCCAGGACATTCTCAAGATTATCTTATTTATATTTATAATAGCGGCCGTTATCTGGGCGTCGTTTGACCCCGCGGCGGATTGGTGGCTTTTCTGATGACGCGCAAAATCCCTCAAATAGTCTGCGCCCTGTTCGGAGTGACCCTGTTCGTCCTCTATTTCTCCCAGCACCCGTCGGCCAAAAGCCTTAACCTGACTATCCTCAACGAATATTTCCAGATTATATTCGCCTTCACGCTGCTGGTCGGGGTGGTCAGTTTTGTTAAAATTAACCTGAAAGCGGTTGAGAGGGGAGAGGACCGCCCCTACCGTATAGTTTCGTTGCTGGGCGTGTTTGTCATGCCGCTCCTGGCGCTCATCTGGGGCATCAAGGGGGACGCCCCTTTCATGTGGGTGTTCGAGAATATTCAGGTACCGATGCAGGCCACGGTCTTCGCCCTGCTGGCGTTTTTCGTGGCTTCGGCCTCGTTTCGGGGGTTCCGCGCCCGTTCCGTCCAGGCGACCATCCTCCTGGCCGCCGCTCTTATCATGCTTATCAGCCGCTCGTCTATCGGCGATATGCTCACCGATGAAATACCGCAATTCGCCGACTGGATTCGCAGTTATCCTTCGATGTCGGCCCGGCGGGCGATTTTAATCGGCATCGGGCTGGGCTCGCTGACTACCTCGCTGAGGGTTATTGTCGGTATCGAGCGCACCTGGCTGGGGGGCGATAAATGATAAAGCTCGAAAGCCGCCATTATGTCTTTCTCGGCCTGTTTGTCGTCATAGTCGCGGCTATGCTTATCAATGTCAGGCTGGATATCAAAGTCTCCGCGGAAACGCAGAAAATGTACGACTATATTGACTCCCTGCCTGCCGGTTCGGTGCTGATGGTGTCGTTCGACCATGAGGCCTCGGCGGTGCCGGAGATAAAACCGCTGGCTCTGTCCATCTTGCGGCACGCTTTCAGAAAGGGGCACAGACTTATCGGGGTGTCGCTTCTGGCCGAGGGGACGGGGATAGGTTATCGATTGATGCAGGAGACAGCCAAAGAATATAACAAGCGGTACGGTATCGACTACGTCTATCTCGGATTCAAACCGCAGTATATTGCGGCGATTCTTTCGATGGGGGAGTCGATACCGGAGACCTTCCCCGAGGACTACCTCGGCAGGCCTTACACAAAATTTGAGCTTCTCGATTCAGTGAAAAACTACGATGATGTCGCGGGGGTGATTTCAATCGCCGACGGTTCGCTTACGACACACTGGATTGAATACGCCCGGGCCCGTTACGGTGTGACCGTCACGGCGGCGGTGGCGGCGGTGATGATGACCACCTACGACCCTTATATCGGCTCGGGGCAGCTGCACGCTATGGTGGGCGGTTTGCGCGGGGCGGCCGAATATGAGAAGCTGCTCAATATTGGCGGGAGCGGCCGCCGGGGGATGCTGGCCCAGACCAGCGCCCATGTGTATGTTA